>Ga0209571_1000047_pt1 | contig 310637 bp, 309 predicted proteins | sample EBPBio102011_DNA_FD_185866 | JGI IMG/M metagenome (GOLD analysis project Ga0209571, IMG submission 185866) | Wastewater treatment Type I Accumulibacter community from EBPR Bioreactor in Madison, WI, USA - Reactor 1_1/10/2011_ DNA (SPAdes)... | ecosystem: Engineered > Bioreactor > EBPR >... | reverse complement strand
AGGAGATCGCAGCCCGATCAGGCTCCAAGAAACTCGCAATCATCGCCGTTGCGCGCAAAATGATCGTCAGCCTCAACGCCATGATCCGCGACCAAAAACAATTCGCATGAAACACAGTTGCCATGCCGGAACTGCGACACCAGGCTGACGGCCGATGATCTAGTCCCAGCCCCAGCCGACGAACAGCTCATTCCAGTCGGGATTGTCTTTCTCGATCAGGTCGATTTTCCACTGCCGGAGCCAGCGTTTCAGCGATTTCTCGCGCTGGATAGCGTCGCGAATGTCAAAGTGCTCCTCATACCAGACAAGTCGCCGGACGCCGTATCGCCCGGTGAACCTTGAACCCTTGCCTTCCTTGTGTTCCGGAATCCGGCGGGCGAGACTGTTTGTGACCCCGATGTAGATCGTGCCCTGCTTCTGGCTTGCGGTCATGTAGACATAACCCGTCATCGCATCAGGCTACTGAGGTTCTGAACCGCCGTAAATCGGCGCCGTTCAGGCATGGATGGCCGGGTCAAGCCCGACCATGACGAAGCGGAGAGCGATCCATGCCCCAAAAAAATCTCTCCCCGCTCTATCCCCCTGCCAAAAACCTCCCCCACAATATCGCCCGTAACTTCAACGGGACGCAGATGAACGCAGACGGCAACAACAGGACTGACGGCGACAGGGTGGCGAATTCGATCGCCCGCCTGTTTTCGATGGCCGGCATCGCCGGGGGACTGGCGCTGCGCTCGTATCCTGTGCGCTGTTTTCTGTTGTGGGTGCTATGGCGCGCCGAACTGGCCGCCTCGCGGCTTGTCTACGGCACGGACGAATTTGCCGAACCGCCGCTCGCAAGCTTGATAGCCGACGCCATGCTCATCGCGTTCGCGCCGCAGGATTGCGCCGCCGAGGCGGAGCGTCTCGCAAATTCACTGCGCTGGCTGGCGGGTGAACTGCGCCGTCAGCAGCAGCAGGAGGAAAAGCTGCGCCAAAACACCGGGCGTGAGCCGCAGGCCCCTGACATCGAGCGCCTGTTCGACCTCTCGGGCCTGCCTGACTGGCCAATTCACGCCGAGATGGCGAACGTCCGCGCCTGCGGCGTTCCGCAACCTGTCTCGCCTGCCGGTCAAACCGCCGCCCGCACGCGGTGGCGGCATCCTGCCACCGGCTTCACCTAGCCGCGGTCCACGACGAGCTTACTGCAACCTTTCAGCGCCTTCAGGCACACCGGAGTCAATCGCTTCGGTGGTCGCCTTGGCCATGCCTATGCTGCTCGAATTGGCGCCGAGATACATCGAGTGCCGTACATGCACGGTCACCTGCCCGCTGACCCGGCTATAGAGATCGATCACGTCCTGATTGATCATGCGCAGGCAGCCCGACGACGCATTCTTGCCGATCGAATCCCATTCCGGCGTGCCGTGAATCCGGTACATCGTGTCCTTGCCGTTCTTGAACAGGTAGATCGCGCGTGCGCCTAGCGGGCTTTGCGGTCCTGGCGGCATGCCGGTGGCATATTTCGCCAGTTCGGGCTTGCGCTTGATCATTTCGGGCGGCGGCGTCCACACTGGCCAGGCCTTCTTGTATTGCGCGACCGCCGAGCCGGTCCATTCGAACCCGGCCTTGCCGAGACTTACCCCGTAGCGCAGTGCCTTGCGGTCGGGCAGCACCAGATAGAGGAAATGCGTCGACGTATCGATGACGATCGTCCCCGGCTTCTCGAAGGTCGGGTCGATCACCACCTGCCGCAACAGCCGCTTGTCGAGCTTTTCGTAAGGGATCGCCGGCAAACTGTGCCCGCCATCGGTCAGCGCCGCATACATCGAGGCGTAGGATCCAAGCCGCAGCACATCTTGCGTCTGCGCCGCAGCAAGATTTCCCGACAGCGCAACGCCGCCGGCAGTTGCTGCCGCGCCGCCAATAAAAGCACGCCGGCTGATGCGGTCGAGATTGAACGGAGTTCCGGTCATCATTCCCTCATAAGTTTTGACAAGCAGGCAAATCAGCGCCTGTTGAACAATGATCACCCGATAGCAGATTTCGACAGATGCGGAAACTTGTTGATCCACCTGCTCGCAAGAACTGTTGCAGTCTGCCTGAGCAGTTGACTTCCGCCCGGTTGCCAGCGATGAGCCCAGACATGCGTTATTTCCGGTTCTTTGTCTTCCTCGTCTCGCTGGTCGCGCTCCTCTTCGCAGTCGAAGGCGTGTTGCGCCTCCTTGGCGCGCCGTTCTCGCTGCGGGACACCCGTGGTGTCGGCCAGGTGCTGACAATCACGCTATCGTTTCTGTGGATCATCGCCTTCATCGAATTTGTCGTGAAGCTCAGTCCGGTCAAGTTTCTCGTTTACTACGTGCAGCACTGGCGCCGGGCGCTGGCTGGCATGCGCTTCATGCTGCTGACCACTCTGACCGTGGCCACGGGGCTGTTTGCGATCTTTCTGATGCTGGGCTGGGCGGACTGGTCATCAGAACACTGGGCAGCGCTCAACTTCGTCATTATCGCCATCACCATCAAGTCGCTCTTCGAGGCGCTGGTGCTCGCCACCACAGAGGAATTGATCTTCCGCGCGGCGTTTCTGCGCTATCTGCGCGACAGCCTGCGTCCGGGCCCCACCATTGCCGCCATCCTCGTCTCATCGGCGGTCTTTTCCCTGTCGCATCTGATCGCCCTGCGCGAACCCGACACGGCGTTTCTCCCCCTGCTTGCCGGCTTGTTCCTGTTCGGCGTAATGCTCTCCACGACCTATGTCGTCACCGGATCAATCGCCTGTTCCATCGGACTGCATTTCGGCCTGCTCGGCTTCAAGGTCATTCTGCGCGAAACCGACATCGGTTCATTCGGTGGCGATGTGCGCACCGGCGTCGACTTTTTCGTCATGATGGTTCTGCTGACCGTCATCGTCGTGCTTGGCCGCAAGCGGCTATGGGCGCGGTTCTCGGTCGAGCCGGCCGCCCTGCTGGACGAAGATATCAAACAGCAACGCATTTCATCATTTGAGCCGGGCCGCGCGCCGCCCGTCTGGGGCTAAACGCTCAGCTTCTGTCCCACTTGTCCAGAAATGCGGTAATATCCAGCTTTTGCATGTCGGGCAGCGCCTCGAACAATTGCTCGCGCGGCCAGTTCCACCAGGCCAACCGCTCAAGCCGCGCCGAAACTGCCTCGTTGAAACGCCGGCGCACCGGTTTGGCTGCAACACCGGCGACAATCGTATAGGAGGCAACATCTCGAGTCACAACGGCGTTCGCGCCCACCGCAGCGCCATTGCCGATTGTCACGCCCGGCATCAGCACCGCGCCGTGGCCGATCCACACATCGTGTCCGATAGTCACACGCTTCGCCGAGCGCCGCGCCCGAAACTCCTGATCGACACCCAGATAGCGGAAATACTCGTTTGGCCGGTAGCTGATCTTGTGCTGGGTCACCCGCTCCAGAGGGTGCTCCAGGGCGTTGATCCGGCAATTGGCGGCAATCGAGCAGAACTTTCCGATTTCTGCGTAGATCGCCTCGCCGTTGCGTTCAAAGTAGCTGTAATCGCCTACCGTCACATCACGAAGGATCACCCGCTCGCCAATAATGACGGAGCGGCCGAGCTTGCAGCCCTTCAGCTCGGCAGTCGGGTGAATGCGCGGTTCGTCGGACAGGAAGCGATCATCGGTCATCGCCGGTGATTACGGGCGCATCACGCCAACTGCAAGCTATTGCGGCTTGCCAGCGGTCCACGTCACCTGCTGGCCAAACAGCGGGATCGAGGTCAGCGACATTTTTGCGGAACCGTCCTGCACCTGGCGGCTGTGCGACAGATAAAGCAGCGTGTCATTCGTCTTGTCATAGACCCGGTTCACGACGCGCTCTTTCCAGATCAGGCTGATTCCCTGGTTGAAGACTTCTTCACCGTCTTTCGACAGGTCAATCGCTCCGACGGTGATCGGCCCGGTCTGCTTGCATTCGATCGAGCTGTCGGAAGGATCTTCAAACCAATTGCCCTTTTGCAGCCGGTCGATGACGCCTCGGTCGAAATAGGACACATGGCAGGTCACGCCCTGCACCTTCGGATCCTTGAACGCTTCGATGTAAATATCGTTGCCCAGCCAGTCGACGCCGATTTCGCCGACAACTTGCGCGGAAGCGGCGCCCGAGGCAATCGTCAGGGCAAGCACGGCGGCGAAACGTTTCATCTCAAGGCTCCATGGGCGCCCGGCAGGCGGCGCGATTGAGGCGTCAGATAAGGCGGGTGCAAAACTCCAGCAAGAGCTATCGCGCCTGCGGTTTCAACATCCGTGTCAACACATCGGTCTTGGCGATAAAATGCTCGTAGAGTGCGGCGGCCGCGTGGAAGATCGCCACAAAGAACAGTACCTGCGCCATTGCGCCATGCGGGCCAGCTGCAGGCGCCGCTCCTCCAAGCCAGGCAGCGGCGCCACTGACCGGAATCAGGATGATAAGCGCATAGAGCAGAAAGTGAGTCGCCTTGGCGACAAATGCCATTGGCGGCGACAGCGCCGATGGCAAGGCCGGCACACCACGCGTGATACGCAGCGCCAGCCGCAGCAGCGCAAGTACAAGGATCGTTATCCCTGAAGCGGCATGCATATTTGCTCCAAACAAAAGCTCGGCTGCCGGCTGGTTTCCGTCACGCAATGCATCCCAGGCTTCGGTCATCGGCCCATTGGCGAGGTATTGTAGAATAATGAGCACGACCACCAGCCAATGCAGGATGATCTGGGTCAGCGAAAATCCGTTTGGTCGCGCTTTGCTCATTTGAGAGACTCCGTGGCATGGGTCGATCGACGCGATCGTGGCAAGAATGCCTGATACGGAATCGACATTTCCGCTTTTCATGACAATTGTAAAGTATTGCAAAGTTGCGCATGCCAGCGCTGGCCAATTGTCTTGAATGAACAAATCCCGATGCGCGGCAACATGGCATTTTGCGCTGCGTCCGGCTGCGCTGTATAGTGTTCAGATGAATAGCTCAGGCATTTCAGCCAGAAAGGCTGTCGCGCTCGGCGCGGCAACAGTTGCGTTGGCGGCAATTTCTGGCATTGCCTTTGCCGGCTGGCTTGGACAGAGCGGAGACATGCTCGTCTCGCTGGCCGCGAGCGGCCTCTCCTGGTGCTTCTGACCTTTCTCGATCTACGGACTGTTTTCTGATGCGGTATCTTCTCTATGCCCTGCTGTTTCTTGTCGCGGGCGCAGCCGGCTGGCTGGCGTTTAGCTGGTTCAACACGTTTTCCGGCGAAGAGCCTTACGGCGTGGCCTTCGAACTGGTCGACCAGACCGGCAAGCCGTTCACGCAAGAAGATTTGCGCGCACAGCCTGCGGCAGTTTTCTTCGGCTTCACCAATTGCCCGGAAGTCTGCCCCACCACACTGTTCGAGATGAACGGCTGGCTGGAGCAACTGGGACCCGACGCCGACAAGGTCAAAGCCTATTTTGTCACCATCGATCCGGAGCGTGATACTGTCGAGGTCATGAACACCTACACCTCCAACGTCTCGAAGCGCATTATTGGCATCACCGGCGACCCGGCCAAGATTGCTGCCATGGCCAAGGGCTACAATATTTACGTCAAAAAGGTGGAAACCGAAGGCGGCGACTACACCATGGACCACACTGCTTCGGTTATTTTGCTCGACCGCGGCGGCGGCTTTGCCGGCACCATTGCCTACGAGGAAAACGCCGAGACGGCAGTGGCGAAAATGAAGCGTCTCGCAGGCAAATCATGAACGTGCAGCACCGCTATTTCTACCGCGGCTCGAAAGCTGACACACAGTCGATCTATGATGTGCTCGAACCAGTCCTTGAAGATGATGGCATCCCGCTCGCCGTTTCTGAAATCGACGAAGACCGCGACCTGTTTGAAGTCTCGGTCTACGTTGATCCTGCTTACGTAGACATGACCGGGCAGATCGCCGCTCTGGCTGGCGCTGCAGTGCCCGGTGCGCGCTTCGATGTCGAGGAATTGCCTGACATCGACTGGGTGACCAAGTCGCTCGAGGGGCTGAAACCTGTCCGTGCAGGCCGTTTCCTTGTCTATGGCGCACATGATCGCGACAAGCTTCTGCCGGGCGACATTGGCATCGAGATCGAGGCCGGCCAGGCGTTTGGCACCGGCCACCACGGCACCACCGCAGGCTGCCTGACCCGCATCGGCGAAATCGTCCCGGCTGAACAACCGCGCAATGCGCTTGATCTCGGTACTGGCAGCGCCGTTCTGGCAATCGCCATCGCCAAGCTCGCGCCGATCCCGGTGCTTGCGACTGACATAGATCCGGTTGCTGTCGACGTCGCAGTTGGCAACGTCAGGCTGAACGATGTTGCGGGACACATCGAACTCGCGGTTGCGGCCGACTTCGACCACCCTGCCTTTGCAGCGGCTGGCCCATTCGACCTGATCGTCGCCAATATTCTCGCCAATCCGCTGATTGGTCTCGCCCCTTCCATGCAACCGCAACTGTCGCCTACGGGCTCAATTCTGCTGTCAGGGATTCTCGACAGCCAACACGATGCTGTTGTTGGGGCCTACACCGCAACCGGGCTCCGGCATGTCTCCACCCTGCCGCTTGAAGGCTGGGTGACGATCCACCTCAAGAGGTAATTCCCAAGCCCGAAACAAGAAAGGCGGCTGTCGCCAGCCGCCCTCCTCTCATCTTGCCATGCTATCATGCAGCATGATCGCAGGTTGCTTTCGATCAATACATGAAAAGCGAGCGGGGCCGCTTCTCGAGATCAGAACGCTTGTAGCCGTGTTCGGCCAGGGTTGCATCGTCAAGCATCAGCAACGCGCCGTTGACATATTTCTGCGCCTGGCGCGAACGGGCGTCGATGATCGAGTCAAGCGCTGCGCGGAAAAAGCCGCGTCCGGAATTATTCGTAGCCAAAATGGCCTCCTTTGTTGGACTGTTCGTCCTCCACACGAGAAAGGTAAGTTAGGCTGACCCATTCTTGAAGAGACGATCCGGCATGCGAGCCATGCGTTTTCGCATGTGCGAAATCAGTATGCTGCAACGCGATATTCATCTTTGCCAGCGCGCAGCAAACGTTGCGCCGCCACACTTGGATGGATAGGTTCGCGGCATCCACAAAGGCCCAGCCATGTTCCAGTCGTTCGACGTCAAATCCGATCCTTCCCAAGGCGCGGCCCGGGTGGCTGAGCTGCGCAAATGGATGGCCGAGCGGAATATCGACGGCTTTCTCGTGCCGCGCGCCGACGAGCACCAGGGTGAATACGTCGCCGCACGGTCTGAGCGGCTGCAATGGCTGACAGGTTTTGCCGGCTCAGCCGGCTCTGCGCTGATCCTGAAGGATCAGGCGCTGGTGTTTGTCGACGGACGCTACACGCTGCAGGTCAGGCAACAGACCGATCCGCAAGTCTTCACGGTCGAAAGCCTGATTGAGACGCCGCCGTCCAAATGGCTGGAACAGAACGCCGCCGCCGGCGCGCGCATCGGCATCGACCCCTGGCTTCACACGACCGGAGAGGTTGCGGCGCTGCGCACGGCGCTGGAGAAGCGCGGCGCGGCGCTTGTGTTGCTCGACAACAACCCCATCGACGACATCTGGCTCGACCAGCCGGATGCGCCGCTTGAGCCGGTCGACATCCAGGAGCTCTCGCACGCCGGCGAGTTGGCGCGGGACAAGCTGGCCAGGCTTGCCGACGACGTGGCCGCCAGCGGCGCCACCCATGCGGCGCTCACCGACCCGGCCTCTGTCGCATGGGCATTCAACATTCGTGGCTCCGACGTGCCTCACACGCCACTGGCGCTTGGCTTTGCCATCATCGGCGCTGACGGCCGCCACTACCTGTTCCTCGACCAGCGCAAGCTTCCGATGGAAACCGAAGCCTATCTGACGCAGCTTGCCGAACTCCTGCCACCGTCGAGACTGGAAGCTGGTCTGGCCCGGCTGGCCGGCGAAGGCGCTCGCGTTTCGCTCGACCCCGCATTGGCCGCCGAGCGCCTGCGCACCATTGTCGAGGGCAGCGGCGGAACAGTCCTTGCCGGCGCAGATCCCGCCCGCCTGCCCCGCGCTACCAAGAACACTGCCGAGCTTGACGGCGCGCGCGCCGCCCACCGCCGCGACGGGGCGGCGATGAGCCATTTCCTGCATTGGTTGGACCTGCAAGCCCCCGGCAGCATTGATGAGATTGGCGCAGCGACAGCGCTCGAAACCGCGCGGCGTGTCACCGGCGAAAACTTCCAGATGCCGCTGCGCGACATTTCCTTCGACACGATCTCCGGTGCCGGCCCCAACGGCGCAATCATCCACTATCGCGTCACCACGCCAACAAACCGCACACTTGGCGACGGCGAGCTCTATCTGGTCGATTCAGGCGCGCAATATGTCGACGGCACCACTGACATCACCCGCACCCTGCCGGTCGGACAGCCAACCGGCGAGATGCGCCGCCGCTACACGCTGGTGCTCAAGGGTATGATCCAGATTTCAATGCTGCGCTTCCCGCCCGGCACCCGCGGGCAGGACATTGACGCCTTTGCCCGCGCTGCGCTCTGGAAGGCAGGCCTCGACTACGCCCACGGCACCGGCCACGGCGTCGGATCGTTCCTGTCGGTGCATGAAGGCCCGCAGCGCATCTCGAAAGCCGGCAGCGAAAAGCTGCTGCCCGGCATGATCTTGTCAAACGAGCCCGGCTATTACCGCGAAGGCGAATACGGCATCCGGCTCGAAAACCTGATCGTCGTGACCGAAGCGGCGCCAATTGAAGGCGGCGAACTGCCGATGCACGGGTTTGAGACTTTGACGCTGACTCCGTTCAGCAAGGCGCTGATCGATACACACCTGCTGACGCGAGAGGAGTTTGACTGGATCAACGCCTACCATGCGCGGGTCGCAAAAGAGATCGCCCCGCTGCTCGATGAAAACGACCGGGCATGGCTGGCCGAGGCAACCTCGCCCTTCCCGCCACACTAAATCTCGTTAGCCAAGCAGATGGCGCAACAGGACAAGAACCAGCGCGCCGCTCAGCACGACCGGAATCAGTGAGGCTCGGAAGGCGACAGCACCGGCGACCACCATCGCCGTGATTTCCGGCACGCCGCCATTGAATAACGCCGGCGCCCACAGCGTCGTCAGAACTGCGGCGGGAACGGCGTTCAGGCCCGCCTCGACGCGTGGATGGATACGGTCAAAGCGCGACAACACCAGATGTCCGCCGATGCGGGTGAGATAGGTCAGTACCGCGCCTGCGATGATGATCCAGATCGTCGTGGTCATGGCCCCTCTCCGATCTCGTCAGCCGGAAGATCGCCGGGCGTCTCGTCAACGGCAGGCGCCATGATCGCAGCCAGTGCAATGCCAGCCGCCGCGCCGAGCGACACATGCCAGGGCGAGCCGACGAACCTGTAGGCAATGACGGAAGCAATTCCGCTGACCAGCACGATGGGAAGCCACATCGGCCGCTTGCGGAAGCCGATCACCAGACCGAGAAAATAGATCGGCAGCAGATAGTCAAACCCGAGCGAATGCGTGTCAGGCAAGAAGTTGCCGAACGCTGCACCCAGCCCGCTGAGCAGCACCCAGAGCACGTAGATCGGCGTCGCCATGCCCATATACCAGGCAAAGCTGGTCTTCAGGCCCCGCTCGGTGCGGCTCTCCACCCCGGCATATTGCAGGTCGGTGAGAAAGAAGAAGCCGATTGCCTGTTCGAGCCTGGTCCAGTGGCTGATCTGCCGGCCAATCGCAGCCGAATAGAGAACATGGCGGAAGTTGACGGCGAAGATCGAGAACACCACCACCCAGGCGGGGATCGGCTGGCCAAACAGTTCGATGCCAACCATCTGGCTGGCGCCGGCAAACAGCGTCGCGCTCATCAGCGTCGCATCAAACACACTCATGCCTTGCTGCACCGCCAGCACGCCAAACAGCAAGGCAAATGGGGTTGCAGCAATCGACACCGGCAATCCGGTGTTGAAACCTTGCCGGAAATCGGCCGGCCGGCTGGGCTGTGCTGGAATGTCAGTCATTCAGATGTATTAGGTCAGCGCCCCTGCCCTGTCAGCCGAATTCGGTTGATCCACCCATCGCTCTCGCTGATAAGGCCTACGCGCCCTCGACCCGCCGGAACCATTCGTCTTCGTCGATGACTTCAATGCCGAGATCAGACGCCGCCTTCAGTTTTGATCCCGCGCCCGGCCCCGCGACGACGAGATCGGTCTTCTTCGAGACAGACCCGGAAGACTTCGCGCCCAGCCGCTCGGCCATCGCCTTTGCTTCATCGCGGGACATACGCACCAGCGATCCTGTGAAAACTATAGTCTTGCCAGAGAACTGCGTCTCCACCTGCCCGACCTTCTCCTCGTCGGCTGGCGATACTTCTGCGAGCAGTGCGTTGACCGCCTCGCGATTGTGTTCCTCGTCAAAGAACTCGACCAGCGCCTCGGCGACCACTGCGCCGATGCCGGACACCCCGTTCAGTTCTTGCCAGGCTGCATTGCCGGGTTCGCCCTTGCCTTGCGGAACTTGGGCATCGGTCGCCACTGCGCGCAGACGATCAAAGCTGGTGAAATGCCGCGCCAGGCGCTTGGCGTTGGTCTCTCCGATGTGACGGATACCCAGCCCGTAAACAAAGCGCGAAGCCTCAACATTGCGCCGTGCGTCAATCGCATCAAAAAGCTTCTTCACAGACGTCGCGCCAAACCCGTCAATGTTTTCCAGTTTGGTCAGCGACCCCGCCTGCCGCGCCTTCAGCGTAAAGATATCGGCCGGCGCGCGGATGCGCAGCGCCTCATCTTCGGAATTGAAGAAGAACTCGATCTGCTTTTCGCCGAGCCCCTCAATGTCGAAGGCGTTGCGCGAGACAAAGTGGCGAAGCCGCTCCACCGCCTGCGCCGGGCAGATCAGCCCACCGGTGCAGCGCCGCACCGCCTCGCCTTCCTCGCGCACAGCATGGCTGCCGCAGGCCGGACACAGATGCGGAAATTCATATGGCTTCGCGTCAGCCGGACGTTTCTCCAGATCAACATCGAGGATCTGCGGGATCACATCGCCGGCGCGCTGGATGGTGACCGTGTCGCCAACCCTGAGGTCGCGCCCGTCACGGATCGGCTGGCCGTCATTGCCAATGCCGCGAATGTAGTCTTCGTTGTGCAGCGTGGCGTTCACGACGACCACGCCGCCGACCGTCACCGGCTCCAGCCGCGCCACCGGCGTCAGCGCACCGGTACGGCCAACCTGGATGTCGATGGCCTTCAGAACGGTCGTCGCCTTCTCGGCGGGAAACTTGTGCGCCGTCGCCCAGCGCGGCGACCGCGAGCGGAAGCCAAGCCGCTCCTGCAGGTCCAGCCGGTCAACCTTGTAGACAACGCCGTCGATGTCATAGGGCAGCGCCGCACGCTGCGCCTCGATCGAGCGGTAATGCGCCAGCATCTCGGCGAGCGAATTGCACCGCGCCATCAGCGGGTTGACCGGAAATCCCCAGGTACCGAACCGCTCCACCGCGTCATATTGCGTTTCGGCCAGCGGTTCGCTTGTCTCACCCCAGGCATAGGCGAAAAACTTCAGCGGCCTGCTCTTCGTCACCTCCGGGTTCTTCTGGCGGAGACTGCCGGCGGCGGAGTTGCGCGGATTTGCAAAGGTCAGGCCACTCTCAGCCATGCGCTTCTGCAGGTCGAGAAAGTCGTCGCGGCGCATATAGACCTCGCCACGCACCTCAACCACGTCAGGCGCATCATCAGGCAGCATATCTGGAATGTCTGAAATCGTCCGGATATTGGCGGTCACGTTCTCGCCCGTCGCGCCATCGCCGCGCGTCGCCGCCGTCACCAGCCTGCGGTTCACATAACGCAGCGACATCGACAATCCGTCGATCTTCGGCTCAGCGGTGAAGACCAGCGGAGCGTCGGCTGACAGGTTGAGATAGCGCCTGACCGAACCGACAAAATCCGTCGCGTCTTCATCCGTAAAGACGTTGTCGAGCGACAGCATCGGCCTGGCATGCTGCACCTGTGCAAACGAGCCAGAGGGAGCTGCGCCAACCTTCTTGGAAGGAGAATCATCGCGGATCAGCTCGGGAAAGCGTGCTTCGATCTCCGCATTGCGCCGCTTCAGCGCGTCATAGTCCGCATCTGAAATCGCCGGGGCGTCTTCGGTATTGTAGCGATAATCGTGTTCGGCAAGCTCTGCCGCCAGCCGGGCCAGTTCGTCGGCAGCCTGATCTTCAGTCAGTGCGTCAATCGCGATTTTGGAAAAGCTGCTCATAGGTCCGCCAGATGATGGTCTCGGCGGAAATTCGGCGATCAGCGCAGGAATGTAAACCACTCAGATCGGTTTGGCCGAACGCTGCTGACCAGTTTATCCCAGCTCTATTGCGCGCTTTCCTCGATCAGCCGGCGGGCGGCGGCGCGAGCCTCATCTGTGATTGTCGCACCTGCCAGCATGCGCGCGATCTCTTCGCTGCGCGCGTCGGTCGTAAGCACGGAAACGCCGGTCGACACACGGTCCGATCCGCCGGATTTCGAAATCAGGTAGTGGACCCCGGCGCGCGCTGCGACTTGTGGCGCATGGGTCACGGACAGCACCTGTACCTTGGATGCAAGGCGCGCCAGCCGCTTTCCGATAGCGTCGGCAACTGCGCCGCCCACACCAGTGTCGATCTCGTCAAACACCAGAGTTGGCGCTGAGCCGCGGTCGGCCAGCGCAACTTTCAACGCCAGCAGGAAACGGGACAACTCTCCGCCGGACGCAATCTTCATCATCGGTCCGGGGCGCGCGCCAGGATTGGTCCTGACGGCAAACTCAACATGGTCAATGCCACTCTGGGTCCGGTCCGACGGATCTGAGGTCAGCTCAACCAGGAACTCTGCCCGCTCCAGTTTCAACGCCGGCAGCTCTGCCATCACCGCCCGCGCCAGCCCCTCACCCGCCGCCTGGCGCAATTCTGACAACCGCGCCGCCTGACGGTCAAACTGCGCCTTGGCTTCAACCGCAGCCTTGTCCAAAGCAACAAGCCGCCCCTCACCTGCATCCAGATCGGCAAGGTCGGCAGCCATTGCATCGCGCAGCGCTGCGAGTTCCTCGACTGGCACGGAAAATTTGCGCGCTGCAGCACGCAACGAAAACAGCCGTTCTTCCGCCCGCTCAAGCGCCCGCGGATCAAACTCCATGGCCCGCTGTGCAGCAGCCGCTGCTTCTTGCGCCGAATCGAGCGCTACCATCGCCTCGTCCAGCGCCTTCACGACGCCGCCAAGCAATTCCGGCGCTTCCGCTTCCTTGCGTTGCAGCCGTCTCAGCAGGGCCGATAGCAGCGGCACCGGCGACGAAGCGCCCGACAGGGCGTCTGCGGCGTCATTGATTTCCACCGCCGTCTTTTCGGCGCGCATCATCTTCCCACGCAATTCGGCGAGCTGTTCCTCTTCTCCGGGCTGTGGGTCGAGTTCGGTCAGCTCAGCCGACGACGCCCGCAGATAGTCAGCCTCGCGGGCAGCCGCTTCCACCTTTGCCCGATGACGTGACAGCTCCTGTTCTGCACCTCGCCAACGTTGAAAAAGATCAGCAACGACAGTGGCCTGGCCAACGTGGCCGCCAAACGTATCAAGCACATCGCGATGCATCGCCGGATCAACGAGCGCGCGCTCATCGTGCTGACCGTGCAACTCGACCAGCAGCCGCCCAATGTCGCGCATCAGCGCAACGCTTGCCGGCTGGTCGTTAACGAACACGCGTGTGCGTCCGTCTGCGCTCTGCATCCGGCGCAAGATGATGTCGCCTTCAGCGTCAAGTGCATTCGCCTCAAGCAGTTGACGTGCGGCATGGTTGCGCGGCAGGTCAAACACTGCCGTCACCTGTCCCTGCGTTGCGCCATTGCGCACCAGGGACGCATCACCGCGCCCGCCAAGAGCCAGCGACAAAGCGTCAAGGAGAATGGATTTTCCGGCACCGGTTTCACCGGTCAGCACCGACATGCCGCTCGAAAAATCAAGGTCGAGCCGCTCGATCAGAACGATATCGCGGATCGACAATTGTACCAGCATTCGGTGGCGTTTGCCTGGTTCGTGAGGTCAGCTTGCGCCGATCAGTTTGCGGCCAGCACTCGCCAGCCAGGACCCTGCATGTTCACGCGGCTCAAGACCGCCGGACTGCAGCAGTGCATAAGAATCCTTGTACCACTGGCTATCCGGGTAGTTATGACCGAGCACGGCAGCAGCCGTCTGCGCCTCTGTCGTCAGGCCCATTGCCATATAGCCTTCGACGAGACGCGCCAGCGCTTCTTCAACATGGCGGGTATTAGAATAGTTTTCGACCACGATACGGAATCGCTTCATTGATGCGATATATTCGCGGCGTTCGAGATAGTAGCGGCCGATCTGCATTTCCTTGCCGGCCAGCTGGTCACGGGCAAACCGGATCTTGGCCTTGCCATCTTCGACATATTCCGAATCGGGCCAGCGCTGCACCAGTTCGTCCATCGCCTCGATGGTGCGGCGGGCTTCCTTCTGATCCTGCGTCACGTCGCGGATCTGGCGATAGTAGGACAAGCCGATCAGATACTGCGCATAGGCGGCATCCGGTGTCGACGGATAGAGCTGGACATAGCGTTTGCCGCTGCCGATTGCATCGTCATAGTTACCCTGCCGGTAATTGGCAAAGGTCCCCATAATCAACGACTTGCGGGCATACTCCGAATAGGGATGTTGCTGATCGACCGCATCGAACTTGCGCGTCGCCTCTTTCATCCGGCCCGAATTCAGGTTTGCGAGGCCTTCATTGTAGAGCTGGTCAGCAGGATCAGTCTCCTCGACATAGGTCGAAAGATCGAGATCCTTTTCACCAAACAGGCTGGAGCAACCCGACAGCGCAAGCGGTGCAAGAATCACCGGCAGGACCAGCCACAACAGGCGGCCGCGCCTCTTCCCTTCATCTGCACGCATCGAAACCATAAGAACTGCCTCTCCGGTACGCCCGGAACTCCATGCCAGAACCGGCTTCATAGATCATGAACGCCCCCAGGAGCAACGCTCTGACCAACCAATGGCGCTTTTTTGTGGCGCGCTGTGTCCGTCAGATCATCCAGGGCGCGTAGACAGGCGCCGCAACCGCCACCATTTCCATCGCCCGGCCGCGTTCGCGGCGAGACGTCTCGACAATCTCGAAGGCCGACTGGTCCGACAACAACCGGCGCAACGCCGCTGCATTCATCCGGTGGCCACCGCGATAGGAGCGGAAATTGCCGATGAAACGCGCACCAGCCAAGGCAAGATCGCCCAAAGCGTCAAGCGTCTTGTGGCGAACGAATTCTTCCGGATGGCGCAGGCCGCCCATGTTGACGACCTTATGATCGTCGCCGATCACCACAGAGTTTTCCAGCGACGAGCCAAGCGCGTATCCCGCAGCCCACAGCCGCTCGACGTCCTTCATGAAACCGAACGTGCGTGCGCCGGCAATGTCATCACGGAAGCGCATCGGGTCGAGATCGTTCGCATAGATCTGGCGGCCAATGGCCGGGCTGTCGAAGTCGATTTCAACCTCAAAACGGGTCCCGTTGTAGGGACGGAACTCGGCCCACGAGGCGCCGTTCTCGATACGGATCGGCTTCAAGACGCGGATGTAGCGCCGGCGCACATTCTGCACAGCAATCCCTGCTTGATCGAACGCATCAACGAAAGGTTTTGCACTACCGTCGAGAATCGGAACCTCAGGACCGTCGATTTCGATAGACACATTGTCGATACCGAGGCCAAACAGCGCGGCCATCAAATGCTCGACTGTTGCGACATGGAGCCCTGCCGGATCGCCCAGCACGGTGCAAAGATCGGTCGCGCCGATTTCCGAGACAAGAGCGCGGAACTCGCGCTGAGAAGAATCATCGATACGGCTGAAAATGACGCCGGTGTCCGGATCTGCCGGGCTAAAATGCACCGTGACGGGCTTACCGCTATGAACACCTGTTCCGGTAAGGCTAACGCGCGTCGCCAGTGTTGTTTGAAATTCCTGCAAGTCAGTCCCCGTTCAGTAAACCGAGCCTGCCCCGTTCATTTGCGAGACTTGGCGTCGTCCAGAGCGTTGACCGTTCGGCATCCCCAATCACACCGCGTTCAACCCCTGAAGAGTGAGCGGAACATAGTTTGTGAACGAGGCGTCGCCAAATCACGCTTTCTTACCCCGTGTTACGTCAGGCTAATATTTTGTTAACTCACAACACATTGATTTTGTTAATTAAAACAAATCGCCCGGAAACCATTGTTACGGTTTCCGGGCGATCCGAAGGCATCTAGACGAAATTAGTTGGCCTGGCGGCGCAGAAATGCCGGAATATCAACCTGGTCTTCGTCAGACTGGCGGCCCTGAGTCGTCGGACGGCCGTGCTGGTCGAGCTGGCCCCGGCGCGGCGCATAGAGCGACGGATCCTGTGATGTCACGCGGCGCGTCTCCTGCACCGGCTGCAGCTTTGGTTCGCGCAGCGGCGCTGGCTGAGCGCGTGCAACTTCCTCGTCTTTGCGTGGCGTCAGCATTGAAGACAGTTTGTTGAGCAGACCTTTCGGTCCGCGGTCTTCGTGTTCGGCGGCCCTTGTGGTCTGGGCTTCCATCTCGGCGCGCATGACCGGCGGAAAGTCTTCAACGCGCGGCATGCGCGGAGCCGCCTGAACTGGAGCCGGAGCCGGGCGGAACGCTGGCTCGGCTGCCGGTTGCTGGAACAGGCCGCTCTTCGGACGGAAAGCAGCATCTTCCTGCGCATGCTCACGAGCCATCGGGGCCGGCGTGGCATCGGCGGCGCGGATCACTTCGGCGATCGGATCATGGGCGGCCGGACGCTCTGCTTCGGCATAAACCGGAGCCGGTGCAACGGGCGCCCGCGCTTCGGCTGGTGCAGCGGCAGGAGCAGGCCTTGCGACCGGCTTCGGCGCAATACGGATCGGCTGCGACGACATTTCAACTGCCGCCTTGTCAATGCCGGTAGCAACCACAGACACCCGGATCACGCCTTCGAGTTCCTCGTCGAAAGTCGCGCCCAGGATGATGTTGGCGTCCTGGTCGACTTCTTCACGGATGCGGGTTGCCGCCTCATCGACTTCGAACAGCGTCATGTCCTTGCCGCCGGTGATCGAGATCAGCAGGCCCTTTGCGCCTTTCATCGAGGTTTCGTCGAGCAGCGGATTGGCAATTGCAGCTTCAGCCGCAGCCATTGCCCTGCCCTCACCAGATGCCTCGCCGGTGCCCATCATCGCCTTGCCCATCTCGCGCATCACCGAACGCACGTCGGCGAAGTCGAGGTTGATCAGGCCTTCCTTGACCATCAGGTCGGTGATGCAGGCCACGCCCGAATACAGAACCTGGTCGGCCATGGCGAACGCGTCGGCAAAGGTCGTCTTGTCATTGGCGATACGGAACAGGTTCTGGTTCGGAATGACAATAAGCGTGTCTACGCTCTTCATCAGGTCTTCGATCGCCGCTTCCGCCGTCTTCATGCGGCGCTGACCCTCAAAGTGGAAAGGCTTGGTCACGACGCCAACGGTCAGGATGCCTTTTTCGCGTGCGGCGCGGGCAACAACGGGAGCAGCACCCGAACCGGTGCCGCCGCCCATGCCTGCGGTGACAAAGCACATATGGGTGCCGGCCAGATGATCGATGATCTCGTCGATGCACTCTTCGGCGGCCGCCCGTCCGACTTCAGGCTGCGATCCCGCGCCAAGACCTTCGGTGACATGCGCGCCAAGCTGGATGATGCGCTCGGCCTTCGACATCGTCAGCGCCTGGGCGTCGGTATTTGCAACCACGAACTCGACGCCCCGCAGGCCCGCCGAGATCATGTTGTTCACGGCGTTGCCGCCGCCGCCGCCGACGCCAAAAACGGTAATGCGGGGCTTAAGTTCTGTGATGTCTGGCTTCTGCAGATTGATCGTCATGGTCTTCGTCCTTTGCCTTTCTCGCCGCCTCGCCAAGCGGCTGATTGTTCCGGGCTGCCGCCCAAATTCAGAAACTGTCCCTGATCCACTGAGACATTCGCTGTAGCCTGCCGCCCGTTCCGGTCGCCTTGACGCCAAGACCCGCACTCACACGCCTGCTCTCAAATCCCGCAACCTGCGGGTAGATCATCAATCCAACGACTGCCGAGAAAGCCGGTCCCTTGGCCGCTTCCGGCAGACCGGCAATGCCCAGAGGCCGGCCGATACGCACATTACGCCCGAGTATCCGGCGCGCCGCATCCGGCAGCCCGGTCAGCTGGCTGGCGCCACCCGTCAGCACGACCCGTTTGCCCACCACATTGCCAAAACCCGAACGGTTCAACCGGTCGCGCACCATTTCCAGCGTCTCGTCGACGCGGGCGCGAATGATTCTGCTCGTTACCGCGCGGGGAATTTGCAACGGCACGTCATTGTCGTCGCTGCCAAGCGCCGCCACGGTAACGATGTCGCGGTCATCCGCCGCCATCTGCATTGCCGAGCCATGCATGACCTTCAGACGCTCGGCGTCTTCAATCCGGGCCGAGAGGCCGCGCGCCAGGTCCTGCGTCACATGAATGCCGCCGACTGGAATGGCGTCGGCAAAAACAAACTTGCCTTCGGAGAACACCGAAATGGTTGTCGTGCCGCCGCCCATGTCGATGCAGGCTGCGCCCATCTCGGCTTCGTCGTCCACCAGCGCAGCCAATGCGCTTGCATAAGGCGTCGCCACGCGCCGCTCGACCGACAGGTGCGCGCGATTGATGCACAGTTCGAGATTGCGCAGCGGCGCGACGTCACCGGTCAGCACATGCATATCCACACCGAGCATGTCGCCGATCATGCCGCGCGGATCACGCACGCCGCGCTCACCGTCGAGCGAGAAGCCGACTGCCAGCGAATGCACGATGTCGCGCTCGGACTGCAGCGCCTGCCGCGATCCAGCCGCCAGGACCCGTTTGATGTCGGAGGCCTCTACTTCGTGGCCGCCCAGATTGATCGAGGCCTCAACGGTAGAGCTCTTCAGCCGCCCCGCCGAAACGTTGCAGACCAATGACTCGACAGTCAGTCCTGCCATCCGTTCGGCCGCATCCACAGCCAGGCGGATAGCCTGTTCGGCCTTGTCGAGGTCGACGATCATGCCGCCCTTCACGCCTTGCGATTTCTGGTGCCCAATGCCGATAACCTGAACCTGATGGGTGCGGCCGGGCAAGCGCGCAGTCTCTTCGCGCGGCTTCAACTTGGCGATGATGCAGCACACTTTCGACGACCCGATATCGAGCACCGTTACGACGCTCGATTTGCGAACCGGACTTGCAGTGGAATTGCTGAGCCAGCTCATGTCGGGTTTCCTGGCCGGCTCGATTTGCGCTGCTGTTCTGTCAAGGCTGCGGCGCGGCGCACCGCAGCCTCCGGCGTCAGCTTGACCACGATCCGGTCTTCGACCCGCAGGTCGACCGCAGCGAGATCACGCGACAGGATGCCCTGCTCGTCGTCAAGCGCTGCAATCTCCTGAATTGCCGCTTCCTCGCCATGCTCCGGCAACTTGATCGTCACGCCATTTTCGAGACGAAGGTCCCAGCGGCGGTCGGCAATGCGGATGTAAGCCTTCACCCGCGAAGCCAGGCCCGGCGTCTTGGCGATCTCTGCCGAGAACTCGGATGCAAGCTCGTTCGCACCCTCGCCGATGAACAAAGGCAGCGTCGCATAGCGTTCATGGCGGAACGGTACGATCCGCTGGCCATCGGCCCCGATCAGAGACAATTCGCGGCCATGTTGCCAGATCGCCAGCGGTTTCTTTTCCGTGATCGAAATCTCGATAGCATCGGGGTAAATCTTGCGGACCGAAACCTTATCGATCCAAGGCAGCTGCGCAATTCGCTGGCGCGCTTCTTCGGCATTGAAACCGATCAGCGACGTCCAGCCATTCAACTCCAGCTTGTCGAGCACGTCGATTTCAGACGTCTCCTTGTTGCCCGCCATTCGAACATCTTCGATGGCGAACCCGCTGCGGGCAGTCAGCGCCTGAACCACCGCGTCGGTGTGGCCACCCAGAACCATGCCGTAAATCCCGGCAGCAGACAGATATGCGGCCGTGAGGATCGTCGCTGCAAAGCGCGGCGGCGTCACATCGCCTGCAAAGATGTGCCCCAGCATACGCGCCGGCTTGCGCAGCGGGCGCGGAAGCACAAAACCCTCGCCCCCATGGGACGAGGAGCTGCGGCCCGTATGGGCTGCCCTACCGCCACTGATACGCCGGATCAACGCGAACACGATGCGTCCTCCACCATCCAACTCAACAGCTCGCCGAAATTGTGCCCCGCATGGAGCGCGATTTCTGGGACAAGCGACGTCGGCGTCATGCCTGGCTGCGTATTGACTTCGAGCCAGACGACCTCGCCATTTTCGGAGTGGCGGTCGTCGTAACGAAAGTCAGAACGGGACACTCCCCGGCAGCCGATTGCTTCATGAGCCTTGAGAGCCAATGTCTGAATTTTTTGGTAAATATTTGGTGAAATTTTTGCAGGGATTTCGTGTTTTGATCCGCCCTTCACATATTTTGAGTCATAATCGTAGAAGGAATGGCCGACCGGAATGATCTCGCAGACGCCGAGCGCGACATCGCCCATCACCGCGCAGGTCAGCTCGCGGCCATGGACAAACCGCTCCACCATGACCTGATCGCCATAACGCCATTCGGATGAGCCGATCACCTGCGGTGGATGGGCCTGGTCCTCCTTGACGATGACGACGCCAAAACTCGACCCCTCGCAGACCGGCTTCACCACGTAAGGCGGCGCCATCGGGTGCTTTGAGCCGATATTGAAACGGCTCATCACCTTCGATTCAGCGACAGGAATTCCCTTTGTCTTGGCGATCCGCTTGGCCTGCTCCTTGTTCATCGCCAGCGCCGACGCCAGCACGCCGGAATGGGTGTAGGGGATCTGCAAATATTCCAGCACGCCCTGAATCGCGCCATCCTCGCCAAACGGGCCATGCAGAGCATTGAACGCGACGTCAGGCTTTAGCTCGGCCAGCACGGAGGCGACATCCCGGCCGACATCGACGCGGCTCACCCGGTAACCGGCAGCCTCCAGCTCGTCCGCACAGGCCTTGCCGGAAGACAGCGAAACCGGGCGCTCCGACGACAGCCCACCCATCAAGACGGCGACGTGCTTGCCGTTCATTTCCCGACTGTCCTTTTCGCCAGCAATTGCCATGACGTTTCAGGAATCGAAATCCGAGCCTCCCTTGAGTTCTCCTCAAGGCCGATACGCGCCTTACGCGTACGCGACTCACAAATCTGGAAACGTTCAACGCCAGGGAATCAGAGCTTCGATTCCCTGACAATCATCAAATCGTACGGAGCTTGCGCCGAACCTGCATGTTCGCAGCGGCGTGGCATTTTGGACTCAGTCGAGAACAGCGAGATGGTGCCTGGAGCCTGTTTCGAAATCCTCAGGCTGAGCCGAAAATGGCAATTTTCGAGTATCGGAGCGGAGCGTATGTGAAATACGTGAGCACCGAAGTGCAGAAAAGCGCCATTTGCAGGCCAGCCTCACGAATTTCCAAACGGGCTCCTAAAGCAGCTGGCCGAGAAACTCGTCAACTTCGCGGCCAGGCTTGAACAACCCAAGGCGCTTGATTTCCCATTCGAGCCGGATGCCGGAGCTTTCCAGCACGCGACTGCGCACCGTTTCACCAAGAAATTCAAGATCATATCCAGTTGCGTTCCCGGTATTGATCATGAAATTGCAATGCATCGGACTCATCTGTGCGCCGCCGATCATCAGGCCTCGTCCGCCGGCCTTGTCGATCTCTTTCCAGGCCGACGTGCCGGGCGGGTTCTTAAAGGTCGAACCGCCGGTCTTTTCCTTGATCGGCTGCACGGTTTCGCGATGGGTCTGCACCGCGTCCATCGCCGCCTTGATCTCGCCCCGGTCCGCAAGCGGGCCTTCAAACTCGGCAAAGGTAAACACGAGGTCCTTCGACGCGGACGAACTCCGGTAAGAATAACCCATATCGGCGTTTGACAGCACATGCAGGTCGCCCTTGCGGTCGATCGCCCGCACTTCGACAACCCGTTCGCGCGTCTCGACGCCGTTGGCGCCCGCATTCATCCGCAGTGCGCCGCCGATGGCGCCGGGAATGCCGTGGTAGAAATGGAACCCGCCAATGCCAGCCTCATGCGCCAGCGCTGCCACCCGCTTATCAGGTACGGCTGCGCCCGAACGGATACGCGTCTCGCCGATCTGGCTGGTCTCGCCAAATCCCTTGGCCGAGAGACGAACGACAAAACCCGGAATACCGCCTTCGCGCACCAGCAGGTTCGAACCGACACCGACCGGCAGTACAGGAATATCATCGGGCACTGCCCGCATGAATGCGGCAAGATCTTCCTCGTCAGCTGGCTGGAACAGCACCTGCGCCTGACCGCCGGCGCGGAACCAGATGAACTTGTCCATTTCAGCGTCAGGCATCAGCCGCCCACGCACGCGGTCAAGCCGTCCCTCGAGCTTCTTCAGCAGATCGGCGCCACTCATCCCTTGGCTGCGTCCGTGTCGCTGGCTAATTCCTTCGGCAGGGCGTAGGCCCATTGGGTAATGTTTCCAGCGCCAAGAAACACAACAAAATCACCAGGTTTCGCCAATTCCCTCACAATCGGAGCAATGGCGTCTGGCCGTGAGACATAACGGGCGTCGCGGTGGCCACCCGAGCGGATGCGCGACACCAGCGTCTCAGACGTGACGCCTTCGATCGGGTCTTCGCCTGCTGTATAGACCGGCGCAACCATGACCGTATCAGCATCATTGAAGCATGACGCGAAGTCGTCAAACAGGTCGCGCAGCCGGGTAAACCGGTGCGGCTGGGCAATGGCGATGACACGGCCCTTGGTCGAATCGCGCGCCGCCTTCAGCACGGCCCGGATCTCCACCGGATGGTGGCCGTAATCGTCAAAGATCTCAACGCCGTGCCAGGATCCTGTATGCGTAAAGCGCCGCTTGACGCCGCCAAAACCGGCTAACCCGGCCTTGATCGCATTCTCGGAAATGCCAAGCTCATGCGCGACAGCAATTGCTGCGGTCGCATTGGAAACATTATGCCGGCCAGGCATTGGCAGGCGCAGGTCGCTCAGCGTCGTCACCGTGCCGGTCTTGCGGTCGCGGATTTCAACGTCAAACTCCGACACCGCCCCATCCATCCGATGGTTGGAAAAGCGCACGTCGGCCTGCGGGTTCTCGCCATAGGTCACCACGCGGCGGTCCTCGATACGGCTCACCAGCGCCTGCACTTCCGGATGGTCGATGCACATCACGCCAAAACCGTAGAACGGCACGTTTTCGACAAACTGGGCAAACGCGTCGCGCACCTTGTCGAAGCTGCCATAGTGGTCGAGATGTTCGGGGTCGATATTGGTCACAACCGCAATATCCGCCGGCAGCTTCAGGAAGGTGCCGTCGCTTTCATCGGCCTCAACCACCATCCAGTCGCCAGCGCCCATGCGTGCATTGGTGCCATAGGCGTTGATAATGCCGCCATTGACCACGGTCGGGTCCAGTTCGCCGGCTTCCAGCAGCGTCGCGACCATCGAGGTCGTGGTCGTCTTGCCATGCGTGCCGCCAATGGCGATCGCCTGACGGAAGCGCATCAGCTCCGCCAGCATTTCGGCGCGGCGCACGATCGGCAGCAGCTTTTCGCGCGCCGCCGCTAGCTCCGGATTGCTCTTCTTGATTGCAGTCGAGACGACAACCACCTCTGCATTACCGAGGTTCTCAGCCTTGTGGCCGACAAAGCACTCGATGCCCTTGTCGCGCAGCCGCTGCACATTGGCGCTGTCAGCCTGATCCGAGCCCTGCACCTTGTAGCCAAGGTTATGCAGCACTTCGGCAATGCCGCTCATGCCGATGCCACCGATGCCGATGAAATGCACCAGGCCAATTGAATGCGGCATCTTCATGCGCGGTTGCCTTCTTTGAAATCTTGGACGCTCATGCCTGACGCAATAGCCTCTGCAAGGTCTGCGAGCAACTGCGCCGCATTTGGCATTCCTACGCTTCGCGCCGCCGCCGCCATCTTTGCGCCCAGCGCCGGATCATTCACATAAGCCGCGAGCATGCCCGCCAGCACGTCTGGCGTCAGCGACGCCTGCGGAGCCACCTCGCAGCCTCCCACCTTCTCAAGTGCCGCCGCGTTGGCCGCCTGGTCATGATCCAGCGCATGTGGATATGGAACAAGAATGGCTGGGCGGCCAATGACGGCGATTTCCGAGACTGTCGACGCGCCCGAGCGCGAGATCACCAGATTGGCCTTTGCCATCCGTTCGGCCAGATCGCCAAAGAACGGCGCGACGTCTGCCTCAATGCCGAGCTTTGCATAGGCCGCACGCACCGCTGCCTCATCGTCCTTGCGCGCCTGCTGCACGACACGCAGCCGCTTGCGCAGGTCTGGTCCAAGCAATGCGATTGCCGCCGGCACCGCCTCTGAAAAGAACTGTGCGCCCTGGCTACCGCCAAACACCAGCAGATGAAACGGCTCGCCCTCACCTGATATCTTGTAGGCGGACTTTGCGGCTTCGATGACTGCCGGGCGCACCGGATTGCCGGTGACCACCGTCTTGTCCGGGACGCTTGAGGTTTCCCTGGTCAGAAATCCGCCGGCCACCGCATTGACGCGTCCTGCCAGCGCCTTGTTGGCGCGGCCCATCACCGCGTTTTGCTCATGGATAAGTGTCGGCACGTTGCGTCGCGTCGCAGCATAAAGCGGTGGCAAGGTCGGATAGCCGCCGAACCCCACGACAGCCTTCGGGCTAATTTCTCCGATCACCGCCGATGCTTGTCTGAAACCGCCCCAGATTCGCCAGAAGGTACGGATGAGAGCAAGCGGGTTCTTGCCTCCGATTGTCGCCGACTGGATCTGGTGGATTTTTGCCGCCGGGAATTTGCCCGCAAACCGCTCGGCGCGGTCATCTGTCGCCAGATGCACCTCCCAGCCGCGTGCAATCAGTTCGTGCGCCAGCGCCTCGGCCGGAAACAGGTGCCCGCCAGTGCCGCCGGCACTCACCAAGATTACGCCTTTTGACACGATCTACTCCGCCGGCAGGATATGCTCATCATAGCGCAGGCGCGACGTCTGGCGCGATTCTGGCCGCGTGCGGGTCAGCGCCAGCACCATGCCCATCGAGATGGCCATCGCGATCAGCGACGAGCCGCCATAGGAAATGAACGGCAGCGTCATGCCCTTGGCCGGCAGCAATTGCAGATTCACACCGATATTGATGATCGATTGCAACCCGAAAAGGATCACCAGTCCGGACACGGCCAGGCGGGTAAACTCATCGCGCTCGCGCAGCGCAATCGCCAGCCCGCGCAGTACGATGAAGGCGAACAGCCCGACCAGCAGCATACACACGATGATGCCAAACTCTTCACCGGCCACCGAGAAGATGAAGTCGGTGTGGCTGTCGGGCAGGATGCGCTTTGCCGTGCCCTCGCCCGGCCCCCGGCCAAACCAGCCGCCATTGATGATCGCCTCACGGCCGGTTTCGGTCTGGAAATTGTCGCCCTCGCCCGTCAGGAACCGGTCGATGCGGCCCGCCACATGCGGGAAGAACGTGTATGCGGCAAACGCTCCGGTCACACCAATCGCGCCAAACAGAACGATCCACAGCCACGGCATGCCAGCCATGAAAAACATCGCCGCCCAGGTCGCGGTCACCAGCATGGTCTGGCCAAGGTCCGGCTGCGCCACCAGCAGCGTCACCACCAGCCCGACCAGCATGATCGCAAACAGATTTCCGGGAATTTCCGGCTGTCTGGCGTGCTCTGCAAACAGCCAGGCGCAGATCACGACAAACGCCGGCTTGAGGAATTCAGATGGCTGCAAAGAAACGCCGGCAAGCGAAATCCAGCGCCGCGAGCCCTTCACCTCAACGCCGATGAACAGCGTCAGCACCATCGCCACGATCATCACCACAAGCATGATCGCCGCCAGCCGTCTGACCTGCCTCTGGTCGAGGAACGATACAGCCAGCATCACGCCGATGGCCGGCAGCATGAACACGATCTGGCGCGTGACAAAATGGAACTCTTCCAGCCCGATGCGCTCGGCCACTGCCGGGCTCGCCGCAAACGACAGCACAATGCCAAGCACCATCAGAGAAAGGAAAGAGGCAAGGAACCAGCGGTCGATTGTCCACCACCAGGTCGATACGGGTCCACGGTCTGTGCGGCTGGTCATTTCAGGCTCCTGAGCGCGGACGCATCACCGGATATACAAAGCGAAAACGAAGGAACTGTTAACCATCCCGCTACCCCTCGCGGTGAAGCATCGCCCGCATCGTTCTTTCTTCTGCACCGCTGCATCACCGCCAATCCTCACGCCCGTTTGAACAGGCAGTTCGAGACGTCAACTTGGCTCGATCCCATCCAGAGCCAGCACCGCGGCGCGGAATGCATCGCCACGGACTTCGAAATTCTTGAACTGGTCGAAACTGGCGCAGGCAGGCGATAGCAACACCACGGCTTCGCCGGCATTGTCGCGCGCTGCATCCGCCGCAGCATGCGCGACCGCCGCGGCAAGCGTCCCTGAGATTTCGTAAGGCACAGCCGTGCCCAGCGTCGCCGAAAATGCCGGTGCAGCCTCGCCAATCAGATAAGCGCGCGCAATGCGCGGAAAGAACGGGCGCAATGACTCTATACCGCCCTCTTTCGCCAGCCCGCCCGCAATCCAGTAGATACGCGGGAAACTCGACAATGCAGGCGCCGCCGCTTCGGCATTGGTCGCCTTCGAATCGTTGACGAACAGTACATTGTCCTTGCGGCCAACCTGCTGCATGCGGTGCACAAGGCCCGGAAAACTGTTGAGGCCAGACTGGATGGCCGGCAAAGACATGCCGACACGCAGGCATGCAGCAATCGCAGCCAGAGCATTCTGGGCATTGTGCTGACCGCGCAGCGAACCGACGCCTTCCAGCGACGCGACACGCGAATATTTGCCGCCCTTGGCCAGCATCAGCGACGAGCCGTCAGCGAAAAAGCCATCGGTCAACGCCAGCCGCTTCGAAATGCGGATCACGTCCTTCCCTGCACGTTCCAGCCGGTCGGCTATCTCGGCGCAGAAAATATCATCAACGGCGACAATCGCCGTCTCGCTGCCCGCCACCAGCCGTTCCTTGATCGACGCATAGTGCTGCATGGTGCCATGCCGGTCGAGGTGATCTGGCGTCAGGTTCAGCAGCACGCCGGCAGTCGGATTGAGCGAGGGCGCAAGGTCGATCTGATAGGACGAACATTCGACGACATAGTGCCGCTGAGGCTCTGGCGGATCGAGCGTCATCACGGCGCGGCCGATATTGCCGCCCATCTGTGTGTCGAGCCCGGCAGAGGCCAGCAGATGCGCCGTCAGCGCCGTTGTGGTCGACTTGCCATTGGTGCCGGTAATCGCGATGAACGGCGACGTTGGCGCCCGCGTCCGGCGCTCGCGTGCAAACAGTTCGACATCGCCGATGATCTCGACGCCCGCGCCCCGCGCCAGATCGACAGTCCAGTGCGGCTTCGGATGCGTCAGCGGCACGCCCGGCGACAGCACAAACGAAACGAATCCTGCCCAATCAACGTCACGCAGATCAGCAACCTTGATGCCTTCGCGACGCGCTCTTGCAACACTGTCGGGGTTGTCGTCCCAGGCGGTTACGTCCGCTCCGCCTTCAACAAGTGCAAGCGCCGTTGCAATGCCCGAGCCGCCAAGACCAAACAGGGCGACACGTTTGCCAGCAAAAGTCGAGGCCGGGATCATCTGAGCTTCAGCGTCGACAGGCCGACCAGCGCCAGGATCACGGCAATGATCCAGAAGCGGATCACAACCTGGCTTTCGGTCCAGCCGAGTTTTTCAAAGTGGTGGTGGATCGGGGCCATCAGAAACACCCGCTTGCCCGTCAGCTTGAAATAGCCGACCTGGATGATGACCGACATCGCTTCCATCACGAACAGGCCGCCGATGATCGCCAGCACGATCTCGTGCTTGGTCGCGACTGCAATCGAGCCGATCAGGCCGCCAAGCGCCAGTGAGCCCGTGTCGCCCATGAAGATGGCCGCCGGCGGCGCATTGAACCAGAGAAAGCCAAGCCCTGCACCGATCACAGCGCCCAGCACGACGGCCAGTTCGCCTGTGCCCGGGGTAAAGTGGATCTGCAAATAGTCGGCAAAAACCGCGTTACCGGCCAGATAGGCGATCACCCCAAACGAAGCTGCCGCAATCATGACAGGCACGATGGCCAACCCATCGAGACCATCGGTCAGGTTCACCGCATTGCCCGCGCCCACCATCACCAGCGCGCCGAACGGTATGAAGAACCAGCCCAGATTGACGATGAAGTCTTTGACGAACGGGAACGTCAGCGACGACGAGAACGGCGCCTGTCCTGCCCGCATGATCGCATAGGTGGCGATACCTGCGACCAGAAATTCGATCGCCAGACGCACCTTGCCCGAAACACCCAGATGCGACTGTTTCGTCACCTTCATGTAGTCGTCATAGAAGCCGATTGCGCCAAACGAGACTGAAACGAACAGCACGACCCAGACGTAGACGCTGGAGAGATTCGCCCACAGCAATGACGAGCCGACAATGCCGGTCATGATGATCAGCCCACCCATGGTCGGCGTGCCGGCCTTCTTGAAATGGGTCTGCGGCCCGTCTGCCCGGATCGGCTGTCCCTTGCCCTGACGAATGCGCAATGAATTGATGATCGAAGGACCAAACATGAATGTCAGCAACGCGGCTGTTATCAGCGCCCCGCCAACGCGGAAGGTGATGTAGCGAAAGACGTTGAACGCCGAAATGTGGTCCGCAAAGGCGGTGAGGTAGATCAGCATGCGGCCTCGTGGGTGGCAGAATTGCTTGTCATGCGCCGGCTTTCGTTTCGCCGTCAGCAGGAAATTTCGTCCGGATCGCCTCGACCAGCCTGGAAAAACCCATGCCGTTCGAGGACTTGATCATCACGGTGTCGCCAGGCTGCAGCGCCGCCAGCAACACAGGATTCAGCGCCTCGGCGTCCGGCAGATGTCCGGCGAGCCGCTCGGGCGGCAAGACAGCAGCCAGCGCCGCCATCTCCGGTCCGCCGAGATAGACCTGATCGATCTTCGTTGGTTCAATCATCGCCGCCAGACTGGCGTGCAGCTTGGCGGAGTGGCTGCCAAGCTCCCGCATGTCGCCGAGCACGGCAATACGGCGGCCCTTGTCAGCCACCGGCGTCTGGTCGAGCAAATCAAGCGCGGCCTTCATCGACGCAGTATTGGCGTTGTAACTCTCGTCGATCAGGGTGATGTTCTTGGCAAGCCGATAGCGTCGGCCACGCCCGCCTTCGGCCTCCAGGTCGCCAAGCGCCACCGCAACGCGGGCGACTTCAGCGCCTGCCAGCTTGGCCGCGCCAAGCACCGCCAATGCGTTCTGGGCGATGTGACGGCCTGGCACGCCAATGCGCGCCACCACCTCGGTATTGCCGATCATCGCTGAAATGGTCGAGTGGTCCGCCGCCGGTGAATATTTCAACAGCCGGAACTCGGCCTTGGCGTTTTCGCCAAACCCGTGAATGTTCTTGATGCCAGCCTCCTTGGCCAGCTTTTCCAGTATCTTGTAGCGCGCATCATCTCTGTTGATCAGCGCGTGGCCGTTCTTTTCGAGCCCCTCAAAAATTTCTGCCTTGGCGCGCGCAATATCGTCAAGACCACGGAAGTGACCGAGATGTGCGGCTGCTATCAAGGTCACAATCGCGACATGCGGCCGGACCATCTTGACCAGCGGGCGGATCTCGTCGGCATGGTTCATGCCGATCTCGAAGATCGCGTATTGCGCGTCGTCAGGCATCCGCGCCAGCGATAGCGGCACGCCCCAGTGATTGTTGAACGATTTGTCCGACGCATGCACCTTGCCGACTGCCGACAGCGTGTGGCGTAGCGCCTCCTTGGTCGTCGTCTTTCCGGCAGAGCCGGTTACCGCGATGATCTTTGCCTTGGACCGGGCGCGTGCAGCCTTCGCCAGCCGGGTCAGCGCCGCCAGCACATCGTCAACAACGATCAGCGGCGTGGTGATCCGCCCCAGCGCCGGCAGCTTGCCTTCAGCCACGACCAGAAGTCCAGCTCCAGCCTTCACGGCCGCCGTCGCAAAATCATGACCGTCGTGAATGTCGCCCTTGATTGCAAAAAACGCCTCGCCAGGCGTCAGCGACCGGCTGTCGATCGAAATGCCGGTAATGCCGGCCGGCAGATTGCCCACTGGACGCCCCGACAAGGCGGCAACCAGATCTTCCGAACGCCACAAATGCTCACTCATGCCCGCGCCTCAAGCGCCGCACGCACTTCCGCGTGGTCCGAGAACGGATGATTGACGCCGCCGATCATCTGACCTTCTTCATGGCCTTTGCCTGCCACGATAAGGCTATCGCCTGCACCAAGCAGGCCAACCGCGTAGCGGATAGCCTCACGGCGGTCGCCGATCTCGATTGCGCCGGGCGCATTGGCCATGATCTCGGCGCGGATAGTCGCGGGCACTTCCGAACGCGGATTGTCGTCGGTGACGATGGTGACGTCGGCCAGCCGCGTTGCAATCCCGCCCATGATCGGCCGCTTGCCTTTGTCGCGATCACCGCCGCAGCCAAATACAACCATCACCTTGCCGGTCGTATAGGGCCGCACTGCCTGCAGCACGTTTTCCAGCGCCTCCGGCTTGTGCGCATAGTCGACATAGACCGGCGCACCGCCATGCGTTGATCCGACGAGCTCCAGCCGGCCAGGCGCGCCCGTGAGCTTTTCCAGCGCAGACATGGTTGTAGCGATGCGCGTGCCTGTCGAAATCGCGATCCCGGCGGCCACCAGCGCATTCGACATCTGGAATTCGCCCGCCAGCGGCAGATCGACTTCAAACAGCTCGCCGCCCGCCAATATCTCGGCGCGCTGGCGGTTGCGCTCATGCTCCAGCCGCTTCAGCGTCAGGAAATTGCCCTTGCGGCCAACGGTCAGAACCTCCAGACCCGCCTTGCGCGCCGCATTTTCGGTCGGCTCAGCCCATGGGTCATCGGAAAAGATCACCGCCGGCGCACCCTTTTTCATCAGCGTATCAAATAGCCTGAGCTTGGCCCGGTGATAGTCTTCCACCGTCGGGTGATAGTCCATGTGGTCGCGGCCAAGATTGGTGAAGCCGGCAGCCGACAGCCTGACGCCATCGAGACGCCGCTGGTCGAGACCGTGCGATGAGGCCTCCATCGCGGCATGCGTCACCCCGCCCGCCGCCAGTTCGGACAGCAATCGGTGCAGCGCCACCGGATCAGGGGTCGTCAGCGTTCCATAGTCGTTGCGGCCAGGCGCCACCACGCCCGTTGTACCGATCGACGCAGCAGCATAGCCGGCCTTTTCCCAAATCTGGCGGATGAACGAGACAACGGACGTCTTGCCGCTGGTGCCGGTCACAGCCGCCATGATCTCGGGCTGGCCGGAATAGATCCGCGCTGCGATCAGTGACAGCGCCCGCCGGGGATCGGCCACCCGCAGCACGGGAATGGATACATCACCCAGAGCGGCATCGGGCGCGGCCACAATGGCGGCCGCGCCACGCGCTGCCGCATCAGCTGCAAACATCGACCCGTCGATCTTGGAACCAGCCAGCGCAACAAAGATCAGGCCTGCCTGGACCGCGCGCGAATCCGCGCTGACGCCGCTTACGTTAACGTCACCGTTTGTGTCGTCTCCAATCGGGAGAATCCCGTTGAAATCCCTGAGTCTCATTGTCCCCCTTGACCGGACCGCCCCCCAGGCTGCCCGCAAGAATCACTGGTATGACACCAGCATCGCACCACTTTCATGGCCGAATTCCGGCTTTACGCCAAGGAATGAGGCTGATCTGCGGATGATACCCGCTACAATCGGTGCTGCATTTATGCCTGCGGTTGCGCCCATACCGGGTTTTTCGGGTTTTGGCTCGTCGATAATCGACAAAACGATGTATTGCGGATCGTCCATCGGGAAGGCGGCGAGGAACGCGTTGAACCGTTTGTCGGTGGAATAGCGTCCGTTGACCACTTTTTCGGCAGTGCCAGTCTTGCCACCGACGCGGTAGCCAGGAACTTCGGCGCGCTTGCCCGACCCCTTTTCGGCATTCAGCCTATAGAGATAGCGCATGTCATTGCTGGTCTTCTCGTTGATGACCTGTTTGCCATTCTCGGAAGCTTCCTTGGCCGTGCGCGGCATCAAGGTCGGGTCAAACAGCTTGCCGCCATTCATCAGCGCCGCCGCCGCCACCGCCGTCTGCAGCGGCGTTGTGGTCATCCCATGACCAAACGAGATCGTAATCGAGTGGACCTTCTTCCAAACTTTTGGTTCAGTCGGTGTTCGCACTTCCGGCAGTTCGATCTTCATTTTGTCAAGCAGGCCCATCCGCTTCAGAAATTCGCGGTGACCCTCGATGCCGACAACATCTGCCTCGCGCGCCGAGCCGATATTTGACGAATAGATGAAGACTTCCGGGACAGTCAGCACCCTGCCCTTGCCGTGAAAGTCGCGGATGGTCTGGCGGCCAATGGTGATCGGCCGCGTCGCATCGAACTTGCTGTTCATGTTGACCTTGCCGGAATCAAGGGCCATCGCCGTCGTGAAGCTCTTGATCGTCGAGCCCATTTCGAACGTGCCAGCGGTCATCCGGTTGAATTTGTCCTTGTCGTGAGCGCCCGCGGCCGTGTTCGGATCAAAGTCCGGCAGCGACGCCATCGCGACGATTTCGCCGGTCTTGGCGTTCAACACCACGGCCCCTGCGGCAATTGCATGATATTTCTGCATGGCTGTCGCCAGTTCATCGCGCACAATATGCTGCACGCGAAGATCAAGCGTCGTCTTCACCGGCGCAAGGTTTGCAGCCGTCGCAAGGCCTGTGGCGCGCAGGTCGGCCAGCCCCTGATTGTCGATCCAGCGTTCAAGCCCGGCAATTCCCTGGTTGTCGATATTGACCAGACCAAGGATATGAGACGCCGTCGGACCGCCCGGATAGAACCGTTTGATTTCGGTGCGGAAGCCGATGCCTGGCAGTCCCAGCGCCATGATCTCGGCCTGTTGGGCCGGGGTCAGCTGTCGCCGCAGCCACACAAAACCGGTACCGCTCTTGAGCTTGTTGAAGGTTGTTTCCGGATCAAGGTCCGGCAGCACGGATGAAAGCAGTTCCAGCGCCTCGTCGGCATCGACGATATTGCGCGGTTCGGCATAGAGCGAAGCTGTCTTGATGTCGGTCGCCAGCACCTCGCCATTACGGTCGACAATGTCCGGACGCGCCGCCAGCACACGTGCGCCAGGCGTTGCGGTGGTCATCGGGTCCTGAATGCCGAGATACACAAGCCGCCCGCCGATCACTCCATAGATGCCGAGAAAGATCGCGGTTGTCATGGCGATGCGCGTCTTGGTGCGGTCGCCATGCGACATCCGGCTGGCATTGACGACGATCGGCGTCTGCCCGGCCGGGACTGCCTTGCGCTTGATGAACCGTGCGATCATTGCACCACTCCACTCGTCGTCATCTTGTCGGTATTGCCGTGCGCCAGCCCCTGCCCCGGCTTGGCGATGATCTCTTCGATCTCGACAGGCCGCGCCGGCAGCTCGTCCGCATTGACGATCTGCCTCGCCTCGAGCGGCGCAAGTTCCAGTTCGTTCTGATAGATCTCGGTCAGCTTCTGCAGCCGCGCCGGCTGGGTCAGCAGGCTCCAGTCCGCCTTGAGGATCGTCAGCGTGTCCTCTTCAAACCGGATCTTTCCTTCGATCTTGCGCACTTCGGCCAGCTGCGCCTCGACCTTGTGCTTGGTCGTGTAGGTAAAGGCGGCGGCCGAGACCATGGCGGCAATGAGGACGATATCTGCTGTACGAAACACGGCACTTACCTTTCAGCAGTCGAAAAAATGTCGGGAAGCTTTGGCAGGCCGAAATCAGCCAGGCTGCCACGGCGCGCGGGCGCCGCCGTACGTGTCGCAGCCCTGAGCTTGGCCGACCGCGCCCGCGGATTGCGCTCGGCTTCTTGCGCCGATGCGGCGGCCACAGCGTCAGGCCGCTCGAACACCGGCACAACCGCCGCCACCTGCGGCAGATGCCGCGATCCGCCACCGGTGCGGCCGGAGCGTTCAGCCAGAAATGTCTTGACGATCCGGTCTTCCAGCGAATGGAACGTCACCACTGCCAGCCGTCCGCCCGGCTTCAGCGCACGTTCTGCGGCCAGCAGCGCCTGAGCCAGTTCGCCCAGTTCGTCATTGACGAAGATGCGAAGCGCCTGAAACACGCGCGTCGCCGGATGAATGCGGTCTTTCGGATTCTTGCCGACCGTCAGTTCGATTGCGTCCGCCAGTTCCAGCGTTCGCTCAAACGGCCGCGTCTCGCGCTTGCGCTCGATCATCCGCGCAATGCGTCCTGCATGCCGCTCTTCGCCCAGCAGGCCAAAAATGCGGGTCAGGTCGCCCGCCTTGAAACTGTTGACCACATCGGCAGCGCTTGGTCCCGCCTGGCCCATGCGCATGTCGAGCGGCCCGTCATGACGGAAGGAAAAGCCGCGCTCGCCCTGATCGATCTGCATCGACGAGACGCCGATATCGAGCACCACCGCGTCAACAAGACCGTCCGCATAGGCGTCAAGTTCCGAGAACGGGCCATGCACCAGCTCAAGCCGCCCGCCAGAAGCAGCAACCATCGCCTGCCCGGCAGCTATCGCGTCAGGGTCGCGGTCGATGCCGATGACATCGGCTCCGGCCTCCAGAAACGCGCGTGTATAGCCGCCTGCCCCAAAGGTGCCGTCAACAATCCGCATGCCGGGTTTTGGCGACACCGCCGCCAGCACTTCATCCAGAAGCACCGGAATGTGGCGGGCAGGTCCGCCACCGGCATCAATGTCGCCGGCGCCCGCCATCATTCCGGAATTCCTTGCGTCGGCCGCAGCGCTGCCGCTTTTCGAAACGCCAGCATTCGCTGGCGCACATCGGCCATGTAGCGGTTCATCGCGTCCGGTTCCCAGATCTGGAAAAACTGGCCGCGGCCCAGAAACCCGACCTCGTTCGTCAGGCCGGTAAACTCGCGTATCTGCTCGGTGATCGTAATCCGCCCGTCCCCGTCCAGCCTCAAAAACATTCCGTCGCCATGCAGATAGGCGCTCATGTCGTCCGCCGTCTGCAGAAACGGATCTTGCACCGCCAGCCGCCGCTCGTAGAGGTCGAGCAGGTCCGGCCCTCCGACATTGAGCGCAGGCTCTTCCAGCGCCCTCAGCGCATAGAGATCCTGATACCCCCGTTTTGCCGCCAGATTCCGGAACGGTCCGGGCACGGAAACCCGTCCTTTCGCGTCTACCCGGTTCACTGAACTCGACAGAAAACGGTCCATCAAACGCCAGACCCGATACGCCTCTCACAACAGCCCCACCGGCATGTTCACGCCGAAACTCAACCCTCAGGCCAACGCCGGAACGCACCGCGCCGTTGCGAGCGGCCTCACCGGCCCCTCCTGCGCAACACGCGATACCCGCGACCAGCACCAGATCCTGATTGAGCTCATGGGATAACATGGGACATTATGGGCGTCAAAGGGAAAGGGTCACACATTGCGGGTTTTCTGGTCTCCAACTGACGGCCGTTTTCCCCTCGCTTCCTTTATCGGCCATTAAGGCTAACGAAGTGTTTAGGACGCAGTTGTCCCGTTGCAGTGCGGTTCCTGCCCATCTACCGTCGCAAGAAATTTGCCAGCGTCCGCAACAATGATGTTCAGCTTCAAACTCTCGGCCCTTCCCCTCGCCGTATCCCTGGCAATGACCATGGCGGCGCGGGCCGACGTCACCGTGCTGGAAGACAAGATCATCTGGTATGACGTTAACGGCACAACACTCCCGGAACTTCGCAAAAGCATGGACGCCAACACGCCGGTGAAGGGCTTTGACGCCGAAGCCAAATGGTGGGTCGACTGGCGCTATCGCTGGAACCAGCAGGGTCAGACCTGCACATTGAGCAATGTCAACGTGACGCTTCGAGTAGAGACGAGCTTCCCCCGTCTCGCATCAGAAAACGGCGTACCAGCCGATACGTTGCAGAAATGGTGGGCCTATAGCGCACTCCTGATGGCGCACGAGCGCACCCACGCCCGCCATGGCGCCCAGGCCGCTGAAGACATCTATCGGATGCTCAGCACCTTTACGATCAAAGGGTCCTGCGATGAGATAGAAGACAAGGCCAATGAAGCCGCCACAAAGCTGATCCATAAGGCCAACCGCGCCGATGAAGATTATGACAAGCGCACAGACCACGGCGCGGCTGAAGGCGTAGTGCTGGAATAGGTCTGCAGACAGCCACACTACCGCAGATGTTTGAATCATTTTGGCAGCGCCATGATTCAAATTCGCAGCCGTTCCGTGCAACAGCTTGAAATCTACGAGTTTGTTTTGAAACCGTCAGGCTGAGGCGAAAATGGTGATTTTCGAGCATCGGAGCGGAGCGTATATGAAATACGTGAGCACCGAAGCGCAGAAAAGAGCCATTTGCAGGCTAGAGCGCCGCGCGTCCAATTGGACGCGCAAAGGACGCTCTAACACATTGATTCTGCTGCATCGTGCTTTTGAAAATCGATTCCGATTTTCAAAAGCACGATGCAGGACCCTCACGGGAATCAAAACGGGCTCTAAAGTGCCAGCCGGTCTGTAAGCCGGGTTCTGTATGGCCCTTCGCCCTTGCGGGCCAAAGACGTGGTGGCCATTCATCTGCGGCCCGCATTGCTGCGCACCTGATGCAACCTACCCGGATGACTGGGCCGGAAATCGCCTGAGGGTTTCCCCTCGCGCCATCCCTATTTGGTTTTGCTCCCGGTGGGGTTTGCCATGCCGCTTCCGTTACCGGACCGCGCGGTGGGCTCTTACCCCACCTTTTCACCCTCACCCCGCCGGCGGATCGGTCGCTTCATTTCCGGCCGATCGGCAGGCGGGGCAGTCTGTTTTCTGTGGCACTTTCCCTGGGGTCGCCCCCGCCGGCAATTGACCGGCACCGTATTTCCATGGAGCCCGGACTTTCCTCCCCGCACGAAGCGGAGCGGCCACCCGACCGACTGGCAGTGCGCATAAAGAGACTTATGACGCGAAACGCAAGAGGGGCGGCAATGCCACCCCTCCTTTGTCGTTTTGGTGATGCCCGCAGGATCAGGCGCCCAGATGGCGCTTCACCTTGGCGCAGTAGTTTGCGGAAACCGGATTCATGCGCTTGGCGCCGTGACCGGCATTGTACTTCAGGATCGTGCCGCAGGTCGTACCACCGCCGAGCTTATGCGCCATGCCGAGATATTTCATGCCGTACTTGATGTTTGTCTCGGGATTGAACAGCGCCGCCGTCGAGCCGGAATAGCCGAGACCACGTGCTGTCGACGGCTTGATCTGCATCAGGCCCACTTCACCAGCCGATCCGCGGGCATTTGCACGATAGTTGCTCTCAACGCGGATCACCGCATGCGCCAGCGACACCGGAACGCCATAGGCGGCTGCATAGCGGGCGATAATCGCGCCATAAGCTCCCTTGGGCGCAGCCGCCTTGGCGGCAACCTTGTTCCCGGACTTGCGCTCCTTCGGCACGAGGGTTGGCTTCACCGAAGCCACCGATGAAGTCTTGACCGGGTCAACGCCGGGGGTGACTTCGATCTGGCCGCGCCCGGTCATCGTAACGCGGAACGACTTGCGTTCAGTCTTTTTGGCCTGAGTTTCGGCCTTCTTGTTTTTCGAAGCAGGTACCGCGCCCTCAGGCGACAGCGCAATAACACCTTGATCCGAAAAACCGGTAGCATAACGCCCGGCAGCAATTGGCTTGCCAGGCTTTCCGGCCTTGGCCGGGCTCGCATCAGCGGCCAGAACCCGGGCATTGATAGGCGCTTCCTGCGCCTGAGCAACAACATTTCCCATAGCGGCGAAGCACATCGCCGCGAGCAAAAGCTTTTTCATGTATATCTTGGTCTCTTTGTTATCCCGGGATCCTGATATCCCGCCCGGATATACTCAGTAAGCCGGTTCGGATTTTCCCGTTATCTCCGGCGGTGACCTGAGCCATGTCGCAGGAGATTTGGCGGCAATGTTGGCAGGCGAAATAACATTGAATGTTGCACTGCAACAAAGCGTGATCGAACCAGCCACAAGCGAGACATTGGCCCGCTACTTGCGCAGGCCATCAGCCGGCTAGCGGACTAACCAGACTTGAAATCAGCGCCTGCGTCTCGGCGTCCGCAATGCCGTCAACCTGATTGCGCCGGTAGTGGAGCTGGAACGCTTCCACGACCACATGCGTTGCAGCATCGAATGCGCCATTGATTTCAACGCCATAACCCAGCATCTGCAGCATGGATTGCAGCCGTTCGACGCTCTCGCCGCTATCGCCTTTGCGGATTGGAGCGACGTCCGGCCAGGCCGCAACGGCCGGCAATCGCCCCACGCCCGCCGCGCTCAGCACGTCCCACGGAAACGCCGGGCCCGGATCGATTTTCCGCCCCGGCGCAATGTCCGAATGCGCCAGAACAAATTCGTCGGTAATTGTGTTTCGTGCGCAAATGTCGCGGCAAAGCGCGATCACTGAAGCGATCTGCACTTCGAAAAAAGGCGGATGATCAGCCAGATTGCCCGGATTGACGATCTCAATTCCGACCGAACGCGAATTGATATCAGTCTGGCCGTGCCATGAACTCTTGCCCGCATGCCAGGCGCGATCAGCCTCACGCACCATTTGAACCACACTGCCGTCTTCATGCACCAGATAGTGCGACGACACTTCGCTGGCCGGGTCGCACAGCCAGGATTCTGCCAGTTCGCCGGATCGCATGCCGGTATAGTGCAGGATGATCATGCTCGGACCCTCGACATCACGCCGAGGCCCGAAATTGGGCGACACCCTGACTTCCGCGCCGGCATAGTCAGGCAGGAAACCGCTCATCCCCGATCATATGCCTTCTCGATGGTTTCATAGGCCGAGTTCAGCGCAGCGACACGTTCGGTCGCAATGGCGATGAATTCCGGCGGCACGCCGCGCGCGATCAGCCGGTCGGGATGGCTCGACGAGACAAGCTGGCGATACTGGCGGCGCACCTCGTCAAAAGACGCCGACGTCTCAAGACCAAGAATCTTGTAGGGGTTTTCAACCGGATCGACTGCATGACGCGCCAGGATCCGCTCAAAATGCGTCTCCTCGAACCGGAAGATCTCGGCGGTCCTGCGCAGGAAACCGACTTCCCGCTCATGCACCATGCCGTCTGCCTTGGCGATGTGGAACAGCCCGTCAAGAATGTCTTCGAGCACCGCCTGCTCGCCCTCTTCCTTGAACAGTGACGCCATGCGCGCGGCGTAGGTCTCAAAACCGGCAATGTCGCCCTTGGCCAGATCATAGAGCCGCGACACGTTCTTCACTTCCGCCGCCGGCACCGCAAAGATCTGCTGGAAGGCGCGGACTTCGTCCTGGGTAACGATACCGTCCGCCTTGGCCATCTTGGCCGACAGCGCGATCATGGCGATGGAGAACGCCACTTTGCGGCGCAGCGCCGGATCGCCTTCAAAAACCGTACGCAAAGCCTCCACCAGCCCGCAAACTGCGGCGCATGATGTGCGGCTGATGAAATCACCGACGCGGGACCAGATCGACATGTTGTCGTTCATAAGGGCAAAATCTCGCAATTGCGAGAGATGTTCAAGGCCAAAACCTTGGTCCAAGACCTGAGCCTTGGTCCCAAAAACGAAAGGACCGGGCAAGTCCGATCCTTCCGTCTTCGCATGCTCGACTGCTTATTGGACAGGAGCAGCAGGGGCCGGATCAGCTGGCTTCATCGGGTCAGCTGGGGCCGCATCATTTGCCGGAGCCTGGGGTGTAGCCGGCGTCATCGCCGGATCGGACGGCGTCGTAGGCTCGGTCTGTGTTGCCGGTTCGACGCTGCGGGTCTGGGTATTGTCGGTGTCGCTGCACGCGGCAACGCCAAACAGGGCAACAGCGGATGCAGTGGCGAGGATCAGCCTTTTCATAACAAAACTCCTTCAGAAATTTGACTTTCTTCGGGACGCGCCCTCCACAGGGCCGTCGGATTGCTAATGTCCGGGCTCTGAAACGGGTTTCGTAACAATGTGTGTCAGCCGTTAACTTTTTGGGCAGCTGCCAACCGCGCATAGAAGCGGCCAAGCACCGCCGGCGTGATATACATCGGGATCTGGTAGCAGCCGATATAGAGCAGCAACGGATCAACCGTCGCATCCGGCAACACCGACAGGAACAGCGCGATATTGCGGTTGCCCGCAACAATGCCGGTCGCAATCGCATTCCCCGATCGAGCCGCGAGCGCCGCGACCACCTGAATGACGAAATTGAGGGCACACACCGCCACCAGCACGCCCGCAAAGCGCAGCGGGTCGCCAAGCATCGCAGGCCCGACCGCCGACATCAAACCAACCACGACGACTGCAAGCGCAATCGTCGACAATCCGTCAATTGACCGGAGCATATCGTCGGATGGTTTTGGCAACAGCCAGGCCCGGATCAAGAAGGCCGTTCCGGCAGCCAGTGCGATCACCGCCATCAGCCGCGCCGCAGCGCCCAGAATGGCCGAAGGCGATCCCATTTCTGGAGCCAGCCAGAACACCGGAATGACGGTCAGCGGCAGCAATGCCGTTCCGACGATCATCTGGCGCAAAGTCGCGGCGGGATCACCACCACACATCACCGTCAGATGTGGACTGCCGGTTATTGGCGGTGCCGACAGCATCAGCATCACAAATGCTGCAAAGGCGGCCGCGCCATAGCCGAGCGCCGCAAACAGCAGGATCGCCGCAATCGGCATCAAAACCTGCAGAACCACCGTCAGCCCGATCGCCGTGCCCATGTCCGACAGCGCGCCAACGGCCTGGCGCGGACCAACTCTGAGCGCCGCCAGGAACAAGAGACCGATGATGATCGTGCCGATCCACGGGCGCAGCGCCAGCGCAACCGTCGGCAATGCCGCTCCTGCGGCCAGACCAAGCACAAGCACCAGCTTGCCATGCCGGGCAAAAGGAGCCAGCACTGCGTGCACTGCATTCATCGCCGGATCAGATCGAAGCCGCGGCGCGCGCCGCCTGATCATAGTGCCCAGACAGGGCACGCAGGGTCGCAGCGACATTCGACACCGCCTGCGGGTCGAGCCCCAGCCCCTTGACCGACTGCACCAGCACCGCCTCACGAACCGACCGGTAACGCAGGCAGACTTCAACACCCTTCGGCGTTGTGCCGATCAGCTTTTCCTTGCCCGAGCGCGTGCTTTTCAACAGGCCGCGCTTTTCCAGCTTCTTCACCGCATAGCCAACGACATGCGTATCCTCGATGCCGAGCACAATGCACAGGTCGCTGAGCCGTTTCGGACGGCTGCGGTGGTTGCAAGAGTGCAAAACCAGCACGTCAATCGACGCCAAACCCGGTTCACCTGCCGCCGTCATGCAATGAACCATCCACCGATTGAACGCGTGACCGGCCAGGATCATGCCAAACTCGAGCTCCGACAGAGCCGGCAGCGCACCGTCGGCCAGATGCGCCGACGAGACGATTGGACCGATCTTTTCAGCGTTTTCCATGGCTTAGCCCCCTATCCTGCAAACATGGTTCTGGGCAGCCACAGCGCAATGTCCGGAAACAATGCCAGCAACAAGACCATGGTCATCAGCAGCAGGAAGAACGGCGCCGTCGCCGCTGCAATCGCGAACAGATTGCGTCCGGTAAGCCCCTGAATCACGAACAGGTTGAACCCGACCGGCGGCGTGATCTGCGCCATTTCGACCACGATGACGAGATAGATGCCGAACCAGACCAGATCGAAGCCTGCGGCTACCACCAGCGGCATGATGACCGCGGTCGTCAGTACGATCATCGAGATACCGTCCAGGAAACAGCCAAGCAGAATGAACAGGAGCGTCAACGCAAACAACAGCTGCATCGGCGACAGTTCCATCGAGCCGATCCAGGCTGCGAGTTCACGCGGCAGGCCGGTAAAACCCATCGCGGTCGTCAGCACTGCTGCCCCGGCCAGGATGAAGGCGATCATGCACGACGTTGCAGTCGCCGCCATCAGACCTTCCTTGAACGTCGTCCAGGAGAGCGAGTTCTGTGCCCGCGCCAGAACCAGGCTCAGCGCCACTCCGATGACAGCAGCTTCCGTCGGAGATGCTATGCCGCCATAAATTGACCCGATCACGCCGGTGATCAGCATCACGACAGGGATCAACCGGCGCGCGGCGCGGAATTTCTCCGGCCACGGCACGCGCTCTTCCGCCGGCGGCATTTTTGATGGATTGAGAAGCGCCCAGGCGCCGACGTAACCCATAAACAGCAGCGCCAGCATAATACCCGGCACGACGCCCGCCATGAACAGCCGAGCGATCGATTCCTCTACCGCCGCGCCATAGACAATCAGGATGATCGAGGGCGGAATGAGCAGCCCCAGCGTGCCGGACCCTGCAAGCGAACCGATCGCCAGCCGGTCATCGTAGCCGCGCTTCTCCAACTCAGGCAGCGATATCTTGCCAATAGTTGCGGTTGTCGCCGCCGATGACCCGGAAACCGCTGCAAACACGGCACAGCCCAGCACATTGACATGGGCAAGCCGGCCCGGCAGACGGCGCACAAAGGGCGAAATGCCGGTGAACATGTCCTGCGACAGCCGCGAACGGAACAGGATTTCGCCCATCCAGATAAACATAGGCAGTGCTGTCAGGTCCCAGGAGGTCGAAGCGCTCCAGAACGACGTCGCCAGCACCTGGGCCGCCGGCAGCGCCGGCTTGGTGGCCAGCGCAGCGAGCGCCACTGCGGACAGCGAAAACGCCACCCAAAGGCCAAGCGCCAAAGCGCCCAGCATGACAACAATCAGCAGCAGCGAAAGTTCAAACACGCCCATGGTCAAACCTCGCTCGCGCCGGGCAGCGGTTCACCACGCGCAACAGATCGCCAGGTCACATCAACCAGCGCAATTGCCAGCAGCAAAAGGCCAAACGCCATCACCGCCTGCGGCAGCCACAACGGCACCGGCACAAAGCCGTAGGACACATCGTTGAAGCGCCAGCTTTTCATCGCCAGCTCGCCGACCGCATAGGCAAAATAGCCTGCAAGCAGCGCTGCGGCGGCCCCCGTCGCCGTTTCAACGACACGCCGTATACCGGCAGGCAGCCGCTCAACCAGAATCCCGACGCGGATATGCCCGCCAATCGTCAGCGTATAGGCCAGCGCCAGAAAGCTCGCCGCAGCGAGAAGGAAGCCGCAGATTTCGGCAATCGACGGCACGATGAAGCCGAGCGGTGGCAAGCCCACAAGGCGCATCGCGCTGTCAGCCAGCCGCGCACCCACCTGCACCAGCACAAGCATGAAAATGAGCACCAGCGCCCCGGCTGCGGCATAGCCAGCAAACCGGTACGCGCCGTCGAGCAGTTTGCGCACGCGACCCTCCCTGAAAAGCGGACCGGCCCCGAAGTTTCTTGCTCCGGGGCCGGGTATATGTAGCTTACTGACCGTTGAAGGTCTTCAGCAGCGCCTCGCCGTCAGCGCCGGCGCGGGTCTTCCACTCGTCGGTGATGGTCTTGCCGATCTCGCCAAAGCCGGCCTTCAGCTCGTCAGACGGCTCGACGATGACGATCTTGTTCTCTTTCAAGACATCCATCTTGGCATTGTTCTCGACCTGCGAAGCTTCCCAGCCGCGCGTTTCAGCCGCTGCTGCTGCTTCCTTCACGGCGGCCTTCTCGGCGTCGCTCAGCTTGTCGAATGCTGCCTTGTTGACGATCACCATGTTGCGCGGGATCCACGCCTTGGTGTCGTGGTAGTGGGTCAGGAAATCCCAGACTTTCGAATCGACGCCGGTCGACGGCGAGGTGATCATGGCTTCAACGCGGCCGGTCGCAAAAGCCGTCGCCACGTCCGACGCCTCGATCTGCGTCGGTACCATCTTGGCCAGCGCCGCAACGCGCTCGGTGCCCAGATTGTAGGCGCGGAATTTAAGGCCTTCGAGGTCGCCAATCGCCTTGACTTCCTTCTTGGCGTAGATGCCCTGGGTTGGCCACGGCACGGAGAACAACAACTCAAGGCCCTGATCGGCCAGCAGCTTTTCCATGTAAGGGCGCTGCGCGTCATAGAGCTTCTTCGACAGTTCATAGCTCGACGCCAGGAACGGCACCGAGTCGACGCCGAAGATCGGGCTTTCGTTCTCAAGGCGCGACACCAGCAGTTCGCCGATCGGCACGATGCCGTCGCGAACCGACGTCTTGATGTCGGGGTGCTTGATAAGCGACTGATTAGAATGGACGGTGATCTTCAGCGAGCCATTGGTCTTGGCGTCAACGTCCTTGGCGAACTCGGCAATATTCTTGGTGTGGAAATTGCCGTCCGGATATGGCGTCGGCATGTCCCATGCAGTCTGCGCAAAAGCGGCGCCGGTGGCGAACAGGCCTGCGACAAGCACACCCGCCGAAACAGACATATGTTTCATCTTATTCCTCCCGTTTTTCTGTTCTTGCACGGCCTTTGAAGCCATGCTCCAGACTGGCCAGCCAATCCGGTTGACGAGGACGTTGACAGTTTATCGATAAATCGTCAATAAAAAATCTAGACACGAGGGGAGAAGCGTCATGACGGCTCGTTGGGACTTCTGGATTGACCGTGGCGGCACGTTCACGGACATCGTGGGCCGGGCGCCGGACGGTTCGCTGCATCCGCGCAAACTCCTGTCAGAGAATCCCGAGGCCTACCGCGACGCTGCGGTGCAAGGCATCCGTGACCTGCTCGGCGTCAAGGCTGGCCAGCCGATCCCGCCGGGCTCCATCGGCGACGTCAAGATGGGCACCACGGTCGCCACCAACGCACTGCTGGAGCGCAAGGGCGACCGCACACTGCTGCTCATCACCAAGGGATTTCGCGATGCGCTGCGTATTGCTTATCAGGCCCGTCCAGACATTTTCGCTAAGGAAATCATCCTTCCGGAACAGCTTTACGAGCGTGTCATCGAGGTTCCCGAGCGCGTTCGCGTCGACGGTTGCGTCGAGCAATTGCTCGACCCTTCTGCCATCCAGAATGAAATCGCGGCCGCAAAGGCTGACGGTATCGACGCCGTGGCGATTGTGCTGATGCACGCCTGGAAATATCCGGCGCACGAACAGGCCATTGCAAAACTCTGCAAAAAACTCGGCTTCTCGCAGATTTCGACCAGCCATGAAGTCTCGCCGCTCATCAAGCTGGTGGGCCGTGGCGACACAGCGGTCGTCGACGCCTATCTGTCACCGATTCTGCGCCGCTATGTGCGCCAGGTTGCCGATGAACTCGGCATCGCTCCCACCTCCCCCACCGAAGGAGGAGGTCGCGCCGCAGGAGCGGGTGGGGGTGAAGGCTCGTCTGCATCACCCCACCCCGGCGCTGGCGCGCCGACCCTCCCCCTCGAAGGGGAGGGTAGCCCCCGCCTCATGTTCATGATGTCGTCGGGCGGGCTCACCGCCGCCGACATGTTCCAGGGCAAGGACGCGCTTCTGTCCGGCCCGGCTGGCGGCGTTGTCGGCATGGTGGAGACCGCAAAGCTCGCCGGTTTCGACAAGGTCATCGGTTTCGACATGGGCGGCACGTCGACCGACGTCGCTCACTATGACGGCGAGTATGAACGCGCTTTCGACACCGAAGTCGCCGGCGTTCGCGTTCGCGCGCCGATGATGCGCATTCACACAGTGGCCGCTGGCGGCGGTTCCATCCTGCATTACGCCGATGGCCGCTTCCAGGCGGGCCCCGATTCTGCCGGCGCGAACCCCGGTCCCGCCTGCTACCGCCGTGGCGGCCCGCTCGCCGTCACCGACGCCAATGTCATGCTGGGAAAACTGCAGCCCGATTTCTTCCCGGCGATCTTTGGCTTGAACCAGGACCAGCCGCTCGATGTCGCAGTCGTGCGCCAGAAATTCGAGGCAATGGCCGCCGAAATAGGCGATGGCCGCTCGCCCGAGCAGGTCGCGGATGGCTTTATCACTATCGCGGTCGAAAACATGGCCAACGCCATCAAGAAGATTTCGGTGCAGCGCGGCTATGACGTAACCGAATATCTGCTCAACTGCTTTGGTGGCGCAGGCGGCCAGCATGCTTGCCTGGTGGCAGACGCACTCGGCATGGAAGCGGTGCTGGTGCACCCGTTCTCCGGCCTGCTCTCTGCCTATGGCATTGGCCTCGCCTCTGTGTTTGCGTCCCGCCAGCAGGCGGTCATCAAGCCGCTGGCGAAATCCTCCGAGGGCGACATCGACGTCGTCATTTCTGCGCTGACCGAAAAAGTCTTTGCCGAACTCGAAGCGCAGGGCGTTCCCGCCGAAAACGTCGATTGGCGGCCGGTCCTGATGATCCGCTACGACGGCACCGACACGACGCTGCCGGTCGACTTCTCCTCGCGCGATCTTGCTGCCGCCAGGAAAGGTTTTGAGGCGGCGCACAAGGCGCAATTCGGCTTTATCTACGACAACAAGCCGATGATCGTGGAATCAATCGACATCCAGGGCCAGGACGACCGCGTGTCCGGCCGCGACGAAACCGATCGTCCAGTCGAAAAGGCTGCCGCGAAGGCAAGCGAAACACGAAAAATCTTCCACGATGGCGAATGGCACGACGCGGCGATTGTCCGCCGCGCTGACATGGCGCCGGGCCAATATGTGAATGGCCCCGCCCTCATCATCGAGACCCACCAGACGATTGTCGTCGAGGCCGGCTGGCGCGCTGAAATCACCGCAAAGGACCACGTTCTGCTGCGCCGCGTCGAAAAGAAGGCCCGCGCTGCCGCGCTTGGCACCGAAGCCGATCCGGTCATGCTGGAAGTGTTCAACAACCTGTTCATGTCGATTGCCGAACAGATGGGCGTGACGCTGCAGAACACCGCCTATTCGGTCAACATCAAGGAGCGGCTCGACTTCTCCTGCGCGGTGTTTGACCGCAATGGTGCGCTCGTCGCCAACGCGCCGCACATGCCGGTGCATCTGGGTTCAATGGACCGCTCGGTCGAGACGATCATCCGGCTGAACGAAGGCGACATTCATCCAGGCGACGTGTTTGCGCTCAACGCTCCCTATAATGGCGGCACCCACCTGCCCGACATTACGGTCGTCACGCCCGTCTTCAGCGACGATGAGAGCGAGATCCTGTTCTACTCCGCCTCGCGCGGCCACCATGCCGATGTCGGCGGCACAGCCCCCGGCTCAATGACGCCACTGGCGACCACCGTCGACGAGGAAGGCGTCCTGTTCGACAATTTCCGCATTGTCGAGCGCGGCCACTTCCGCGAGAAGGAACTGCACGACCTGCTCACAGACCACCAATACCCGGCTCGCAACCCGCACCAGAACATCGCCGACCTCAAGGCCCAGATCGCAGCCAACGAGCGAGGCGTGGCTGAACTGCGCAAGATGGTCGACCATTTCGGGCTCGACGTCGTGCAGGCCTATATGGGCCATGTGCAGGACAATGCGGCCGAAAGCGTGCGCCGCGTGCTGGAACGCCTGCCGGATGAATCGTCCTACGAATATCCGACCGACACCGGTCAGGTCATCAAGGTGAAGATCACCGTCGACCGCAAGGCGCGCACGGCAAAAGTCGACTTCACCGGCACCTCGCCTGTGATGAAAAACAATTTTAACGCCCCCGAGCCGGTCGCCCGTGCGGCTGTGCTCTACGCCTTCCGCGTCATGGTCGAGAACAACATCCCGATGAACGCCGGCTGCCTCCGGCCCATCGAGATTGTCATTCCCGAGGGCTCCATGCTGCGTCCGAGCTATCCGGCGGCCGTCGTCGCCGGCAATGTCGAGACCTCGCAACACGTCACCAACGCCATGTTTGGCGCGATGGGCGCACTCGCCAATGCTCAGGGCACGATGAACAACCTGACCTATGGCAACGAGACGTATCAGTACTATGAGACGATCTGCTCGGGCTCGCCTGCCGGTCAGTTCAACAATGGCAAGGGTTTTGACGGCACGTCTGGCGTCCACACCCACATGACCAACTCGCGCCTGACCGACCCGGAGATCCTCGAATTGCGCTTCCCGGTGCTGCTCGAAGACTTCCACATCCGCGAAGGCTCCGGCGGCAAGGGCAAGTGGAACGCCGGCAGCGGCACCCGCCGCACCGTGCGCTTCCTCGAAAAGATGGAATGCGCCATCCTGTCGTCGCACCGCGCAGCCCCGCCGCGCGGCGTTCATGGCGGCGGCGACGGCCAGGTCGGCAAGACAGAGGTCCGCCGCCTGTCAGGCAAGATCGAGACGCTGAAAGCCTGCGACCAGACGATTCTGGAAGCCGGTGAAGCGGTCATCGTCACCACGCCGACGGCGGGTGGATTTGGGCGCGGTTAGCCGCGCCTCTACTCCAGATTCGTCTGGATCCATTTCGGCGAGTGATGGATGTCGATCGTCTGCAGCCGTCCGGGGCCAAGATTGATAAAGCGGTGCGGCATGCCTGCCGGACCCAAAACGGTCTCGCCGGCCTCGGCGTCGATCACCTCGTCGCCGACGAAAAACCGCGCTTGACCAGCAATCACGACAAACACCTCATCATAGGGGTGCACATGCAGGACAGGTCCCGTGCCCGGTTCGTCATTGCCATAGGTCAGCACGGTCACCTGCCCGCCCAGCAACTCGCCTGCCACCGATCCGCGCCACGGCCCGCCGGTCGTCGCGTCGTACAATCGGGCTTTCGTCGGCCTGCGCCCGTCCGGCGTCACGCTGGCCGGGTCAAAATCGCGTCTGGTCATACAACACTCCTTGACCGAACATCGCTCAAGGCAGCGCCTTGACCAGCGCCTCGACCATTTTCTGTGACTTGTAGCCGAGCTTTGACGGGGTCAGCCCCATGCGCAGGACAACCATCTGTTTGGACGGGATAACGGCCATCGACTGGCCGTCATGGCCAAGCGCCCACACCGCATCGTCCGGCAAGTCAAACCCCTTGTCCGGGTCTTCGCCATCCGGCGTTCCCGCTGAAGGTCCGTTCAGCCACATCTGGCCGCGCGTATATTCCTGCGGCGCAGCGTCCGACGGCTGGCGCATCATCGCCACATAGCCAGGTGGCAACACCGCCCGCCCGTTCCAGACGCCGTTATACAACAATAGTTGTCCGAACCGCGCCCAGTCTTTGGCAGTCGCATAGAGATAGGACGAACCCACATAAGTGCCGCGCGCGTCGGCCTCGAGCACCGCACTCGACATACCGATCTGGGCAAACAGGCGTTGCCGCGGCCAGGCAAGCGCTGCGGCCTGATCGCCAACAGCGTTCTGCCAGATCCGCGACAGCATCGTAGTCGTGCCGCTCGAATAGGAAAATGCCTTGCCCACATCATTGACCAGCGGCTTGGCCGCCGCAAACGCCGCCATGTCAGGCTCGAGATAGAGCATCCGCGTCACGTCGGTGACGTCGCCATAGTCTTCGTTGAACTCCAGCCCGCTCGACATCGACAGCAGGTCCGACACCTTGATCGCATTGCGGCCGTCTGCCTTCCAAGCCTCAAACAGTCCCGTCTGGTCGAGCGCCAGCTTGCCCTCGCCCACCAGCGTCCCGATGATCGCTGCCGTCACCGTCTTGGTCATCGACCAGCCAAGCAACGGCGTTTCGTCATTGAACCCTTCGCCATAGCGCTCGCCAATAATGCGGCCATTGTGCACCACCACCACGGCTCGCATGCCCGGCCCTGTCATCGCGGGATCATCGAGGATCGCCGCAATCGCCGGGTCCTGCGACGGGGCGACGTCATTGCCCATCGGCCACACGCCTGCTCCCTTCCCCATGACAGGCAGCGCCGCCACAGCCGGGAGTGCCGCTGCAGCAAGATCGCCGTCGGGAACCGACGCGCAGCCCAATCCATCACGCGCCACCGCTGTGCCGCCGCCAAAAGCGCCCAGCAGCCGCGCCGTCACGACGCCCGCGCTTTCATCGACCTTCTTGGAAATCAGCCCCAGGATCGGGTGTCCCGGCGCCTGCACGTCCACCTTCAGCACTTCGGATGCATCACGTTTGGCAATGAACACATTGGAGCAGATCATCTTGGCCGAATACCCGGCAGCGACCTGGATCAGCGCAGGCGGCGCGATCCAAAGCCATCCGGCCAGCCCGGCGACAACGACAATCGCCGCGATCGCCAGCCATTTGATGATCTTGCCCACAATGCGCATGCCTGCCCCCGCCCGTTCCGCCAGCGACATCACGCCGACTTCGATAGTTTTGGCGGCAGCTGCCCTGAATTGCAACGGCATCGCCAGCTCACCCAAGAGTGAGACCCGCGCAAGCCAGACTGTGGCATTGTCGGCTTGATTCTATTCCGGGTGGGTTTGATGCGGCGTCTGTCGGCTTTGTTGCTTCTGTTGTTTCTTGGTGCGTGCTCGACCAGCGACACGCTGGGCAGCCTCGCGCCGGCGTCAAACGAACTGCCATCCTCTTCTGGCGGCGGCCCACGCTTCGGCGACCGGGATCCCTATGAATGGACCGGCATGAAACCGTGGAACTACACCGTCCACGGCACTGACGTGTCGAAATACCAGCGCCAGGTCGACTGGCAGCGCAAGCGCGCCAGCAATGTCTCGTTTGTCTTCATCAAGGCGACGGAAGGCGGTGACCGGCTGGATGATATGTTCAACCAGCACCGCGCCGGCGCGCGCGCGGCCGGCATTCCGTGGGGCGCCTATCATTTCTTCTATTTCTGCCGCCCGGCCCGCGAACAGGCCGCCTGGTTCATCCGCAACGTGCCACGCGAAAGCGGCATGTTGCCGCCGGTGCTCGACATGGAATGGAACCACCTGTCGCCAACCTGCAAGCTGCGCCCGCCGCCAGAAACCGTGCGCTCCGAAATGCGCGTCTTCCTCGACATCGTGCAACGCCACTATGGCAAGCGGCCGATCATCTACACCGACCCGCTTTTCTTTGACCAGAACGGACTGTCGGCGTTTCGCGGCTACCCGTTCTGGCTGCGTTCAACCGCAGGCCACCCCAGTGAAAAATACGGACCACATCCATTTGTGTTCTGGCAATACACCGGCACCGGCGTCGTACCCGGCGTCTCTGGCGACATGGACATTAACGTCTTCAACGGGAGTGCGGCGTCCTGGCGCAAATGGCTGGCCACAAATCGTTTGTGATCGCCACATTTCGGCCCGCGGCACATGGTCGGAGGGCAGCACTTAGGAGCCTGACCAGATGATCCGACTTGCCACAGCCCTTGCCGCCCTTCTCGCGGTTTCGCCTGCCTTTGCGCAGGACAATCAATGCGGTGGCGAACTGTCCACATGGCTCAAAGGCATGACCGCCGAGGCTCAGGCCGCCGGCATCGGCGACAAGGGCCTCGCCGCACTTGCCAATGCGCGTGACGATAAGAAGGTCCTTGGCCGCGACCGCTCGCAGCAGGTATTTGCCCAGACATTCAACCAATTTGCCAGCCGGATGATTTCGGACTACCGGCTGAAGCAAGGTGCCATCATACTGAAGCAGCATGCTGACACCTTCGCCCGCGCCGAGCAGGAATATGGCGTTCCCGCAGCCGTCATTTCAGCATTCTGGGCACTGGAAACCGATTTCGGCGCAGTCCAGGGCGATTTCGATACGTTGAACGCGTTGGTCACACTGGCGCATGACTGTCGCCGCCCGCAGCTTTTCCGTCCCCAGATCGTGCCGCTGCTGAAACTCATAGACAATGGAACCTTGCCCGCCAATGTCCAGGGGGCGTGGGCTGGCGAGCTCGGCCAGACGCAGATCCTGCCATCCGACTATCTCGACAAAGGCCGCGATGGCGACGGCGATGGCGTCGTCGACCTGCGCGGCAGCGCGTCCGACGTCATCATGACCACCGCCAACTTCCTCAACTCGCTTGGCTGGAAGGCCGGCGGCGCATGGATCGACGAGGTGCAGGTTCCCGCCGAAATGGACTGGTCCGATTCCGGCCGCGAAAACCAGCATCCGCGCTCACATTGGGCCGCAGCCGGTGTCACCGCCGCAGACGGCTCGCCTCTTCCATCCGATGACCAGCCGTCCAGCCTTGTCCTGCCGATGGGCCGCAAGGGCCCCGCCTTCCTCATCTATCCGAATTTCGACGTCTATCTCGAATGGAACCAGTCATTCGTCTACACACTCACCGCTGGCAATCTGGCCGCTCGCTTTGCCGGCGCAAAGCCCTATGATCCAAAAAATCCTGATCGCGCGCTGACCATCGACGAAATGAAGCAATTGCAGGAAAAGCTTGCCGCTCGAGGCCATGATGTCGGCAAGGTAGACGGCGTGCTCGGCACCGGCACCCGCACGGCGCTGCAAAAGGTTCAGAAGGAAATGGGCCTGCCCGCCGACGGCTGGCCGACCCAGCAATTGCTGCAGGTCTTGTAGGAACCCGATTGATGAGCGCTTCGCCGCCTGAGCCAGAGCCAAAGAAAGCGCCCAAACCAGCAGCAGCGAAACCCGTCGATCTCGTCACGGCGCTGACCGTCATTCTCGTCTGCCAGCTGGCGGGCGAGGTCATCGTCCTGTCGGCGCGCCAGCTCTACCCGGCGCTCGCCTTCCCCGGTCCGGTTGTCGGCATGGTTTTGATGTTTGCCGTGCTGGTCTGGCGTGGCGGCCCGGGCACTGATCTCGACTCGACCGCATCCGCCATCCTGCGCAATCTGTCGCTTCTGTTTGTGCCTGCCGCCGTTGGCATCGTGCAATACGGCCCGGTGCTGGCCGAGTTCGGCCTGGCGCTGGCGCTGGCGCTCATCGTCTCCACCGTGTTGACCCTGCTGGTCACTGTCGGCGTCTTCATGCTGTTTGCGGGAAATTCCGATGACCGCTGAAGCGCGCGACATCTGGGTCTATCTCGCCGCCTCGCCTCTGGTCTGGCTGACCGCGACGCTCGCCGCCTATTGCGCTGCGCAGCGCATTTCCGGCCTGTTTGGCAACCATCCGCTGGCCAATGTCGTCGTCATCACCGCGGCCTTTGTCGTGGCGCTGCTGCTTGTCACCGGCACCACCTACCAGACCTATTTTGAAGGCGCGCAGTTCGTCCACTTCATGCTTGGCCCCGCAACGGTCGCACTCGCCATCCCGCTCTGGCGCAATCTGGCGCTGGTCCGCCGGTCGCTCATTCCCATGGCCGCAGCCCTGGTTGCCGGATCGCTCACAGCCGCCGCCAGCGCCGTCACCATCGCCTGGGCATTCGGCGCGCCGACAGAGGTCCTTGCGTCGCTCGCACCAAAGTCGGCGACCGCCCCAATCGCCATGGAACTGTCAAAATCGCTCGGCGGCATTCCGGCGCTCACCGCCGTTCTGGTCGTCTTGACCGGCATCATCGGCGCCGTTGTCGTCACGCCCTTGATGAACGCGCTCAAGATCAAGAACTTCGCCGCGCGCGGCTTTGCCGCCGGCGTCGCGTCCCACGGCATCGGTACCGCCCGCGCTTTTCAGGTTTCGGAAGTCGCCGGCACCTTTGCTGGCATCGCCATGGGGCTGAACGGCGCGCTCACCAGCGTCTTGGTGCTTCTCTGGCTGGCGTTCGGCGGCTGACGCCTACTCGTCACATTCCCATTCTGCGTCCGAAACATAGACACCGGCATCGAGCACATTGCCACGCGGGTCGATCAGGTCGCCGATAAGAAAATACGAGCCGTCTGCGCCCTCTTCCTCGCCGGTCAGCTCCAGCGACCAAGACAGCCCGATCCGGTTGTCGCCCTGCCAGTCGGGGTGAATGTCGTCGACATCTGCCGAGGCAAATATCCGCGCGTCGTTTGACACCGGAGAACACGTCGCAGCCACAGCCGGACCGGCTGCAACAAGCATCAGGGCAGCACACACAATTCGCATCATTTGACGACGACTCGAGAGGGTTGGAACCGGCAATGCCGGATCATTATCCTAATCCGCCATCGTTTCCAGCGACGCATATCCCTCCGGCCGCTCCCCCTCGTCAAACGGCGTTGTCACCTCAACAAACTTGTCGGGATAGAATCCGTTGAACCGGGTTCTCAGCGACAGCGAATAGGCGCCGATATGGCCAATTTCGATCCAATCCCCTGTATCGACCGTCTCCGGCAGCCAGAACGGCCGCGACAGGATGTCAACGCTGTCACACGTCGCGCCACACACCTTGAACGGCACGATGTTTGACGCATTGCCGTTGCGCTGGCGGATCGCCGGATCAGGGATAAACCGCGCCGGCAGCGTGATCTTTCCCGTCCATGAATCCGACAGCGATGCCCAGATGCCGTCATTGATGTAGAGCCGCCTGCCCTTGCGCAGCAGCACCCGCACGATCAGCGAAAAGGCCCGCGCCACGATCACACGGCCGGGCTCCGCCACCAGCGGCGTGTCGCCAAATCCCCATTCCTCGATGTCCGAGCGCAACCGCGACATCAGCTGCCCGATCGACGGCATTTCGGGAGCCTTGCGGTTCGGGTCGTGTCCATATTCGGCCGGAAACCCGCCGCCGACATCCAGCCCCGCCAGCGGCACATTTGCCCGGTTGCGCACCCAGTCAGCGCTCTTCAGCGCCCTGTCATAGGTGTCTGGGTCCTCGATCTGACTGCCGACATGAAAACAGATGCCAACCTTGAAGCCCATCTTGTTGAGCCGCTGCAGCAGTTCCACCGCCTGCGCCGGCCCTGCGCCAAACTTCTTGGACAGTTCGTAAGCTGCATGCCCCTTGGTCTGGATGCGCACATAGATGGTGATCTGGCCGGGGTCGATGTCGAGCGCCCTGACCACCCGCACAATCTTGGCCACCTCGTCCTCGTGATCGACGACGGTGACGCGAATACCATATTGCTCCAGCGCCAGCCTGATGTCCGACTGCGCCTTGATCGGATGCATGTAGAGCATCTCGGCATTTGGCGCGAGTTCGCGCACCGCCCGGATTTCGCCCGGCGACGCCACGTCAAAACAGTTGACGCCGATCTCAGCCAGCGTCTTCAGCACCATCGGCTCGCCATTGGTCTTCACCGCATAAGCGGTCTTTCCCGGAAACATGCTCATGAATGCCTGTGCGTCGGCCTTCAGCACGCTGGGGTGAAAACAGTAGACCGGCTCGTCGGGCCTCAGTTCAAGGGCGGCGGCCTTGGCGGTCTCGAATCTCTGCATTGAAGTCTCCGAATTTGGGCAAGGAGTAACAGGCGAAGCTTTCATCGCAAAGCGTCCGCTGGCCCACGGGTTTTCGGGTGGCGAGGAGGGTCCGGCCCAGCTAATGCTCTGCGCCAGAGGGACCATTCAGCATGACAGTCAACAATGTGACGACAGCCCGCCAGCAAGCGCCGGCCAACCAGATGACGGCGGCGCTCTGGGGCCAGCTCCTGCTGCTTGGCCTCATCTGGGGCGGGTCGTTTTTTTTCGGCGCAGTTGCCGTCAAAGAAATTCCGCCGCTTGTGCTTGTCCTGCTACGCGTCGGCATCGCGGCCATTGCCTTGCAGCTCTATCTGGCGGCGCTCGGACCATCGTTCCGGCTCGCCCTACCCTATCTCTGGCCCTTCTTCGGCCTCGCCATTCTCAACAACATCATTCCGTTTTCGCTGATGTTTGCCGGCCAGACAGCCATCGGGTCGGGCCTTGCCTCCGTCCTCAACGCCACCACGCCGGTCTGGACCCTGATCCTCGCCGGTTATGTCTTCCGCATCGAAACGCCCACCTGGAACAAGCTTCTTGGCGTATTGCTCGGCGTCGCTGGCGTCGTTGTCATGATCGTGCCCGGCCTGTCTGCCGGCCTTGGCGGGCCTGTCTGGGCCAAACTCGCCCTCATCGGCACTGCCCTGTCCTATGCTTTCGCCTCGATCTTCGCCAAACGCTTTTCAGCGCTGCCACCTGTTGTGGTCGCCACCGGTCAGCTCACCGCCTCCACCATCCTGATGATCCCGGTGATCGCCATCTGGGGCGGCGCGTCGTTCATGCTCGCGGCCTCCGGCATGACCTGGGCCGCCGTTCTGGCGCTGGCGCTGCTGTCCACTGCGTTCGCCTACATCCTCTATTTCAATCTCATCGCCAACGCTGGTGCATCCAACGCGTCACTTGTCACTCTCGTGGTCCCGGTCAGCGCCATCCTGCTTGGCGTCCTGTTCCTGAACGAACATCTCGAACTGTTCGAAATTGGCGGCATGGTCCTGATTGCGCTCGCACTGGTCGCCATCGACGGTCGCCTGCTTCGCCGCAGGTAACGCTTTACCTCTTGCGGGCTCGCGCATGGCGGCTTCCAAAAAAGAGCCGGTTTCAAGGCGACCCCAATTTGAGAAACAAATTCCGCCACTTGCTGGGGGCTTCGGATTCTCTTTTTCACAAGATGTTACATGCCTGCAACAAAACCGCTTGTTTGGCGTTGATTTTCGCCTACACTTTCCATCGTTGACCGCAGAGGAGGCTCAAGAATGGGACTGACACGGCCAATCAATGCACTGGTGATTTGTGCTGCGTTCGCCTTCATAGGCGCCATGATCCTGGGGGTTTTGCCATAAGGCAGACAGGACCCTGAAAGCAGGATTTTCCTCCAAGACTGAGGCAAGTTGAATAGAAAAGGCCGGGATCGCATCCCGGCCTTTTTCGTTGAACGGCGCTTTGCCTCAGGCAGCAGACGCCTGAACTGCCGCCTGTGCTGTGCCAGCCGTCGGCCGGATGCCAATCATATGGCAGATGGCGAAGCCAAGATCGGCGCGGTTCATCGTGTAGAAGTGGAAATCATAGACGCCCCGCTCCACCAGATCGAGCACCTGTTCGGCAGCCACAGCCGCCGCCACCAGCGAATGGGTCTGCGGGTCGTTGTCCAGGCCCTCAAACCGCTCCGCCAGCCAGGCCGGCAGGTGTGCGCCGCAGCGTCCGGCAAAATTGGTCACTGCCTTGAAATTGTGCACCGGGAGGATGCCCGGCACAATCGGGATATAAATGCCCGCCCGGCGTACCCGCTCGACGTAACGCTCAAAGACGTCATTGTCGAAAAAGAACTGGGTGATTGCGCGTGTTGCGCCATTGTCCACCTTGCGCTTCAGCATTTCGATATCGGTGGCAAAATCCGGGCTTTCGGGGTGCTTGTCGGGGTAGGCGGAGACCGAAATGTCGGTCGCACCCTGTCTGGCGATCGCCTCAACCATGTCCGCGCCATTGGCATAGCCCTGCGGATGTGGCGCATAGCGTGCACCAACGCCCGCCGCCGGATCGCCGCGCAGCGCCACAAAACGCTTCACGCCCATCGCGATGAAATCTGCAATCACCGCATTCGATTCGTCACGGCTGGCGTCAACGCAGGTCAGGTGCGCTGCCGGCTGCAACGTCGATTCCCTGAGAATGCGGCCAACCGTTCGCGACGTGCGTTCGCGCGTCGATCCACCAGCGCCATAGGTCACCGAGACAAAGCTTGGATTGAGCGGCTCCAGCCGCTGCACAGTTTCCCAGAGCCTCGCCTCCATCTCGTCGGATTTTGGCGGGAAGAATTCAAACGAAACACGCACCTTGTCGCCGATATCCGGGCGGCGGGAGAGGCGGAACTGGGACATCAGACGGTCTCCGAAACACTGGTTCTTGAAGGTTCTGCAATCAACAGCCGGCGGTCGCGGCACAGCCACATCTTTACCGTCAGGCCGGCAGCCTTGCCGGTGTCGGGTGCAAACGTGCGCGTCTCAACATGTTCCAGACCCGCCTCCTGCATCCATTCGACAATCTGCCTGTCTGCAAAGCCGAGCCGCAGATGCGCATACTCGTCACGCAGAAATTCCAGCGAATGCGGCGCAAAATCGACAATCGCCAGCCGTCCGGCATGACGCAGCACACGCGCCGCCTCACGGATCGCCAGCGCCGGCTCATGCAGATAGTGCAGCACCTGATGAACAGTCACCAGGTCAAAACTGTCCCGTTCAAACGGCAGCGCCAGTAGATCGCCCTGCCTTACCTGAGCTGTGGCAATCCCGGCCCGGTCGAGATTCGCCCGGGCCACCGCGAGCATTTCGCGCGACAGGTCGATGCCAACGCCGCGTCTGTAGAGCGGTGCAAACAGTTCCAGCATCCGGCCGGTACCGGTGCCGAGATCAAGCATGGCCTGGAAGGGCTGATTTCCGATGGCCTCTCTGAGCGCCGCCTCGACTGCTGTGTCTGGCGCATGCAGCGCACGCAACTGGTCCCAGCTCTCGGCATTAGCGTCGAAATAGGACGACGCCTTTTCCTGATGGCGGCGTTTGACTGAGGTTAGCCGTTCCAGATCGCGGCCAATCGCGCCGTCCTGCTCGTCGATCCTTGCAATCAGCCCGCCCACAAAATCGCGCGCACTTTCATCATCAGACAGGCGGAAATAGGCCCACGACCCTTCCTGATAGCGCCCGATCAGCCCAGCCTCCAGCAAGAGTTTGAGATGCCGCGAGACACGCGGCTGCGACTGGCCCATGATATCGGTCAGATCGGAAACCGTCAGGTCGCCTCGTGACAGCAATGCGAGGATACGCAGCCGGCTGGTTTCAGCAGCCGCCTTGAGCGTATCGACCATCCGGTCCAGACTGAGTTTCGTCACAAGCGTCTCCAATCAGACATAAATATATCTTTATATCTACCAGCAGGTTCACACAAGCTCCAATGTCGCGTTCTGAAAACAAAATGGCGCAGGCCACCCTCTCCAGCGAATTCGACATCCGGGACGGCGAAAAGCGCCTCACGTCCGACCCGGCAGCCAGACTCCCGGACGCCGGGCTGGTCTTCATCGGCAAGGTCGCCTCTCCGTGGCGGCAGCGCAAAGACTGCCCAAAAAACATGACGCAGGCACGAGAGCGCGCAACGCCCGCCGAAATCAGGATCGACCCAGACTTCCGGGACGGGCTCGACGGTCTTGCCGGTCACAGTCATCTGATCTTGCTGACCTGGCTGAACCACGCACCGCGCGACCTGATTGTTCAGAAACCGCGCTACGCTCTCGAGGCTCGCGGAACTTTTGCGCTTCGCTCCCCTGTCCGGCCAAATCCGGTTGGGCTGCATGTCTGCACAATCCTGTCGATCGACGCGGCGAACGGCATCATCGTCGTTGACGGCATCGATGTGCTCGACGCCACGCCGGTCATCGACATAAAGCCCTACGTCGCCTCGACCGACGCGATTCCCGCGGCGTCCTCGCCAGCCAAGACCTGAACATGTCGACCGAACGCCAGAAAGCCATTGACAGGGGTTTGACCTTGCTGATCCCCGGCGCGCCCTGGGCCGACGCCGAGCCGATCAGGCAGGCCGCCGCTGGCCGTCAGCTCAAGACGCTGCCCCCCTCGGTAGCGCTCTGGCTGTCGGCAATCGCCCACATCCGCCATGTTCACACCGACTACGACGATCTGCTGGCCGAAGGATACGACCAGCCGTCAGCCCGCCATTTCGTCGTCGACCAGATCAACGAGGTGCTGACCACCTGGCGCGCGACCCGCTTTCTGGACGCAGACGACGAGGATGAGTGAGCCGGTCAGGCAGGATAAATCCACTGCTCGGGAATGCGCACCGAGACATCTTCGCCGGCACTAATCACACCGGGCTTTTCCACCCACGCGACCAGCCCGCGCAGCCGCTGAGCCGATTGCGGGAAGCGCAATTCGCTTTCTGGCGTTTCGGGCAGCCCTGCGCGCTTCGCCACCAGCCGCCCCGCCAATCGGCAGGGGTGATTCTGGCCATCGACCTTCAGCGTCACGCCGCCCTTGAAGAACAGCAATGTGCCTGACGGCAGCATCGACAACATCGGCACACCGTCAATCACCAGATTGGCGCCGATCCATTCGGGCAAGACTTCAGCAAGTCCCATCCGGTCAGCAACCTCCCGCATCTCGTCGGTCGACACAATCGAGATCTGCCGCTCGTTGCGCATTTCGGTCCCGCGCGGATACCATGGTTCGCGCCCACCAGACTTGCGCGTTGCGCCACGGTGATGGTCGCCCTTGATACCGTCGAAATCGACCTCAAACGAGCCAACCGCCCGCGTCTCGAAATCATCGCCCGCCGCCACAAGCGTCGCGCTTGCCTTGCCAACCAGCTTCCTGCCCCTGACAATCTCCGGCAGGGCGTCCTGCCTGTCGGCAAATGGCAGTTCGAGGTCGCGCATCACATCTTCCTCAACAGTGCGCTTGCAATCGAATAACCGGCGCCAAAGGCGCACAGCAGTCCGAAATCTCCCGGCGCCATGTCCTCGTGATATTGCTTCATCGCAATCACTGCGCCCGCGCCCGCCGTATTGCCGAGCTTCTCCAGCACCATCGGCGCGCGGTCGAAATCTGCCTCGTGGCCGAGCGCCAGCTTCATGATCATCGCGTTCATCCGGCCGTTTGCCTGATGCAGCCAGTAGCGCCGCACGTCTGATGGCTCCATGCCGTGATCGTCCAGGAATCCGGTGATGAAGCGATGCGCGGCATGCGTCACCTCCTTGAACACCTTTTGTCCGTTCTGCTTGATCATCTTGCCGTCCATCGGCACGACATAGGGGTCAGGCTCGGCGGTGCGCGACAGAAAGCCGAAATTGGTGCGGATATTGTTGGAAAACTGCGTCCAGGATCGCGTGTCGATCACCTCGAACCGGCCGGGCCGTGTTGCGCCCTCCTCAATCCCCTCAACCACCATCGCGACTGAGGCATCGCCAAAAATGAAATGTGTCTGCCGGTCGCGGAAATTCAGCTGACCGGTGATGATTTCCGGCGTCACCACCAGCACGCGTTTCTGCGCGCCCGAGCGCACCAGCGATGTCGCCACATGCAGCGCCGCCCCCGCCGACGAGCAGCCCAGCCCCATGTCGAACGCAGCACCCGTCATGCCGAGTTCATTCTGGATTTCGATCGAGATCGCCGGGTAAGGCCGCTGCTGGTGCGAAGCCGAGCAGATGACCATGTCGATATCGCCCGGCTTCAGGCCGGCATGCGCCAGCGCCCGCTTGGCCGAGGCCACGCCAAACTCCGCCATCACCGACAATTCGCCATCCTCGCGATGCGGGATCACAGGCGACATCCGGTCAACGTCGAGAATGCCCTCGCGCACCAGCACGTGACGATTTTTCACCCCCGACGCATAGACAATGAACTCGCTGTCGGATTTGGGCAGCAGCTCCCCGCCATTCGCGGAGCGCGCCACATTCTCGCGGTCGACCCATTCGTTGAATGAGGCCACCAGCTCGTCATTGGTGATCGTCGCTTCGGGTATCTCGACGCCGATACCGCTGATGATGACACGCTTCATGGAAAAAATCCCGCCCCGGCTGGAGCCGGACAATAGTGGGGCGGTGTATGTCAGAACGCTTTGTGTGCAAAGCCGCAAGTATCAAAAAGTGACCGCAGCGCGATCACTTGCTCTTTCGTAACGTCACGCCGCGTGTGCACTCAGCTGCGAACCGCAACGATGAAAAGGCGCGGGAAACGCAGCAGCGATTTTCCATCTGCCCGCACCGGATAGGCCGCCGAAATCCGGCCCAGATAGGCCGCAAGAAAGGCTTCTTTCTCATCTTGGGCCAGCGGATCGACAAACGGCTTCAGCCCGGTCGACTTCAGCCATTCAACAATCGCCTCAGGCCCATCGAGCGGGTGATTGTAGAACGTGTGCCAGATGTCGAGCACCCCCGACACAGGCTTCAGCAGATCATAGTAGTGCCCCACCGGCGGCAGCGGCACACGCGGCGCATCCGCCATTTTGGCTGCAAACGGCATCGCCAGCGCAGCTTCCCGCATCGACACATGCGACGGCTCGGTCAGATTGTCCGGCATCTGCACGGCCAGTGCGCCGCCCGGCGTCAGAAAGCCGATCAGCCGCTTCAACAGGTCCGGGTGCTCCGGCAGCCACTGGAACACGGCATTGGCGAAGATCACGTCGACCGGCTCCGCCGGCTCCCAGTCCGCCGCGTCGGCAAGCGAAAACGCGATCCCCGGCAGCCGCTTCTTTGCCTTCTCGATCATGTCAGGTGACGTATCAAATCCCGAAACCTCGGCGTCCGGCCAGCGTTCAACAAGCAGTTCGGTCGAATTGCCCGGCCCGCAACCAACGTCGACGACCCACTTCGGGTTCTCCACCGGCACCCGCGCCAGCAGATCGCGGGCGGGCCGCGTCCGCTCGTCCTCGAACTTGAGATATTGCGCGGCCGACCAGTCGGGTTTCTGCATCTTATTCATCTGTAGACCTCGCGGCGGTTGCCGACTTTGATGATCGTAATCGTCACAATGGCATCCTCGATGGAAGCGATCAGCCGATAGTCTCCGACCCGATACTTCCAATAGCCCGACCACGAACCTGCCAGCGGCTCCCCCAGGTCCCGAGCATTCTCAAGTTGCGCGACACGGTCAAACAGGAAGCGGATAATACGCTCCCGGTCTGCATGGCCGAGCTTGTCGAGTTCTTTTTCAGCTTTTCGATCAACCCGGATTTGCCACGCCATCCGTGCCGAGCCCTACTCTTGTATCTTCGGATCAATCGCGTATTTCACCATCAACTCTTCAAGGCTGACATATTCGGGACCGTCGGCCATCCGCTGCTGCGACAGATACAAATCTTCAAGATCATCAATATGCTCGAGGATCGCCTCGCGCGCATAAAAACTCTTGGTCCGACCGGTCTTCTTCGCCAGATCGTCCAGCCTCTTTTCGATCTCCGGCGGCAGGCGCAATGCGAGCATGGCAATCTCCTTTGCTATACATGTATAGCAAATTGCCGCTTCCTGCAATTTCGCATATTTTCTGCCCGCGTAGAGCCTGTTTGAAACCGTCAGGCTGAGCCGAAAATGATGATTTTCGAGCATCGAAGCGGCGCGTTTATGAAATGCGTCAGTACCGAAGTGCAGAAGAAGGCCATTTGCCGGCCAGCCTCACGGGAATCAGGGCGGGCTCTCACAAACCATTCGCAATCGCCTGAAACGCCGCGATACTTTCGCTCTCCATCTCGTTGCCGGTATTGTTGTAGTCGGCATAGGCGCTGGTCTTGGCGATCACCACGCGGCGCTCCGGATTGACATAGATGAACTGGCCGTAGATGCCGATGCCGGTGAAATCATTGCCCTGCCGGTCTGCCGGGATCCACCATTGATAGCCATAGCCGACGGCCTTGCCGCCCTGTCCGTCGTCGCGTCCGGCCATCAGATGCGGCGCGTCGGGCGTGATCGAGGCGCGCACCCATTCCGCCGGCACGATCTGCTCGCCGGCAAAATTCCTCCCCTCGTTCAGATAAAGCAGGCCAAACCGCGCATAGTCGCGCAGCACAGCGTTCAGCCCGCCGGCCGCCACCGCCTCGCCGGTCTGATCGGCCAGCCAGTAGGCGTCAGCCTGGCTTCCAAGCTTTGACCACAGCCGTTCGGAAAAATACTGCGCCAGCGGCTTCTTGGTCGCCCCTTCCACCACCATGCCCAGCACCTGCGTATCAGCCGACACATAGCGGTTGATCGTGCCGGGCGGATCCTGGTTCTTGAGATGCGCGGTAAAATCGTTCACGGACCCGGTCAGGATCTGGATGATGTAGCGCACGATATCCGAGCTCAGATCACCATAATCCTCGTTGAAGCCGATGCCCGACGACATCTGCAGCACGTCCTTCACCTTCACGCCCTTGTAGCCGCCCTCAGCCAGCAGCGGCGCATAGGTCTCCACTGGCTCATCCAGCTTCACCAGCCCGTCGGCCACCGCATTGCCCACCAGAAACGACACGGTCGATTTGGACAGGCTCATTGCAATCGACTGTGTGTCGGCCGTGTTGCCGCGCAGATATTCTTCATGCACCACCGCGCCATCCTTGATGACAATCAGCCCGGTCGTTTGCGTCCTGTCGATGAAGTCGGCAATCTTTCTCGTCTCGCCGTTGAACACATAGGTCTCCGGCAGCAGCCGCCGCGCCACCGGCAATTCGCTCGCGGCCGCGCCCCTGTCCACCTTGATCGAGGGATAGATCTTGTAGAGCGACCGGAAGTTTTCATCGATCACGTCCGGCTCAAACAATCCGGCATATTCGAACGCCGCGCGATATTCCGAAATCTGCTGGCGAAACGCATAGGCCCCGATCGCGCCCACAACAACCAGCGCAATGACAATGCGCAGCACCCACCGCAAGACTGTGGACATGATAGTGTTCCCAAACAAAAAAAAGCCGCACCTTCTATGGCGCGGCTTTCAAAGAAGCGAAAGAAAAAGAATAAACTATCGCGTCAGCCTTTTATGCGTCATCCTGTGCGGCGTCGCGGCTTCCGCGCCGAGGCGGCGCAGCTTGTCCTTTTCGTATTCTTCAAAGTTGCCCTCGAACCATTCGACATGCGCGTCGCCCTCGAACGCCAGCATGTGCGTCGCCATACGGTCGAGGAACATGCGATCGTGCGAGATGATGACCGCGCAGCCGGCATAGGCTTCGAGCGCGTCTTCGAGCGCGCCGAGCGTTTCGGTATCGAGGTCGTTGGTCGGTTCGTCGAGCAGCAGCACGTTGCCGCCATTCTTCAGCATCTTGGCCAGGTGCACGCGGTTGCGCTGACCACCCGACAGGTTGCCGACCTTCTGCTGCTGGTCGCCGCCACGGAAGTTGAACGACGAGCAATAGGCGCGGCTGTTCACTTCATGCTTGCCGAGCTTGATCACTTCCGCGCCGCCGGAAATTTCTTCCCAGACGGTCTTGTTCGGATCGAGCGCGTCGCGGCTCTGGTCGACATAGCCCATCTTCACGGTCTCACCGATGGAGACCGTGCCGGCATCCGGCTTTTCCTGGCCGGTGAACATCTTGAACAGTGTGGTCTTGCCCGCGCCGTTCGGCCCGATGACGCCGACGATACCGCCCGGAGGCAAGCGGAACGACAGGTCTTCGATCAGCAGCTCGTCACCAAAGCCCTTGCTCAGGCCTTCCACCTCGATCACGCGATTGCCAAGGCGCTCGCTGAGCGGAATGACGATCTGAGTGTCGGTCGGCTTGCGGTTGGCCGAAGCCTCAACCAGTTCTTCATAGGCCTTGATACGCGCCTTCGACTTGGTCTGGCGGGCTTTCGGTGAGGAGGCAATCCACTCGCGCTCGCGCCAGATCGCCTTCTGACGGGCGTCGTCCTCGCGGCCTTCCTGGATCAGGCGTTTGGCCTTGGCGTCGAGATATTTGGTGTAGTTGCCCTCGTAGGGAATGCCGCGGCCGCGGTCGAGCTCGAGAATCCAGCCGGTCACATTGTCGAGGAAGTAGCGATCGTGGGTGATGATCAGCACCGAGCCGGGATAGTCGCGCAGGTGCTTTTCCAGCCAGCCGGTCGTTTCGGCGTCCAGGTGGTTGGTCGGTTCGTCGAGCAGCAGCAGATCAGGCTGGCGCAGCAACAGCTGGCACAGCGCCACGCGGCGGCGCTCGCCACCCGAGAGATTTGTCACTTCCGAGTCGCCCGGCGGGCACTGCAATGCCTCCATGGCCATCTCGACCTGCTGTTCGAGATCCCACAGGTTGAGCCGGTCCATCTCGTCCTGAAGCTTTGCGCCCTCGTCCGCCGTCTCGTCGGAATAGTTCATCATCAGTTCGTTGTAGCGGTCGATGATGGCGGTCTTGGCCGACACGCCTTCCATGACGTTCTCGAACACGGTCTTGTTCGGGTCGAGATGCGGCTCCTGCGGCAGGTAGCCGACAGTGGCGCCCTGCGCCAGCCAGGCCTCGCCCTGAAACTCCTTGTCGAGCCCGGCCATGATGCGCAGGATCGTCGACTTACCCGAACCGTTCGGGCCGAGAATGCCGATCTTGGCGTCGGGGTAGAAAGAGAGATGAACGTTGTCGAGCACCTTCTTGGCGCCATAGGCCTTCGAGAGACCCGACATGTGATAGATGAACTGGCGTGCCACGCGCGCGTATCCTGTCGAACTGGATTGGAAGAGTTGGCCGCTATGTAGGCGAAAGGCCGTCCAATCGCAATGCGCGAAGACGCCGCGCAAGACCGGGCCGGCCATTTCAACTTGATCTTTGGAATTTCTGCTGTAGAAGCCGTTTTCCGAATTCTGGAAGGGAGCGCGACGATGCAAGCCATCTCGAACATCCGCCCCGCAAGGGCGCTGGCCTGACAAACCGTTTTGGCGCGTTGGCCGTCTGACGTGCGCCGCAAGGCGCGCGAACGCATTCCCTTTACCAGAGTAGTCTCATGGGCAATTCGCTTGGGGGCCACGCGCTCCCGTCCGATGCTGCGCGCATCGGCGCATTCTTTTCACCCGGCGCATGGATCGAAGGCGCCGCACTTCAACAGGCGCACCACGTTGCAGGCCTTTCCTGCATGCAGGCGGTCGCGCTCTTTCCGGACCTGCATCCGGGCAAATACGGGCCGACGGGAATGGCGGCCCTGTCAGAGCGGCTTCACCCGCAGCTGATCGGCAACGATATCGGCTGCGGCATGGGTCTCTTTGCGCTCGATCTGCCTGTCCGAAAATTCCGGCTCGACAAGGCCGAGCCGCGCCTGCGCAACCTGATGGAACACCAGCCGTTCGATGCCCGCGAAGAACTGGCTGGTGCTGGGCTTCCAGTTGACCTGTGGCCCGGCGCGCTTGGCGAAATCGGCGGCGGCAATCATTTCTGCGAGGTGCAGGCGATTGCCGATCTTGTGCCCGGGACGGAACTCGACCGCGACCGGCTCTATCTGCTGGTTCATTCCGGCTCGCGTGGTCTCGGCGCGTCGGTGTTCGCTGGCATCCAGTCGGCAGGACTGACAGACGGAACCGACGCCGACAAAGAAGCAGGCCGCGACTGGCTCACCCGGCACGATCAGTGTGTGGCCTGGGCGGAGCTCAACCGCAAGCTCATCGCAGCCCGTGCGGCAGCTGCTTTTGGTGCACAGGCAGAACTCATCGTCGACACGCCCCACAATCTCGTGCGGGCAGTGAACGGCGGTTTTGTCCATCACAAGGGCGCAGCCTCGGTCGCACCGGGCATGCTTGCACCGCTCGCCGGTTCGCGCGCCACCGCCAGCTATCTGGTCAAGGCGCTTGATGGGGTCGACCGTTCGCTCGGCGCAATCTCGCATGGCGCTGGCCGCAAATATGATCGCGGCACGATGCACGGCCGCGTCGGCCGCACCCGGTCAGAGCGCGCCGAACTTCTTCGCAACCGCTGGGGCGGCAAGCTCATCTGTGACGACCGCAATCTTGTGATCGAGGAAGCAGCCACCGCCTACAAGGACGCCGGAAAGGTTCTCGCTGATCTGGCAAGTTTTGCACTGGTCGAGCCTGTTGCCGAGTTGCGCCCGCTCCTGACCTACAAGAAAGTCCTCGATGAGGTGGACCAACCGAAGGCCGAGACTTGGCGTCGCAACCGTCAGAAGGAGGCGCGTCATGGCCGTTGACCTTCTTCTGACCGCAGGCAACGGGCCGGTCGAGTGCCGCATCGCGCTCGCGTCCCTGATCTCCGAAATCCGGGCAGCAGCCCGGCGCGACAACTGCACGGCTGAAGTCCACCTTGGCGAAGCACCCGACAGACACGGACCAAAGTCCGCCACTGTCACGATTGAGGGCGACAACGAACACACCGTCTCGGCGAGCTTTCTCGGAACCATCCGCTTCATCTTTACGAGCCCGGTGCGGCCTGGCCACAAGCGGCGCAACTGGTTTGTTGGCGTTTCCAGGATCGAGCCGGTCGAACGCGCCGCCCATCACGGGCCGCTTGACCGCACCGATGTCCGCTTCGAGACTTTGCGGGCGGGCGGTCCGGGCGGCCAGCATCAGAACACAACCGATAGCGCGGTGCGGGCAACACACATCCCGACCGGGCTGTCTGTGCTCGCGCGTGAAGAGCGCTCGCAGCATCGCAACAAGGCGCGTGCGCTGGCGCGGCTTGAAGGGCTGTTGCAGGCCATGAACGATGCGGAACGCAACGCCGGGCGCGCAGCAACGTTTCGCGCCAACCGCAATCTTGAACGCGGCAACGAGGTGCGCACTTTCAAACTGTAGGCAGATCAAGTCTGGCTGGCGGCATGCCGTGTGTGTGACGCGCCACTCGCCTCACCCGCCGTTCACAGCAGCCGGGTCCATCCAGAACACTTCCCAGATGTGGCCGTCGGGATCTTCAAACGAGCGGCCATACATGAAGCCCATATCCTGCGTCGGCGTAGGATCGAGTTTGCCGCCGGCGGCTTTCGCCTTGTTCACCATCTCGTCGACGGCTTCTTTCGTATCGGCGTTCAGCGCCAGCAGCGCCTGCACGTCCTTGTGCGCATCTATGATCTTCTTCGACGTGAACGAACTGAATTTCGGATGCGTCAGCAGCATCACAAAGATCGTTTCTGAAATGACGATGCAGGCGGCCGTCTCGTCAGAAAATTGCGGGTTCTTTGTCCCCCCGATCCCCTCATAGAAGACAATGGACTTTTCGAGGTCGGAGACAGGCAGGTTGACGAAAATCATGCGGCTCATGTTCTTCTCCAGTCTAAAAGTGAAGGCGTTTGTAGCGTCATTGGCCGCTGCAATCAGCTATCTGGTCAGAAAGGATAGCTCAACGACGTCGCGGGTCATTGCGGCAACGAAAAAACCCGCCCTGCGGTTCCGCAGGACGGGTCCGGCAACTCCGCAACCGGAATGCCGGGAAAGCAAATCAGACCTGGCCGCCCTGCCCGCGATGAGCCCAGCCTGTCATGCGCATTTCGAGCCAGGCCATGACCGCGTACATGATGATGCCCTCGATCGCGAGCATGATAAGCCCCGCCCAGACCAGCGGCACGTTGAACTGCGATTGCGCTGCCGACATCATCTGGCCAAGGCCGTTGTTGGAAGCAACGGTTTCCGACACGAACTAACCGACAAAGGCAAGTGTGATCGCCACCTTCAGCGAACCGAAGAAATATGGCATCGAGCGCGGAATGCCGACTTTCAGCATGATGTCCATCTTCTTCGCGCCAAGCGCCCTCAGCACATCCTCGGTCTCCGGCTCGATGGTCGCCAGCCCGGTCGCGACGTTCACAACGATCGGAAAGAACGAAATCAGGAAAGCCGTCAGAACCGCCGGTATCGTGCCGATGCCGAACCAGATCACCAGGATCGGCACCACAGCCACCTTGGGAATGGCGTTGAAGCCGATCATCAATGGGTAAAGCCCTGCATAGATCGACTTCGACCAGCCGACGAGCAGGCCAAGCGCCATGCCGCCGACAATCGCCAGCGCAAAACCGACCAGCGTCGTATAAAGTGTCTGCAGCGAATTTTTCCAGATCGCCGGCCAATAATCGATGATCGACTGGAAAATGACCGAAGGCGCCGGCAGCACATATTGGGCGATGCCAAAGGCGCGCACCACCAGTTCCCACACAACGAACAAGCCGATTGTATAGACCCACGGCGCGGCGCGCTGAAAACCTGTCCCGCTCATGCTGCGCTCCTTGCATCAGCAATAGCCGCGCGCAATTCGTGCACGAGGTCGTTGAACGCCGGCTCATACAAAATATCGAGCTCGCGTGGTCTGGGAAACGGCACCTGGCGCTCTTGCAGGATGCGGCCAGGCCGCGAGCTCATGACAAAAATCTTGTCGGCGAGAAACGCTGCCTCTCGCAGGTCATGCGTAACGAGTATGATCGTCACGCCTTGCGCAGCATGCAGGTCGCGGATGACGCACCACAGCTCTTCACGGGTAAAGCTGTCGAGCGCGCCGAACGGTTCATCCAGCATCAGCAGGTCCGGCTCGTGGATCAGTGCGCGGCAGAGATTTGCCCTCTGCTGCATGCCGCCTGACAATTGCCAGGGATACTTTTGCCCAAAACCTTTCAGGCCAACCGTCTCCAGCAGCTTCTCGGCCTTGGCGACATATTCGGCCTTGTGCGAGCGCAGCCGCTTGCGATGTTTCTCGACGATCTCAAGCGGCAGCAGGATGTTGTCGAGCGTGGTCCGCCAGGGCAGCATGGTCGGATTCTGGAACGCCATGCCGACAATCGACACCGGCTTGGTCACACGCTCGCCCGCAACCGTCACAATGCCGTTCTGTGGCAGATAGAGACCGGTGACGAGCTTCATCAGCGTTGACTTTCCACAGCCGGACGGTCCGACCACGGCGGCGAACTCGCCCTTGGCGACATCGAGAGTCAGCCCCTGTACCGCCAGCAGGCCGCCCGGCCCGCCATAGCGCATATCGACGTCGGAGATGGAAACAAGATTGGTCATTGTGCGCCAGCCCTCACCCTCCCCTTGTGGGGAGGGTCGCGAACAAGGTGAGCGGGGGGTCGACGTGAGAGATTGCACCCCCACCCCGAACCTGCGGTTCGACCCTCCCCGCAAGGGGGAGGGTTAGCACTGCCTACGGCAGCATCCGCTCTTCCTTCGGCGGCAGGAACGACGCGTCAAAGATCTGCTCAGGCTTCACCTTGCCGGTCAGCTTCATCGACAGCGTTAGATACTCGATCGACTTTGCCAGCTTCGCATCATCAATGCCACCGAACCCGTTGGTCACCACATAGGGTGTCTTGATGTTGAGGTCGTTCGCCATTTTCAGACGTTCGGTCTCGACATCCAGTTTCAGCACCTCATTACGCTTCAGCACGGCTGCTGCACCGGCGGCAGGGTCAGCGACCGCATCGGCAAAGCCTTTCGCGAGCGCCTTCACAAAGCCCTTCACAGCATCGGGGTTGGCGGCCGCAAAGTCGGTGTTGACCATGATCGAGTTGCCGTAGAGGTCGAGACCGTTCTCGGCCATCAGGATCATCGAAATGTCGTCAGCCGGCACGCCCTGCGCTTTCAGATTAAGCACCGAAGAAAATGCAAAGCCAAAGATGCCGTCGACCTGGCCCTGCGCCAGCATCGGTTCGCGCACCGGGAAGCCGACGCTTTCGATCGTCACCTTCGATGCATCAATGCCTGCCGCCTGAACAAAGGCCGGCCACTGGGCGAACGCACCGTCTGGCGGCGGTGCGCCAAGTTTCTTGCCTTCGACCGACTTCGGATCCGTGGTCACACCCTTCGATTTGCGGCCAATGATAGAGAATGGCGGCCGCTCATAGACCACCATTACCGCCTTGACCTTCTGAGTCGGGTCGGTGTCAAGGAACTTGATCAGCGAGTTGATGTCGCCAAAGCCCATCTGATAGGTGCCGGTAGCGACACGCGGAATAGCCTCGACCGAACCGTTACCGGTGTCGATGGTGACATTCAGCCCGGCATCCTTGAAGTAGCCCTTGTCCTGGGCGAGGAAGAAGCCGGCGGCTGGACCTTCAAACTTCCAGTCCAGTGTGAACTTGATGTCGGTTTCGGCAAATGCCGGCGCGCCAAAGGAAATGCCGGCAAGCAGGGTCGCCGCCGCAAGTGAAAATGTGCGTCTGGTCAGCATGGATGTGTCTCCATCTTTTAATGAGTGTTCCCGACGGGGATCAAACAGCGCCCCTGCCCCGTTTGCAACCCAATGACGCAACGGCAATCCGCAAGTTTGTGTGAAACTCTTTCCGGTCAGCAAAGGGCAATCGCACTGCACTTGACTGATCGTGCATGAAAAACGGACAACTGCCGGAACACAGTGCGCCCGCTGCACAATGAGGAACCAGCCATGTCCTTCGACCGCCAGACCACGGTGAACTCGCCCACCGGCGCAAAGCTCAACCTCTATTCGCGACGCGCCGACGGCCGCGCCCGCGGGGTCGTTCAGGTCAATCACGGCCTCGCCGAACATGCGGCGCGCTATGACCGCTTTGCCGACTTCCTCGCCAGCAGAGGTTTTGCCACCTATGCGCAGGACCATCGCGGCCACGGCTCGACCAAGGCGCCGGACGCGCCGCTTGGCCGCTTTGCCGACAAGGATGGCGGCGACAAGGTCATCGCCGATGTCGCTGCCGTCCATGATCTGATCGCTACGGAATATCCCGGCCTGCCGGTCGTCGCCATGGGCCACTCGATGGGCGGCATGATCTGCATGAACTTCCTGCACACCCATTCCGCCCGCGTCGCAGCCGGCTCGATCTGGAATTCGGATCTGACCGGCGGGCTGGTCCCGCGCGCCGCGCTTGCCGTTCTGGCTTTCGAACGCATGCGGCTGGGCTCCGACGTACCATCACGCATTCTGCCAAAAATCACCTTCCAGACTTGGGGCAAAGGCATCAAGGGTCACAAGACCCTGTTCGACTGGCTGTCGCATGACGAGGCAGAGGTGGCAAAATATGTCGCCGATCCGCTGTGTGGCTGGGACGCGTCGATCTCGATGTGGCGCGACGTGTTCGGCTTCATCCTCAACGGTGCGGTCGAAAGCCGCTATTCCACAATGCGGCGGGACCTGCCTCTCTATCTGATCGGCGGAGACCAGGACCCGGCCACGAACAACGGCAAGGCTATTGAGAAGCTCGCCTCGCGCCTCAAGGCGATGGGCTTTTCGAATCTGAATTCAAAGATTTACGCCGATACCCGTCACGAGACCTTGAACGAGCTCAACCGCGATCAGGCGATGCAGGAATTTGGTACCTGGCTCGACACGATCATTCCCGTGGCGTGACACCCCCTCGCCAACTCTGCTAGGCAACCGCTATGTCAAATCCTCCCCTTTCCGGCGTCCGCGTCATAGAACTCGCCCGCATCCTGGCGGGCCCCTGGGCCGGTCAGGTCCTGGCCGATCTGGGCGCTGACGTGGTTAAGATCGAAAACCCCGATGGCGGCGACGACACACGCAAATGGGGCCCGCCGTTTGTTCAGGGAGCCGAAGGCGAGAACCTGTCTGCCGCCTATTACCATTCGACCAATCGAGGCAAGCGGTCTGTCACGCTCGACTTCACGACCCAGGAAGGCGCCGGGACCCTGCGCCAGCTGATCGCCGGCGCCGATGTGCTGATCGAGAACTTCAAGGTCGGAGGCCTGAAGAAATACGGCTTCGACTATGACGCAGTTAAAGCGCTCAACCCGCGCCTCGTCTATTGTTCGATCACCGGTTTTGGCCAGACCGGCCCCTACGCCCCGCGCGCCGGTTATGACTTCATCATCCAGGGCATGGCCGGCATGATGTCGATCACCGGCGAAGCTGGCCGCGAGCCACAGAAGGCCGGCGTCGCCATCTCCGACATCTTTACCGGCCTCTATTCGGTGATCGCCATTCAGGCGGCACTGCGCCACGCGGAAGCCACTGGCGAAGGCCAGCATATCGATATGGCGCTGCTCGACACCCAGGTCGCAGTGCTGGGCAACCAGAACCTCAACTACCTCGTCTCCGGCAATCCGCCGATCCAGATGGGCAATGCCCACATGAACATCGCGCCCTACGAGGTGCTGCCGGTGAAAGACGGGCACATCATTCTTGCCGTCGGAAATGACGGGCAGTTTTCGCGCTTCACTTCCGTCGTCGGCCTTGAGCATCTGGCGAGCAATCCGGACTACGCCACCAACCCGGCCCGCGTCGCCAATCGCAAGACGCTGCGCGAGGCGATCATCGCGGCGCTCGCCGGCTGGTCCAAGTCCGACCTGCTGCCAAGGCTCGACGCCGCAAATGTGCCGGCCAGCCCGATCAACAACATAGCCGAATCCTTTGGCGACCCGCAGGTCGTGGCTCGTGGCATGCGCATGGATCTTGCTGACGGCCACGGCACGACGCTGCCTTCAGTGCGCGCGCCGATGCTGTTTGGCGCAACCCCGCTGGTCTATGACCGGCCCTCGCCGCGCCTTGGCGAACACACGGCAGAAATCCTCGCCGAACTGGAGACAGAAGAATGAGAACTGGCGGCCAGCTGATTGTCGACGCTCTGGAAGCCAATGGCGTCGAGCGCATCTTTTCGGTGCCGGGCGAAAGCTATCTTGCAGTGCTCGATGCACTCCATGATTCCAAGATCAAGAACATCGTCTGCCGTCAGGAAGGCGGCGCGGCAATGATGGCCGATTGCGAAGGCCGGCTGACTGGCAAACCCGGCATCTGCTTTGTCACGCGCGGCCCCGGAGCGACCAACGCGTCGGCGGGCGTTCACATCGCCCGGCAGGACTCCAACCCGATGATCCTGTTCATCGGTCAGATTGCGCGTGGCATCAAGGAGCGCGAGGCGTTCCAGGAAGTCGACTACAAACGGTTCTTTGGCGACATCGCCAAATGGGTCGTGGAGATCGACGACGCGGCGCGCATTCCCGAAATTGTCACCCGCGCCTTTTCGGTCGCGACCTCGGGCCGCCCCGGTCCCGTTGTCATCTCGCTGCCCGAAGACATGCTGACCGACGAAGTCGAGACGGTTGCGCCGTTACATTGGACTGCGGTCGAGACCCGTCCAGGCGAACAGGAAATGGCCAAGCTTAAAACCCTGCTCGGCAAGGCTGAGCGCCCGGTCGTCATCATGGGCGGTACGCGCTGGACAGAAGAATCCGCCAGGAAGATGTGCGCCGCCGTGTCTGCCTGGTCGCTGCCCGTTACCTGCTCGTTCCGCCGCCAGTCGCTGTGCGACCAGCTTCACGACAACTATGCGGGTGAGCTTGGCATCGGGGCCAATCCGAAGCTGGTGCAATACGTCAAGGACGCTGACCTCGTGCTGCTGGTTGGTTGCCGCTTTGGCGAAATGCCGTCAGCCGACTACACGATCCTGAAGAGCCCGTATCCGGACCAGACGCTGGTGCATGTCTATCCTGACCCGCACGAGCTTGGCCGCGTCTATCGTCCGGCTGTAGCGATCAATGCATCGCCCTCGTCCTTCGCCGAAGTTTTTTCAGGCACCCGGCCCGACCGCACGCCGGTCTGGGCAAACCGGACCGAAGAGCTGCATCAGGACTATCTTAAATGGTCGACACCGCCTGAAACCGGACCGGGCAAGGTGCTGATGGGGCCGATAATGCGCCATCTTGAGCAGGTGCTTCCAGACGACGTCGTGGTCTGCAACGGAGCCGGCAACTTTGCCACCTGGATGCACCGCTTCCACCGCTACCGCAAATTCAACACGCAGGCCGCGCCAACATCAGGCTCGATGGGTTATGGCGTGCCGGCGGGCGTCGCTGCCAAGGCGCTGTTCCCCGAGCGCGACGTGCTGGTGTGGGCCGGCGACGGCGACTTCCTCATGCACGGCCAGGAGTTCGCGACCGCCGTGCAATATGGTCTGCCGATCGTCGTCGTCATTTTGAACAACGGCATCTATGGCACGATCCGGATGCATCAGGAACGCGACTATCCCGGCCGCGTTTCGGGCACACAGCTGAACAATCCAGACTTCGCTGCCTATGCCCGCGCCTTTGGCGGACATGGCGAGACAATCGAGACAACGGACGAGTTTGCCGCCGCCTTCGACCGCGCCAAAGCTTCGGGCAAGCCAGCGATCATCGAGGTCAAGCTCGACCCGGAAGCGATCACGCCCGCGCGGACACTCACTCAGATCCGCGAAGGCAAATGAAGATGACCCGGCTGCGCCAGATCGACGTACCAGATTTCGGCGACCCGGGTTCGCAGCCCGACATCCCGCGCGAAACCTTCGCCCGGCGCGCCAACGCCGCCTATGAGCGCGCCGGCTTCGACTGGCTGGTCGTCTATGCCGACCGTGAACACCTCGGCAATATTGCTTTCCTGACCGGTTTTGAACCCCGGTTCGAGGAGGCGCTGCTCCTGCTTGGGTCAGGTGGCCGCCGTATTCTCCTGACGGGCAATGAATCGCAAAGCTACGCGCCGCTCGCCCGTCTGCCCGATTTGCAGGTGCTTGTCGCGCAGTCGCTCAGCCTGATGGCACAGGACCGCACCAGCCACCCTCGGCTATCCGGCAGGCTGCGTGATGCTGGTGTCAGTGCCGGCGACAGCGTTGGGCTGGTTGGCTGGAAATATCTTGAGCAATACGAGCGCGAAGGCGACTTCGACACGTTCTTTGTGCCGTCCGTCTATGTCTCGGCCATACGGCAGGTCATCGGTTCTGGAGGCGCGCTGCATGACGCGACGCCGGTGATGATGCATCCCGAAACTGGCCTTCGCGCCATCGTCGACGCCGACCAGATCGCCGCATGGGAATGGTCTGCGATGCGCGCCTCGCAAGCAGTTTGGCGCATCGTCAACGGCGCTCGAGACGGCGATAGCGAGTTCATCGCGGCCAGCCGAATGAGCTACCAGGGCGACCCGATCAACTGCCATGTCATGCTTGCCTCCGCTTCTGGCAGAAACCCGGTCATCGGCCTGCGAAGCCCGACCGCCCGAATGATCCAGCGCGGCGATGGCGTAACGACCGCAATCGGCTTCTGGGGTGCCTTATCATCGCGGGCCGGATTGTTTGATACCGGTAACGACGCCTTCCTGAAGCTCGCTACGTCCTATTTCGACGGTCTGAAGTGCTGGTACGATGTGGCTGACATCGGCGTGGCAGGCGGAGTTCTCTACGATGCGGTCGTGGCGAAGCTGGCCGAAGGCGGCCTGCGGTCGGCGCTCAATCCTGGCCACCTGACCGGCCATGAGGAATGGATGAACAGCCCGATAAGGCCCGGCTCCAATGAACCGATTGCGTCCGGCATGCCGTTCCAGGTCGATGTAATTCCCGTGCCGATGCCCGGCTCATGGGCGCTGAACTGCGAAGATGCCGTAGCATTCGCTGACGAGAACCTTCGGGCCGAACTTTCCGCCCGTCATCCGGCAGCGATGGTCCGCATCGAGGCGCGCCGCGCTTTCATGGCCAATCATTTGGGCGTCGACGTGAAGCCCTCAATCCTGCCGCTGTCATCGACACCACTATGCCTCCCGCCCTTCTGGCTGAAGTCTGACCACCTGATCGTTGCCGGCTAAACCAGCCGGCCGCGCTCCTGTGCCCGGAATGCACCGGGAGTCATGCCGGTCTGCTTGCGGAAGAAGCGGTTGAAATAGGCCGGATCGGCAAAACCGAGCGATTCCGCAATCGCCGCCACCGGCGTCGGAGTGAACACGAGTTCACGCCGAGCGGTGTCAACGATGCGGCGGGCCAGCAAGCCCTGCACGGTTTGACCCGCCTCGCGGCGTGCAATGCGATTGAGCTGACTTGGCGACAGACCCACCGCCTCAGCATAGAACTCAAGCGGCCGCCCTTCTCTGAAATGCAGGTCAATCGCTGTGCGTAGCGCCTCGAACCTCGGGTCAGTCGTCACGGCAACATCGTGCCCATGCGGCTGTGCCTGCCAGGCGCGCGCAAGATCAGCGACGACAAGCGCCACGAGCGCCTCAAGCACAACAATGCGCCCAAGCGCAGACTTGGCCATCTCCGCGGCAATGCGCGCCATGCTGGCGCCAACGCTTTCCTCATCGGCCGACACCACACGAATGTCCTGGGCAAACGCGCCAATACCGCGATCGGACGCCGCAACAGCGGTTAGCCGGTCCGCCAGCGCCGTCACCACCTCACCATCGACATCGCGGGCAAAGCGGAAGCCATGGACCGCCGACGGCGGAATGAACAGCACGCAAGGCGCTTCAAAAGGCGTCACGGTCTTGCCACTGACGATTTCGCCGCTGCCTTTCGTGACATGAAAAATCTGGAATAGTGCCGGGTGGCGGTGGGCTGAAATTTCCCAACGATGCAGGTGAGTGCGATCAGGAATCGGTTCCGAGTGGATCCAGAACGCCGCAACTTCGCGTGGCGTCTCCCGATAAAGCCGATAGTCTGGGACGATATTGGATTGCCGCGCCATATTGACCCGATTGTGCAATCAGATGCTTCGAATGTCCATTGAGAAGGCATTTCTTCGCCCGCATTGTGCAAGCGCATCAGGGAGGACAAGGTGCGCACTCAGATCGCCATCATCGGCTCGGGACCATCTGGCTTGTTACTCGGGCAATTGCTCACGTCTATCGGCGTAGACAATGTCATTCTTGAGCGTTCAACCCGCGAACACGTGCTGGAGCGCATTCGCGCCGGCGTGCTTGAGGAGGGTGTTTGCCGCCTTCTGGATCAGGTCGGAGCCGGGGGGCGCATGCAACGCGAAGGTTTGCTCCATGACGGCTTTGATCTGACCTTTGACGGCAAGCGCCATCGTATTGACTTGGCAGACTTGACCGGTGGCAAGCGTGTGATGGTCTATGGTCAGACCGAAGTGACGCTTGATCTGATGGAGCGCCGCGCTGAAACCGGCGGCAAGACCTTCTACGAGGCTTCCAATGTCGTCCCTGCAGGGTTCGACAGCGAAAAGCCGTTCATCACATTCACTCACGACGGCAAGGATCAACGCCTCGACTGCGACTTCATTGCCGGCTGCGACGGTTTTCATGGCGCATCGCGCAAGGCTGCGCCCGGATCTGTTTTGAAGACATTCGAGCGGGTCTACCCGTTTGGCTGGCTTGGCGTCATCGCAGACCTCCCGCCGGTCAATCATGAACTGATCTACGCCAACCACGAGCGCGGCTTTGCGCTTTGCTCCATGCGTTCCGCCAGCCGCAGCCGTTACTACATCCAGGTCGGCGCTGATGCGAATGCGGACAACTGGAGCGACCAGCAATTCTGGGACGAGATCCGCCGGCGCCTGCCGGCATCGACAGCCGAGTCCATGATAACCGGTCCCTCTGTTGAAAAATCTGTCGCACCGCTGCGCTCCTTCGTTGCCGAACCAATGCGTTTCGGCCGGATGTTTCTTGTTGGAGACGCTGCCCATATCGTGCCGCCCACCGGCGCCAAGGGTTTGAATCTGGCTGCAAGCGATGTCCACTATCTGTTTGAAGGTCTCAGGGAGTTTTATGCCGACAAATCCGCTGCCGGCATCGACGCCTACTCAGTTCGCGCGCTCGCGCGCGTATGGAAGGCAGAGCGCTTTTCCTGGTGGATGACATCGTTGATGCATCTCTTCCCTGACAACGGACCGTTCGGTCAGCGCATCCAGGAAGCCGAACTGGAATATCTCGTTGGCTCGCGCGCAGCCTCAACCGCACTCGCCGAAAACTACGTCGGACTGCCATTTTGACCGGACACGGGACATGAACGACAAGACTGCAAAAGAACGGCTTGCCGGCGGCATGAAGACCCGAAGGTCGGTTCTGGGTGACGCCTGGGTCGACGCCGCCAGCAAGAAGCGCACTGACTTCGACGCCGATTTCCAGGACTTCATTACCGGAGCTGCCTGGCACGATGTCTGGACCCGGCCGGGCATTCCTAAACGCGAGCGTTCGATGCTGACCATCGCCATTCTGGCGGCGCTCGGCCAATGGGATGAACTGGCGCTTCACACGCGCGCCACGCTCAACACCGGCGCATCACGGGACGATCTGCGCGAGGTTATGTTCCATGTGGCGATCTATGCAGGGGTGCCGGCCGCCAACCACGCCATCAAGGTGATGAAGCAGGTCTTTGCCGAACTCGATGCAGGCAATTGAGGAGACAGCCATGAGCAACAAATCGCCCGAAACGGGATCCTTTTTTGCACGTGACCGCACCTGGCACCCGCCAGCGTTAACACCATTCTACAAGACGTCCGTGCTGCGCTCGCCACAGCGGGCAATGATCTCGCTCGACAATACGATCTCCGAGATCACTGGCCCCGTATTCGGTCACTCAATGCTCGGCGAATTTGACAACGACCTCATCAAGAATTTCGCCAAACCGGGCGAAAGCCCGATCGGCGAGCGCATCATTGTTTATGGACGGGTGCTCGACGAACGTGGCGTGGGTGTGCCGGGCGCACTGCTGGAGTTCTGGCAGGCCAACGCCGGCGGGCGCTACCGTCACAAGAAAGAAACCTACCTCGCGCCGCTCGATCCGAATTTTGGCGGCTGCGGTCGCGCCATCACCGGAGAAGATGGTTCCTACGCCTTCCGCACCATCAAGCCCGGCCCATACCCCTGGCCGAACGGGCCGAACGACTGGCGTCCCGCCCACATCCATTTCTCGGTGTTTGGCCACGGCTTCGCCCAGCGCCTGATCACCCAGATGTATTTTGAGGGCGATCCGATGATCTGGCATTGCCCTATCGTGCGCACGATTCCTGACAAGGCAGCCATCGATCAGCTCATAGCTGCGCTCGACATGCAGGCGACAATCCCGATGGATTCGCGCGCCTACAAGTTCGACATCGTGCTGCGCGGCCGCCGCTCGACCATGTTCGAGAACCGGATGGAGGGGAATTGAATTGCGGCACCACCAAGAACGAACTACATTGAATACAGAGAATACATGTATTCAAAATGTGGACTGACCATGCCGACCTCGATCAGACTTGAACCTGAAATTGAAGCCCGACTGGATGCCCTTGCCGCACGCACCGGCCGTACCAAGGCCTACTACCTGCGCGAGCTGATCACCCGGAACCTGCAGGATATGGAGGACTATTATGCGGCGGTCGAGATTTCTGAACGCATCAGGCGGGGTGAAGAGAAGACAACACCTCTGGCAGAAGTGATCCGCGAACTTGGCTTGGACGATTGATCTCTCACAAGGCGCACGCAAGTCACTTGGCAAGTTGGACCGCCAGGTTGCGCGGAGGATCACTACATACTTGGCGACACGCGTCGCCCCTCTGGATGATGTCAGGCAACTGGGCAAACCGCTTCAGGCGGAGTTGGGCAATTATTGGTCCTACCGGGTCGGCGACTACCGCCTGATCTGCGAACTGAAAGACAATGTGCTGACCGTGCTGGTGCTTCAAATCGGACATCGCTCGGACATCTACCGATAGGGAACTGACATGACTCAATCACTGAACCGCCTCAAGGAATCGGCCTCCCAGACCGCAGGGCCCTATGTCCATATCGGCCTCACTCCCAATTTCGCCGGGATCACGGGCGTCTATCCGCATGATCTTGGTGAGGCGCTGGTCAACGACAAGACCAGGGGCGAGCGCATCACCGTGCGCATGCGCGTCATTGATGGCGCTAACACGCCGCTGAAAGATGCGCTGATCGAGATATGGCAGGCCGATGCAAATGGTCTCTACAACTCCCCATCCGAGACGCGAGGAACCGCCGATCCGAATTTTACCGGCTGGGGCCGCAAGGCGACGGATATGGAGACCGGAGTCTGTGAATTCGAGACGATCAAGCCAGGTTCGGTTCAGTTTCGCGACGGCCGCCCTCAATCGCCGCACATCACGGTATGGATCGTCGCCCGCGGGATCAACATCGGCCTTCAAACACGCATGTATTTCCCTGACGAGGAGAAAGCCAACGACGCTGATCCGATCCTGCAACGGCTCGAGCACAAGAACCGCATCCCGACGCTGATCGCTTCGAAGCAGGACGGCGTGTATGTCTTCGATGTCAATCTGCAAGGGCCAAATGAAACCGTCTTCTTCGACATCTGATCCTTTGCGATAACAGGTCATGAGCGTTTCGCCTTTTGAAGATCCGTTGTTCACAGGCCTGATCGGCGATCCCGAGACGGCAAACCTGTTTTCGTCCGATCAGGCTTTGGTCGAGATGATCACTTTTGAAACCGCGCTGGCCGAAGCCGAAGGCGCGGAGGGTGTGATTCCCGCCGAAACAGCAGACGTGATTGCCGCGCGGCTTGCAGAGGTAGAGCTTGATCGGACCGCGCTCGCCGCAGGTGTGGCGATAGACGGCGTCGTGGTGCCGGAGCTTGTGCGTCAACTGCGCGAAAGCCTGCCGGCAAATGTTGCGGGCCATGTCCACTTCGGCGCAACCAGCCAGGACGTGATCGACACCAGCCTGGCCCTGCGCCTCAAGCGGCTCGGCGTAAAATATGATGCCCAAATTGATCGTCTTGTCGCGGCGTTGGACACCCTTGAAGCCCGCGATGGCGCTGTACCGGTCATGGCTCACACGCGTATGCAGGCGGCGATTCCCGTCACGGCGTCACGAAAGATCGCCAGCTGGCGCGATCCGCTGGTCCGCAACCGCCATCGCCTTACTACTGCTATATCAGACGTTGCGGTTCTGCATTTTGGCGGCGCGGCGGGCACCTTGGAAAAGCTTGGCTCTAAAGGTCCTGCGGTCGCTGCACGCATGGCTCAGATACTCGAACTTGGTCTCCCGGACCGCGCCCGTCACAGTGAGCGGGACGCCATTGCCGCCCTCGCCTCGGTTCTGTCTCTCTTGACTGGATCGCTCGGCAAGTTCGGGCAAGATATTGCGCTATTGGCGCAATCAGAGGTCGGCGAGGTCAGACTTGCGTCTGGCGGCGGCTCATCTGCCATGCCGCACAAGATGAATCCGGTTCAAGCTGAAATGCTTGTGACGCTGGCACGCTTCAATGCCACGCTGCTCGCTGGCATGCACCAAGCGCTTGTCCACGAAGGAGAGCGCTCCGGCTCAGCCTGGACACTGGAATGGATGCTGTTGCCTCAAATGGCGGTGGCGGCGGCCAGCAGCTTGAGGCTCGCAACAGAACTGGCGGGGTCAATCTCGTTTCAGGCTACGGCCTGAGCGATCCGATCAGAAGCCGGTCATCCGCCAGAGGCGGTTCAGTTCATTCATGATGACATGCGTCATGTGCCAGTCGTCATAGAGCGACTGCCAAAGCACATAGAATGTGATGGTCATGATGATGACAACGTAGCGCATGACCTTTCCTTTGGTCGAGCGCTCCAGCGTCTACCAGAAACGTAAAATTGCCGTTAGCGCACAACCTGTCCTTGTGCGCGCGGCAGAACAATGTCGTTAACGATGTGACCAGTCGTTCGGGTCGTCCGAATTGTTCGGTGACAGGCCCAATATATCGCCGTCAGTGTTGACACCCAGCCCAAGCACTGTGCGGTTGGCATAGGCGAAATAGGCCGCGACCTGATTGATCTCGAGGATTTGCCCGTCATCATAGCCAGCGTCTCGCAGGCGATCGACATCCGCTGCACGCAGTGCCGATGGCTCTCGCGTCAGTTTGGCGGCATAGGCCAAGCCTACCTGCTCACGCGGGTCAAACCCGGAAGCAAAATCGCCTGCAACGATCGCGCGCCGCATAGCCTCTGCCTTGCCTGTGTCACCCAGCAGGCGCGCCATGCCGGCATAGTGATGGTCGAAACAATAGGCGCAGGCATTGATGTGCGACACCGTCACACCAATAGCCTCGAGGAACCATTTTGGCACCGTATTGGCCGAATGATGCAACACGTATTTATAGATCGCCATATGGCCATCCATCGTGTGCGGCCTCAGGCTGTGCGCCATCATGATGTTGTCGACATTGTTATCCGGGCCTTTGACCCTGTCGTAAAGCTGCCTGAGGCGGCCAGTCGATTCGTCATATGAAATGGTCTTGATGTAGGTCATCAAAATTCCTCAATCGAAATAGGTTTGGACCAACCCGCGCCAAAACGGCCCGACTGCCATTCAAAATTCGAACCTGGAGTAGAAAGGGGGCGGTCACCCGCCCCCTCGACCGGCTCAAATGGCCAGATGACTACTTGATCGCCTTGTCGGTGATCGCAGCCGTCCAAGCGCCTTCCGGTGTTTTGGTGATGATCTTCTGCGCCACCAGCGCGTCCGCCGTGCGCTGGTAGGCGGCTTCGATCAGCTTGCCATCGGCATTGTCGATCAGCTTCGCCACCTCGCCCATCATACGCTCCTGATGGTTTTCGTCCTGGCCGCCGTTCTCGATAATGATCTCGGCAGCTTCCTTCGGATTTTCAGAAGCATACTTCCAGCCCTTCATAGAAGCGCGCACGAAGCGAACCATCTTGTCTTCAAAGGCCGGATCGCTGAGCTTGTCCTGCATCACATAGAGGCCGTCTTCCAGCAGATCGACGCCCATCGCGGTGTAGTTGAACACGATAAGGTCTTCCGGCTTGTAGCCCGCGTCGATCAGCTGCCAGTATTCATTGTAGGTCATGACAGAAATGCAGTCGGCCTGCTTCTGGATCAGCGGCTGCACGTCAAATGACTGCTTCAACACATTGACGCCATCCGCGCCGCCTTCGGTGGGAAGGCCGAGCTTGTTCATCCAGGCGTAGAACGGATATTCATTGCCGAAGAACCAGACGCCCAGCGTCTTGCCCTTGAAATCGGCTTCGGTCTGCACCGGGCCATCCTTCGGGCACACCAGCTCCATGCCCGCCTTCTTGAACGGCTGGGCAATATTGACGAGGTTGACTCCCTTGTCGCGGGCCGCCAGCGCGCCGCCCATCCAGTCGACGATGACGTCAGCGCCGCCGCCGGCGATCACCTGTTCAGGCGCAATGTCCGGTCCGCCCGGCTTGATCGTCACATCGAGGTTTTCCTCGGTGTAGAAGCCCTTGTCCTTGGCGACGTAGTAACCGGCGAACTGCGCCTGCGTCACCCATTTCAGCTGCAGCGTCACGGCGTCAGCCGCCCAGGCGCTGAACGAGGCCAGCGACATCGCGCTGCCGGCAAGCAATGAAAGTGCGATTTTTTTCATTCTGTTACCCTCTGAAGTCGCCTACCCACCACGGACAGACGGATGCCAAAACGTCACGGAACGCTCAATCAGAGCGAGAATGCCGTAGAACAGTGACCCTACGACCGCGGCCGCCGCAATCTCCGCCCAGACCATGTCGACATTCATCCTGCCGACTTCGGTCGAGATGCGGAATCCCATTCCCACGACCGGCGTGCCGAAGAATTCGGCAACGATAGCGCCGATCATCGCCAGTGTTGAGTTGATTTTCAAGGCGTTGAAAATGAAAGGCATCGCAGCCGGAAGTCGCAGCGAGCCGAGCGTTTGCCAATACCCCGCCGCATAGGTGCGCATCAGATCGCGCTCCATCGCGCCTGCGGTGGCAAGCCCGGCAACCGTGTTCACCAGCATCGGGAAGAACGTCATGATGGCAACGACAGCCGCCTTCGATTCCCAGCCGAACCCGAACCACATCACCATGATCGGCGCGACGCCGATGATCGGCAGCGCCGACACCATGTTGCCGATCGGTATCAACCCGCGCCGCAGGAACAGATAGCGGTCGGCGAGGATCGCGACCGCAAACCCGGACCCACAGCCGATCAGATAACCGCCCAACGCCGCCTTGAAGACAGTCTGGTTGATGTCGGCCAGCAGGATCGGGATCGACGACGCAATGCGCACGCCGATGGCGCTCGGCGGCGGCAACAGGATAAACGGTATGCCCGCGCCGCGCACGACCCCTTCCCAGAGGATCAGCAGCCAGACGCCAAACAGCGCCGGCACTGCCAGCCGAAGCATGGTCGTCACCGGCTTGATGCTGGCAAGCAGCGTCGCACAGCGCCACGCAAGCAGCCACAGCGCGACCAGAAGCAGATAGAACGACCAGGCCGCCCCACCGCTGTGGCCATCAAGTTCGCCTAGCAATAGCCATGCGCCTAGGTGGGCGGCAATGAATGTTACGCCGGCTTTCGCCCACTGGCTGGCCTGCGTGGCGTCAAACAGCGTTGCACCCACAATCATCGTGATGATGAGCAACGCAATCATCGCCGCAACCGCCGGCGCATTGACTTCGGGGCTGGCCTGAACCAGAGGCAGGAAAGCGATGGCCAGAAGCGCCAGGACGGACGCTGCCAGGCATTGCCATGAGAAACGCCGCCCCGTCATGCCGGCCGCGCTCCCATCGCGCGTTCGGTGATGCGGCCGGCAATGCCAACCAGCGTCACCAGCAGCGCCGCCACCACCGATCCGGCGACGAGCGCTGCAAACATGTCGATGGTCTGGCTGTAATAGGCTCCGACCAGCAGTTTTGATCCGATGCCGGCGACTGCGCCTGTCGGCAATTCGCCAACGATCGCGCCCACAAGCGAGGCGGCCACCGCCACTTTCATCGAGGCAAACAGGAATGGCACGGACGCCGGCACGCGCAGTTTCCAGAACGTCTGCCACGGCGTCGCATTATAGGTATGCATCAGGTCGAGATGCATGATCTCGGGCGAGCGCAGCCCTTTCACCATGCCAACCGCAACGGGGAAGAATGACAGATAGGTCGAGATCAGCGCCTTCGGGATCAGTCCGGTAACGCCGACCGCCGCCAGCACCACGATAATCATCGGCGCCAGCGCCAGGATGGGAATTGTCTGCGAGGCAATGATCCACGGCATCAGCGACCGGTCTAGCGTCAGCACATGCACGATGCCGACAGCAATCGCAACGCCGAGCACAGTGCCAAAGAAGAAGCCAAGCAGCGTCGCCGACAGCGTCACCCATGCGTGATAGACGAGGCTGCGGTTCGAGTTCACCTTGCGCAGAAACGTGTTTTCCCAAACGTTCTGCGCAACCTGGTGCGGCGCGGGCAGCGTCGGCTTTGGCTGGCTCATCGTCTTGCCGACGAGCTCAGAGAACGTGCTCTCGACCCCGGAACGCCGGTCAAGATCACGCTGGAATGGCGCGTTCATGAAAAAGGCGGCGGCGTACCAGACCGCGACGATGATGATGAGTATCGTCAGGACGGGGACGAGGGATTTGCCGGCTTTGGTCATTGCCGTCCCTCAATCCTCATAGCTGTGCCCTGCCCGCAAGCCGTCGCGCACGCGCGCCGCAATGGCCAGAAATTCCGGCGTCTCACGAATGTCGAGCGGCCGCTCTTTCGGCAGCGTTGAGGCAATCACATCCGTCACCCGCCCCGGCCGCGGGCTCATCACAACAATCTTGGTCGACAGATAGACGGCCTCGGGAATCGAGTGCGTGACGAAGCAGATCGTCTTCTCCGTCCGCGCCCACAACTCCAGCAATTGCTCGTTCAGATGATCGCGCACGATCTCGTCCAGTGCGCCAAACGGTTCGTCCATCAGCAACAGGTCTGCGTCGAAGGCGAGCGCGCGCGCAATGGAGGCGCGCTGTTGCATGCCGCCCGACAATTGCCATGGGAACTTCTTCTCAAATCCGGTCAGATTGACCATCGCCAGGGTGCGCTTGACACGCTCAGCCTGCTCGGACTTCGGCACGCCCATGATTTCGAGCGGCAGCGCCACATTGCGTTCAATCGTTCGCCAGGGATAGAGCGCGGCGGCCTGAAACACATAGCCATAGGCGCGCTTCTCCCGCGCCTGTTGCGGGCTGATGCCATTGACGGTTATCGATCCTGCCGTTGGCTGTTCCAGGTCGGCGATCACCCGCAGGAATGTCGTCTTGCCACAGCCCGACGGCCCGATGAAGGAAACAAACTCGCCCTTGCCGATTTGAAGGTCGACGTCGGACAGCGCATGCACCGGCCCGTCATTGGTCTGGAAGGTCAGGCCAAGACCTTTCGCATCGACGACAGGAATCGCAGAATTCAAGTGCACCGCCTCATTTTTCTTTTGCGCATAGAAGCGGTTTTGCGCAGCGAAAACCAGCGAAATTCGACCAAACAGTCAAAAATGAGATCGCAGGGCCGGATACTTCTGGGAGCAGTGGTTGACGGTGCGCCGAATGCGCCGAGCAATAGTGCAAACCGAGTGTTTCAACATTCACAAACCTTGCTTCAGCCCGTCATCGGTCTCGAACGCCAGCTCCGCAAATTTGGCTTCGACGAATAGGTCATCACCAACAAGAGCCGACCTCTGCAAGAACGGCTCCGTTCTGGTCGATCACTCGATATCTCCCGCTCTCATCCGCCAATGCTTCAATTTGCAAATGATCCGGAGCCTGAAGGCCATCAGCGACGTCACTGCATTTGACGGCTACCGCTTCTCCGATCCTGATTGGCGGCCCGCCTTCGAACACGCAAGAAAGGGTTCCGCTTTCAAAGCTCAACTCAGACAATAGCGCAGCCTCTAGCGGACAACTTTCATCATTTTTCGCGGCTTCGCACGCAGCTTCGTTGCTAAACACGACCGACGCAGGGAGTGTCTCGCTCCATGCCGCCGCCATTGTTGAGATTGTCAGCACCAAACACAGCACGACCAGTCTTCGCATCACACCCCGCTCGCCGGAATGCCCTTGCGCTCGACCTTGCGTGGCGCGACCAGTTCCTTCCAGGTCGACAATGCCTTGTTGACGGCCATGCCGGGCTCGCGGCCGACAAACTCGCCGTGACCCGGGTGCGCCTTCACCTTGCCATCGTCGACGGCGATCTCGCCGCGCGTGAAGACATATTTGGGCAGGCCGGTCACCTCGACACCTTCGAAGACATTGTAGTCGATCACCGACTGCTGCTTCTTCGACGAAATCTTCTTCTTTGCCTTCGGATCCCATACCACGATGTCGGCATCTGCACCTTCAACGATCGCGCCCTTCCTCGGATACATGTTGAGGATCTTTGCGATATTGGTTGAGGTCACGGCGACGAACTCGTTCATCGTCAGCCGTCCGGTGTTGACGCCATAGGTCCACAACACCGGCATGCGGTCTTCGAGCCCGCCGGTACCGTTCGGGATCTTTGTGAAATCGCCGACGCCGTTGCGCTTCTGCTCGGTGGTGAACGCGCAATGGTCGGTCGCCACCACCTGCAGCGAGCCCGCCTGCAGGCCAGCCCACAGCGAATCCTGATGCGCCTTGTTGCGGAAAGGCGGGCTCATGACGCGGCGGGCGGAATGGTCCCAATCCTTGTTGAAATATTCGGTCTCATCGAGCACAAGATGCTGGATCAGCGGCTCGCCATAAACGCGCATGCCCTTCTGGCGCGCGCGCCGGATCGCCTCGTGCGATTGTTCACAAGACGTATGCACGACATAGAGCGGCACGCCCGCCATGTCGGCGATCATCACGGCCCGGTTGGTCGCCTCGCCTTCCACTTCCGGCGGGCGCGAATAGGCGTGGCCTTCCGGCCCGTTATTTCCCTCGGCGAGCAGCTTTTGCGACAGGGCCGCAACCACATCGCCATTCTCGGCGTGCACCAGAGGCAGAGCGCCAAGCTCGGCGCAGCGCTGGAACGAGGCAAGCATCTCGTCATCATTGACCATCAGCGCGCCCTTGTAGGCCATAAAATGCTTGAACGAGGTGATGCCCTTGTCGACGACCTGCGGCATCTCGTTGAATACCTGTTCGCCCCACCAGGTGATGGCCATGTGGAAGGAAAAGTCACAGCAGGCTTTTGACGTCTTGTTGTCCCACATCTGCAAAGCCTCGAGCAGCGACTGGCCGGGAGCAGGCAGGCAAAAATCGACCACCATCGTGGTGCCGCCAGACAAAGCCGCCCGCGTCCCGCTTTCAAAATCGTCTGCCGAATAGGTGCCCATGAACGGCATTTCGAGGTGGGTGTGCGGGTCGATGCCGCCCGGCATGATGTAACATCCCGTCGCGTCGATCTCATGGTCGCCATGCAGGTCCGGGCCGATTGCAACGATCTTGTCGTGCTTGATCAGCACATCCGCCTTCCATGTGCGGTCGGCAGTGACGATCGTGCCATTCTTGATGACCTTGGACATGTGTTCTCCTCACTTTTTGGGTGCGCGGATGCCACGCAGCCGGCGCAGTTCTGCTTTGAAAGCATCGAGCGTTCCGAATACCGGGACAACTACGGCCAGCGACGCGGAACGCAATTCTTCGGCGCTGATGCAATCCTCAGCGACCTGCTTCTGGTGTGCAGGGTCAGCCCAGATGCCGGCGAACTCGACCATTTCGGCCACCAGGCTGCGGCGCAGTTTGAAGATCCGCTCGCGGTTGGTCCGCATCAGCGAAAAGCCGGAAACCAGGCTGACGATCAGCGCAATGCCGAAAATGGCAAATAAAGTGCTGGGCGAGCGCGAGAAGCCGCCAAAGATCGCCACATACATCCAGAGCACAAAAGACAGCAGCACAAAGGTTTTGGCGACGCGGAACGTTTCGTAGCGCCGTTCCAGCCGTTCTTTGTAACGTTCCCGGCTGGTCACTTCCATGGCGCGCAGCCGCTGCTTGAATTCGTAGAGACGCTGGTTCTCTTCATCTGTCTCTTCGTGACCACGAGCGCGCCGCAGCGTTTCAAACGGTTTTTCGGTCACTGACTCCACCGCCAGCCAACCCGAGATCGGCAGGATCGCAGGCGGCAGATAACGGCCGATCGAATTGAAGGCCGCATAAATGATGTGAATCGTCGTCAGAAAGATGAACAGGATAAACAGGATAGCGAAGTCCGAGACACCGAGCGTATCGAATATGTTCTGATAGTTCTGCACCACCCCATTGAGCAGATCGACGCTCGGCAGAAACCCTTCGGTGGCGCTGCCAAGCGGAACAAAGCCCGCAAGCACATATGCAACCACTCCCGAAACCACAACGCGCGACGTCATAAAATTCGAGAAGCGGATGACGCCCTGAAGGAGAAGTTCGACGTCCATAGCCTACCTCCCCCCGGTCATGCGTGTCAGGCCCTCAACGTCGCCAGTTTGACGCCAAAGCCGATGAAGACAGCTCCTGTGACGCCTTTCACCCAGCGCTGCATCCGGCCGCTTCGGGCGACTTTAGACAGCCGGTCAAACAGCAGCACCATTGGTGCGAACCAGAGGAAATTCAGCGCCGCATGCACTGCGACCAGAATGAACGCCACATACGGCGAGCCGCCACCATGCGGCATGAATTGCGGGAAAGCGGCGACATAAAACATCGCCACTTTCGGGTTGAGCAGATTGGTCAGAAAGCCTTCGCGAAACGCCTTGAGCAAGGTGCGCGGATTGCGCGCCGGCGCCACTTGAAGCAGCTTCGCCGGTCCACCGCGCCAAGCCTCGATCAGCGCCTTGACGCCAATCCAGATCAGATACGCCGCGCCGAGAAGTTTGACCGCCAGAAACAGATTGGCTGACTGCAGCAGCAGCACCGACAGGCCAAAAATCGCCAACGCGCCATGGCAGAAAAACGCAACCGCAAAGCCGGCAATGTTGGCGAAACCCGCCGCCCGGCCCGAGGTCGGAACCGTCTTCGCGATCAGCACGCCGTTGGGGCCTGGCGACATGATCAGCAGCGCCGCCATCGCGGCGAAGGCGAGGACGGTTGCGAGGGTCATCCAATCATCCCTCGATCCCCGCCGTTTCCACCACTGCGCGTAGCAGCACGTCACACCCTGCCGCCGCCCACTCCTTGGAAATCTCTTCCGCCTCATTGTGCGACAGGCCGTCGACACAGGGGCACATCACCATCACAGATGGCGTCACTTTCTGCATCCAGCAGGCGTCATGGCCGGCGCCCGAAATGATGTCCATGTGGGTGTAACCCATGTCTTCGGCAGCCTTGCGCACCCGGCCGACCAAGGTCGGGTCAAACGTCACCGGGTCAAAATGGCCGACGGCCTCGATCGCGCAACCGACGCCGATTTCCTTGCAGATCGCGGCTGCTTCTTTCTCGATCTTGGTGCGCATGCCGTCGAGTTTGGTCTGGTCAGGCGAGCGGATGTCGACCGTGAAGATCACCGTGCCAGGCAGCACGTTGCGGCTGTTGGGCGAAAACTTCACCTGCCCCACGCCTCCAACGCAGCCCGGTTGGTTTTCCATTGCGACCGCCTGCACCATTTCGAAAATGCGCGCCATGGCGAGCCCGGCATTGACGCGCAAGTTCATCGGCGTCGAGCCGGTATGCGCTTCCTTGCCGGTCAGCGTGAATTCCAGCCACCACAGGCCCTGCCCGTGTGTGACGACCCCGATCTGCTTGTCTTCGGCTTCGAGAATCGGCCCCTGCTCGATGTGATATTCGAAATAGGCGTGCATCTTGCGCGCGCCGACCTTTTCCGGCCCAACCCAGCCGATGCGCTTCAGCTCGTCGCCAAAGGTCTTTCCGTCCATGTCCTTGCGGGCATAGGCCCAGTCCTGGTCGATCACGCCCGCAAACACCCCTGACGCCAGCATGGCCGGCGCAAAACGCGCGCCTTCTTCGTTGGTCCAGTTGGTGACAACAATCGGGTGCCTTGTCTTGATACCGAGATCGTTCAGCGTGCGGACAAGTTCCAGCCCGGCAAGCACGCCCAGCACGCCATCATATTTGCCGCCGGTCGGCTGGGTGTCGAGATGCGAACCGACATAGATCGGCAAGGCATCGGGATCGGTCCCCTCGCGGCGGGCAAACATCGTCCCCATCTCGTCGACGCCCATTGTCAGTCCGGCAGCATCACACCATGTCTTGAACAGGTGCCGGCCTTCATTGTCGGAATCGGTCAGCGTCTGGCGGTTGTTGCCGCCAGCCACACCCGGCCCGATCTTGGCCATGTCCATCAGACTGTCCCAAAGACGGTCGGGATTGATGCGCAAATTCTGGCCGGGGGCAGCAGTCATTATTGTTCCTATTTCAGTTCGACTTCAATAAAGGCCATTGGCTCGTTCCCGCCATTGACCACATTATGCTCGACGCCCTCGTCGCGCCGGTAGGAGACGCCGGCTTCCATCTCGACACGCCGCGAGCCGCCACCTGGCTCTTCGAGCAGGAACGAGCATGGCGTGACCGTCATCACAACATAGTCCATGCCGTGCCGGTGCCAGCCGGTCTCCGCGCCGGGCGCAAAGTCCCAGCGCGTAACCGTGACGCGGTCATCGTCAATCAGAACCGTTGATTCCGCGACCTGGCGTGCCTTGAACGTCATTCGACCATCCTCAAAACTTCGCGCACATGGTCGATCAGTTCGTTGATCTGGCCCTTGGTGATAATCAGTGGCGGCGAGAGCGCGATGATGTCGCCGGTGGTGCGGATCAGCGCACCGCGGTCATAGGCCTTCAGAAAGGCCGAGAACGCACGCTTGGTCGGCTCACCCTTCATCGGCTCCAGCTCGATCGCACCGATCAGACCAATGTTACGGATGTCGATGACATGCGGCTCGCCTGCCAGCGAATGCAGCGTCTCCTGCCAGTGTTCGGCAAGCTCGGCGCCGCGCGTCAGCAAGCCCTCTTCCTTGTAGGTGTCGAGCGTGCCGAGGCCAGCTGCACACGCAATCGGATTGCCCGAATAGGTGTAGCCGTGGAAGAATTCGATCATGTGCTCGGGGCCGTTCATAAAGGCGTCGTGGATGTCCTTGGTGACAAACACAGCCCCCATCGGAATAACGCCATTGGTGACACCCTTTGCAGTGGTGATGATGTCAGGCGTCACGCCAAAATAGTCAGCGGCAAACGGCGTGCCGAGACGCCCGAAGCCGGTGATGACCTCATCAAAAATCAGCAGGATGCCGTGCTTTGTGCAGATCTCGCGCAGGCGCTGCAAATAGCCCTTTGGCGGAATAAGCACGCCGGTCGAACCCGCCACCGGCTCAACGATGACCGCGGCAATCGTGGAAGCATCATGCAGCGTCACGATGCGCTCCAGCTCATCCGCCAGTTCTGCGCCATGTGCCGGCTCGCCCTTCGAGAAGGCGTTCTTGGCAAGGTTGTGCGTGTGCGGCAGGTGATCGACACCACCAAGCAGCGTGCCGAACATTTTTCTGTTGTTGACGATACCGCCCACCGAGATGCCGCCGAAATTGACGCCATGATAACCGCGTTCGCGGCCGATCAGCCTGGTGCGCGACCCGTTACCTTTGGCGCGGTGATAGGCAATCGCCATCTTCAGTGCAGTCTCCACCGATTCCGAACCGGAATTGGTGTAGAACACGTGCTCCATGCCCTGTGGCGCGATGTCTACCAGCCGATTGGCAAATTCAAATGCAATCGGATGGCCCATCTGGAAGGCGGGCGCATAGTCGAGTTCAGCAGCCTGCTGCTGGATCGCTTCGGTAATTTTCGGCCGGCAGTGGCCGGCGTTGACGCACCAGAGGCCAGCCGTGCCATCAAGCACTTCGCGGCCGTCAGATGTCTGATAGTGCATATTCTTCGCCGAGACGAACATGCGCGGCGACTGTTTGAATTGCCGGTTCGAGGTGAACGGCATCCAGAAGGCGTTCAGATCGTTCGGCGCAACATTCTTATGGTACATTACCAAGCTCCCTTGTGAGTTTTTGACTGGCGCGTCGCCAACGCTTGGTCATCCCGGCAGTCTTGTGTTACGAATTTTTTGACCGGATGGATAAAGGTTAGCATCGCCATGAAGGCGGTCAAGGCACTTGATAGCGGGAACGCAGGACCAAATGGCGCGCCACGGGACAATTCTCACTGGTCCAGTCTTTTGGTCCAGACCAAGGTGGAGGTGCAGTGCCGTCGCGGGGTATTCCGCCAATGAATGAGATGTCCCCTCCCCCTCAAACCCGTATCCAGGCTGAGAAACGCGAGGCCATTCTTGAAGCCGCGCTCGACATCTTTTCCACCCACGGATTCAGAGGCGCGACCATCGACCAGATCGCTTCGGCGGCTGGCATGTCGAAACCCAACCTTCTCTACTATTTCCGCCGCAAGGATGATATTTACACCACGCTGATCCAACGCCTGCTCGACAATTGGCTGGGCCCCCTGCGCGAACTGGACGATATCGGCGACCCGTTGTCGGAACTGCGCTCCTACATTCGCCGTAAGCTGGAAATGGCTCGCGACTTTCCGCGCGAGAGCCGGCTGTTTGCCAACGAAATCCTGCAAGGTGCGCCGCGTATCATGCCAATGATCGAAGGCGAGCTGAAATCGCTTGTGGACGAGAAGGCTGACATCATCAAGGGCTGGATCAAGGCGGGCAAGATTCGTAAGACCGACCCCTACCATCTGATCTTCTCGATCTGGGCGACGACCCAGCATTATGCCGATTTTGATGTTCAGGTGCGCGCTGTGCTCGGTCCTGATCGTGGCGCTGAAGGCCGTTTCGAGGATGCCGCGCGTTTTCTCGAAAACCTGTTCATGGACGGGTTGAAGCCAATTGACCCGCGGTAGCCCGCAACGCCTACTCCAGAGCCAGTGCGATTGTGCTGATGCCGTCAACCTCAGGGTCCGGGGTATACATGTCGTCACCATCGTTGAGCACAAATCGCAAAACGACGGTACCCGAAGCATCCAACAGCGCAATATTTTCGGCGCCTTCGAGCGTCCAGGAGGCCACCTTGGCCATGACCGGAAAGGCGCGGCTGCAACCGTCGCCTTTGACTACAACAAGTCCGTGCGCCGCCGGTACGGTCTTGAGGTCAATACGGCATGTCTTTGACCAGTCATCATTGCCGATGTCCCATTTGACCGCCACTGCCGCCAACGCCCCGGGGCTTGTGCCAGCCGCATCCGTTGCTTGAACCCCACCAAACCCCGCGAGAGTGGCCACAATGAGCGCCAATGTATGCCTGATCATGCCAATGTCTCCCTGCCATAGCGAACAGCGCAGCAATCGATGTCAGCACGATGGCGAACGGGTTGACAAGCATGCTACGTATTCCAACAAGGGACATCTATCAGGGAGAACCACAATGACAATCAGGATAAACCGCCGCGCGCTCGTTATCGGCACGGCAGCTCTCGTGGCCGCAGGCGCGGCCTATGCGCAGAGCCAGGCGTTTTTCCGCATCGGCACCGGCGGCACGTCGGGCACCTACTATCCAATCGGCGGCCTGATCGCGAACGCGATCTCGGCGACCGGCGAAAACGGCGTTCCAGGCTTGGTCGCGACTGCAGTGTCGTCAAATGGTTCGGTTGCCAATATCAACGCTATCCAGGCTGGTGCTTCAGAATCCGGCTTCTCGCAGTCTGACGTCGCCTTCTGGGCGCATTCGGGCACCGGCCTCTATGAAGGCAAAGGCAAGGTCGAGGACCTGCGCCTGATCGCAACGCTCTATCCTGAAACCCTGCACATCGTTGCGCGCGCAGACGCAGGCATCAAGTCGGTTGCAGATCTCAAAGGCAAGCGCGTCTCGATTGACGAGCCGGGCTCCGGCACGATCGTTGACGCACGTCTCGTGCTCGCGGCATACGGCCTGTCCGAAAAGGACATCACGCCTGAATATTTGAAGCCCGGCCCGTCGGGCGAAAAGATGCGTGACGGCGGCCTCGATGCCTTCTTCTTTGTCGGTGGTTTCCCCGCCGGAGCCATCACCGAACTGGCGGCATCAACCGCGATCACTTTGGTTCCGGTATCCGGTCCCGAGGCTGAAAAGCTCATCGCCAACAATGGCTTCTTTGCCGCCAATACGGTGCCGGCAGAGACCTACAAGGGCGTAGCGGAAATGCAGACAATTTCCGTCGCCGCCCAGTGGGTGACCAGCGCCAAGCAGGCCGATGACCTGGTCTACAACATCACCAAGGCGCTTTGGAGTGACGGCACCCGCAAGGCACTCGACGCCGGTCATGCCAAGGGCAAGCAGATTACACTCGACAATGCCGTGACCAGTGCGGGCATCCCGTTCCATCCGGGCGCAGAAAGATACTACAAGGAAGTCGGCGTGCTGAAATAGGCCGCTGAATGAGCAAGACGATCAGGAGGCGGAAAGCATGCTTTCCGCCTCCTGTTGTTTGGAATGAACGCCAAATGGCGGCGAGCGTCAGGGGATCGGGATGGCGGACAATTCGAAACAGGACGACGTGCATCTCGCGCCAATGGAACTGGACGAGGAAAAGGCGCGCGAGCTTGAAGAAAAGTTCGATTCAGAAATCCGCTTCCGCAAGCTGACGCCCGCAGGCGCCTGGCTGGTCGGCACGCTGCTCGTCATCCTGTCGCTGTTCCACTATTACACCGCCGGTTTCGGGCTGCTGCACGAGATGGTCCATCGCGGCATCCATCTCGCCTTCGTGCTGGCGCTGGTGTTCCTCGTGTTTCCGTTCTGGAAAGGTGCTTACGACAAGCCTGTCGTATCGAGCATCTGGACCCCGCTTGGCATTCCCCTGTTCGACTGGGCGCTCGCTATCCTCGGCGTCGTTGCCGTTGCGCATGTGCCGCTCATCCCGCTCGATGACCTGGCCTTCCGTGTCGGCAATCCAACAACAACAGACGTATTCCTCGGCGGCTCACTGATCCTGCTGCTGCTGGAGGCCACCCGCCGCTCCGTCGGCTGGCCACTGCCGATCATCGCAATCCTGTTTATGCTGTATGCCCTTTACGGGCAGTACATGCCGTCAATCCTGGTTCATCCTGGCGCAACCGTCGCGCAGCTGGTCGACCATCTCTATCTGACCACGCAGGGCATTTACGGCATCGCACTTGGCGTCGTGGCGACTTACGTGTTCCACTTCGTTCTGTTTGGCGTTTTTGCCACCCGTATCGGCCTTGGCCAACTGTTCCTCGATTGCGCCGCCTTTGTCGCCGGACGCTTTGCCGGCGGACCGGCCAAGATTTCGATTTTCGGCTCGGCCCTGTTCGGCATGATCTCCGGCTCGTCGGTCGCCAACACGGTGACGGTCGGCTCGCTCACCATCCCGGCGATGATCCGGCTTGGCTACAAGCGCGAATTTGCCGGCGCGGTGGAAGCCGCCTCCTCCACTGGTGGTCAGATTACGCCTCCGATCATGGGCGCCGCCGCCTTCCTGATGATCGAATTTCTCGAACTGCCCTACACGACCATCATCCTTGCCGCGATCGTGCCCGCCTTCATGCACTTCTTCGGCGTGCTGATGCAGGTGCATTTCGAAGCCAAACGCAACGGCCTGCGCGGCCTGCGCCCCGATGAAATGCCCGACGTTACTGCTGCGCTGAAGCGCGACTGGCCGACCATCATCCCGCTTGTTGTGCTGATCGGCGTGCTGCTGTCCGGCTACACGCCCTATCTCGCCGCGTTCTGGGGCATTACGCTTTGTATCCTTGTCGGCCTGCTCAACCCACGCCGCCGCATGAGCGTCATGGAAATATTCGAAGGCCTGCGTGACGGCGCAAAATATGCGCTGGCGGTTGGCGCAGCAGCAGCCACCGTCGGCATCGTCGTCGGTGTCGTGACGCTGACAGGCGTCGGCTTCAAGGTGTCATTCATCGTCACCTCGACCGCCGCAAATATCTCGGCATTCCTCGACCCGCTGGTGCCGTGGATGGCTGCCAACAGCCTGACGCTGCTGTTCACACTCATCATGACCGGCATCGTCTGCATCCTGATGGGCTGCGGCATTCCGACAACTGCCAACTACATCATCATGGCGACCATCGCAGCGCCTGCACTCGGCCTGCTCGGCGTCGAGCCGATCGTCGCCCACTTCTTCGTCTTCTACTACGGTGTGCTGGCTGACATCACCCCGCCTGTCGCTTTGGCAGCCTATGCGGCGGCGGGCATGGCGGGCGCTGATCCGTTCAGAACCGGCAACACCGCATTCCGCCTGGGACTTGGCAAGGCGCTTGTGCCATTCGTTTTCGTGTTCTCGCCATCGCTGCTGCTGGTCACCAAGGACTTCACCTGGTCCAGCTTCGTGCTTGCCTTTGTCGGCTGCTCGCTAGGCATCATGTTCCTCGGAGCCGCGCTGTCGCGCTTCATGCTGGTGCGCACAAGGCCTTGGGAAAACGTCTTACTGATCCTGGCTGCAATCCTGCTGGTTGCGCCGGAATTCTATTCAACGCTGATCGGCTTTGCGCTTGTGGCGCCGGTGCTGGTGCGGCAATGGACAACATTCCGGTCCGGGGCCGAAGCTACCACGGCCTAAACCCACGATGCAGCGGATCTGGGCAATCGATTGTCCGGATCTACGACATCGAGCACCGGCGCACCGTCTATGTTCCAGTGCCACAGCGCCACGCATGTGCCGCCCGGCGACATGAACGATGGATAGATAACCCCGTCAAAGCCATCGCCAAGCAGCATTTCGCGCAGCATATAAGCGGTTGGCATTTGGCCGCGGTCGACGAGATCGCGCCACTGTTCTGAGTGGATCGCCACATCGACGCCAAGAGCAGCAAGAGTTCCCGCCTCGGTCAGATCGGCAAGCGCGGCTCGCTTGAGCATCAATTGCGCGATCAGAGCCGGATGTTGCACAAAACCCTGATTGTATTCGGCCCAAGCCGTCGACATCTCGCGAGCTGCATAGAACGTTGGCTGACCAACCGGGTTCCAACGGCCGCCAAATCGCCCTGCCCCATCCCCGGAAAGCGGCGCGTAGGACCATCGCGGTACGTAAGCGCGCCACAGCACATAGTCTGCCCGATCAGGCATAGACGCCGGAACGCACCGCTTCCAGATAGGCCAGCACCTTGTCGGCCTTGCCCTCGCCAACCAGATCATACGCCGTCTTGCCTGCCCAGCCGGGTATAGGCTGGTGCTTGAACCAGATCGCAGCGCGATGCTCGTCGCCGGCCATTTCAGTCGCCATGGCGAGAATACGCACGACCGGGCTCAACGCCTGATCGACCTTGCGTCGCCCGGTCTTCGCAGCGAGCGTATTGCGCGCCACACCAATCAGCTTGGCGAGTTCGGCATTGGTGATGCCGAGCAATTCGCCGACATGGGCAGGCGACAGGAATGGAGAGCGGCTGTCAGCAAATCCTGCGGCAGCAACACTTATCGCGCCTGACATTTGTTTGACCTCATTTTGAGCAACTTTCGATCAATATGCGCTCACATGAATAGCATTTCAAGCTCAGTCAGGCGCAAGCGCCATGACCAGCAACCCACAGATCGTTATCGCAGCGCCAATGAGTACAGTGGGGTTCGCCCAGCCATGGCCGAGCAGGCCTTCGATCAGTATGATGAAGCCGGGTGTCAGGTAATTGTAGGCGAGCACCTTTGACGCTGGCAGCCGCATCGTCGCAAATTGCACCAAAAAGGTTGTCAGCGCCGTGGTGAAAATCGCCAGATACACAATCGTCGCCCAGGCAACAAACGGAACTGCCGACCAGTCAGTCGAGATGATGTCACGCACGCCGTAGATCGCAATCCAGGTCCCGATCGCCACCAGCGACCAGAACGTGAACGCCACCAGCGGCTCGCCGCGATTGAACCGTCTCACCAGTGGCGCGTAAGCCGCGTGCCCGGCGACGCCAGCCATGAAGATCAACTCTCCGCGGCCAATGTCGAGTGAAGCCAACGCCCCCAGATCACCACGAAAAATCACCCAGAGCGCGCCCGACGCCGCAACCAGCAGACTTGCCATAACGAGAGCACGCGGCACCTGTCCGAGGAACAGCCAGCCAAAGAATGCCGCCATCAGCGGCATCAGGGTGAACACCGCGCCAGACGACACTGGCGTCGTCATTTTCAGCGAGGTGAACATGGTGATGAAAAACAGCGCCATCAGTGCACCGAGAATGACAAAACGCCATGGCGCCTGCGGCTTTGGAATGCGTCCGAGCATGGCGAAGCACACCCCGCCCATAACCGCCGCACCGAGCGCGAACCGCGCAGCATTAAGAGGCGCGGGCTCGAGATAAGGCACAGCAATAGCGCCAAACGAAAACGATCCGGCGACAAGCACCGCAAACAGGATCATCGACAGATGCGCAACCAGTTTGTCGCGCCCCGATGCGTGGGAGTTGTGCTTGGATCGTTCAGTCACGGCGCAACCGATAAGGTTTTACCGTTAAGGCCATAGGTACTGTGTGGCGCAACACTTGCGCCACACATCCTGTCGACCACCCCCGGCCTTACTCCGCCGCCTCTTGCCCCGCCGACGGATTGTTCGGGTGCGTCGTCCAGTTGGCATAGGTTTTCTGCACCTTCTGCCCTGTGCGTTTGTCGAGCACACCCGCCTTCAACGGCACCATGGTGATACAATTGTCGACCGGGCAAACATTGACGCAGAGATTGCAGCCGACGCATTCGTCTTCCATCACCTCGAAATGACGCTTGCCGTCAACAAAGGCCGTAATCGCCTGATGCGACGTGTCCTCGCAGGCGATATGGCAGCGCCCGCACTTGATGCAGGCGTCCTGATCGATATGAGCTTTGGCGATGTAGTTGAGGTTGAGATATTTCCAGTCGGTGACGTTTGGCGTCGCGCGGCCGATAATGTCGTCGAGCGACCGGTGCCCCTTGGCGTCCATCCAGTTGGACAGGCCCGAGATCATCTCTTCGACAACCTTGAATCCATAGGTCATGGCCGCCGTGCACACCTGCACATTGCCGGCGCCAAGCGCCAGGAATTCCGCAGCATCGCGCCAGGTTGTGATGCCGCCAATGCCCGAGATCGGCAGGCCGGCGGTTTCGGGATCACGCGCGATCTCGGCCACCATGTTGAGCGCGATCGGCTTCACTGCCGGGCCGCAATAGCCGCCATGCGAGCCCTTGCCGTCAATGGACGGTTCCGGCGAGAAATTGTCGAGATTGACCGAGGTGATCGAGTTGATGGTGTTGATCAGCGACACGGCATCCGTGCCGCCTGCATGCGCGGCGCGCGCCGGCTTGCGGATGTCGGTAATGTTGGGCGTCAGCTTGGTGATCACCGGCATGCGGGTGTATTGTTTGCACCAGCGCACCACCATTTCGATATATTCCGGGACCTGGCCGACCGCCGCACCCATGCCGCGTTCACTCATCCCGTGCGGGCAGCCAAAATTCAGTTCGATACCGTCTGCGCCGGTCTCTTCGACCAGCGGCAGGATCGCTTTCCAGGCATTTTCTTCGCACGGCACCATGATCGAGGCGATCAGCGCACGATCCGGCCAGTTCATCTTCACCTGTTTCATTTCGCGCAGATTGACGTAGAGATCGCGGTCGGTGATCAGCTCGATATTGTTGAGGCCGAGCAACCGCCGGTCAGCGCCCCAGATCGCGCCATAGCGCGGCCCGTTGACATTGACCACCGGCGGGCCTTCCTCACCCAGCGTCTTCCACACCACACCGCCCCAGCCCGCCTTAAAGGCACGTTCGACATTGTAGGCCTTGTCTGTGGGCGGCGCCGACGCCAGCCAGAACGGATTCGGGCTCTTGATGCCAACAAAATTGTTGCGAAGGTCTGCCATGCTTACGCCCTCCCGTTCGAGGTCAATGCCCGGTTGATGCTTTCCGCCGCATCGCGGCCTGCGGCTACGGCCGCCACCGTCAGATCCTCGCGGCTGTCCTTGACGCAATCGCCGCCTGCCCAGACGTTTTTCATCGACGTCTTGCCCTCGTCATTGACCTTGATGCGCCCGCCGACCAGTTCCAGCGCCTCGCTCTTGCCGTTGACCATCTCTGGAAGGAACTGCTGGCCGATAGCGCTGAACACCTGATCTGCCACCAGTGTGACAGTCTCGCCTGTACCCGTGAGCTTGCCGCCCTTCTTGGCGGTATATTCCAGCTCGATTCCCGTCACCTTGCCGCCCTTGGCGATGATCTTTTTCGGCTGCACCCAGTGGCGAATGGTAACGCCGTTCGCAGCCGCCAGGTCCTGTTCGAATTCGGACGCATTCATGTCTTCCTGGCCGCGCCGGTAGGCAATGGTCACCTCCTCGGCACCGAGTAATTTGGATTGAACCGCCGCATCGACCGCCGTCATGCCGCCGCCGATCACAACCACCCGCCTGCCAATCGGCAGCTTGGTCAAATCTTTGGCTTGGCGCAATTCGGCGATGAAATCGACCGCGTCGCGAACCCCGCCGGTCTTTTCGCCCGGCGCGCCAAGAGCATTTACGCCTGCCAGGCCCATACCGAGAAACACGGCGTCGTGCTTGCCGGCGAGGTCAGCAAGGATCACGTCCTTGCCCAGCGCCTTGCCGTATTTGATGTCGATGCCGCCAATGGCGGTAACATAATCGACCTCAGCCTGTGCGAACCCATCGACGCTCTTGTATGCAGCAATGCCGAATTCGTTCAGGCCGCCCGGCTTTTTCTTGGCTTCAAAGATCGTCACTTCGTGCCCATGCATGGCCAGCCGGTGCGCGGCGGCGAGACCTGCCGGCCCTGCTCCGACAACGGCGATCTTCTTGCCGCTCGCCTTAGCGCGCGAGTAAAACTGCTTGTTGGCGCGCAGCGCCGCGTCGGTGGCGTAGCGTTGCAAGCGGCCAATCTGGACTGGCTTGCCTTCGGCCGTCTCACGCACGCAGACCTCTTCGCACAGCGTTTCAGTCGGGCAGACACGGGCGCACATACCGCCCAGAATGTTCTGATCAAAGATCGTCTTGGCCGCACCCAGCGGATTTCCGGTCGAAATCTCACGGATGAACATGGGGATGTCGATCGACGTCGGACAGGCCGTCATGCACGGAGCGTCGTAGCAGAAGTAGCAGCGGTCGCTCTCGACCAAGGCCTCATGCCTGTCCAGCGGCGGATGCAGATCGTCAAAATTATGTTTGATCTGCGCTGACGACAGGCGGCCAGCAGCCACCCCATCCTTGTGTTGCCCTGCAGCCATGCACGTTCCCCTGTGCCTTATGTTTAGAGAAATGCTAGCACAGCCCAAAATTTTATCAATCGGTCAAATTTTGGATAAGTCATTGATATTGCTTCGCAATAACATGACAAAAATAGTCACCTTTATGGATAAACGCACACAATGGCTGTTAACCATGTCACGAAACCCGGACTTCATCATTCGGAGCTAACTCTGGCGTATGGATACGCGGCATTTGATGAAAACTGTCGGCATCGGCTTGGCGCTTGGCCTGGCCGGTTGCAGCTCTGCTCCCAGAAACATCAACAATGTCTGCGCCGTGTTTGACCAGCAGGATGGCTGGTTCGACAATTGGCAGCGCGCATCGAACAAGGCGTCCAAGCGCCACGGCATTCCAGTGTCTGTGCTGATGGCGACCATCCGCAAAGAGTCTGGATTCGAGAAAAAAGCCCGGCCACCGCGCCAGTACTACCTCGGCTTCATTCCGGGAAAACGCGCCTCAAGCGCCTATGGTTATGCGCAGGCGCTTGATGGCACCTGGGCGCAGTATCGCCGGGAGGCGGGCGGCCTAGGCCGAAGCCGCGACGATTTTGAAGACGCAGTCGATTTTGTCGGCTGGTATCACGCCAAGACCGTATCGACCTATGGCGTCAACCCGAACGATGCGTACAATCTCTACCTCGCCTACTATTCTGGCTGGTCGGCCTACGGCAAAGGCTCCTGGCGCTCGAACTCCGGCCTGCAGAAGACCGCACGCGACGCCGCAACCATGGCGCAGACTTATTCTGCCCAGATGTCGCGCTGCCGCTGACAGCGAGATCGACTATCTCGGATTCTTGCCGAAGACGCGCACATATTCCTCAACGCCACCCTTCGCCAGCGCCTTGGCCTGTTTCACCCATTCGTCGCGCTCGATGCGGCCCTTGAAGTTGAGATGGTTGTCGATCCAGTCGCGTTCGGCTTTTTTCCAGCTCGCCACCTGCGCCCAAGTGTAGATCCCCAATCCATTGAGAGTTGCCTCGATTTTTGGACCGACACCTGAAATCAGCTTCAGATCATCCGGCTTCTTCGGCTTGGCGATGCCGCTGGGTTTACCTTTTTCGGCGGCTGGAACGGCCCTGGCCAGTTCTGGCTTAGACCGCTTTGCCTGCGCACCGGCTTGCCGATGGTGGGCGACGGCAGATTTGGCGCTTCGGGCCGCTGGCGAGCGCTCCGCGAGAGGCGCAGCGCGGGCGCCGGACGCTGAAGCCTGTGTCGACTTCTTGGCCGCCGTGCTTTTGGCGCCCGGCGGAACCGGCGTCTCATCATGCGGCGGCACATCGGTAATGTCCTCGCCGCCCACCTTGATCACCGGTTCCATCGTCGCCAGAACGTCATCCGGCAGCCAGCACAGGCTCATGTGACCATTGCCCAGATCTTTGAGCGGCGGCAACTCGATCTCGCATTTGTTCCCGGGCACACTCGACTTCCAGCGGCAGCGGGTCTGGAACGGGCAGCCGGGCGGCGGGTTCATAGCCGACGGAATATCGCCTTCAAGCACGATGTGCTGCTTGACGACACTCGTGTCGGCAATCGGGATCGCAGACAGCAACGCCTCGGTATAGGGGTGATACGGCGGCGCAAATATCTGGTCCGTGTTCCCCTGCTCCACAATATGGCCGAGATACATCACCACCACCCGGTCGGCGATGTAGCGCACGACAGACAGATCGTGGCTGATGAACAGCATCGTTGTCTTGTTCTTGCGCTGGATGTCCATCAGCAGTTCGGTCACCGCCGCCTGCACGCTGACATCGAGCGCCGACACCGGCTCGTCGGCCACCACCACCTGCGCCTCGCCGGCAAAGGCCCGCGCCACGCCGATGCGCTGTTTCTGCCCGCCTGACATCTGGCGCGGCATGCGATCGGCGAATGCCCGCGGCAGCTTCACCAGGTCAAGCAGCTGGTACATGCGCTCGGTGCGTTCCGCGACCGTCTTTCCATAACCGAATTTTTCCAGGGTGCGGATGATCTGCGACCCGACGGAATGGCTCGGATTGAGCGTGTCGAAGGGGTTCTGGAACACCATCTGAATGCCCGATACGGTCTGCACGTCGCGCATTTCGACCGGTGTCGACTCGATGTGCTCCTTGCCCAGCAGCACGTCGCCCGAACTGGCGGTTTCAAGTCCGAGCAGCACTTTCGCCAGCGTCGACTTTCCACAGCCGGACTCGCCAACGATTGCAACGGTCTCGGATTCGCGCGCCTCAAACGAAATCGACTCGTTGGCCTTGACGACACGGCCTTCGCCGCCCGCGCCAAACACCTCATTACCGCCGACCTTGTAATATTTCTTGAGGTTGTCGATCTTGAGCACCGGCTTGCCCGGCTTCACAGGCTCGTGCTTCTTCTCTGCCCCGGGCGGCAACTCGGCCCAGTCGAGTTCGTTGAAGCGCACACAGCGCGAGTAATGCGCGTCGTGGCTATCTACCTTCACCATTGGTATCTCTGCCGCATTGCATACCCCCTCGACAAAGTGGTGGCAGCGCGGCCCGAAATTGCAGCCTTTCGGCCGCTCATGCGGCAGCGGCAACTGTCCGGGGATGGCGATCAAAGGCCGAGAATTCTTGTCAGCGCCCGGTAACGGGATCGAGCGGAACAGCCCCTGCGTATAAGGGTGGCGCATATTGTCGAACACGTCCCTGATGTTGCCAGTCTCGACCGCTTCTCCCGAATACATCACCGTGATCTTGTCGCAGGTTTCCAGGATCAGCCCGAGATTGTGCGACACAAAAATCATCGACGTGCCGTATTTCTCGCCCAGCCCCTTCACCAGTTGCACAATGCCGGCTTCCACCGTCACATCGAGCGCAGTGGTTGGCTCATCCAGCAGCAAGAGCGCCGGTTTCGACAGCAGCGCCATCGCGATGACGATGCGCTGTTGCTGGCCGCCCGACAACTGATGTGGATAGGACCGCAGCATCCGCTCCGGGTCCGGCAGCTTAACGGCCTGAACCATTTCAAGCGCCCGTTTGTAGGCTTCCGCCTTCGAGACCTTTTCGTGCAGCAGCGGCACTTCCATCAGTTGCTTGCCGATCTTCATCGCCGGATTCAGCGAAGCCATCGGCTCCTGATAGATCATCGCGATCTTGTTGCCGCGGATCGAACGCAGCTCCTCGTCGGACATCTCGCCCATGTCCTTGCCCTGGAACAGAATCCGGCCGCCGACGATTTTGCCGACATTGGACAGATCGCGCATGATGCCGAGCGAAACGGTCGACTTTCCGCAGCCGGATTCGCCCACAATGCCCATCGCTTCGCCAGGCATCACCTTGCACGAAAAGTCCATCACGGCGGGGATCTCGCCCCGCTTGGTGAAAAACGAGATCGACAGGTTCTGGATGTCGATGATCGGCTGGGCGGAGGAGATGTCCGTGGCTTTGACCGCTTCGTTCATCTTGTTCTCCGTCTAATCCTTGAGGGACTGCTCGCGCAGCGCGTCAGCCAGCAGGTTAAGCCCAAGCACAAATGTCATCAGCGCAAATGTCGGTGGCAGCGCCGGATGCACCACATTACGCAACAGCCGGCTGGCGTCCTTGATCGACGTGCCCCAGTCCGGGCTTTCAGGCGCCAGCCCGAGACCGAAATAGCCTAGTGTGCCGAGCAAGATCGTTGTGTAGCCGATGCGCAGGCAGGTATCGACAATCAGCGGCCCACGCGCATTTGGCAGGATTTCCCATAGCATGATGTACCACGGCGTTTCGCCACGGGTTTGCGCAGCCGCCACATAGTCGCGCGTCTTGATGTCCATCACCAGGCCGCGCACGATGCGGAACACACCGGGACTGGACGCAAACACAACCGCCGCAAAAATGTTCAGCTCGTTGGGCGTCATCGACAAGATGCCGAGCGGGTCGAGGTCGAAAACCAGTGACATATAGACCCAGCCGCCGATGAGCAGTGTCAACCCTATCAGCCAATAGAGCCGGTCCGGCCGGTTCTTGTAACGCGTCCAGAAGAGGGTGAGGAAAAAGATGATCGGGAACAGGAAGAAGACGCCCGCCATCCAGCGCGGCAGCCCCATCTCGACAATTGCAGGCGTCACCAGCAGGTAAAACAGCAGAATGACCGGGAAGGCGAGCACAAGATTGGCGAGGAACGACAGGAAGGAATCGATCCTTCCGCCATAGTAGCCGGCGGGCAGGCCGAGCGTAACACCGACCATCAGCGCAAAAGCCGTGGCGGCAGGCGCGATGACCAGCACGATCTGGCTGCCATAGACCATGCGCGAAAAGACGTCGCGGGCAAGGTTGTCGCCGCCAAACAGATAGACGCCCCCACCGTTCGCTTCGGGAACGACAGCACCCGGCAGCGCATTCTTCAGCATCGCAATCTGAACCAGCGGATCAAAGGTCGCGATCATCGACGAGAAGATGGCCGTGAACAGCCAGAACATGCACAGGAACAGCCCGACAAGACCCGCACCCGTGTCGTAGAGCTGGCCATAAAGCCCAAGCTTTTTCCGATAGACGAAGGACAGGCCCATGGTAATGGCGATGGCCAGCCACGCTGGCCAGAACCGGCCAATAACCCCGAGAACGACCTGAAACCAGCCGACATATTCGATATTCATGCCGGCCCCCTACTGCACACGGATACGTGGGTTCAGCAGCGCATATCCGATGTCGGACAGCAACTGCGTGAACAGCACGACAAACACCGACACCAGCGCGCAGCCAAGTAGCAGGTCGATGTCATTGTTGGATGCGGCTTCGACCAGTGTGTAGCCGAACCCCTGGTAGCGGAACATGGTTTCGACCACGACGACGCCAGTCAGCAGCCATGGAAATTGCAACATGATGACCGTAAATGGCGCGATGAGCGCATTTCGCAACGCGTGTTTCACGACAACGCTGGGGAACGACAGACCTTTCAGCCGCGCTGTGCGGATGTATTGCTGCGTCATCACCTCGACCATCGAGGCGCGGGTCATTCGCGCAATGTAGCCGATGCCGTAGATCGCCATCGTCATCACCGGCAGGGTGAAATTGTAGAAGCTCACGCCTTGCGATGTGGCGCTGGCGGCAGACCCGTTGAGCCAGCCGAGCCAGGATGCAAACACAACCGAGAAGATAACACCCGACACATATTCCGGCGTCGCAGTCGTCAGGATCGACAAAGCCGACAGCGTCCGGTCGGTTCGCGACCCTTCGCGCATGCCAGCCAGCACGCCGATGAGCAGCGAAGCCGGCACCATCACCATCATCACCCAGAACATCAGGATGCCGGTGGCTTTCAGTGCGGGAAACAGTTTCGAAGAGACAGTCGTGCGGAACTTGGTCGAACAGCCGAAATCACCCTGGAATACGCCTGAATAAACCGGTTCGGCGGGCTCATCGCAGAACACGAAGCGCGGCGTCGGTTTTCCATCTGCATCCAGGTTCGGCTGTTTCTCTACCACGCCGAGCCACTGGCCATAGCGGACGAAAAAGTTCTGCCGGTAACCGTTGCGCTGAAGCCAGCTGTCGAGCTGTTCCTGCGTGGCGCGTGCTTCCGTCTGGCTGATCGCCAGTTTTTTCAAGTTCGGCTCAAGGCTGATCAGAAAAAAGACAATCAACGTCAGACAGAACATGGTCAGGGCCATGACGCCTAGCCTGCGCGCTACGAACTGAAACATCTGGCCCCCTGCCGGAATGATGCGGCGCGCGCGTGAGCTTCAACTTGCCCCACTGCGCTGCGGGTTGGGGTCAGGCGGCCTGTCGCCCAATTCGTTCGGCCGCCTCAGGACGGGAGGAAGCAGCGCCCCCTCCCGCAAAGCGAGGATCAGCCTTCTGACATCCAGACTTTGCCAAGCTGCAGCTGCTGCATGGCCTGCTGATAGAAGCCCTTCACCTTCGGCGAATTGTGGTTGTACACCTTGCGCCAGAACGGCTGGATGATGATGCCGGAATCCTGCAGGATCTGCTCGCAGGTCTTCATCACTTCCTTGCGCTTGTCAGCGTCGTTAATCGCCAGTGCGTCGCCCAGCGCCTTGTCGAAGGCCGGATCCGAGAACGCGGTCTCGTTCCATGCTTCGCCGGTCCGATAGGCAAGAGCCAGCACCTGAACGCCAAGCGGCCGCATGGTCCAGTTGGTCAGCGAATAAGGGTATTTCGTCCAGTCGTTCCAGAAGGTCGAACCCGGCAGAACCGTGCGCTTCACCTTGATGCCTGCGTCGCGCAACTGCGCAGCGATGGCATCGCCGGTGTTCTTGTGCCAGTCCTCGTCCGACGAGATCAACTCGTGTTCGTAGTCGATCTGGCCTGCCTCGGTCAGCAGCGCCTTTGCCTTTTCGACGTCGCGCGCAACCTTCGGCAACTCAAAATATTCCGGATGGATCGGCGCGACATGGTGGTTTTCGGCTGGAATGCCAGCGCCGCCCTGCCCCAGCTGGAGCACAACGGAATTGTCGACAGCAAGCTGCAGGGCGTTGCGCACCCGCTTGTCGTCATATGGCTTGTTTGTAACGTTCGTGCGGGCGACGATCGTGATCGAGGTCACAGCCTCGTTCTTGTTCAGACTCAGATCGTCGAGCGCCTTCACATAGTCAGGCGTCGTTTCGTAGTTGGCGTCGATTTCGCCTGCTTCGAAAGCGCTGACCATGGCATTTGGATCGGTGCCGTAGTCGATCATCTCGACGCCGTCGAGCATGACTTCACCGCCCCACCACTTGCCGTCCTCGCGGCGCTTGTAAACAACCCGCTGGCCGACATCGAACGAAACGAGCTGGAACGGGCCGGTGCCGATCGGATTCTTCACGAAATCAGCGCCGCTCTCGTAGAAGGACTTGTGCATCATGAGAGCCGGATAGTCGGCGAGGTTCGGGATGAACGAAATATCCGGATCTGTCAGCACGACCTTGACCGTATGATCGTCGACCTTGGTGACGCCGCCGTCACGCACCTTCTTGGTGTCCTTGTCGGCGAGCGAGCCCATGCGGGCAACCATCGAATTGCCTTCGACAGAGGCGTCGCACCAGGCATTGATGTTGTAGATCAGGTCATCGGCCGTCAGCGGATCACCGTTCGACCAGGTCACGCCCTGACGCACCTTCAAGGTATATTCGGTGGCGTTGTCGTTCACCTCCCAGCCTTCAAGCAGATAGGGCTCAAAGGTCGAGTCTGTCGTGTACCAGACCAGAGGCTCAAGCTGCTGGCGCATGGAGTTGGAGATTTCTGTCCAGTCCGCCAGGCGCGGCTGCTTCGGCGCCTTGATCACCATGGCCACGCGCAGCGTGCCACCGGCCTTCGGCGTCTCCTGGGCAATTGCCGGTGTCGGAGCCGCGAGACCGATCATGCCATAGGCCATTGCAGTCGACGCGCCAAAGACCGACGCAAGCGCCAGAAATTCACGGCGATCGACTTTTCCGGATTTGACGTCTTCGGCCATGTCCCGGATATGGTCAGGAACCCGGTCGCCATTATTCTGATACATTGTCATCTATCGAACTCCCGTTGTGTGGAATTGCTTGTTGTTGAGTTTGACCGCCTCTTCCCTCAAGACAAGCGGCAAATTACGCATTCTTCCAATTGGCAGTCTGCAACGGATCGCGGCAGCGCAGTTGCGCATATGCGACACGGTTCGCCGAATTAGAACCAAGAAACCCAAATGAATGGACAGAGCGCAATTCACTTGGAAAGAGGAAGAGGCAACGACAGTGGCTGAGTACCGGCCCTGGCGGCGGGGGTCAACCCTTGGACGACATTTTGTAGTCGCAAACCGGCCCGGCAGATTGAATCAGAATACCGGCGCGAGGGTCTAGGTCGTAGTGACAAGATTAACGTTTGTTTGCGCTGCGGCGCAGACAAACGTTAATTCGCCACTACGACCTAGTATTCTTTCTCGTAGAATATCCCGCCCTTGGTCGAGCCATCATCTGAAGCCTCACCGCGCAATTTGACGCCTTTGCCGACGCTCAGATCAATCGCTGCCTTGCCAGAGCCCGGCCGGGAGCCTTTTTCAATCGTGATATAAGTCCGGTCGTTCAGATATTTACCAACCGAAACCGACGTATCGCCGGTCGCTTCGTCGGTCTTCACATCGAGATCGTCAACGCCGAGTTTGCCTTGCAAATTGTCGAGCAGCGAGGTTGATCCACCCACGCCCGCCAGCGTTGCCGCAGCCTGCGCAAGTTGAGCAATCTGGATGGCCGACAGGCTGCCCATTGCGCGGCCGAACACCAGTTGGGCGAACACTTCGTCTTCGGGCATTGCCGGGCTGGACGTGAAGGAGAATTGCGGATTCGAGGCCTCGCCCGTCACCGCCACAGTCACCGTCCCGCCATTGACAGGCGAGGTAGCGGCGAAATCAAGCTCGGGCGACAGCGAACCCGAAAATGTCACTTCGCCCTGGCTGAAGTCGAGACGCCGTCCAAGAATTGCCAGGCGGCCGCGCCGCAATTTGAAGCTGCCGACAGCTTGGGGAGCGTTCGACGGCCCCTGGAGCCTGATCGATCCGCCAAGCTCAGCGTTCAATCCCCTGCCACGGACAAATATCTGGTCTTGTGCGACAACTTCGAGATCGAGCAAAAATCCTCCGCCTCCACCGCCAGAGCTTGCCGGTTTCAGTGCTTCGGCCTGGCGTTCAACATCGGAAGGCGCATTCTTGTGCTTGACATTCAGACGCGCCAGAGAAGGAGCTATGCGCTCCGGCAATGTGATGACAGTTCGCCCCAGATTGATCCGTCCAGCCAGAGTGGCGGCCTGCGTCAACGGGCCCTTGACAGCCAGATCGCCGTTGAAGGTGGTTGCCACCACGCGCCCGTCGGTGAAGCGGCCGTCGCTGATCCTGATGGACAGATCCGCCGGGAAACCTGCGGCAGGGTCGATGCCGATGGTCCCGCCCGCATTAAGGCTGCCGCCACTGGAAATGGCGCCCGTCAACGAAACGATCCGTGCAACACCGCCTCCAAGTTCGACACGCATCGCCAGATCGTTGATCGCGACGCCTGTTTGCGCATCGACAAAACGCGCTCCCGACGATGTGATCGTACCACCAATCACAGGCGACGCCGTATTGCCGCCAATCGTCAACGCCACGTTTGCAGCGCCGGTCAGCGACACTCCCTGCTGCGCCAGCTGGCGCGTCAGGAAACCAAACGGCACCGTGCCGTCAAATCTCAGATTCAATGCCCGGCTGCCCGTCGTCTGCACGGTGCCGCCGCCGCGCATCGCCAGTCCGCCACCCTCACCAACTGTTGCATTGAAGGAGAGCGCCCCATTGGCAAAGGTGCCGGTCGAGTCGACCGACATCGCGCCAAAACCCGCGCCTCTGGTTTGCGCCGTCTGCGCGCCGGATGCGCGGATGTCATAGGCGATCGACGGATTTGCCGGCGCGCCAGTCACACGGACAGTGCCCGAAACTGTGCCGTCCGCACCAAGGCCGGGCACAAAATTGTTCGCGAGCGAAACTGGTATCGACGTCAGTTGAGTATTGATTGCCAATTGGTCTGCGACCGTGCCGCTGACGGTGGCGCGACCGCCGCCCAACGCAAGAACCAGTTGTTCAAGCCGGGTGACGCCGTTCGAATTGGTGATGGTCGATGGCGCGGCGATCGAGGCAAGAACCCCCTGAACCGTCGCGTTGCCGGACGCAAGCTCAACCGTCGCTACGCCATCCTCATATTTCGCGCGCCCTTTGGCAGAAGCCGGTATGGCGTTGACGGTCGCCTTGCCGTCGAAACCGGTCCAGACGCCATCCTGCGTCAGGGTCACGTCAATGCCGGAAACGGCCGTTGTTCCTGCATTGACCCCCGCTGCCTGGATACGGCCAGAGACTGCCGGCGCAGCGATATAGTTCTCGACATGAGCGGCAATTTTCACGTCGCGGCCGCTGATCGTTTCACGCTGGAATTGCTGTATGGACGCGTCCACCGCGAGCGCCGGTCCTTCCGGGCCGTTTGTGAAGGTGACATTACCATCGGCGCTGCCACTGACCTGTTGTAAGGCAAGCGCCGCCAGTGGTCCGAGATCAGGCAGGGTGAAGGCGACGGAGCCACTTGGCAAGAATTTGTCGTCCAGATCCAGATCACCTGTGATCTTGTTCTGACCAAGCGTTACATCCAGCTGTGAAATCTGGCGGCGGCCATTCTCGGTTGTCAGCTTCGCCGCACCCTGCAAAGCCTGATCACCAACCTGGCCGGTCAGGCTGATGTCTGCCGACGGCGCAGTAGCGTCTGCCGCACCAGCTACCGCAAGCTGCAGATTGGTGATGGCGCGGCCACCAGTTTCGATCCTGTCACTGGTCACGTCCAGCTTCACAGCCGGTGCGAGCATCGGCCCGTCAGCAGACAGCCTGAAACCGATTGCGCCCGAAACACCGGACGCCGCACGCGACAGGTCGTCCAACGCTCCTTCCAGCGCCGCCTGCACATTGCCGCCTTCCAGCGAGGCGCTGCCACTCAAAGCAAGCGGCCCCGATTGCGCATCAAGGCCCGAAATCGACATCGCCCCGTCAGCGCCGCGCGCCAAGGTTGCTTCAAACTTGATCGTTTCCCCGGTCACGCCGTGCGCCGCAGCAGGGATCGCAGATTGCTGGACATCCGCCGTCAGATCGATGGACGCCGCTCCATCTGTGCGCGAAATGGTTCCGTTCGCTGCAATGCTGAGCGCATCGTTTCTCAATGCAGCTTGGTTCAACAGAATCGCACCGGTTTCGACGGTCGCATCGGCCTCCAAAGCCAGCGGCCCGGCAAGGAAAGGGGCGAGCGAAGCGTTCGGAGAAGCAACCGAGCTCACATTGACAACAAGTCTGACAGGTCCAGTCCGGCTCGCAACCGCAAACCCGGACGAAGTCATATTGATCGTGGCGTCCTGCAATGACACGAGCGGGTGGGTGAACGAATCCAGGCGAACCGTGGCGTCAACTGACGGGTTCTCGCCGGTGCCTGCCACTCGCGCCCGCACTGCGTCCAGCGCGACCGTCATCTTGTCAGCGGCTTCGCCAAACGAGATTGTCAGCGGACCACTCAAAGTCGTTGCTGTCAGCTCGAGATCGCTGGTCGTTGCCGGGTCGATCTTGCCGCGCGCCTTGACGTCAACAGCCTGAGATTTCAGCGACGCCGCTTCAACGTCGATTGCGCCACCCTCGCCGATCGTCCCGGCAAAGGTGACCGTCGATTGCCCTTCGACAACATGGCGGAACCCTTCAGGCAGGAACTGCGCAAACTCGCCCTCGCCCGCCAGATCGAGACGGCTTCCCGTATTCGTGAACTGATGTGTGCCGCGCATCTTCGCCACGACTTTCTGGTCGACGGCAACGGCGCCCTGCCCACTCCAGTTTGAAGCCGGGCCAGTGCCTTCAATCGCAATCGAGACAGGTGGCGCGCCAGCAAGGCCGAGCAGGGTGGCGACCACGCCGCCCGCTGGCTCGTTGCCGCTGATCTTGACGTCGAGCTTGTCAGCGTCCGGATCAAAGCCGACCGTCAGATCGAGTTCACCGCCCGCACCATCGACCCTGACAATATCCAGCTTTGTATCCAGCTTCAGCGGATCAGCCTTGGCGATCAACTTGCCGCTGGCGCGAAGCTGCGCAACACCGCCCAGCAACTTCTCACCAATGAGAATTTCCGGAATATCGATTGATGGCAGGTTGATGTCGACCGGCAGGCTGAAACCGGTGCTTTCGCTAGCCTGGGTCTCTGCCGCTACCGGCGCACGGGCAAGCTCGACCTTTGCAACAGACAATGTCTGGGCAGAGATCGTCCCGCCGATCAGCGCGCGATAGGACAGATCAGCAGAAATATTGCGGAGCGCCAGCCAGGGCCCATTTCCATCCTGTATGACCACATTGTCGACGGTAATCGGCCCATCCCACAGGCCGTTGATGCCGGAAATACTGACTTTACGTCCATCGCCTGAAGCCAGCGACGACGCTATCGATGCAAGATTGGCACGGCCCGGCGACGTCCCCGTCAGATAGACGAGCGCAATCACTGCCACCGCGATAAGCAGCAGAACAATATTACGTAGATACCGCCACAACCGGATCAACTACGGAATCTCCAATGCCCAATCAGAATGCCTGACCGATTCCTGCGTAGATGCCGAATGCGGCGTCACCGGGACGGCGGTCGAGCGGCACCGCAGCGTCAACGCGCAGCGGACCAAATGGCGTCAGATAACGCACGCCGATGCCCGCGCCAAACCGGATATCGCCAAAATCCGGCACCATCTCCTGCGATACGACACCCGCGTCAATGAAAGGCACAATGCCGAGTGTATCAGTCACCTGATAGCGCAGCTCAAGTGAGGCTTCGGCATAGGAAAGCCCGCCAGTCGGCACACACTTATTGGTCAACGGATCGCACAACTTTGGTCCGACCCCCTGATAGGAATAGCCGCGCACCGAGCCGCCGCCGCCGGAATAGAAGCGGCGGTCGGCAGGAACATCAGAAAGTTTCGCCCCTGCAATCGTGCCAGCCGCGACACGGCCTGCCAAAACGAAACGGCCTGCCTCGTCAACGGATTTGTAGGCCGAGGCTTCGCCACGCGCCTTGATGAACATGGAGCCGGAATAGACACCATAAGTCGGTTCGGCAAAGGCGAGCAGCCGGTAGCCTGATTTCGGGTTCAGCTTGTCGTCGCGGGCGTCAAACACGTATTCGATCGGCGTCGAGACGAGCAGATACTTTTTGCCCTTCTCATGGAAGACGTCGGTAATGTCCGAATATTCGACCCGGAGCTGCGCCGACAGCGTCTGGCGTTTGGTCAGCTCATAGCTGATGCCTGCCCCCGTCGAGAACATGAACCGGCGGTAAGCATCAGGGTGTTCGTTGGCAAACTTGATATCGGACGTAAATTTCGACGCCGGTCCCAGTACGCCAGGCTTTTCAAACAGCAGTGCCGCCTTGTAGTCGAGATCCTTGAAGTCGCGCGCTTCGCCAATGCGGTTGACCGATCCTTCGATGCGCAGCTTTTCGGCGCGTCCGAACAGATTGCGGTGCCCCCAATAGCCTTCCACGCCAGCGCCATCGGTGCTTGAAATCGTTGCGCCGACGCCAAAGTAGCGATGCTTGCGCTCGCTCACCTGGATATCGATGGGGATCGAACCATCGGCCGCCAGCGCGTCGCGCTCCTTCACCGTGACGGAACTGAATACGCCAAGCGCCAGCAGACGCTCGCGCGCATCGCGGATGTCCTCAGGCGAATATGTTTTGCCGCGCTCGATGTCAGCCATGTACTCGGTGAAATCAGAGTCGACCGTCTCCGTGCCGGTCACGTCGGTCTCGCCGAACGGCGCAATCGGTCCGGCGGCGAGCGCAATCGCAACATCCAGCGTTCCGGTATTGTGATCCGCGATCACCTCGCGGTCGACGATGTTGGCGAGCGGCCGCCCTTCGGCTTTCAGTTCAGCGACCATCTGGTTTTCGGCGCGCAGGATCGCCACCGAACTGGCGTCGCCGCCCGGCATCAGACCGAACTTGGCCGGCGCAATATCGCCCGTCTCACCCGTGACAGTAACCTCGCCGATTGTGAATTGCTGGCCGGACTTGACCGTGACGACCACGGGCACGGGACGCGACACATCAAAAGTCGCATCGGGCTCGAGTTCGTCCAGCGAACGGCCTTCGATGGTGATCTCGACCGTGCCGTCATAGCGGGCCTGCTCATATAGCGCTGCGACAAGCAATTCACGTTCGTTGCGCGCCTTGGAAAGGATGCCCAGCGAACCGGACACAGGGCGGTCCTTGTCAGCAGTCAGCGTCGAGGCATTTTCGATGGCGCCACGAATGGATTCGTCAACGCCATCAAGGTTCAGCGTCAATTCATAGCGCACCGGGTCAACGATATCGTCAGTCGACTCGCCGCTGCCAAACAGCTTGATGCCAAACAGCTCAAATGCAGCAGCGTGTTGCGGCACTGCGACGCCGCCAGCCAACAGCGCGATACCCGCCACAAAGTTCCGCAGAACTCCGGGGCGGCGGCCTGCCAGGTCGCGCGCTACTCTATTCAACATGCCTCGAGATTAGCCGGTTTGGTTAAAAATGTAATGAAACTGATGCGGGTTGATATCGGCTAAAATCATTTTTGGCGATCCCCTCGCAGGCAATCTGGTGATCTGACGATCTTAGCCTTCTCAGTTCCACTAACACGCGCAAATTGGCCGGGCAAACCTGAAATGCCGCCTATGCCCGCCTTAACACTGTAACATTCATTAAATTATCGTGACCCGCAGACGGATTCTCGCCATGATTGCGGAAAAACATTCCACCAATGCTGACAGGCCAAACAATGGGGATACAGATGTTGAAGCGCGTGCTGAGCCACTTGATCGTTCCAATGATTGTCCTGTTTGCCGCCCTGCCGGCGTTGGCGCAGACCTCGACAAGGTCGATCGAGCGCACTCAGGACGCCGACTATCTTGGCTTTGATCTCAGGACAGAAAAGAACCTGTCGCTCGACCAGTGCGAACGCCTCTGCCTGGCGGACAAGTCCTGCCGCGCTTTCACCTACAATACGAAGGCAAGGTGGTGTTTTCTCAAATCAGACTACAAGACAATCTCGCCGTTTGCCGGCGCTATCGCTGGCAAGGTGGTAACAAGCATCGCTGCCGCTGACATTGGGGCGCCGCCTGCCCTCACATTTGTTCCCGCCTACATGCTCGACGAGGCCAACAGATATCGTTCGGTTGTCGCCTCGACGCCCCGGGCGGACGACAAGGGCCTGGCTGACCTGATCAAATCGGGTGATCTGCTGATGGCGTCAGCCCCACGAGAATCGGCATCGGCCTTCATTGCCGCTCTGGGCATAGCCCCCAAGGATCCAGCGCTTTGGACCGGTCTGGCAAGAGCCGGGCTGGGCGTAGCGCGCCAAAACAGTAATGACAGCTGGACCTGGCGGCAAAACACCACATCGGCAGCGATCAATTCTTACAATTTCAGCCGCACCGCTACCGTCCGCGCCGAGGCGCTCGCCACCATGGCTGAAGCACTGGACATGCGGTCCAATCCCCGTCCGGCGCTGGAGGCCTACAAGGCAAGTCTTGCCCTTCAATCATCGCCATCGGTACAAGCGGCCTTTGACGCGCTCTACCAGAAGCACGGATTCCGTATCGTCGATCACACGATCGATTCCGACAATCGCACGCCGCGCGTCTGCGTCCAGTTCTCCGAATCCTTGGTCAAGTCCGGCGTGGACTACGGCAAGTTCATTACCCTCGACGGCCAGGCGAATCCCGCGCTTTCGGTGCAGGACCGTCAGATCTGTGTCGAAGGCCTTGAGCACGGCAAGACCTACGCCATATCAGTGCGCGCCGGCTTGCCGGCAGCAGTTGGTGAAACGATCCAGAAGCCGGCTGCGCTCAATATCTATGTCCGCGACCGCACCGCATCCGCACGTTTCACTGGCGAGAACTTTGTTCTGCCTTCAACCGCTCGCCGCGGCATTCCGCTCGTCACAGTCAACGCCAATACCGCAAAGCTCGAACTCTACCGCGTCGGCGACCGTTCACTCTCGGAGGTGATCGCCGACGAGAATTTCCTGACACAGATCGATGGCTACGAGGCCCGCGCAATCGCCGACAAGAGCGGCGAGAAAGTTTGGAGCGGAACGATCGACATCCAGTCAACGCTGAATGAGGAAGTGACCACCAGCTTCCCGATCGACGAAGCCCTGCCCCAGCGCAAACCAGGCGTCTATGTCCTGACCGCCAATGTTGGCGATCAGCAGCAGGACGATTATGAATCACAGGCGACGCAATGGTTTGTCGTCTCTGACATTGGCGTCTCGACCTATACTGCCGTTGACGGCCTCAATGTCTTTGCCCGCTCATTGTCGACGGCAAAGCCGCTTGCCAACGTAACAATGAGACTGCTGGCGCGAAACAATGACGTGCTGGCCGAGGCGGTGACGAATGAAGCAGGCCGCGTGACCTTCAGCCCCGGGCTCGTGCGTGGCGATGGCGGCCTCGCTCCGGCCCTGATAACAGCCGAAGCCGCGAACGACTTTGTTTTCCTCGACATGACCCGCGCAGGCTTCGACCTGTCCGATCGCGGCGTCGAAGGGCGCGCCTCGCCGGGCGCAATCGACATATACGCCTGGACTGAGCGCGGCATCTATCGCGCTGGTGAAACCGTGCATCTGCAGGCGTTGGCGCGCGACGACGGCGCCAAGGCTATTGCAGGTCTGCCGCTGACGACCGTGTTCACCCGGCCAGATGGCGTTGAAGATCGCCGAATCGTGTCAGGCGGCGCACAGGCCGGCGGCCATTCGGTTGATCTGGCGTTGACCCAGACTGCGATGCGCGGCGCTTGGACCGCCAGCATCTTTACCGATCCGAAGAAGGCCGCGATCGCTGAAGTGACGTTCCTGGTCGAAGATTTTTCGCCTGACCGCATCGAATTCGACCTCACTAGCAAGCAGGAGGAAATTTCGATTGGCCAGACTGCGACAGTCGATGTTGACGGCCGCTATCTCTACGGCGCGCCTGCCGGCGACATGTCGCTTGAAGGCGAAGTCAACGTGTCCACCACACGCGAATGGGAAGAGTTTCCAAACTACCAGTTTGGCCTGGCTGATGAAGGCGAGGACGACGCCCAATCGACTCGCACCGAGTTGCAGGACCTGCCCGTGACGGACGAAGACGGCAAGGCAAGCTTTGACGTTTCGGTCACCGAAGCGCCGTCAACGACCCGGCTTCTGATCGGCGAAATCGTTGTCCGCATGCAGGAAGGTGGCGGCCGGGCTGTAGAACGGACGCTCGATCTCGACATTCGGTCCGAACAGACAGCAATCGGCATCAAGCCGGAGTTTTCTGGCGGATCGGTTCCCGAGGGAACGACGGCCTCGTTCAAAGTCATTGCCGTTGATCCCGGCGGCCAGCGCCAGGAACTTAAGGGCCTGGACTGGTCGCTGACGCGTATCGAACGCAACTACCAATGGTATCGCAGCGACGGCTCCTGGAACTACGAACCAGTCGAATTTGCGTCCAAGGTTGCCGATGGCAAGGTTGACGCTCTCGCTTCGGTCGAAGGCTCACTGTCTCTCCCAGTTGCCTGGGGCCGCTACCGCCTGGAAGTCAGCGCGCCGTCAGGTGCGGTCACGAGCGTCAATTTTGACGCCGGCTGGTATGTATCGGCCACCTCGACGGAGACGCCCGACGGTCTTGAAGTTGCGCTCGACAAGCCGGCCTATGCCGCAGGCGAAACCGCAAAGTTGCAGATCTCGCCGCGCTTTTCCGGTGAGGTTCTGGTAACTGTCGGGGCAGACCGCCTGCTTGAGACTTTCACAGCCACGGTGCCTGAGGCAGGCGCAACCGTCGAAATCCCGGTCAAGGCCGAATGGGGCGCCGGTGCCTATGTCACAGCCGCCCTCTTCCGGCCCGGCGATGCGCAGGAATCGCGCATGCCAATGCGCGCAATCGGTCTCAAATGGCTGCAGATCGACCCCGCCAGCCGAACCATTGGCTTGACACTCGAAGCGCCGGCAAAAATTGAGCCGCGCGGCTCGCTCGTCGTGCCTCTGGCGTTGACCAATGTGCCCGCCGGTGAAAAGGCCTATGTCACGGTCGCCGTTGTCGACAATGGCATCCTGAATATGACCAAGTATCAGTCGCCGGACGCCGGCAAATGGTACTATGGCCAGCGAAAGATGGGCGTCGAGATGCGCGACATCTATGGCCGCCTGATCGACGGTTCGCTTGGCGCAACCGGTCGCATCCGCACCGGCGGCGACGGCGGCATAGCTGCAACTGGCCAGCCTCCAACCGAAAAGCTGCTCGCCTTCTATTCGGGCATTGTGGAAGTTGGCGATGACGGCCGTGCCAGCGTCAGCTTTGACATTCCCCAGTTCAACGGATCGGCCCGCATCATGGCAGTCGCCTGGTCAGACAGCGCCGTTGGCCGCGCCGAGAGCGAGGTCATCATTCGTGATCCGGTGGTCATCACAGCGTCCATGCCAAAATTCCTGACACCTGGCGACCAGGCCGAACTGCGGCTCGACATTGCCAATACGGACGGCCCGGCTGGTGACTACCAGTTGGCAGTGACCGGTCAGGGCATGATGCTCGGCAGCGAAGGTGAAACCATTCAGTTGGCCGCCGGTGACCGCAAATCCGTTACCATTCAACTGGTTGGCGGCGAGACTGACAGCGCCACTGTCGACATTTCACTGTCGCATGCGAGTGGGCTGTCTGTCGGCCAGAATATCCGCGTGCCGGTGAGGCCGGCTGTCATGCCGGTCGCGACACGGCGCGTGGTGACGCTTGCCGCCAATACCGGCTCACTCACAATCGACGCCGCCATATTGGCCGAAAGCGCCAAACAGGGAGCGACTGTATCTGTCAACGTGTCGCGCTCGTCCGTGCTCGACATCCCTGCCCTGTTGATGAGCCTCGACCGCTACCCATACGGTTGCGCGGAACAGACGACCAGCCGCGCTCTGCCCCTGCTCTACATGAGTGAACTGGGCAAGGATGCGGGCCTGCAGGAAGACCCCCAATTGCAGGGCCGCATCCAGGACGCAATTACCCGGGTTCTGTCCTATCAGTCGTCGTCTGGCAGCTTCGGTCTGTGGTCGCCCGGCTCCGGTGATCTCTGGCTCGACGCCTATGTGACCGACTTCCTGACCCGCGCCCGCGAGCAGAAATTCCTGGTGCCGCAGGAAGCATTCGACCAGGCGCTGCGTAACCTGCAGAATTCGCTCTCCTACGACAACAATATCGAGGAAAAGGGTAACGAGATGGCCTATGCGCTCTACGTCCTCGCGCGCAACAAGAAGGCCTCGGTCGGCGACCTGCGTTACTATACCGACACGCAGCTCGGCCAGTTCAGGACTCCGCTGGCGCGTGCGCACCTGGCTGCAGGGCTGGCGCTCTACAATGACAAGGTGAGGTCCGAACGGACGTTCCAGTCAGCATTTGATCTTGCCAAGAGCACAGCCAACATGTCCCAGGCGCGTTCAGATTACGGTTCGCCCCTGCGTGACGGCGCTGCGATGCTGGCCCTGGCTGCGGAATCGCGTCCGGAACCTGCGCTGGTTCCCTCGATGGTCCAGCTCGTTGCGCAGGAGCGCACCCGTCGCGACTACACGTCAACCCAGGAAGAAGCCTGGATGCTCCTGGCGGCCCGCGCCATCAAGCAGGGCGGCGATCCGATTGCGCTGGAGATCAATGGTCAGGCCCACAGCGGCGGCTTTGGCCTGCAAAAGACCGGTGCCGAGATTGAAGTGGCGCCTGTCACAATCGCCAACAGATCTGGCAATCCGGTCGAAGCAGTGATCACAACCATAGCCTCGCCGCTTGAACCACTGCCTGCAGGCGGCAATGGCTTCACCATCGACCGGAAATACTATTCGATGGATGGCGAAGAGGTGAACATTACCGAAGCCAAACAGAACGAACGCTACGTCGTGGTTCTGAACATCAGCGAGGCGAATTCGTGGCCGTCGCGCATTCTTGTGAGCGATCTGTTGCCCGCCGGCTTCCAGATCGACAATCCGTCGATCGTGCGCAGCGCCGACCTGTCGAATTTCGACTGGCTGGGCGATGTCGAGGCGGCTCACACCGAGTTCCGCGATGATCGCTTTATTGCAGCGTTCAACCGCGATGAGGGCTCTGACCGGGATATCTCGTTCGCCTATGTCGTGCGTGCGGTGACGCCGGGCGACTACGCGCACCCGGCGGCGACAGTTGAAGACATGTATCGGCCGGAATTGTCGGCACGCACCTCGACGGGCCGCATGCAGGTGCTGGCCGCACAATGAGGAAACGGCGCGCCGCGCTTCTCACTGCTGCCGGATTGGCTATTGCCATTCCCGCAGGGCTTTGGGGCGCGGCAAAGCTGGACGCCGCCTACCCGCCGCCATTGCAAGAGGCGGCGGAGCGCTCCGTCGAAGTTGTCGACCGCAACGGTGCACTGCTGCGCGCATTTGCGACCAGCGAAGGCCGATGGCGGCTTGATGCAGACATTTCCGTGCTTGACCGCCGCTTCCTTGGCATGCTGATCGCCTATGAAGACAAGCGCTTCCGTAACCATTCGGGCGTCGACCCATTGGCCTCGATACGTGCGGCCTGGCAGTTGATAGCCAATGGCCGGATCATTTCTGGCGGGTCGACGCTGTCAATGCAGCTGGCGCGGCTGATCGAACCGCGCGAAAAGCGGTCATTGCGGGCGAAGGTTGTCCAGGCAATACGTGCCATCCAGATCGAGCGGCGGCTAACCAAAGACGAAATCCTGACACAATATCTTGAGCTTGCACCCTATGGCGGCAATATCGAAGGCGTGCGCGCCGCCTCGCTAGCATGGTTTGGCAAGGAGCCCCGCCGCCTGACGCTTGGCGAAGCGGCGCTTCTGGTCGCCATTCCGCAATTGCCAGAGCTGCGCCGCCCCGACCGCAACCAGCAGTCTGCGCGCATTGCCCGCGCTCGCGTACTGGCCCGCGCCGTCGAAGCTGGCATTGTCGACGAGGCCGAGGCCGAACTCGCAAATGCCGAGTCTGTGCCGTCCGCCCGGAGGGCCCTGCCGGCGCTTGCGCCTCACATAGCCGACGCTGCGCGCCGTGAACAACCGCGCGCAACCCGCATTGCAGTCACCGTTGATCGCAACATTCAGGAAGGTCTTGAGACCGCCGCGCGAAACGCAGCCGCCACACTTGGCGCCAACCTGTCGGTCGCGCTTGTGATGGCCGATGCACAGACCGGCGAGATTGTCGGAGAGGTCGGCTCAGCCGGATATCTCGACCGCTCACGCCGCGGCTTCATCGACATGACAAAAGTCCTGCGTTCGCCGGGCTCGACCCTGAAACCGTTCATTTTCGGCCTCGCCTTCGAAGATGGCCGCATCGCCCAGGAAACCGTCATCGAAGACCGCCCGGCCGACTTCGCCGGCTATCGGCCGCGCAATTTCGACATGGCATACCAAGGGGATGTGTCGATCCGCACAGCACTGCAGAAGTCACTCAATGTGCCCGCTGTGCGCCTGCTCGACTCCGTTGGCCCGCACCGGCTGATGGCTCGCTTCCAGACGGGCGGCGTCCATCCGTCGATGCCGCCTGGCAAAGGCGCTGGCCTTGCGATCGGCCTCGGCGGGCTCGGCATCACGCTGCGCGATCTGGTTCAGCTCTATACGATCTTTCCGAACGGCGGGCGTACGGTCGCACTCATCGACCGCCCTCGGAAATCTGGTGAAACAGCCTTACGCGGCGAAGTTCTGCCGGCAGCGTCCACATGGCAAGTCGCAGACATCCTTGCAGGCGTCCGCCCCCCTCCAAATGCGCCGGATTCCGGCATCGCTTACAAGACCGGTACGTCCTACGGTTACCGCGACGCCTGGGCTTTAGGCTTTGACGGACGCCATGTGCTTGGCGTCTGGGTGGGGCGCGCCGATAGTGGCGCAGTGCCCGGCATTTCCGGCTACATGACGGCTGCACCGCTGCTCTTCGACGCATTCAAGAAGTCCGGCGTCGCGATGATGCCCTTGCCGCGGGCGCCCGCTGGCGCGCTGCGCCAGACGCTTGCCGACCTGCCTGTCACGCTCAAGCGGTTTGCCTCAAACGCTTCGGAAACCCGGCCGGGCGTCACTGAGGCTGCGCCGCGCATCATCTTCCCCCCGCAAGGCGCACGTCTTGAACTTGCCTCGACCAGCACGGGCGAAGCCTCTCCCCTCGTCTTGAAACTGCAAGGCGGCCGCGCCCCGTTCCGCTGGCTGGCCAATGGCAAGGCAATGGCCTCGCCGGAGCGCCGCCGCGTCAGCCAATGGCAACCCGACGGCGAAGGCCAGCAGACCCTGACCGTCATCGATGCTGCAGGCCGCGCCGCGAGTGTCAGCGTCTTTCTGGAATAACTTTTTCGAGCTGCTCAGGCCAAAACATGTGACTTGGCATCACCAGAAGGTGATTGCCCCGAGCTCGGAAAGCTTCGGATCCTTGGTGAGCAGTATGAGTGGTCCACGCCTGGATTGCGATGCGAGCATACGATCAAATGGGTCACGGTGTGGAGATTCAAGTCTGCCCGCGAGTGCCGCGTCTTCACAAGAAATCGCAAGCAAACGAAATCCCTGCCCCTCAACGGTCTGTTCAAAGGACTGAGCTAACTGGCGAATAGCCGGCCATTTGCCGAGTCTGTATTTGTTTGACATCTCGAATGCCGAGATTGCGCTGACAAATATCTCTTGGTTCGAATCGCCGATAATTTCGGCAGTTTCCGCACTGACGAGATGTGGCTGGAACAGCCACCAGGCAAGCGTATGAGTATCAAGCAGATAGCTCATCCGCCGTCATTGTCGCCAAACGAGAATTTTCCTTCCCAAGCCTCAAGCTCGTCCAACGGTAGAGGTTGCAAGAAAAGGTCCTCCGGCAAGCCAGCCCCGAGATGTTTCAAAGCGCCCGGTTTTCGGATCGGTTTGACACTTTGATCGATGGGCACAAGTTTGACCGCTGGCTTGTTGCGACGCGCAATCACAATCTCTTCGCCCGCCTCGGCACGGGCGACGAGATCAGAAAGCTGCGTCTTGGCATCATGCATGTTTACTGTCGACATTCGACATACATAGCTAGAATGTTAGCTAGATACAAGCTTGCACCATCGGCAAGCGGCGGCGCAGTAACTATGTCAGCCACTCAGCCAAATTCGCCTTGCGCACGTCACCAAGCAATCGCACCAAACCGCCGGCTTGATGAACTGCCGTCGCCTTGCCCTTTTCGGCAGTGGCGAGAGCCGCATCGCCTGCAACACCATGATGGTTCACGTCTGATGCGATCCAGGCAAAACCGAATGGCCCTGTGGGCCGCAACAGGTCAAATACCTCTTCTGCATCAGTGAATCGGGATGAGAAATTCCGCGCCTTTGACATGTCGACTAGATCAGGCCGGAAATGCAGCATCAGCGAGGTTTCATAGTCGCCACCGTGTATCCCGTGCCGCACCTCAAAATCTGAGAACAATCCGTCCGGCAGGCCAAACCGCATCCAGCTCGACTTGACCGCAAGCATTTTGAACTGCACCCGCAGCTCGCGTGTCACGATACCCATAATCTCTTCATTGCCGCCATGCGAGGTGATGACGATGATCTTGCGAATGCCGGTGCGCGCCACCGATGCGCCAAGCTCGGTCCACGCATCGATCAGCCCGGTGGCAGGCAGTGTCAGCGTTCCTGGCGCATACAAATGTTCGTTGGATTTACCGGCAGACTGAACCGGCAGGATGCGTACGTCCTGATCCGGTGGCAGCATTCCGATAACCGTCTCAATCATGCCGTGCATGATCTCTGCGTCGGTCGACAAGGGTAGATGCGGCCCGTGCTGCTCGATCGCCGCCACCGGCAAAATAGCGATGGTCGCCTCAGGATCAATGCCCTGAAAGTCTGCCGCCTTGAAGTCGCCCCACCAGATCCGTCGCGCCATCGGCCTCACCTTCCTCAAACTCTTATCCAACGCGAATGCTTTGAAATCAAACCGAAATTCAGATTTCGGCACATTGAACGACACTGCGGCAATGTCGCTGACCAATCCAATGTTGTGAACTCGTCGATTTCAGAACTCAATAGCCCGGCCACGACCGATTGCGTCGCGGATTGTGCTATGAATAGCACTTGCATTCTGATCCGGTTGCCCCGAAAGACGGCCCGTCGCCGTCGCCTTGAGGAGTAGGGCAATGACCAGCAAATTCACGTGCATGACAATTTCGTTCCTGCTTGCTGGCGTGGCTGTGGCCACAGCGCAGGAGAAGGTAACCTTTCAGACAAACTGGTTTGCTCAGGCTGAACACGGTGGTTTTTACCAGGCGCTCGCCGACGGAACTTACAAGGCTTGCGGCCTGGACGTGACCATCGCACAAGGCGGACCACAGATTGCAGGACGGCCGCTGATGGTGGCTGGTAAGGTCGACTTTTACATGGGCGGCAATGTCATCCAGGCGTTTCTGGCCGTCGACCAGAACATCCCCATTCGGATCGTCGCGGCTGACTTCCAGAAGGAGCCGCAACTGCTGATGACACACCCTGGCCAGGGCCTCGACACCTGGGAAGACGCCAAGAATGCCGAGCAGTTCATCATCAGTGACACTGGCATGCAAACGTTCTTCCTCTGGATGACGTCTGAATATGGTTTTGATGCCTCAAAGCGCGTGCCCTACACGTTCAATTCCGCCCCCTTTCTCGCCAACAACAAATCGGCGCAGCAGGGTTATGTGACATCAGAACCCTATGCCATTGAAAAGGCTGGCGGTTTTGTGCCGAACCAGTTCCTGCTGGCAGACCATGGTTTTGACACCTATTCGACCACCATCGAAACGATGCAGGCGACGATTGACCAGCGTCCGCAGGCCGTTCAGTGTTTCGTCGATGGTTCGGCAAAGGGCTGGTACAACTACCTCTATGGCGACAACAAAGCTGCAAATGATGCAATCAAGGCCGCCAATCCGGACATGACTGACGAATTGATTGCATTCTCGATCGCGCAGATGAAAAAGTTCGGCATTGTCGATTCCGGCGATACTGAAAAGCTTGGCATCGGAGCGATGACCGACGAGCGGATGCAGGGCTTCTATGACAAGATGGTCAAGGCCAAAGTGATGAAAGAGGGCATCGACATCAAGAAGGCTTACACGCTTCAGTTCGTGAACAAGGGCGTAGGTCTCGACCTGAAAAAGTGACGACGCAAACTGACATATCGCAAGCCGGAACATCGACGCCATTGCTGGACATGCGTGGCGTCAGCAAAGTGTTCGCAAATGGTGTTGTCGCGGTCGGCGGCTTCAACCTCTCAATTAATGAGGGCGACTTCCTGAGCCTGCTCGGAGCCTCTGGCAGCGGAAAATCAACTGTGCTGCGGCTGATCGCCAATCTGGCGCAGCCGACAACCGGCACGCTCAATTGGCGTGAACAGGAAACTGCCCGCACAGAGGCCGGCTTCGTCTTTCAGGAGCCGACATTGCTGCCATGGGCCAGCGTGTTCGAAAATGTCTGGCTGCCACTGCGCCTGCGCGGCGTATCGCGCGGCGATGCCGCTTCTGCGGTGCACGCAATGCTCGACCGCGTTCAGCTGTCGGAGTTTGCAAACGCGGTCCCGCGTGAACTGTCGGTCGGCATGAAAATGCGCGTCTCTATTGCCCGCGCCCTGATAACCCGGCCACAACTCTTGCTGATGGACGAGCCATTTGCCGCGCTGGACGAAATCACCCGGTTCAAGCTGAACAATGACCTGCTCGATCTGTGGCAGACGGAGCGGTTCACAGCTGTCTTCGTGACACACTCGGTGTTCGAGAGCGTCTTCCTGTCAAACAGGGTCGCTGTCATGTCGACCCGCCCCGGCCGGATTTTTGATGAAGTATCGATTGACGCACCCTACCCCCGCAACGAACTTTTCCGCACCTCGCCAGAATATGCCGCCGTTTGCAGGCAGACATCTGACATACTCGCACGTGCAACTGACTCAGACGCGTCCCAGCCTCTGGTAGTTGCCAATGGTTAGGCCGCGGCCCGTACAGATTGACGCCGAGGAACAACTCCGGCTGCGGGCGCAGCGCATGGAAAGCATCGGCAAATGGCTGCTTCCGGTTGTTGCAATACTGGCCGCACTGCTTGTTTGGGACCGCATTGTCGTATGGAACGAGATCCCGCCCTACATATTGCCGCGGCCGATAGACGTCTGGAATGCGCTGATCGAGGACCGCGTGCTTCTGTTCACCTCGTTGCTGACCACTCTGAAGATCACAGGACTAGGGCTGCTTTGCGCCGTAGTTGGCGGCGTTGGACTGGCAGTCCTGTTCGCGCAATCCAAATGGGTCGAGATGTCTCTCTACCCGTTTGCAATCGTGCTGCAGGTAACCCCGATTGTCGCGATTTTTCCGCTGATCAATATCTATGTCGACAACCTGACTGTGAAACTGCTGCTCTGTGCCTGGATCGTCGCCTTTTTCCCGATCCTGTCCAACACGACAATTGGTCTGAACTCGGTAGATCGCAATTTGCGCGACCTGTTCAAGCTCAATGGTGCGACGCGATGGCAGGAATTATGGCATCTGCGACTGCCGGCCGCGATGCCCTATTTCCTGGCCGGCCTGAAGATTGCTGGCGGGCTGGCGCTGATTGGCGCCGTCGTGGCCGAATTTGTCGCGGGGTCTGGCGGCCAGCAATCGGGTCTCGCCGCACGCATCATCGAGGCAGGCTACCGGCTGCGCATCCCTCGCCTGTTTGCCGCCCTGTTTCTCATCTCCATGACCGGCATACTGATCTTTCTTGCCACTAGCTGGATTTCTCACCTGGTCCTTCGGCGCTGGCATGAAAGCGCACTGCCGGCTGATCGCTGATGACGCAGGCTGTTCCAGAGACTGGCTACAATGTGCTGGCCGATGCGAGGCTGCACCGTTGAGCGGATCATTCCGCTCTATTGCGAACGCGACGACCTGAACGGGGCACATCATGAAGATACTTGTCGTCTATGCACATCCTGTCGCTGAGAGTTTTGGCGCGGCGCTGCGCGACACGGTCATCACCACGCTGACATTGCGCGGCCACGACGTGCGTCTCCTCGACCTCTACGCGATGGGGTTCGACCCGGTCATGTCGGGGGACGAACGTCGAGGCTACAATGACGGTCCGCCCGCCGATCCGGCGCTGACGCCTCATATCGAGGCTCTGCGCTGGGCCGACGGGCTGATTCTCGTCTACCCAACCTGGTGGAACGCCATGCCGGCGATTCTGAAAGGCTGGTTCGACCGGGTCTGGGCTGTAGACGTGGCGTTTGGAAACGCCTCCGATGGCGGCAGGATCATCCCGAAAATGCAGCACATCCGCTTGCTTGGCATTGTCACCACTGGCGGCGCGTCGCGCTGGATCAGCTGGCTGATGGGGCAGCCGGGCAGACGCATCATCATGCGCGCAATTCGCGCCCTATGCTCACCACGCGCGCGAACTTTCTTCCTGTCCCACTATGAGATGGATGCCTCAACGCCCGCAACACGAACCGCCTATCTGGAAAAGGTGCAAAACAGGCTTGTGCGCATCTGACAGGCTCCTGACACAGGCCTGGCAGGATGGCCCGGCGGCGAAACATGTTTCGGGTTGCCCGGCGCCATCGCCTCGGCCAAGCATGAGGCACGGAGGAATCGTGCGCGAAACATTGTCATTGCCGATTGCAAGGCGGGTTGCGCTGGCCGCCCAGGGCTTTGCCGAGCCGCGGCCGCAAGGGCTTATTACCCGCCGCCACTTCAATAAAATTCTGGGGCGGCTTGGCCTGTTTCAGATCGATTCGGTCAGCGTTGCGGTGCGCGCCCATTATATGCCGCTGTTTTCACGGCTCGGCTCTTATCCGATGTCCTTGCTGGAAGGCGCGGCAACGCCGAAACAGCGGACCTTGTTTGAATACTGGGCCCACGAGGCCTCATTCCTGCCCATTGCCTCCTGGCCGCTCTGGCAATGGCAGATGCGGCACGCCGAAGCTGGCCGCAATATCTATTCCGGTCTGGCGGCGTTTGGCCGGGAGCGAGGCGATCTGATCGCAGAAATGGAGCGGCGCATCCGCGCTGACGGACCGATGGCCGCATCTGATGTCGAAGGCCAGCGCGGCCAGGGCGGCTGGTGGGGCTGGAGCGAAGCAAAGACGTCGCTGGAATGGTTGTTCTGGGCAGGCCGCATCACCGCGCGCGAACGCAAGCCAAGCTTTGAGCGAATCTACGATCTGCCGGAACGGGTCATCCCGCAGGCGATCCAGAACCTGCCTGTCCCCGATGAAGCCGAAGCGCAGCGCCAGCTGACGCGCGCCGCCGCCAGCGCGCTTGGCATCGCCACGGCCAGCTGCTTGCGCGACTATTACCGCCTGCCGGCCGCTGGCTACGCCAACCGCCTGGCCGAACTGGTTGAGGCCGGCGATCTGATCCCGGTCAAGGTCAAGGGCTGGCCGCAGCAGGCTTATCTGTCGCCAGACGCGCGCTTCCCCAGAAAGATCGAGGCGCGCGCCCTTCTCTCGCCATTCGACCCGCTTGTCTGGGAGCGCAGCCGCACCGAGAGGCTGTTCGACTTCCGTTACAGAATCGAGATCTACACGCCTGCTGAAAAGCGCATCTATGGCTACTATGTCCTCCCGTTCCTGCTGGGTGATCGCATCGCCGCGCGGGTCGACCTGAAGGCTGACCGGGCGGCTTCGGTGCTGCGCGTCCAGGCCGCACATCTGGAGCCGCTGGCGCCCGTCGATACCGCCGAACAGCTCTATGCCGAACTGCGACTGATGGCCGATTGGCTTGGGCTCGAGAAAGTCGAAATTGTCCAGTCGGGCGACTTTGCCCCGGCGCTTGCAAACGTAGCGGACCAATTCAACAATGCCCGGAAGGCAGAAAGTTCGCCATCAAACCAATAACTTACGGCGAACGGCAGACTCTTTTTGGCAAGCCGCTGAATCAGTTCGCTAACAAGTTGAATCAATGCGCGAATGTCTACTGTTGCGGGATGCACTCCAACTCGCTTAGCTTCCAGCCGCTCGATAGCGAGACAATGTCAGCAATTTTCCACGCACCGTCTTCATTGACCAGCGACCATTGCATCTCGCGTTTACCTTCTGCCTCATCGCCGGGAAACAGCACAAAGCTGGCAGTCACAGTGGCGTTTGATCCATCCACCTGCTCAGTCAGTTTCAGTGTCTTCTTGACGGACACATCGTCATAGTCCTGTGCATCGACGCCGGGGCCGAAATCGATGCACCCGATTTCGTCAGATGGCATCTTGTCGTTCAGGTCGAAAAGAGCCTTGGCCGCGCCCGTAAAGCGATCGCGATATTGTGCATCCGCCTCCCATTTCACCGGCAGATAGAAGAAACTGACTGCATCCGATGCCGGTCCTGCCAGTGCGGGGCCGCTTGTGAATGTCAACGCCGCGGCAAATGCGAGCTTACGCATGATCCTAATGTCCTGAAAAATCCGATTCTTCTCTGATAGCATGGCAATACACAGTCTGCCTCAGACGCTGAACGAAAGATTCGTCACCCAACCGGAGAATGCCGATGCCGCAGCGCGTGTCCCTGGCAGATGCGAGAGCGCTCGACCGTGACGATGTGCCAGCGCCTGTGCGCGACCGGTTCGCGCTCCCCGGCAGACATCATCTGTCTCGATGGCAATTCGCTTGGACCGCTGCAACATTCGGTGCGCGAACGCATGGCTAAGGTGGCCGACACCAAATGGGGCGAAGTCCTGATCCGCAGCTGGAACACCTATGGCTGGCTCGACCTGCCGGCCCGCGCCGGCGCCAAGATCGCCCCCCTGATCGGCGCTGCGGCTGACACAGTTACGGTGACCGTCTCCACCTCCGTCAACATTTTGGCCAGGCCTACGCCGTAAAGCAGGCGCTCATCGCGCAGGGCGTGGTTGGCGACTTCCGCACGCCTGACATCATCCGCATTGGCTTCGCGCCGCTCTATCTGCGTTATGAGGACATCGTCCAGGCAGCAAACATCCTGACAAAAGTCATGCAGACGCAAGGCTGGAACCGCCCGGAATTCATGGTCAGGGCAAAGGTTGTCTAGCGATTGCCCACGGCTGGCGCCTTCAAATGCCGCCAGAGCTACCAATCAACCAAAACACCGCCTTGTCGCCCGGCGCGAAACCGGCTAGGCAGCGCGTGTGGGGCCTGTAGCTCAATGGTTAGAGCCGGCGGCTCATAACCGCTTGGTTGGGGGTTCGAGTCCCTCCGGGCCCACCAATCCCATTAAGTTATTGATATTGTTATATTATTTTTGCTTTAGTCGGCTTTCGCCCTCGCGAATGGCAGTCTGCTGGGACATCCCGACATGAGTGTGCTTCCGCACGATATCGTTCCGATGCTGTGGGAGGGGCCTTTCGGTGCAAATGAACACCCTTCGAAAAAAACTTGTCGCGAATTGGCTATGCTCAACAGGCATTTAAAAGAGGCGGGCACCCGTCGTTGTGACGTTGTCAAATCCAAATATATTGCGCTACTGCCGACTTAATGTTTTATTTATGTAGCCAGAAACAGGAGGTGTCTGATGTCTTCGAAAGAATTCTTTGCATCCCTCTATGAGAAGCAGCCAGCGGGTCTGGAGGGCAATTTCGATGCTGCAGTGACGCGCATTATTTCGAGAAGTGGAGACGCGGCGGTTGTTGGGGATCAAGCCCTGCAGAGCCTCATGCTAAATCACGTTCTGTCGAATCCGGACAATGCGGAGAAGGCGAAGGGCATCTCTGTAGCTTTGGCTGGCATCAAGCAAAAGTCAGTTGATAGCTTCGTAGCAACGTTTCCCGGGGTGTCGCTAGATCAATTGATCGCAGAGGCGAATGCTGCTGGGCATAAGGTGGAAGTTTTGGGAACCAAGTAGGACTGCTAACCAAGGTGAAGATGCCCGTCTTTGACGGGCATCTACTTAGGGGAGGACGACATGCCATCCTTCGAGAGGCCCGACCTTTCAGCGATCTACGGACTTCACTGGGTTCGGAACCGTCGGATTGGGAATGGTGGTCAATCCTACGTGGTTCCTTTCCCTCGCGTTCGGCCGATGAACATCGTGTTTCATGGTAAGGAGCCGTTTTCGTACGGTCACTACGGCATACATCTTGGGCAGAAAGATCGCCTAACCTTCTTGGGGGCGCCCGGTCAAATTATCACCGCTCATTTTATTGACTGCCGCAAAAACTCGCCAACCGCGCGCGCAAAATTAGTCGTGAAATTCGAGCCAACGTCGGAATGGGAGCTTAATATTCCTCCTGGAGTGGCACACAGCTTCTCCGGTTTGGAGAGCGTGTCTACACTAAACAACTATGATTTATATCTTCCCGACCCGGAATCATGGCGCGAAGGCACAACGAAGTGGGACGTCGATGCCGACGTCATCAATGTCGACATAGCTGCCGATCCGGAGGAGGTTGAGCTATTTGAGGAGAATACGAACGCTGCTTCTGACGTCTTCTACAGCATTATCGCAGACCGCCAGCGTGCAAAGCTCCCTACACTGACGCACTCCTACCCATACACAGCGGACTACGAGGCATCTGACGGCAAAACCTACAGCCTAAAAGTCGCCGAAAAAGCGCCTACCGCAGACATCCCAACTTGGGAAGCGATATCGCCGATTGAAGGTTTAGGTTGGCAGGCAAATCCGTTTCTAGCCAGCGGAAAACACTCCGGCTTTGTCCCATTGTTGGGAGGACGCCCCTACTACATCGTTGATCATGGGCATTCCGAAGAATACTCCCATGATGCATTTGGAATACACCTGGGACAACAAGACAGGCTGATCTTCTTAGGAAATGAGGACAGCACTGCTCTCGTTGAATTTGTTGATTGCCGGCACGGGTCACCAACGCTGCATCGGCGTGCCACGGTTTCGTTTTCACCTGACGCACGGAGAACGCTGGTAATCCCAAACGGGGTTGCTCATCGTTTTGAGCGACTGGAGGGCATCTACACCCTGAACCAGGGAGTGATCTTTCTCAGTGACTCTGAAGAGTATCAGCCAGGCAATGACGTTATAGACTGGCATGTCAGCAAGGCAGCAATGCCCACACTCGAATTCAATACGCGCGAGGCGAGTCGCGCGTACTATGTTGAACTGGCGGAAAGTCAGAAAGTGCAATTGAGTGCGCAAATAGATGAGTCAACGCCCATCGTCGTCATGGCAAAAGACCGCTTTGGCAAGGACGTTCGAGTGGCTATTCGAAAGCAAGCAGAGTCCACGACCTAAGTTCGCCACGCTGTCGTCAGCCGAACTCGCTCCTTGCGTTGGAACTCCCGGGCATTGCCATAATCCCATAATCTCCGCTAGCGACGTTTTCCTTGGCGGGAGATGATCGAGGTGCGGGAGATAGATCAAAAAGCATAGTGAAAACTTGGGCTGGATTTTTCCCGCACCTACGTTTAACTTATTGAAATTGCTAAGAACAGGTTGGCCCTCCGGGCCCACCAATCGCCAAAACTGGCTGTTGCCAGCCGTAGCCGCGCGTCCTCATCAGACATCGGACTTCCAGCGGCGCAGAGGGGCGCGGCTACGCTCATTGACGCTATCTGTCACCTTTTTCAGCAAGACCATGAACTGCTCCTCTTCGTCAGCGTTGAGGCCTGCAAGGATCTGGGTCTGAACCCTTTGTACGCGCGGCAGCATCTGTGCCAGAGCGCTGTTGCCATCTTCGGTGATAAAGAGCTGTTTCGACCGGCGGTCATGCTTGTTGGTGTGACGCGCGATCAGCCTCTTGTCCAGCAAGCGCGAGACAACCTGACCAATTGTCGTTTTGTCATAAGCAATCAGCCCGGCAAGCGTAACTTGATCAACGCCAGGATGAGTCTTGGTCATCGTCAGAGCACCAAACTGGACCGGTGTCAGATCGTAGCCGACATCGGCAGTCTCGGCCATGAATATCGATACAGCTGCCTGTTGCAGCCGGCGGATCAGATGTCCGGGCACTTCATAAAGGTCGTCATCAAACCGGTGATCTTTCATATCAAATATGCTTCCATGGGCGAACGGCCTAGCACTACACCGCCCGGATTCAAATTGACGAACGCATTTTAGTCAGTATACTTACTAATTGAGATCAATACGCGACGATTTTGGGAAATGAACGACAATGCAGGATTTTGCTGAAGCGGCTGCAGGCCCGTCTGATCCGGAAGAAGCAGCACAGTTGCGCGACCTCTACGCGGCCTTCGACGCCAACCATCTGATGCCTTTGTGGACCCAGACCAATGACCTGATGCCGTTTTCACCCCAGCCGCAAGCTGTGCCATATCTGTGGAAATGGTCGACGCTCTATCCTCTGGCGCAACGGTCTGGCGGGCTTGTTCCGGTGGGGCGTGGCGGCGAGCGCCGTGCCATCGGCCTTGCCAATCCCGGACTCGGCGGCAAACCCTACATCAGCCCGACGCTATGGGCCGCCATCCAGTATCTCGGCCCGAAAGAAACAGCGCCAGAACACCGCCATTCACAGAACGCATTCCGCTTTGTCGTAGAGGGTGAAGGCGTATGGACCGTCGTCAACGGCGACCCGGTGCGCATGAGCCGGGGCGATTTTCTGCTGACGCCTGGCTGGCATTTTCATGGTCATCACAATGAATCGGACAGCCCGATGGCCTGGATCGACGGGCTTGATATTCCTTTCTCCCAGCACAACGACGTCGGCTTCTTCGAATACGGCTCCGACCGCGTGACAGACTACGCAACACCGGACATTTCGCGCAGCGAACGGCTGTGGTGCCATCCTGGCCTGCGCCCGCTGTCTGGCCTGCAAAACACCGCAAGCTCTCCAATCGGAGCCTATCGCTGGGAACATACGGACCGCGCGTTGACCGATCAGTTGCTGCTGGAAGACGAGGGTCAGCCTGCGACTGTGGAGCAGGGTCATGCGGCGATCCGCTACATCAACCCGACAACCGGCGGCGACGTGATGGCGACCATCCGCGCCGAGTTTCACCGCCTCCGGGCAGGTGCAACCACGCCGCCCCGGCGTGAGGTCGGGTCAAGCGTGTTTCAGGTCTTCGACGGCAAGGGTTCGGTTGTGCTGGGCGAAACAGAACACAAGCTCGACATCGGCGACATCTTTGTGGTGCCAAGCTGGGTGTGCTGGTCATTGCGAGCCGGAAGCCAGCTCGACCTGTTCCGTTTTTCAGACGCGCCGATCATCGAACGTCTCAACTTTGCCCGCACCCATATCGAAGGGCAAGGTCCAGCCGGATGAGCGAGCTCGACGCCGAAACCGCCCGATTGCGTGAGCGTCTCGGCAAAGGCGCGCGCTATGACAGCAGCGCAGCACCAGCGCATGAACTTGCCTGGGCGCGGCGCGGCACCGCGTATTTTGCACGCAAACTGAACGAGCTCGCAGATGACGAATTGATGGCCGGCAGCGATCTCGGCCTGATGCGGCGGCGCATTGCATGCCGGATCGGACACGAAGCGCGCGCCCTGGCGCAGATCGTCGAATGGACGCGGCTGGGAAAATACTCGCCCGCGACCGACCCCCTGGCCACGGTCGAGCATTCAGCCATGCAATCAGCCTCATTGCCGGCCGCAGCCATCCGGCACCTGTTCAAACATGCCGAAGTACACCTCAATGTCGAATGGCGCGATCTCGACGCTGCCGGCTGGGGTGCCGCGATCACTCTGCCCGGCGGCCGCCCTCTGGCCATCCGCGACACGCCCGCTCTTCGCGCCGTTTCGATCTGGCAATCTACCGTCGACCTGAAAAATGGCGGATCAGCCGCAGATTTTCCGCCCGAACTTGACGCTTTCATGCGCTCCGGCGCAGCCAAGACCTTCGCAAAAGCTATTTCATAAAGGGAATCACATGTCCGCTCAGAGCCCAACTGCCCGCCTGTTCCCCTCTCCACAATATCCTTCTGTTCCGGTTGCCGGGCAGGACGCCGCCTACCCCGTCCACCGGATCTTCTGCGTCGGGCGCAATTATGCTGAACACGCCAAGGAAATGGGCGTCGAGGTCGATCGCGAAGCGCCGTTCTATTTCCTCAAGGACGCACAGGCGATTGTGGCCACCGGATCGACCGTCCCCTACCCGGCAGGAACCAGCAACTACCACTACGAGATGGAACTGGTGATCGCGATCGGCAAGCCGGCATTCCGCGCCTCTGCTGACGCCGCCCGCCACGCGATTTTTGGTTACGCCTGCGGCCTCGACATGACCCGTCGCGACCTTCAGCTTGAAGCGCGCGCCAAGCAGCGTCCCTGGGACCTCGGCAAGAATTTTGAAAAGTCGGCCGTCATCGCACCGATCACCCCGGCGTCACAGCTTGGCGCAATCGGCCCGCAGCGCATCAGCCTGTCGGTTGATGGCGCGACCCGGCAAAAGGCGCTGCTGTCCGATCTGGTCTGGTCGCCGGTCGATCTGGTAGAACATCTGTCGCGCTACTATCACCTTGCGCCGGGCGACCTGATCTACACCGGAACCCCCGCCGGCGTCGGAGCCGTCATTGCCGGAAACCGGATCCTCGGCGAAATCGATGGCCTTGCACCGGTCGAACTGACCATCGGTGCGCCCGAATGATTTTTCACGGCTATTTCCGCTCGTCCGCAGCCTACAGGTGCCGCATCGCGTTCAACCTGAAAGGCGTGACGCCTGAGTTCCGCCCTGTCCACCTGCGCCGCGGCGAACAGCGCTCCGGTGCCTATCTCGCGCACAATCCCCAAGGGCTGGTGCCGGCGCTCGAGGTTGACGGCGATGTGCTGACCCAGTCGCTCGCCATTATCGAATGGCTCGACGAAACATACTCTGCGCCACCGCTCTTGCCATCGGACCGGATGCAGCGGGCAAAGGCGCGGGCGTTCGCGCAGGTCATTGCCTGCGATATTCACCCTCTGCAAAACCTGCGCGTTCTGAAATATCTCGGCAGCGAATATGGCCAGGATCAAGCCGGTCTGGACAAATGGTGCCAGCGCTGGATCGGCGACGGGCTGGCAGCCTGCGAAGAACTCGTGGCGGGTCGCAAAGGCGCATTCTGTTTCGGTGACGAGCCCGGTCTGGCCGACATCTGTCTGGTCCCGCAATTTTTCTCGGCGGCGCGCTTTGGCGTCGACACGTCGACCATGCCGGGATTGACTGAAATCTATGACGCCTGCTTGCAATTGCCTGCTTTTGCCGACGCGCACCCGTCGCGCCAGCCTGACGCTGAGCCGTAATCGACAGACTAGACCCTTTCAGGTCCAAATGGAATCGTTCTGCCGGAGGGGATTTGGGCCAAGGTCGAGGGCTTTGGCGAAGGACGGGCCGGTGGCCCGGCCAAGTCCGAAGCCCGATGGATTTGACCCAAATCCACCCGGCCCGAAGGGTTTACCGCTGGCGGGCACCCGCTGCGTCAGCCGGACTTGGCCGGGCCACCAGCCCGTCCTTCGCCGACTTCCTTGCGGATCGCCTCGCCTTCGAGGAAACAGAACCGTTTCCATTTGAACCTGAAAGGGTCTAGATACGCTCCAGCCGCCAGTCGGCAAACAAGCCCGAGCGTTGCGAATATTCGACTGTATCGTGACCCGCAAACAGCCCGTCGCGGGTCACGAGAACAGTCCGCCAGCCCCGCGCAGCCGCACCCAGAACGTCGGTGTGCAGTGTGTCCCCGCACATCGCGATGCGAGATCGAGGGATAGTGGGCAGTGTGTCCTCAACAAGGCGATAGACTTCCGGGAACGGCTTTCCGAAGAACCTCACATCAGCCGGGTATCTGTCTGCGATCAGATGGCCGTAGAAACCCGGTTCAACCGAAAAGCTGTCGCCGCGCGGCGCAACAAGATCGGCATTGGCAATCACAAGCGGACGTGGCCGCTCATCCATCGCCTGCTCCAGCAGTTGCTGGCGGCGCTCATTCCACGCGGCACTCGACAGGAACAGGAACCCATCGGCATCGCGAAAATTCTCTGCGTCGTCACCCAGCCTCACATGCGGCATTTGCAAATCGGCTAGCGTATCCGTCGCAGCCGTAATCACTCCCCAGCGCCGGTTTGTCAGGCCCTGCATCGCAGCATCGCGGCTGGTGATAATTTCGTCGTCTGCGACGCGCATACCGAGCCGCTTGAACTTGTTGACCACCTGCGGCCGATCATAGCTCGCTGCATTGGTCAGGATGCGGATCTGGCAACCCAGAGCCCGCAACTGATCGACCCGGACATTCGCCCCTTCAATCAGCGTCTCGCCAACATTCAGCACGCCAAACGCGTCAAAGACGAAACAGTCTATTTCACCGGCGATTTCGATCAGCGAAGAAATTTCAGTTGAAGCGGGCCCTGCTGCCGCAACCATGGGCAGGCGCGGGCGAACCGCTTCATATCGGTCAAATATCGCCTCGACATCCTGCATGGCAAATCCCTGTTGTGTCGATACGCGCAACGCTGCGCTCATATCGCGGTTTGTCATGTAAGCCAGACCCTGCAGGCCAGTCGACCCACACGCCGTCAGATCATATCGGCAAGCGGGCCAAGTGCCTGCAACAGGTCGTGCCCTTGGCTCTGGGTCGCATTGAGGTGTGGTGCACGCAGGTTAAGCCAGCGGCTGTCGCCGGAGCGCACCGCCAGCACGGCCTTCATCGAACCGATCAGGCCGGCATCCTGCACCGCCTTGCGGAACGCTTTGACATCCTCTTCCAGCGCCGAAAAATCCCCGCCCGCCAGTGCCATGTCGTAGAGTCTCCGGATCGCTGTAGCATTCAGATTGACCGTTGCCGAGATGCAGCCGGCTGCACCGTTTGCCAGCCCCTTCGTCATCTGCGACTCGGAGCTCGGAAACACCGACACCAGAGGCGCGGCAGCTATCACGGCAGCCGTATTCTCCCAGTTTCCGGCACTGTCCTTGTAGGCCACGACATTGCCGGGAAAAGCCTTGTTCAGCCGCGCGGTCAAAGAAGGACTGACGGCAACGCCGGAATTTTGCGGAATGTGATAGAGAATGATCCGCGAGGCCGGATTGTTCACCCTCTCCAACAATTCGCTGTAGTAGCGCGCCTGCCCGTCTTCACCGGCTGCTGTATAGAAAAAGGACGGCAGCACCATCGCGCCGGCGCAGCCAAGGCCAAACGCATGAGATGTCAATTCGACCGTCTCCGGCAATGCGGTTACGCCCGTGCCGGGCATCAGCCGATCCGGCGAGATCCCCGCCTCAACCAGCCATTCCAGTGCCTGCTTGCGCTCGTCCAGTGAAACAGACAGCGCCTCGCCCGTCGTGCCAAACGGCGACAGATAGTGTGCGCCCTGCTCCAACACCCATTTTGCGTGAGCGGTCCACAAATCGCGCGCGATGCGCCCGTCATTCTCGAACGGCGTCAGGATCGGCGCGATCACGCCTGTTGGGCCAGCCATGCCTTGTCTCCCGTTTCAATCGCTTCTGCCACGACAGCGGCGCAGCCGAATGTTAGTTCGTCACTACGGCCTAGCCAATCTTTGACCGATCAGGTGCAAGAGATATTGCAACCTGAAGCACAGTCATTCCTTCGGGCGAGATATTGTCATTCACATCGGTTGCGTGGACACTCACAGGCAGCGCGTGCCTGCAACAATCTGAAAGTTTGCAAGAAAATGCCCCGCATCGAACACCCGGCATACGACTACAAGAAGCCACCAGAACTGTCCGGCAGGGCCGGCGATGGTGCGCAGGTCGCCATCGTCGGCGCAGGGCCGGTCGGACTGGCGCTCGCCATTGATCTGGCGCTGCATGGCGTCAAATGTGTCGTTCTCGATGACAACAACACCGTATCGGTCGGCAGCCGCGCCATCTGCTGGGCCAAGCGGACGCTTGAAATCTTTGACAGGCTCGGCGTCGGCGAGCGGATGGTCGCCAAAGGCGTGACATGGAAGATCGGACGGCTGTATCACCGCGACCATGAGGTCTGGAATTTCGACCTCTTACCCGAAGACGGCCACAAGAATCCGGCCTTCATCAACCTGCAGCAATATTATGTCGAGCAATTTCTGGTCGAACGGTGCGCCGATTTTCCGGATCTGGTCGACCTTCGCTGGAAGAACCGGGTGACCGCTGTCGCCCAGTCAAATGGCGCGGTGACTCTGACAATTGACACGCCAGACGGCCCTTACCAGCTCGAATGTGCCTATGCCATCGCCTGCGACGGCGCGCGGTCATCCGTCCGGTCGATGCTTGGCCTCGAATTTCAAGGCCGGCTGTTTGAGGAACGGTTCCTGATCGCCGATGTCGAGATGAAGATCGAGCAGCCTTCGGAACGCTGGTTCTGGTTTGAACCAGTTTTCCACCCCGGTCAGTCAGCTCTGTTGCACAAGCAGCCCGACAATATCTACCGCATTGATCTTCAGCTTGGCCCTGATGCCGACGCGGACTTGGAAAAGCAGCCGGAAAGAGTGATCCCGCGCATCGAAAAGGCGGTTGGTCACTCGGCCTTCGAACTCGACTGGGTGTCGATCTACACATTCCAGTGCCGGAGGCTGGAACGTTTTGTCCACGACCGGATCATCTTTGCCGGCGACAGCGCCCATGTCGTATCACCCTTCGGCGCGCGCGGCGGCAATGGCGGCATTCAGGACGTCGACAATCTAGGCTGGAAACTGGCTGCCATAGTCAAGGGCGAGACAAGCGCCAAGCTGCTCGACAGCTACAATGAAGAGCGTGTGTTTGGCGCTGATGAGAACATCTTGAACTCGGCCCGCACGACAAATTTCATGTCGGCGGCGACACCGGCCGAACGGCTGTTTCGTGACGAAGTGCTTGCACTGGCAAAAGACATGCCGTTCGCGCGGCGGCTCATCAATTCAGGCCGCCTGTCACAGCCTTGCTCGTTAGCCGGTTTGTCACTGCAAACGCCCAATGCGGCTGCGCCATTGCAGCCGGGCTCCCCGTGCCCGGACGCACCGGTTCGAGCCAACGGTCGCGACACCTACCTTCTCGATCAGCTTGGCAACCGTTTCGTGGTCCTGTCGGTCGACGCCGCCGCACCGCAATCTACCCTTGAAACACTTGTAGTTTCCAACGCGCCCAACGCCGGGCTCGTCGATAGTGCCGGCCACGCCAGCATTCGATACGGGTCGGGGTGGACCTACCTGATCCGGCCGGACCAGCATGTTGCCGCCGCATGGCAGTCCCCCAATCCGGATGACATCGCGCAAGCCTTGTCGCGCGCCACATCAGGAGCTTCGGCATGATCAACATTGGCCAGGATCGACTCGGCCCGGATGGCGACGCATTCTATGAGCAGCTGATTGCGGCCCATCATAGCCTGCCGCCCGACGAAAGCAGCCGCCTCAACGCCCGGCTGGTGCTGTTGATGGCCAATGCAATCGCAGACCCAGACACATTGAAGGCGATCCTTGATCGCGCCAGCGCCAAATGACCACTGCATCTTCCGTTTGTAGATGCAAAGAAATCTGAAAAAACTTCTTTGCACACCCAAGGATCAGTGCCGCAGTTACGCCCAACAATCACGCAATCAGCGTGTTCCCGACCCCTCCCGATTGGAGATATCATGAGAAGACCATCCCTGCCTGCCGCTATGGCCGCCCTCGCACTGCCCGCGCTCGCTCATACCGCCGCCTATGCTGCAGACCCTGCGGTCCAGCCGCGCATCATCGTCAGCGGCCAAGGCGAAGCCTCAGTCAGCCCTGACATGGCGATCCTCCAGCTCGGCGTCACCCAGCAGGCAACAACGGCCCGAGACGCACTGGATGCGTCCAACAAGGCGATGGCCGACATCATTGCCGAGATGAAGAAGGAAGGCATCGCTGACCGCGATCTGCAGACCTCGAACTTCTCGGTCAACCCGGTCTACACCTACCCGAAACCTGAAGCTCCGGACCAGACGCCAAAGATTGTCGCTTATCAGGTCAACAACACCCTTGTTGTCCGGGTTCGTGACATGGCCAAGGTTGGCTCGGTTCTCGACAAGTCGGTGACGCTCGGCGTCAACCAGGGCGGCAACATTACTTTCACCAATGACGACCCCTCAGCCACGCTGACCGAAGCCCGCACTCGCGCGGTAAAAGACGCAATGTCCAAGGCCAAGACCCTGGCCGACGCAGCCGGCGTAACACTTGGCAAAGTGATCGAAATCACCGAGCAGACCTATTCACCGGGTCCGGTTCCGATGGTCATGAAGGCACGCGAAAGCTACGCTGCAGACTCAGTCCCAATCCAGGGTGGCGAAAACGCCTACCAGGTGCAGGTCAACGTCACCTTTGAACTCGGCCAAATGCAATAGCAGCAACGGCCGTCAGGCATTTGCTCAAGACATTCAGGCAACGAAAAAGGCCGGAGGATCGCCCTCCGGCCTTGGTCATCTAAAACATGTCACGACTACAAGCCGCTGCGGATCACCGGGCAACCTGGCGAACGGGCGAAGCGAACACTGACAAGATTGCCTGCATTGCTGCCGGCTATCTTGATCGAGCTGTACCTGGAGTCAGCGATGACGCCCCCGCTGATTCCCATCCTCGCAGCGGTTGCCAGCGCCTCGACGTGGCCGCAGTCAGTTTCTTGCTTCATCCGTTTCTTGCGGGTTAGCCCCCTTGGCCCTGGGGCCAGGGTCGCCGAACCTTCTGCACCTTCGTTGGCGGCAGGCCCACCTCTGCTGGTCTGGGCCGTCGCAGGCCCGGCACCAAATCCGATTATCAGCACGAGTGCTGCAGTATTGATGAACTTCAACATGCTAGCCTCCTTGTTTGGGCACCATGCCCAGGTCGTCATAGCGACAGCTTCAAGAATGGCTTTGCTTCAATGAACCTTGACTGTAGCAGCCATTCATCTGTCCGTCAGTCTTTGACGGGAGAGCGCGATTCCAAGTTCGCACTTCAATTGCCGCAAAAGCGACCGCAAGCAATTCAAGGATACCGTATCGGTATATGCGTGGCAAATTTCATCGCCGGTCGAATACATCGCAACAAAAAGGCCGGAGAGTCGCCCCTCCGGCCTTCTCATTATTTGAGGCGATTACCAGCCGCCGCGGATCACCGGACAACCGGGAGCGCGAGCGAAACGCACGCTGATGCGTTCGCCGCGGCTGCGGCCAGCCACCTTGATCGAACGGCGGCCCTCATGTTCGACATAGGCGCGCCGGATACCCATTCGGGATGCCTTGTTGAGCGCCTGACCTGTATAGCAGCCATAGGCCCGGCGATCATCCCAGCGATCTCCACCGCGGTCACCCCGGCGGTCGTCCCAGCGGTCGCCCCGGCGGTCGTCCCAGCCATCGCCACCGCGGCGATACCGGTGATCGCTGTCACCGACCCAAACGCCGACTTCGGCGCCACGATGGCCGCCACCCAATCCCAGATATACCCCATCCGCCATCGCAGGCGCGGCACCAAGAGCGCCAAGGCCAATTGCGAGCGACAATGCGGCGGTCTTGAAGAACTTCAACATGATTTTCTCCTGTGCACGGGCGATTTTGCCCATCTCGCGGAAGCGATTGCGCACAAGATGCACCCGGCCAGCTGAATGACAGCGAAATCCGCCATTCATCAGGCGTTCACTCAGCGGTCCGGCCTTGACCCAGCGGAGTGTTATCCTGCGGAATAATCGGTGATGCGGCTGATGCGGCCGTCATCGATCTCGAAAAACCAGCCGCCGGCGTTCGAATAAGATGCGCCGCCCGCATCGCGGCCCCGGCGCGTGAATTCAACCGCCGCCCGGCCGCCACCCTGATCCGTCAGGATGACGGCGTCAGACAGGGTTTCCCCACTCTTGTTCGCATGATTGGCGAAAAACGCGCGCAATGCGTCGGTACCAATCTCCCGCTTGCCAGCGTGGTCATGGGCGACATCATCTGTCACCAGCAAAGAGACCCGCTCACCATCACGGGCGTTCAATGCATCAATGAACTGCCGCACCAGCTTGATTGCAATCCGTTCGCTCACGGCTCTTCCTCAAGCATGTGATCGAAGTAGGCATCGGTATCGGACAGGTCGGTTTCGCTGGCAGTCACGCGTCCCCGCATCGAAATACCTGCATTATGTACATCTTGAGCATCGCCAGACACCAGTTTGTGCCAGGACGGCAGGTCCTCGCCCTCAGCGATCAGACGATAGGCGCAAGTCGAGGGCAACCAGGGAATTTCATAGACATTCTCTGGTGTGAGCTGAACACAATCACTGACCTGGGCAAACCGGTTTTCATAGTCCTTGCAGCGGCAAGTGCCCGCGTCGAACAGGCGGCAGCCGACCGACGTGAAATAGATCTGGCCTGTATCCTCATCCTCCAGCTTGGCCATACAACATTTGCCGCAGCCATCGCACAGTGATTCCCACTGGGCGCGCGTCATATCCTTAAGTGCTATTGTCTTCCAAAACGGCTCTGCCATGCTTGGCACATGGGACAACCGGCGCTGCCGGTCAAGCTGCGTCAGTAAGACACTGCGACAATGGCGCAATAGAATTTTCTGCAAAACCATGTTCACGGGTGTATTTAGGAAGCAACCTTTACGGGTGCGTTTGCTCCCGCCCTAAACAGCGAGTTGGCTGTGCGACAAGATATCCACTCGGCCGGAATACCAGTTCTCTGCCTTTCTTGCGAGGCGCGGCACAAGGGTGTTTGCGGGGCCTTGAACCCCGATCAACTGGTCGAACTGTCCAGACACGCCTACAAGCATAGCGTTGAACGCGGCGAGGAGATTGTTGGCGACGCAGAAACTGTGACCAGCTATTCGAATATCCTGACCGGCGTGGCCAAGCTCAGCAAGACGATGCCGGACGGCCGCCAGCAAATCGTAGGCCTGCAGTTCGCTCCCGATTTTCTCGGCCGGCCCTATGATGCAGAAAGCCGTTTGAACGTAGAAGCCGCAACTGACCTCAAGCTCTGCAGCTTCCCCAAGGTTGCATTCGACCGGCTGATGGAACAAACAAAAGGGTTGGAGAAGCGTATTTTCCAGCAAACATTGCGCGAGTTGGACGAGGCGCGAGACTGGATGCTGACGCTCGGTCGCAAAACTGCAACCGAAAAGGTCGCCAGCTTCCTTGTTATGATCGCCCGCAATGTTGACCCGACGCGCGAGCCAGATGCGCCTGTGGCCTTCGACCTGCCTTTGGCGCGCGCCGACATCGCCGACTTTCTGGGCCTGACGATTGAGACTGTCAGCCGCCAGATGACGAAGCTCGCCGGCGGGGGCGTCGTGCAGGTTCGTGGCCGCCATATCGAAGTGCCAAACCTGTCGCGTCTCCTAACCTTGGCGGGCGATCAGCAGTAACTCGCGCTCAAACGCAAGATGCCGGCGCACCGGGTCGAAGAAAGCCCGAAGCATGAAGCCGAATGCTTCCGGGTTCTGGACGGGATGTCCGTGCCCGATTCGCAACAATTCTTCGGTGATTTCCTCGGCTGAACATTCGTCAGCCACATGCTCGAATTTCAGCCGCCCGATTGTCGGATTGCCAGGCTGCTCCCCAGGCTGCCCCATCGTGGCCGCCTCAAACAATGGAAACAGCAACTCTTCCTCGAATCGATGCGCCTGCCGCATCAATGGCACCAACCGCCCCGCCACAAGAAGGCACAGCGACCGGTCAATCTGGCCTGGCAGGCTGTCGGCAATCGCTTCAAGATGATCGCACAGTTCCGTCTTTTCAGCGTAGACGACCGACATGTGCAGACTAATCGCGGCCGACGCAAGATTTGCCCCACTCGTCGTCGCAACCGTGCCTTCAACATCCGGCTGAGTCTTCGATTTGGCCATAGGTTTGGGGCTCCCGCAAACCACCTAATCCTAAGCTGAAACGTCGCAACGGCATTTGATCTGGATCAAGGCAGGCTCTTCCTCGCGCGCCTAGATCGGCCTACAAACGTTTCTTTGAACGGGGGCCTCCATGAGATTCGGCGCGGAGATTGTATTTGTCGGCCTGTTGGCCTTTCTGGCCCTGCTGGGCGCGGGCTTTGCTGTTGACGAGCCGTTCCGGCAGCACATGCTGATCGCGCTGATCGTCCTGCTAGGCACCGCTGCGGTGCTGATGCGCAAGACCAGTTTTGAGCCCGCTGCGCCGGTTGACGAGAGCGCCTATATGGACGGGCCGACCCGCTACGGTGTCATCGCCACCGTGTTCTGGGGCATTGTCGGATTTCTCGTCGGCGTCTACATTGCCATCCAGCTGGCCTTCCCAGATTTCAATCTTGAGCCCTGGTTGAACTTCGGCCGCGTCAGGCCGCTCCACACCTCGGCAGTGGTCTTCGCATTTGGCGGCAACATCCTGATCGCCAGCTCATTTTATGTCGTTCAAAGAACCTGCAGGGCGCGTCTGTTTGGCGGCAACCTCGCCTGGTTCGTCTTCTGGGGCTACCAGTTCTTCATCATCATGGCGGCGACCGGCTACCTGCTGGGCATCACGCAAAGCCGCGAATATGCAGAGCCCGAATGGTATGTCGACATCTGGCTGACCATTGTGTGGGTCGCTTATCTGGTCGTGTTCATGGGCACGGTCTTCAAGCGCAAGGAACCCCACATCTACGTCGCCAACTGGTTCTACATGTCTTTCATCATCACGATCGCCATGCTGCACGTGATGAACAACCTGGCGATCCCTGTCTCCCTGGCCGGCTCCAAGAGCTACTCGGCGTTTGCGGGGGTCCAGGATGCGGTCATGCAATGGTGGTATGGCCACAATGCCGTGGCATTCTTCCTCACCATCCCGTTCCTGGCCATGATGTACTACTTCCTGCCCAAGCAGGTGAACCGGCCGATCTATTCCTATCGGCTGTCGATCGTCCACTTCTGGTCGATCATCTTCCTCTACATCTGGGCTGGTCCACACCATCTGCACTACACGGCACTGCCAGACTGGGCGCAGACGCTGGGCATGGTGTTCTCAATCATGCTGTGGATGCCGTCATGGGGTGGCATGATCAACGGGCTGATGACGCTGTCGGGCGCATGGGACAAGATCCGCACCGATCCGATTGTGCGCCTCATGGTTACGGCAATCGCCTTCTACGGCATGGCAACCTTTGAAGGGCCAATGCTGTCGATCAAGGCCGTCAACTCACTGTCCCACTATACCGACTGGACAATCGCTCACGTCCATGCCGGCGCGCTTGGCTGGAACGGCATGATCACATTTGCGGCCGTCTATTACCTGACCCCCAAGCTGTGGAACCGCGAACGTCTTTACTCCATTCGCATGGTCAACTGGCATTTCTGGCTGGCGACACTGGGCATCGTTCTCTACGCGGCGTCAATGTGGGTGTCGGGCATCATGCAGGGCCTGATGTGGCGCGAATACGATGACCAGGGCTTCCTCGTCTATTCCTTCGCCGAAACAGTCGCAGCCATGTATCCCTACTACGTCATGCGCGTATCCGGCGGGCTGCTTTATCTCCTCGGCGGCCTGTTGATGGGCTGGAATGTCTACCAGACCATCCGGGGACGCATCCGCGAGGAAACCCCCATGGGTTCCGAACTGCCGGCTGGCAGACCCACCATTCAGGCCGCCGAGTAGGGAGCACACGATGTCATTCCTGTCGAAACACAAGACACTTGAGAAGAACGCGACCCTTCTGCTTGTGGCGTCGCTAGCAGTCGTCACCGTCGGCGGCATCGTCGAGATCGTGCCGCTGTTCTACCTCCAGAACACCATCGAAAAGGTCGAGGGCATGCGTCCCTATTCGCCGCTCGAACTGGCGGGCCGGGACATCTACGTGCGTGAGGGCTGCTACACCTGCCACTCGCAGATGATCCGCCCCTTCCGGGACGAGGTCGAACGCTATGGCCATTACAGCCTGGCGGCCGAGTCGATGTATGATCACTCCTTCCAGTGGGGTTCCAAGCGGACCGGTCCGGATCTGGCGCGCGTAGGCGATCGCTATTCCAACGAATGGCATGTCCAGCATCTGACCGACCCGCGTTCGGTCGTGCCCGAAACGGTCATGCCGGCTTACGGCTTTCTGAAAAACAATCGCTTAGACCCGAGCACAATCGCGCCCCATCTGGTTGCCAATGCGCGCGTCAATGTTCCCTACACCGAGGAGATGATTGAGGCTGCAGCGTCCGACATGGCCGCCCAGGCCAATCCGGATGCTGACACAACTGGTGTCGAGCAACGGTACCCAAAGGCGAAGCTCGGCGATTTCGACGGCAATCCGCAGGTACTCACCGAGATGGACGCGCTTGTCGCCTATCTCCAGATGCTCGGGACGCTGGTCGACTTCTCGACCTACGACGAAGCCAAGAACAGACGATAGGAGGCGACGATGGAAACCTATACCGCCTTGCGCCAATTCGCCGACAGCTGGGGGCTGCTTGGCATGACCCTCTTCTTCATCGGCGCTGTCATTTATGCGTTCCGCCCAGGCTCGAAAAAGCTGGCCGACGACGCAGCCAACATCCCCCTGCAGGACGATTGATATGAGCGAGAAAGAGGTTGACGAAGTCTCGGGCGTGTCGACGACAGGCCATGAATGGGACGGTATCAAGGAACTCGACAACCCGATGCCGCGCTGGTGGTTGTGGACCTTCTACGCGACTGTCATCTGGGGCATCGCGTACATGATCGCCTACCCGGCCTGGCCGCTGATATCCACCTCGACAGAGGGTCTGCTTGGCTGGTCGAGCCGTGGCGACGTCAGGGCAGAGCTTGCCGCCGCACAGGCCGCCAAGTCCCAATACGTCGAAGCTGTCGCATCGAAAACGGTCGACGAAATTCTCGCCGACGACAATCTGCGCACCTTTGCGACAGCCGCCGGTGCAGCCGCATACAAGGTCAACTGCGTGCAATGTCACGGCTCGGGCGCCAGCGGATCAAAGGGCTATCCCAACTTGAACGACGACGACTGGCTCTGGGGCGGCAAGATCACTGACATTGAGTATACAATCGCTCATGGCATCCGCTTTGCTGGTGACGAAGATACCCGCTTCTCGGAAATGCCTGCCTTCCGTGGCACCCTCAACCCTGAAGAGGTGAAGGCGGTTGCCAATTTTACCGCCTCGCTGTCGGGCATGAACCACGACACCGCGTTGATCGAGCCAGGTCGCGTTCTGTTCGAGAGCAACTGCGCTTCTTGCCACGGCGAAGATGGCAAGGGCGGCCGGGAATTTGGTGCGCCTGACCTGACCGACGCCATTTCGCTCTACGTTCACACGGAGGCCGACATGGAGCAACAAATCCTGCGGCCAAAGCATGGTGTCATGCCAGCCTGGAATGCGCGACTTGGCGAAACAACCGTCAAGGAGCTCGCGACTTACATATACACGCTCGGCGGCGGCGAAAAGTAGAGGGCCGGGAGCGAAAGGGCCATTCGGGCGTTGATCCTGCTCAACGCCCGATTGCGCGCAGGAAGTTAGAAATGTCAGGGCGCTGGGTTTGGCGCCCGGAGAATGCCGATGCTTGATAGCCAGGAAGTTGAACGCCTAGACGTTGACGCCGTCAATTCGGCGAAGGTGCGTCAGCCGCTTTATGCCAAGCGCAAGAAGGTTTTCCCCAAGCGCGCCGAAGGGCGCTTTCGGCGTTTTAAATGGATCGTGATGCTCATCACGCTCGGCATCTATTACCTGACGCCATGGATCAGGTGGGATCGTGGCCCCTATGCGCCCGATCAGGCTGTGCTGGTGGATATGGCCAACCGGCGATTCTATTTCTTCTTCATCGAAATCTGGCCGCAGGAATTCTACTACGTCGCCGGGCTGCTCGTGATGGCGGGCTTCGGGCTGTTCCTGGTCACCTCCAGCGTCGGTCGCGCCTGGTGCGGCTACACCTGCCCGCAAACCGTCTGGGTTGACCTGTTTCTTGTTGTCGAGGGCTGGATCGAGGGCGACCGCAATGCGCGCATCAAACTCGACCAGGGGCCGTGGACGGCGCAGAAAGTCGTGAAGCGTACTGTCAAGCATACGATCTGGTTGCTGATCGCAGTGGCAACCGGCGGTGCGTGGATCTTCTATTTTGCCGACGCGCCAACCTTGCTGATCGAACTCTTCACAGGCACTGCCGCGCCCGTCGCCTACATCACCGTCGCGGTGCTGACCGCCACCACCTATGTGTTCGGTGGCCTGATGCGCGAGCAGGTCTGCACCTACATGTGCCCCTGGCCGCGCATCCAGGCCGCGATGCTGGACGAGCACTCGCTCACCGTCACTTACAACGACTGGCGGGGCGAACCGCGCTCACGCCATGCCAAGAAGCAGGCCGCCTCCGGCATTCCGGTCGGTGATTGCGTCGACTGCAATGCTTGCGTCGCAGTGTGCCCCATGGGCATCGACATCCGCGACGGCCAGCAGCTCGAATGCATCACTTGCGCGCTCTGCATTGACGCCTGCGACAGCGTCATGGACAAGATAGGCAAGGAGCGCGGATTGATCTCCTACGCCACACTCGCCGACTACAATCACAACATGGGCCTGGCCACTGACGGCGGTGCTCAACCGATCACACCGGCGTTGGTGCACACACCAGACGGCAAGATTCGCGACGGCTTCTGGCATTTCCACCTGAAGCAGCTGTTCAGAATTCGCACACTTGTCTATTTCGCTGCCTGGTCAGCGATTGGTCTGGCGATCCTCTATGGTCTGCTGACCCGTGACCGGCTGCAGGTCAATGTCCTGCATGACCGCAATCCTCAATTCGTAACTCTGTCCGACGGCTCGATCCGCAACGGCTACACTGTCAAGCTGTTGAACATGATCCCCGAGCCACGCACCATTACGGTGTCACTTGAAGGACTTGAGGGGGCGTCGCTTCTCGTGATCGGCGACGATAGCATCGACGGACGCGACTTTGACGTGGCTGTCGATCCCGACAAACTCAAGACGATGAAGATCTTTGTCCGCCTGCCCGCTGACCGGGTCGTGGGCACGGAAGAGAGTTTCCGCTTTATCGTCGAGGACCAGTCCAGCCACGAACGTGACGCCTACACTGCAACCTTCCTCGCTCCCGGGAGAGCGCCATGAATACAAGCGGACCCAAAGAATTCACCGGACGGCACATGCTGGTGATCATGATTGTCTTTTTCGGCATCATTATCGCCGTCAATCTCACCATGGCCGTTGTCGCCAACAAGACCTGGACCGGCCTTGTCGTGAAAAATACCTATGTGGCCAGCCAGCAATTTAACGAGAAGATGGCCGAGACACGCGCCCAGGCTGCGCTGCAATGGACCGGCCAGCTCAATGTCAACAATGGCATTGTTAGCTACCGTCTTGTCGATTCCAGCGGCCGCAGCCTGCCGCTCAAATCCGTTACGATGAAATTCATGCGTCCTGTAGGTGTTCGCGACGATCGAAGCGAATTGCTGACCCGGACTGACAGTGGCGACTACATTGTGCAATCGCCTCTGGCCAACGGGACATGGCTGGTCGAAATCGAGGCGGACGCAGGCCTGGACAAGCCGTTCAGGGAGACGCTCCGCATTCAGGTGGCGAACGGAGCGCGATCATGAGCTGTTGCGCGCCAGGCGCTGAGACTGCACTTGATCTGGCATTGCCGTCAGATGACGAAGTGCGGCTGGCGGCCCGGCAGCTTGGCAATGGCGTATCGCAAATCGACCTGTCTGTACCAGGCGTCCATTGCGCCGCTTGCATTGGGACGGTCGAGCGAAAGCTGAACGCCCTGCCTGGCGTTGTATCAGCCCGCGTCAACCTTTCGACCCGGCGGGTTTCGATCCAGTTTGAAGGCGGCGTCCCACCCCTCGTCCCGTCTCTCGCATCCATCGGCTACCCGCCGCATCTGTTTGACGCGGCGCAGGAGTCTGGCGATCAGGCGCTCGCTGAACTCATCCGGGCCGTTGCAATCTCCGGCTTTGCCGCCGCCAACATCATGCTCCTGTCGGTCTCGGTCTGGTCGGGAGCCGAGGGCGCGACGCGTGATCTGTTCCATTGGGTTTCGGCGCTGATCGCCATCCCGGCGCTGTTTTTCGCCGGCCGCATCTACTACCGTTCGGCCTGGAGCGCCTTGCGGCATGGCCGGATGAACATGGACGTTCCCATCGCGGTCGGCATTACTCTGGCCTATGCGATGAGCCTCTACGAAACCGCGACCGGCGGCGAATACGCCTATTTTGACGCCTCGGTGACGCTTCTGTTCTTCCTGCTTATCGGGCGAACGCTCGATCATATCATGCGTGATCGCGCCCGCTCTGCGGTTATCGGCCTCGCAAGGCTGCAGCCACGCGGCGCTCTGGTACTCCTTGCAAACGGCCTGCGCGAATATCGGCCTGTCAGCGACATACGTGCTGGCGACCAACTCATGATTCCGGCCGGCGAACGTGTGCCAGTTGACGCGACCGTCGATGCAGGCTCGTCGGACATCGACGCCTCGATCACCAACGGCGAAAGCGCTCCCCTGCCGGTTGCGCCGGGCTCCCGGCTCAGCGCCGGCATGCTGAACCTCAGCGCCCCGCTCACCATTACAGCCACCCGCCCCGTCTCCGATTCCTTCCTCGCCGAAATGACCCGGCTGATGGAAGCGGCCGAAGGCGGCAGAGCCAGCTATCGCCGCATCGCCGAACGGGTTTCGACGCTTTACGCGCCTGTGGTCCATCTCACAGCGCTCGCCACATTTCTCGGCTGGATCGCCTTTAATGGCGACTGGCATCAGGCAATGACCATCGCAATCGCCGTCCTGATTATCACCTGTCCCTGTGCACTCGGACTTGCCGTGCCGATCGTTCACGTCGTGGCGGCGCGAAAATTGTTCGAGGCTGGCGTCATGCTGAAGGATGGTTCGGCGCTTGAACGGCTGGTCGATGTCAACACGGTCGTTTTCGACAAGACAGGCACGCTGACACTGGGCAGCCTTCGCCTCACCAATGCGGGTAAGATCGCACAGGACCATCTTGCAATCGCGCAAGAATTGGCTGGCCATTCCCGCCACCCGGTCGCTGCGGCCATCCTTGCTGTTTCTATTCCCCCCGGTGAACAGCTGGAGGAGGTCTCCGAGGTCCCCGGTTGTGGCCTCCAGGGCCGCAGCGGCACAATTGTTTGGCGCCTTGGCCGCGCCGCCTGGGCAGCGCCCGACGCAAAGGGTCTCCAAGGAACGGTTCTGTCCCGCGATGGCGTCCCGGTCGCCAGCTTTATGTTCGACGACATCGTCCGCCCCGGCGCCCGCGACATGATCGCCAATCTGAAACGTGATGGTTTTGGCGTCGAAATGCTGTCTGGCGACGCAAACAGTATCTGCGCAAGCGTCGCGGACAATGTCGGCATCGAAACCTGGTCTGGTGAGCTGATGCCGGTCGACAAGGTTTCCCGGCTCTCCAGCTTGGGGGCGCAAGGCCGCAAGGTGCTGATGGTTGGCGACGGACTGAACGACGCCCCGGCCCTGGCGGCGGCCCAGGTATCGATGGCGCCGGCGACAGCAGCCGAAATCGGCCGCCAAGCCGCCGATTTTGTCTTCCTGGGCCAACGGCTGGACCCGGTCGCCTACGCAATCGAGATCGCCCGGGGCGCCAATCGCCTTGTCCACCAGAACATTGCGCTCGCGATCATCTACAACGCCATCGCGGTGCCGATTGCCATATTTGGCTACGTCACACCATTGATTGCGGCGATTGCGATGTCCGCCTCGTCGCTGTTGGTCATCGGCAATGCGCTGCGCCTCACGGGTCCGGCGAATGTGCCATCGAATCCGATCAGGCCGCGCGAACGGGAAGCGGCGGCATGAACATCCTCACTTACCTCATTCCGGTCGCTCTGTTTCTCGGCGCAGTCGGGCTCGCTGCCTTTGTCTGGGCTCTACGCAGCGGCCAATATGAAGACTCCGACGGTGCGGCGGAGCGCATCCTGATCGACGACGAAGAATAGGTCGCTCGCCCGGCATCCAGGGTCTCTGCCGGGACGGCCCGAAAAATACTTCACCCCCTTCACATCCTCACCGCAAATCGGCCAATTTGCGCCGCTTTTGCTTGGAACAAACACGTCCGGCAGGCATTTATCTGCCGAAGGGTCCGTCCAGAACGGCTGAAGGAGTTTGCCTTGAAGAATGTCCATGCACGGCGTCTTGCCGCCGCCACTGCACTCGCCATGTTGACCGCCGGAGGTTCCGCATTGGCTGCGGCCGAGAGTCAGCCGGCCGGAACGAACTCAGTATCCGGCCATGTTGGTCAGCTCGCGCAAGCCGACAACGCCGCACCCGAAGACGAAGCGCTGAAACAGCAGAAGCAGGCGGAAGAGGAAGCCGCCAGGGCAGCGCAGGAGGCCGAGGCTGCAAAGGCAGCTCAGGAGGCCGAGGCTGCAAAGGCCGCACAGGAAGCCGAGGCTGCAAAGGCCGCGCAGGAGGCCGAGGCTGCAAAGGCAGCGCAGGAAGCCGAGGCTGCAAAGGCCGCTCAGGAGGCCGAGGCTGCAAAGGCAGCTCAGGAAGCCGAGGCTGCAAAGGCAGCGCAGGAAGCCGAAGCTGCAAAGGCAGCGCAGGAGGCCGAGGCTGCAAAGGCAGCTCAGGAGGCCGAGGCTGCAAAGGCAGCGCAGGAGGCCGAGGCTGCAAAGGCAGCGCAGGAGGCCGAGGCTGCAAAGGCAGCGCAGGAGGCCGAGGCTGCAAAGGCAGCGCAGGAGGCCGAGGCTGCAAAGGCAGCTCAGGAGGCCGAGGCTGCAAAACCGGCGCCCGAACAGCAGGCCGCGCCAGCCGTCCAGCCAACTCCGGAGCAGCAGGCCGCGCCGGCAGTCGAGCCAACTCCTTCAGACGCTGCTCAGCCGGCAGCGCCAGCCGTTGAGCCAACAACCAGGGCCGAGCGCCAAAAACTGCGCGAAGAGCGCCGCAAGCAGCGCCAGGAAGCGCAGGAACAGCAGGCCGATCAGGACACGAAAGAGGCTTTGCCTGCAGTCCCGCTCCTTCCGGGCAGCGACACGCCGGTCCTAGACAGCCAGAAAGACACTCCGGTGCCCGCCGAAGCCGAGGTAAAAGAAACGGCCCAGCCCGTGCAGCCTCCCGCGCCGCCTCCGATTTCCGACCAGGACGCTCAAAAGGAAACGGTCAAGATCGAGGACATCATTCCTGTTACCCGCGAGGAAGGCAGACGTGTCGAGGGCCAGCGCCCGCCGCGTGAGGAGCGCCGCGAAGGCGCCGACATCCTGCGCGAAATCGGGGGCCGCATCATCATCGATCTGGGTGGCCGCCCTGTGGTTGAAAGCTCCGACCGTCCGCGCATGTCGCGCGACGCCCGCGAAGTCTATTACGAGGAACTGCCGCGTGGGCGCACCCGCGAGACTATCGTACGTCCGAACGGCGTCGAGATCGTCACCGTGCGCGACCGCTACGGCGAAGTCATCCGCCGCTCGCGCATCATGCCTGATGGCCGTGAATATGTGCTCGTCTATGTCGACGAGGAACGCCGTGGCCCGCGTGACGGCCGCTGGCGCGATCCCGGCGACGATCTGCCGCCTCTGGTGCTGACCATCCCGGCCGACGAGTATATTCTCGACGCCGAACAAGCCGAAAGCGATGACGACTATTATGAATTCCTCGATCAGCCGCCGGTCGAGCGCGTTGAGCGTCTCTATTCGGTGGACGAGGTGAAGCGCTCTGCGCGCGTGCGCGACACGGTTCGCCGCGTCGATCTCGACACCATCACCTTCGGGTTCGGTTCAGCCGAAATCGACGAGGATGCGATCAGCCGCCTCGACAATGTCGCCAAGGCGATGGAGCGCATGCTGGAGCAGAATCCGGCCGAAACCTTCCTGATCGAGGGTCACACCGACGCCGTCGGCTCCGACATGGCGAACCTCGCCCTGTCTGACCGCCGCGCCGAAGCGGTGGCGTCAGCATTGACCGACGTGTTCGAGATCCCGCCAGAAAACCTGACCACCCAAGGCTATGGCGAGCAATATCTCAAGGTCAAGACCGACGCGCCTGAAGAGCGCAACCGCCGCGTCGCGATCCGCCGCATCACGCCGCTGGTCTCGCCGGTCGCGAGCGCCCGGTAACATCCCCTGCCCCGTCACTTTGGGGACAGGACATCAAGCCGGTCAGCGAAAACGCTGGCCGGCTTTTTTGCTGCGGCGCATCAGCCCAGAGACTGCGGCCTTCGCCGGTGAACAATGCCGGTCGTCTCCCGCGACGGCCCGGTCAGGATGGCATGCGCCGCGTCCGCCATGATTCTGGACAGCCGGCTCATCGACACCACGGTCTGGCCGCCGAGCAGGCTGCGCACCACTGCGGTATCAATCGCCGTCAGCGACCATAGCGAATTGAACGCAATACCATCCCGGCGACATTCCTCTGCCATTCCATCGCTCTTTGCAGATTGGACAGCCATCGGTCATCGGGTGGTTGCGGGCGGCAGGTGGTGCCTCACCCCTCCCGATACTGTTCGTCCGTCACCGGCTCCAGCCACTCCACCGGGCTGCCATCCAGCGCCTCCTGGATCGCCAGATGCGCCATGCGCGTCGCCGGCCCTGCGCCATGCCAGTGTTTTTCTTGCGGAGGGATCCATACCGTGTCGCCCGCATGGATCACCTGCGCATCCTCGCCCCACACCTGCACCACGCCGACGCCCAGCGTCACATAGAGCGTCTGACCAAGTGGATGTGTGTGCCAGTTGGTCCGCGCGCCGGGCTCAAACGTCACCAGCGCAGCGCGCACCCGCGCTGGCTCTGGCGCCTCGACGATTGGCTCCTGCCAGACAGTCCCAGTGAACCAGTCGGCGTTCGGCCGCCGCGATGTGGCATCTCCATTGCGCGTGATTTTCATGCCATCTCTCCTGCCTGAGTGCCGCTGGTAATTGCAAAACCAAATTCCCACATCTTGGCCAACATCTGAGGATTTTCCAATGGCCTATGACCTCCCTGATGGCGACGGGCCGCTGCTCGACGCCTATTCGAATACCGTTTCCGGCGTGGTTGACCGCGTTGGCCCAGCCGTTGCGCGCATCGAGCGCGTTGGCGGCCCCGGCGGCCACGGCTCTGGTTTCGTCATCTCGCCCGACGGGCTCGTCGTCACCAACAACCATGTCGTTGAAGACGCAAAAGCCGTACGCATTTCGATGCCGGACGGCTTTGTCAGCGAAGGCCGGGTGCTGGGACGCGACCCCGACACCGACATCGCACTGGTGCGCGCCAATGGCAGCCCCGACGCCTATGCGCCGCTTGGCGATTCCAAACTTCTACGGCGCGGCCAGATCGCCATCGCGATCGGCAATCCACTAGGCTATGAATGGACCGTCACCGCCGGCGTCGTTTCGGCGCTTGGCCGCTCCATGCGTGCTTCGACCGGCCGCTTGATCGACGATGTCATCCAGACCGACGCCGCGCTCAATCCGGGCAATTCCGGCGGCCCGCTGGTCTCATCCGCTGGCGAAGTCATCGGCGTCAACACCGCCGTCATTCGCGGCGCGCAGGGCATTGCGTTTGCGGTCGCGTCGAATACGGCCAATTTTGTCATCACCGAGATTCTGCGATTTGGCCGGGTGCGCCGCGCCTTCATCGGCATTGCAGCCGAAACCATCACCCTGCCGCGCCGCACCACCTTGCTGGCGGGCCGCAAGGCCGACACAGCGGCCCGCATCCGGTCGGTCGACAAGGATGGTCCCGGAGCCAAGGCAGGGCTGCTCACCGGCGACGTTATCCTGACGATTGATGGACGCCCGGTCACCGGCGTTGACGATCTGATCCGCCTGCTCGACGGCGGAAAGATCGGCGCAGCTTGTGTGCTGCAGGTCCTCTCGCCGCGCGGGCTGGAGACAAAGATCGTGCTGCCGTCGGCGCGCGGCTAGACCCTTTCAGGTCCAAATGGAATCGTTCTGCCGGAGGGGATTTGGGCCAAGGTCGAGGGCTTTGGCGAAGGACGGGCTGGTGGCCCGGCCAAGTCCGAAGCCCGATGGATTTGACCCAAATCCACCCGGCCCACCGGTCGCCCCCGCGTCTGCGACGCGGGAAAGGCCGACCGGCAGACTATTCTGGTTGGGTTTGCCGAAGGCAACCCAACTGGGTTTCCCGCTGGCGGCCACCCGCCGCGTCAGCCGGACTTGGCCGGGCCACCAGCCCGTCCTTCGCCGCCTTCCTTGCGGATCGCCTCGCCATCGCGGAAACAGAACCGTTTCCATTTGAACCTGAAAGGGTCTAAGCACCGGCAGCATCCGGCTGATACTGCGCCAGGAATTCTGCGCTTGGCTCGATCGGGCAAATCACGTCGATCATCACTCCATTCGGGTCGGCGGTGATGAAATGGCGCTGGCCAAAATCCTCGTTGCGCAGCGTGTGCAGGATCGGCAGGCCAGCTCCCTTGATGCGGGCGTAAATCGCGTCCGGATCCTTCACCTCGAAATTTATCAGCAGCCCCTGCGTTGGCTTGCGCATCGCGTCGGGCACTGTGTCATGGTCAAATCGCACCATGCCGAGGTTGACCCGCAGGTCGTCCATCATCTGCAGATGCACATACCAGTCACTCTCAAACAGCGGCTTGAAACCGAGATTTGCGACATAGAATGCTGCCGTGGCCGAGACATCCTCCACCATCAGCACCGGGTAATAGCTCGTCGTTTTCATTGCCGTTTTCCCACTTCTTATTTACATACATATTGCACGTATCAACAAATAAATACATTCTGCATGTATGTAAAGGACGGAAATGCCAAGATCCAGCAAGGCGCAGACCGAGCAGACCCGCACAGACCTGATCGCGGCGGCACGCGCCCTGTTCGTCGAAACAGGCTATGCAGACACAGCCACGCCAGACATCGTTGCGGCGGCCGGTGTCACCCGCGGCGCGCTCTATCACCACTTTGAGGACAAGAAGGCGCTGTTCAGGGCCGTCGTCGAGCATGAATCAGAGCTCGTAGCCGCAGCCATAGATGCCGCCTCGCCCGCTTCAAAATCTCTGATGGAGGCGCTGTCAGCTGGGGGCAGCGCCTTTCTCGATGCCATGCAGGTGCCTGGCCGCAGCAGGCTGCTCTTGCTCGACGGTCCAGCCGTGCTTGGCCGCGCAGAGATGGACGCAATCGACAGTCAAACCGGCGGCACGCGCACCCTGCACGAGGGACTGGCTGCAGCCATGCGCTCCGGCGAGATTGTCAGACTGCCAATCGCTCCACTGGCGGCGATGCTATCAGCCGCATTTGATCGTGCGGCACTGGAGATTGCCTTGGGAGCCGACCGCGCCGCCTATGAGGCGACGCTGCAGCAACTGATCATAGGTCTGGCGACAAAGCCCCGCTGAGGACGATCAAAGCTCACAAAGACTGCTTTGAAACCGTCAGGCTGAGACGAAAATGGTGATTTTCGAGCATCGGAGCGGAGCGCATATGAAACACGTGAGCACCGAAGCGCAGAAAAGCGCCATTTTTGCGGGCCAGCCTCACGAGGTTCAAAACGGGCTTTCAGCCCTCAAACATCCGGTCGCCGTTCTGGTCGACAATCTGCTTGCCTTTGACCAGTGCCTGCTCGGCAGCCATGTCCTGCCCCGGAAACCGGTCGGCCCGGATGAAGCGATGTTCTTTGGTCACGCCCTCGATCTCGCGAGAAACCACGCCGCACGTCTGCCATTGCCCGTTCTCCTGATAGGGCGTCGCGGCGATGTGATAGCCGTTGTAGTCGATCTCTTTCACCGGGCCGCCAGGCTTTGCGGCATCGCCACCGCCAAACAGTTTTTTGAAAAACGACATCGAAACTCTCCCGGCACTCCGCCGCGCCCAGTGTCACCGTCCGGCGCGTCAGGTCAACCCGCGCCTGAGGCTTCCGCCCGCAACCCGGTCAAAAACACCCGCACGAGATGGTCGATCTGCCGCCACGCCGGATCGGTTCCGCCAGGGCCGCCAATCCGCCGCGTATTGGTGACAATGCCGTGCACGCTCGACCACAGGACATGCGCCGAAAGTTTTGCCCGCTCCGCATCGAGCCCGAGCGACCCATCAAGCCTCAGCACGCCCGAAATGATCGACATCAACCCGTCGAGCCGGCTGAAATAATTCGCCTGCCGGTCCGCCCCGATCTTTTCCGCCGGAAACGCCACCAGTGCCATCCAGCTTTTCTGGTGCGCCTCGACATAGTCCAGATAGGTGCGCGCCAGTTCCAGCAGACATTCGCGCGTATCGGTCACGTGCGCCGCCTTCAGCCGCCCGATCGCCGCCATGCCGGCCTGTTCCAGCCCGGCAATCAGCTTGAGATTGACCGCCACATGCAGCGCGTCCATGTCGCCGTAAAGATTGTAGATTGAGCCAAGTGCGATCCCGGCCCGGCTGGCGACAGTGCGTGCTTTCAGCTGGTCGGCCCCGCCCTCTTCCAGCAGCGCCTCGGCAATCTCGAGCACCCGTGCGCCCACTTCGTCCCTGTCCAGCGCCATCGCTGTCTCCGATCTGGCTGCCCGTCCTGTGGGTGCAGCTCGCCTGCGCGCCTCACGCGCATGTTCACTACATATCACGCCACCCGGCTTTTGTGAACATTGTTCAATTCTTTGGCCGCCGCACCGCACGGCAATCCGCCACCGCCCGTTAACCACCCGTCATTTCACATGAACATTGTTCAAAATAGTGCTTGAACAATGTTCACAAGCTGATACATATAGGCCGTGAACAACGTTCATAAACAGGAGCAAACAATGTTTCAGGCAGTCAAGACCCTCATCGCCGGCGTTAACGCCCAGGCTAGCGAACACTTCACCGATCGCTTCGCCGTTGACCTTCTCAACCAGAAGATCCGTGAATCCGAGGCAATGCTCGCAAGCACCAAGCAGACGCTCGCCTCGATCATCTTGCGCGAGCGCACCGAGCGAGCCAATCTCGAAGCCTTGTCCGGCCAGATCGCCGATCTGGAGCTCCGCACCGCAGCTGCCCTGAAAGCCGGCAGCGAAAACCTGGCCATCGACGCCGCAGCCGCCATCGCGTCGCTCGAAAACGAACGCACTCTGCGCGTCAAGACAGTTGCCGGCCTTGAAGAACGCGCCCAGCGCATGCGGCTGTCCGTGGAAAAGATGCATCGCCGCATTCTTGACCTGCGCCAGGGCGCCATCCATGCCACCGCAGTCGACGCCGAACACAAGGCCCAGCGCCAGCTCAATCGCACCATCGGCGCCTCATCAAGCGTCAAGGAAGCCGAAGATCTTCTGGCCCGCATTCTCGGCCGCGACGATCCGCTGATCGAGACGGAAGTGCTCGACGAGATTGATGAGGAACTCGGCCATGCAAAGATCGCCGGCCGCCTCGCCGACGCGGGCTTCGGCCAGCCGCTGAAAGTCCGGACTGAAGACGTTCTCCTGCGCCTGCGCGCCAGCGCATCGCAAAACCTTAACCAAGACTAGAGCAATTCGGAAGTTGACCTAAGGTAATTCATCAATTCTGGGTTGTCGTACGAAAATGATTGGCCCGACAACCTGCAACCGAAATTCAAATTCAACTTGGAGACACACATGAACTCGAACCAGACCTACATCATGTTCAACGGCATCGGCATCGCCGTGGCACTTGCCATGCTCAGCCTGTCGATCTGGATGGCCCCTGTCGACCTTTCTACCAAGGGCTTTTGGGGCATGGGTGTCTTCCTGCTCTGTGGCAGCCTCGTCAATTTCATCAAATACCGCATGGATGACCGAGCCACCCACGAAACCGTCAGCAAAATCGAAAAGGCCAAGACCGAAAAGCTGCTTTCGGAATATGCCGCCAAGGACAAGAACTGACCGCAATCATCGCGATCCAGTCACGGACAGGGCCGGCGCAAGCCGGCCCTTTTCATTTGCCCGTCGGCATTGCCGCGGTGGCGGCGGCCGAAAAGGTGAATTCAGGATGAACGGCCGGTTCCACCTGAGTTCACTCAACCAATGTCAAAACCGGGTCAGAACCGCAGCGACCCCCCGCAGCGGGCGAAATGGAGGAAGCAAAATGTTCGCCAAGATCAAAACCGCAGCCCTGTCCGCCATCATCGCGTTGGGCGCATTTGCAGCAGCACCATCGGTCGCCCAGGCTGCTGATGTCCGCATCGGCATTCAGGTCGGTAGTGGCTACGGCCCAAGCTGGGGCCCAGGTTGGGGCCACGGCCCGCGCTGGCGCGATGCCCGCTGCACACCGGCCAAGGCTATGAAAAAGGCCCGCCGCATGGGCATGAACCGTACCTGGGTTGACCGCGTCAGCCCGAATAGAATCGTGATCAAGGGCCGCAAGAACGGCCACCGCGCCACAATCGCCTTTGGCCGCGCGCCCAGCTGTCCTGTGCGCAACTGGCGTTAACGATCCCGTTGGATCAGTGCCGCCCCGCAGCCTCGCTGCGGGGCTTTTGTTTGTCAGGAAATACGCATGACCGGCTGCCGCAGCACGGTTTTCAGTCTCTCAGGCGCGGTCTTGCGCGGATCGCCAATATAGATCTCGTGGTGATGACCGGTCTCGGTCAGGCCGTTTTGCGGCAGGAAATCGCCATGCAGTTTCGCCAGCACCGGCCCCTCCTCGTCATAGGAGCCGACATGCATCGTCTGCACGCAAAGTCCCTCGTCTAGTGTCTCCAGCCGCAAGCTCTTTGGCGGCTCGCCGCGCTTTCCGCCTGCCTTCTTTACCGCCGCCGCAATCATATCAGGCGTGATCCAGTCAGGCTGCAGGATCATCATCGTCCAGGACCACTTGTCTTTCTGCCGGCTGACAAATGTCTCCATGTCCTCGGCCCACCAAAGACCTTCCAGCGGCATCACGCCATAGTCGCGGCCAAGCTCATTCTTCGACATGAACTTTACCGGATAACTCACCGAGTAGAGCCACTCGACTGCATCGCGGTATTCGTCAGCCGTGTTGGGGTCGCCACGTCCGTCGACCTTGAGATATCGCATCGGCGGCACATCGACGATGACAAACCGCCCCGCAGGCGGTGCATAGAGATGCTTAAGCTCGCGCTTGAGATCGGCCTTGTCAGCCACGCTCAGCGTTCCGTCAGAGCCAGCTTTGCCCCGAGCGCCACAAAGGCCGCGGCAAAAGTACGACGCATCCACGCCATCACATTGGGGCTCCCAAGCACTCTGTCGCGCATCGAGGCGGCAAACAGCCCGTAGATCGCAAAGACCACAAACGTCGCCAGCATGAACACACCCGACAGTTCCAGCATGCGCAGCAGCAGATAGGGTTCTGTTGGCGAAATGAACTGCGGCAGGAAGGCGACAAAGAAGATCGAGAGCTTTGGGTTGAGCAGGTTCAAAAGCACACCGTCCACTATCACCTGCCCGGCCGAGCGCGCGTCAGTCCTGGCGTCGATCTTCATCGCGCCACGCTCTTTCAGCGTCGCCCATGCCATATAAAGCAGGTAGGCGACGCCCGCATATTTGACGATATCAAACAGCAGCGCCGACGTATGCAGCAGCGCCGCCAGCCCGGTGATCGCTGCAATCAGATGTGGCACGATGCCAAGCGTACACGCAAAGGCCGCCCAGATGCTCGCCCGCGCCCCGCGCGTCAGCCCCGCCGCAATCGTATATGTCGCGCCGACGCCGGGCGACGCCACAATGATCAGCGTCGTGATCAGGAATTCAGCCGACATGGACAGGCTCCAGATGTGAACATTCCAGCCCATGCTGCCCGTGTTGAAAGATGCTTGCAATCAGGGCGAGCACCAAAATTTGCGCAGCCAAAGCAGCCACCGGCGTCACGGCATTTGACGTACTGGAACAGACAAGCCGCTCAAGCGGCGGTCCACAGACTCCCACCAGCAGAATTTGATGACACCAAAAAACTGTAATATTTCAACGTACTCAACCTCTGCGTTAAGAATCTTTCAAGTCCGCATTCGGTAAGAATTCTAAGTAAAGCCGGGATGCGCGAAATGTTCAAAAACTTCCTGAAAAGCAAAGCCGCCAATGTTGCCCTGTTGTTTGGCCTGGGCGCAATTCCATTGCTGCTCGCCATAGGGGTAGCCGTTGACTTCTCGCGCGCCAGCTCGTCGAAGGCCCATTTGCAGGAGCTCAGCGATGCTGCCGTTCTTGCGGCGGCGGGTTCCGACGCAAAAACGCTCGCGAAATTGAAGGAAGTCGCTGAAAAGCAGATCGCCGCCAATTTCAGCCGCCGTTCTGAAATGGCAAGTGTCGTAATCGCCGGCATGACCGAAAAGGACGGCAAGATCGATATTCAACTGACGGCCAGCGTTCCGACGCATTTCATGGGAATTGCCAATGTGGCATCGCTGCCGATTAACGCGAAGTCGACTGCGGTCCGCGGCCCTGGCGAAGAGCTCGAAGTTGCTCTTGTCCTCGACTCGACATGGTCGATGTCTGAAGCAGACTCCAGCGGAGGCACCAAACTCGAAACCTTGCAGAAGGCAGCTTCCAATCTGGTCGATGTGCTTCTGGCGACAAACGGCGTTCGCGTCGGACTTGTTCCTTATGCAGAAAACATCAATGTCGGCGTCCACAATCGTCATGCGAGCTGGCTCGACGCCCCTCCGGACGTCAACTATGGCGGCGATTGCTACGACAAGACAGAAGAGCGGACTTGCAGCCGTTACGAGGCAGAGCCTTGCACAAGCATGATCGACAATGTGGAGACCAAACGCTCATGCTACTGTGAAGAGGAACAGGTTACGCCCCTCAACCCTCCACAAAGGATTTGCTACGGCGGGTGGGGCACAACGTTCCACGGTTGTGTCGGAATGCGCCTGGACGAAAAAGTGCGCCTGCGCGACGGTGCACCAAGCGTGAGATATCCCGGCTTTGTTGAATACTACAAGTTCTGTGGCTCTGAGGTCATGCCCCTCGGCGTGAACGCGACCAAATTGAAAGACGCAATCACCAATCTGGAAATCATGAATATCTATACCGGACACAGGCCTCAAACATATCTGCCGGGCGGCCTCACCTGGGGGCGGAATATTCTGTCTCCGGAAGCGCCTTTCACCGAAGGCAAGGCCTATACTTCCTCAACCGGCGGTCCGCGCAAGATATTGATCCTCATGACGGATGGCGACAATACGATGAGACTGGACACTTGGGATGGCAAGGCGAAGAGCTTCTATGTCTGGTCATCTGACCCTGACACCCATGCTCCCTACAAGGCTGAAACTGACACAGACACACGCCAGCTTTGCTCTAACATCAAAGCCAGTGGCATCGAAATCTACACCATCGGCTTCATGGTCGGCGAGAGGCCCGAGTCCAAGGCACTTCTCCAGGAGTGCTCGAGCAACGGCAAGACGCACTATTTTGATGCCGTCAGCGCAGAAGAACTGGTGCAGGCATTCGCAACGATTGGAAGCCGTTTCAACGGCGTTCGCCTGACCAACTGAGGTCGGCGGCGTCGCTGCTGACGGCGTGCCATCAGCGCGCCGTCACCACCTGTCCCCTCACCCAGGCCGCGCTCCGATATAGACTGAAGCCGGGCGCAACAGCCTGCCATTGCGCTGCTGCTCGATGGCGTGCGCCGTCCAGCCCAGACAGCGCCCGACCGCAAACACCGGCGTGAACGCCTGCCGCGGTATCTTCAGCGCATCAAGCAGGATCGCTGTGTAGAACTCAACATTGGTGTCGAGCTTGCGGCCGGGTTTTGCCTGCGCCAGCGCCTGCCGCGCATAGGCCTCCACCTCCGCCGCCAGTCCAAGGTCCGCCCCCGCGCCACCCAGCCGTTCAACCGCCGCCTTCAGCACATCGGCACGCGGGTCGCGCACCTTGTAGATACGGTGGCCAAATCCCATCAGCCGATCCCCGCGCCCCAGCGCCCCGTCGATCCACCCGGCGATGCGATCCCGCGTCCCGATCTGATCCAGCATATCAAGCACAGGCTCCGGCGCACCGCCATGTAATGGCCCAGCTAGCGCGCAATAGGCCGCCGTCACCGCCATGCCGAGATCAGCCTGCGTTGATGCGACCACCCGCGCTGCAAATGTCGAGGCGTTCATGCCGTGGTCAGCGACAGTCACCAGATAGGCGTCGAGCGCCTTCGTTTCGGTATCGCTGGCGGCCACCCCACGCATCATACGCAGCAGGTCGGCAGCCTGCCCAAGTGTCGCATCCGGCGCAATCGCGGTCTCGCCACGTCCCTGCCGCACGATCGCCGTCACCAGCACAGGCATCGCGCCGGCCAGCCGCGCCTCGGGCGGCATCGCGTCACTTCTCGGCAGTCCAATGGCTGCAATGCCGGCGCGAAAGGCTTCAACCGCCGAAAGCCCTTCCATTGCAGGCCAGATCGCGCCCAACCGATCAAACGCGCCCAGCCGCGCCTGCCCAAGCCACGCGCGCACATCATCGGCGGAGATCTCACGCCCATACGCAATCGACCAAAGCCGTGCCGCGAGCCCTTCGTAACCGGTGCTCGCCGCCAGATCGCCGATCCGCTCGCCGGCAACGATCAACTCACCCTGTCCGCCATTGACGTCCGATAGGCCCGTCATGGCGGCCACAACGCCGTCAAGCCCGCCTGTATTTTTCAGATGTGCGTTCATGATCGTCTCCTGTGTTGCGTTGCAACATAGATTGACCAGCGCGATTGATTGATCAATATTGATTTGCATGATCAATATAAAGACGGTGACGGTGCCGCTTTATCTCACTGCCCGCGAGGCAGCGGGCGAACTCGCCATTTCGCCTGCCACGCTCTACGCCTATGTCAGCCGCGGCCTTATCCGCTCGGAGCCCGTCGGCGAAGGCCGCGCACGGCGTTACCGCGCTGACGATGTCCGCGCCATGCTCGCCCGCCGGTCCGGAGCTGCCGCATCTGACGCTAAGCCGCCGGTCCTCGACACGTCGGTCGGCACAATCACCGAGGCAGGCCCGGTCTATCGAGGCGTCACGGCGGTCGCGCTGTCGCAGACCGCGACGCTCGAACAGGCCGCAACGCTCCTGTGGGGCGTCGAGGACGCTGATCCCTTTGCCGCTACAAACATCCCGGAGCCTGACACAGCCATGCTGGCGGTCATGTCGGCGTTACACAATGCCCAGCCGCTGCCCCGCGCAATTGCAGCGCTATCGCTAGCAAGCGACGCTGACACGCGCGCCCACAGTCGTTCACCAGACGGCCGCGCAGCAGTCGGCGCGCGCGCCATGCGGCTGATGACGGCGGCGATCCTGGGCGCGCAACCATCCAGCGCGCCGATCCATCAACAAGTTGCCCGCGCCTGGGCGCCAGCCGACGACAGGGCAGCGGATCTGTTCCGCATCGCTCTGGTCCTTCTTGCTGACCATGAGCTGAACGCTTCGACCTGGACTGTGCGCTGCGCCGCATCAACCGGCCTGACCATCTATGACGCGCTGATCGCCGGCCTTGTGGCGCTGAAAGGTCCGCGCCATGGCGGCGCTGGGCCGCTTGCCGCCATGATGCTGGCCGAACTCTCCGGTGGCGACATCGCCGCCCGCATCCGCGGCCGGGTGGCGCTCGGCCAGCCGATCCACGGCTTTGGCCACACGGTCTACAACAATGGCGATCCGCGCGCCGACGTACTGTTGGCTGCCCTCGCCAAGGCCGGGGCCGATCCGCGCCTGACGGTCGAGGCTCCCACCCTCATCACCGAGGCAACCGGCCTCTATCCCAATATCGACTATGCGCTGGCGGTCCTGATGCACACGTTCAGCCTGCCGATTGGCCACGAAACCTCTTTGTTTGCCATTGCGCGCAGCGCCGGCTGGGTCGGCCACGCCATCGAACAGCTCGAATCCGGCACGCTCATCCGCCCCCGCGCCCGCTATATCGGCCCTTTGCCGGGTCGTGGGCGGGCGGAAAAGGCTTGAGACCATGGACACCCCACCCGCAGACAAGCAAAGTAGGCTCACGGACGAACAGGACCGGCCAATGCCTGCATCGTGGATTGCTGTCCCGCTCAACCTCGTGTGGTGGTGGTCAGCTCTAAGTGGGAACTGGAGCGCGATGATCATTGTTGGGGCCGCGCTTGTGGTCCACGCGTTCCTTACCCGGCGCGCCTATGCAGCAATGTATGACATCTGGGTCCTCTTCAATCACAAACCGACACGCTTCTTTCGCGGCGTCCGCGGCCTGTTGACCAGCCCCGGAGCCGCCAATTCGATCAACTTCATTTCCAGCTCACTGTTGTTTGGCTTCTGCCAACTGAAATACGGCTTCCATAGCCCGTTCACCATCGCGACCCTGCTGATGGGCGGACTGATGATGATTGTCCATCTCATCGCCGTTACCTTTCGGCGATAAGGAGCGAGATGAAAACCAATAACGCGGGCACTCAATGACATGAAGCAGGATTTGCGCGCTCGCTATGGGGAGAAAATCATCGACGCAATCGAACTGCTCATAACGAATGAATTTGACGAGCTTATGCGACGCGGATGGATTTTCGATTTTTCCCGCCCGTTCCTTGAGAGTTCAGCCGGCGAGGTCGATCGCACCCTATTCATTATTCCTGATCTACACGGCATCATGTTTGCAGAGCTGAATGCATTCGAAGATGGCAGAGGCCATCAAATCATCGTCGAGATTCCATTGCGGGAGCAAGTCAATGGCGACATGGACGCCATGATTGCAACGTTCGAAATTCCGAACGACGGGTCCTTCCTGCTCACAAGCGCGGGATGGCGAAACTACGCACTTTACCGCGCGCATCACTCGCACGATAAGCTGAACTAAGCCTTCCCGATCAGGCCGCGCGATAAGTTGTTACGCCAATTGGACTTGGATCAGATACCACCTGGCCAATCCTTCAACCTATCCCTATGGCACATCATCGTTCCGCGCCGGCCCACCCTCGTTCTCGAGGTTCATCAGCCGCTTCGTCTCGGAGCGGTTGAATTTCAGGCGCACGCCGGCCCCACCGCCATTTTCCGGAATGAACAGCGCGCCTGCGTCCTCCAGCACCCGCTGCAAGACGGCGATGGTGGCGTCATCGGGCGTTGAAATCTTGCGCTCAAACTCTTCGATCACTACCGCATCGACCTCGCAGCGCCCGGCAAATATCTCGCGCGACAGCTCTACAAGCGCCCGCGCGGCGCGGCATTGTGGTCCGGTGATCGGCATTCGTCTCTCCCTCATCAATTTCGGGAGAAACGATAAGCGGTTCAATTCCCCGCGTCGAGGCCGCCAACCTTGGGCGGCAGTTCAAACATCGTGCTGAACCGCGCAAGCAACGGACGATCCCCGTCGACAGTCAGCCGGCCTGCGGCTTCCAGATCCGCCGGGTCGACAAAGCCATGCACCACGCCGGCGATTTCGCCGGGGTCGCCCGTCAACGTCAGGTCCGCCCGGTCGATCTCGCCCCGGCCTTCGATCAGCTCGCCGTCCTTCACCTGCGCCCAATAGGCGTCATCGCCGAGCCGGAAACTCACTGAAAAGTCCTCACCCCTGGCCCGCTCCGCCATGAACATGGTGCGAAACGACAGCATCATGCCTACCGCGCTCAGGGGCGCCGTCACATCATGCAACGGCGAGCGCGCCGCCCATTTGCCCATGCCCAGAATGAACGGCTCAGCCTCCAGCCCCCAGTCGGTCAGCTCATAGACCTGCACTGAGGCAGGCGGCGGCAGCTTACGTCTGACCACAATGCCCGACGCCTCCAGCCCCTCCAGCCGCTGCGTCAGCACATTGGCGCTGATGCCCGGCAGCCCGGAGCGCAGATCGCCAAAGCGACGTGGCCCCATCAACAGCTCCCGCATCACCAGCATGGCCCAGCGTTCGCCGATCAGGTCAAGCGCATGCGCCGTACCACAGGCGTCGTCATAGCTTCGTCCGGATTTTTCGCTCATTTCATGATCAGTTATTTTTTGTAACTAAAAGATTGCCTAATGTAACTTTGTGTGCCAGTTTGCGCAAGGCTTGGACGAAAAACCAAAGAGGAGAACAACAGTGAAAGTGCTCGCCAATATCGATTTTGACGGCGAATGCCGCGAGGCGATGACCGAATATGCCCGCATCCTGGGCGGCCAGGTGCGCGCCATGCTCAGCCACCGCGACATGCCCGGCATGGGCGGCGACGTTCCAGAAGACCAGATGGACCGCATCCTGCACGCATGGATCGACATTGGCGACCAGTCCCTGATGGGTCAGGACATGCAGGACTTTTCCGGCCGCAAGGGCATGAGCGTCACTGTCGCCGCCGACACAGCCGAAGACGGAAAGCGGATGTTTGACGAATTCGCCAAGGGCGGCCAGACCTTCATCCCCTTCGGGCCCCAGCCCTGGTCCAAGGGCTTTGGCCTGACCACCGACCGTTTTGGCGTCACCTGGGTCATCGACACGGCCGGCGAACCCTGAGGCAGAAAGAACGCATCGACGCCGTTCCTGCGGCTTGAATCATTGCATGAGGCGGCTGAATCAATCTGCCCGCCCTCGCCCGCAACACTTTGATCCCAAAGCAAAAAGCCCGGCATCTCGCCGGGCTTTTTCAGTTCAGTTTCAGCTCGATCAGCTGTCCAGGAAGCTTCTGAGCTTCCGCGACCGGCTCGGGTGCTTCAGCTTCCTGAGCGCCTTCGCCTCGATCTGGCGGATACGTTCGCGCGTCACCGAAAACTGCTGGCCGACTTCCTCCAGCGTGTGATCGGTGTTCATGCCGATGCCGAAGCGCATGCGCAGCACACGCTCTTCGCGCGGCGTGAGAGAAGCGAGCACGCGCGTGGTCGTCTCGCGCAGGTTCGCCTGGATCGCCGCATCAATCGGCAGGATCGCGTTCTTGTCCTCGATAAAGTCGCCCAGATGCGAGTCTTCCTCGTCGCCAACCGGCGTTTCAAGGCTGATCGGCTCCTTGGCGATCTTCAAGACCTTGCGCACTTTTTCGAGCGGCATGGCGAGCTTTTCCGCCAGTTCTTCCGGCGTTGGCTCGCGGCCGATTTCGTGCAGCATCTGGCGGCTGGTGCGCACGATCTTGTTGATCGTTTCGATCATGTGCACCGGAATGCGGATGGTGCGGGCCTGATCGGCGATCGAGCGGGTGATCGCCTGCCGGATCCACCAGGTCGCATAGGTCGAGAACTTGTAGCCGCGGCGGTATTCGAATTTGTCCACCGCCTTCATCAGGCCAATATTGCCTTCCTGGATCAGGTCGAGGAACTGCAGGCCGCGATTGGTGTATTTCTTGGCGATCGAGATCACGAGGCGAAGGTTCGCTTCCACCATCTCGCGCTTGGCGATGGCCGCCTCACGTTCGCCCTTCTGCACCTGTGTCACAATCCGGCGGAACTCGCCGATGGAAATGCCGGTTTCCTGCGCAAGATTCTGGATCTCCGCACGCAGTTCGCGGATCATGTCCTTCTCGCTCTTGGAGAATTCCTTCCAGCCCTTGCCTGACAGATTGGCAATCGACTTCGTCCAGTTCGGATCGAGTTCCGAACCCTGATATTCGCGCAGGAACTCGTCACGGCGCACGCCATAGCTCTCGGCCAAACGCAGCAGCTTGCCCTCGTTTTGCACCAGACGCTTGTTGATGTCATAGAGCGTCTCGACCAGCGCCTCGATGCGCGCCTGATGCAGCGACAGGCTCTTCACGGCCGTAATCAGCTCTTCCTTCAGCTGCTTGGAGCGGCGCTCCTGGCTTGACGAAAGTGAGCCGGCGGCGGCAAGGCGGGCTTCAACAGCCTGATCCTGCAGCTTGCGCAACTTTTTGTAGGTGTCGGCAATGACGTCGAGCGTCTGCATCACCTGCGGCCGCAGTTCGGCTTCCATAGCCGCAAGCGACAGATTCTGCTCGTCCTCGTCGTCCTCTTCCTCTTCGCCACGGCTTTCGCCGCCGACATTGGTGATGTCGTCCTCGTCCTGGCGCGACTGACGGCGCGCAGCTCGTGGATCTTCCTTCGGCTTTTCTTCTTCAACGCGCTCGACGGTCGGCGCAGCTTTCGCCTCCGGCCCGGCATAGGTCGCTTCGAGGTCAATGATCTCGCGCAGCAGGCCCTTGCCCTCGTTCAGGTCGTCGCGCCAGATGATGATAGCCTGAAAGGTCAGCGGGCTTTCGCACAGGCCCGCAATCATCGTCTCGCGGCCAGCCTCGATGCGCTTGGCAATCGCGATTTCGCCTTCGCGCGACAAAAGCTCCACCGAGCCCATCTCGCGCAAATACATGCGCACAGGATCGTCGGTGCGGTCGGTCGGCTCTTTCTTGGTGACGGCGGCGACGGCCGTGCCGGTCTGCTCGGCCAGCTCGTTGGCCTCTTCCTCGCCGTCGGCTTCTTCCTTTTCGGCCTCGTCCGCTTCGCTGTCTTCGACGACATTGATGCCCATCTCGGACAGCATCGCCATGATGTCCTCGATCCGGTCCGGATCGCTTTCCTCGGACGGAAGCACAGCATTGAGTTCAGCCATAGAGATGTAGCCGCGCTTTTTCGCGGCCTTGATCATCTTTTTGACAGCGTCATCGGAAAGGTCGAGCAAAGGGCCGTCAGGCGCGCCTTCGCGTTCGTTGTCGACCTCTTCTTTTTCCGGTTTTGCCATTCAGTAATTCTCCAAACGCTCTTCCGTCTGTGCCGTGCTGCTGGTAGATAGGGAGTGCACCCGGTTTTGCCGAGGGCGTTCCAGCGCATTTGACGACGAATCGCTCCAGATTTAGGTATCTGCAGCCGATTAATGTCTGATTAACCCTGTCCAGATCCGTTCTGGTCACATCGCAGACGGATAGCCAGCGCTCCATTTATTGTCCGGCCAAAGGGCCATTTTCCGGAATTTGGCGATCGATCCGGGCCGCCACGCAGATTCGCGCAACTCTGATTCCGCCAATTTCACTCAACGTCAAGCGCCACAAAGCTGATTCGCGCCAAAAAAGCGAATCAACTCAGCCGATTGGGACTATTCGCGCCCTGTACGCCCGGACTGCACCCCAAAACCTTCGATAAGCGCTTCGGTTGCCTGGATGTCACGGAACTGGGCTTGAATGGCCACCAGCCTGTTGAAGTTTTCTTCCGTCGAATCCGACGCAAGCGCAACTTCTGCAGCTTTCAGTTCCTTATGTAGGGTGCGCTGGCTACGGTGCAAGTGAAGCGCTTGGCCAAACGCGTCGCGCGCGTCCTCAATCGCTGCCGTCTCCAGCGCCGGCCAGCCCCGTACCCGCAGCACCATGTTTTTTGCCTGTTCCCACAGGTCGGCCAGCTCCGCCGCTTCAACCGACGCAATCAGGTCTTCACGTTCATGCGCCCCATGCGCCAGTGCATCAAGCAGCGCAGCATGCAGCCGCTTCAGGCTCGGATGGGTCAGATCAAGCATTTCGATCTGGTCGTAGTTCTCGTCAATCAGCACCGGATGACTGAACAGCGCCACGATGATCGCCGCCTCACGGATCGGCATGGCCCCGCCCTTCACCAGCGCCGAACGCGCCAGGCTTTCGGTCATCGCCATCCGGGCGTCTGCACCGCCTGGCCTGCCCGGCCCATTCTTCCTGAATTCGCCGCGGCGTCCGCCCTGCCCCTGAGACCGCGACCCAAAGAAGGTCTGCACCCGGTCGCGCATTTCCTGCTGGTAGTGGAAGCGAACACTCTCGTCCTTGATGCGGCCCGTCAGCTCGCGCAGCGACTTTTCCAGCTCCGCACGCTTTTCGGGCGTGTCGAACACGCCCCCCTGCGTCTCGCGCATCCATATCAGGTCTGCCAGCGGCCGGGCTTCCGACAGCACCTTGGTAAACGCCGCCGGTCCTTCCGCCTTCACCAGATCGTCAGGGTCCTGGCCTTCGGGCATCAGCGCAAAGCGCAGCGAACGTCCGGCCTGCACAACCGGCAGCGCCAGGTCCGCCGCGCGCCATGCCGCTTTCAGCCCTGCCTTGTCACCGTCGAAACACATCACCGGCTCGCCCGACATGCGCCAGAGCAGTTCCAGCTGGTTTTCGGTCAGCGCCGTGCCCAGTGGCGCCACCACATTGCCAAAACCTGCCTGCGACAACGCAATCGCATCCATATAGCCTTCAACCGCAATGATCGGCTGATCGCGCCCCTGCGCCTTGCGGGCGCGGGCAAAATTGTAAAGCACATTGCCCTTGTGGAAGAGTTCTGTGTCGGGCGAGTTCATATATTTGGCCAGCGCATCTGCCGCCATCGCCCGCCCGCCGAACGCAATCACCTTGCCCTGCCGGTCCTCGATCGGAAACATGATCCGGTCGCGGAAATAGTCATACGAAACCGCTATGCCTTCGCCGTGCCGCACCAGTCCGCAAGCCTCGATCTGGTCTTTCGCCACGCCCTTGGAGGCGAGATGTTCCTTCAAACCGTTGCGGCTTTCCGGCGCGTAGCCGATCCGGAACGTCTGCTGCGTCACCGAGGTCAAGCCACGCTCGCGCAGATAGGCGCGCGCCTTAGCCCCTTCCGGCCCCTGCAGCCGATCCTGAAACCATTGCGCCGCCAGTTCCATCACGTCGGTCAGGCTGGCGCGTTGCTGCTCGCGCCTTTCCTCCGCCTCGTCGCGGGCCGGCATCGGCACCCCGGCCATGTCGGCAATGCGCTCAACAGCTTCCGGGAACGACAGACCTTCCAGTTCAGTCAGGAACCGGAAGTGGTCGCCGGTCACCCCGCAACCAAAACAATGGTAGCGGCCTTTGCGGTCCTCGCAGTGGAACGACGGGCTCTTTTCGCCGTGAAACGGGCAGTTTGCCCAGTAGTCGCCGCGCGAGGCGTTGGTTTTCTTGCGGTCCCACGACACACGCGACGCGATCACCGATGAGATCGGCACGCGGTCGCGTATCTCGTCAAGGAATCCGGGCGTAAAGCGCATGACGGCTATTTAGGCGTTGGGACAGGTTCTTGCGAGACATTTCGGCGGCGCGCCCAATATCCACAACTTGCCCAGCGCCCTCCCGCGCCCCGCTGGTCCAGTTTTTCTGCATGCCTGACATACATATTCGCGATTGCTTGCCCGCCGCTGCCATGAAATGAGGCTGCCTTGCGCGAGCCACTTCCATGCCCCTCTCACTGCTAGCCTTGTTTTTTGCCGCTTTTGCCTATGGCACGACGGAATTTGTCATCGCCGGCATCCTGCCGGAAGTAGCTAATGGCCTCAACGTGTCGGTGCCCACCGCCGGCTATCTCGTCTCTGGTTATGCGCTGGGCGTTGCGCTTGGCGGCCCGGTCCTGACGCTCACCACAGCTCACATATCGCGCAAGACCCTGCTGCTCGGCCTGCTGGCCGCCTTTTCCGCCGGACAGCTTGCCTGTGCGCTCGCGCCTGACTTTTCCTCGATGATGGCTTTTCGCTTCGCCACCGCCATTTCCCACGGCTGCTATTTCGGCGTCGCCATGGTGGTTGCCATGTCGCTCGTGCCCCAGGACCGCCGTGGCCGCGCCATTGCGCTGATCCTGGCCGGCCTCACCGTCTCGAACGTCATCGGCGTGCCGATCGGTTCGGCCATCGGCGGCGCTTTCGGCTGGCGCTCAACCTTCTGGGCCATGTTTGGCCTCGGCATTCTGGGCTTTGCCCTGATCGCACTGCTATTGCCCAAGGGCGTCGGCCCCGCCCACCAGCCAGGCAATCTAGGCCGCGAGTTCCGCGCCCTTGGCCGCCAGCAGGTGTGGACGTCGCTGATCCTCATGCTGATGCTGATGATCGCCCAGATAATGCCCTACACCTACATCGCGCCCCTCCTGCGCGACGTCACCGGCATTGCCGACCAGACCATCCCGTTTGTGCTGCTGCTTGTCGGCGTCGGTTCCACCATCGGTGTCTTCATCGGCGGCCGACTGGCCGACTGGCGGCTGATGCCTTCGCTCATCACCATGCTTGGCCTGCAGGCGGTGATGATGGCGCTGATGTATCTTGCCGCCCCGCATCCTGTTCCGATGATCGCGGTCCTCATTGTCTGGGGCGCGCTCAACTTCTCCATCGGCGCGCCGGTCCAGGCCCGCATTCTCAGCTGGACGGCCGACGCGCCCAATCTTGCCTCGGCGCTCATTCCATCCGGCTTCAACATCGGCATCGCCATCGCCGCCTCGCTGGGCGCAATCCTGCTCAATGGCGGGCTGCCCTACCGAGCCATTCCGCTGCTTGGCGTCGCCTCGATGACGGTTGCCACACTTGTCGCGCTCGCCTCGCTCTGGGCCGAGCGCCGCGCCGGCCGGCCAGCGCCAACGCCTATGCACGACAGCCCGCAGACCGCTTGAATCTGCGCCGCGTCAGCCTGGGATAAGCTTACCCGGCTAAATTCGCTGCTGTTGCCCGACTCAAGAATTGGGCGCATAACAACGGCATCGATGAGCATTTTTTCAGACATAGATTTTTCTGACAACAAGGCAGCCGGATGAGCGGATCGCTTGTCTTGCTCAACCTTGCCGGCGCAGTCGCGCTGCTTCTGTTTGCCACGCGTATGGTGCGCACCGGCGTCGAGCGCGCCTATGGCGACGTGCTGCGCCGCCGCCTGCGCTCCATCCTCAAGAACCCGCTGGCCGCGGTCGGCGCTGGCGGCATTCTCGCCATCTGTCTGCAAAGCGCCACCGCAGTCGCGCTCATCGTTGGCGCTTTTGTTGGCACCGGCATCATCGGCTCGACATCCGGGCTGTTGGCAGCGCTCGGCGCAGATCTCGGCTCGGCCATCGTCGCCAAGCTCCTGTCGTTTGATCTGTCCTTCCTGACCCCGCTCTGCCTGGTGATCGGCACCGCACTGTTCATGTCGACCGAAAAGCGCGAGGCGCTGCAGATCGGCCGCATCCTCATCGGCGTCGGTCTTCTGATCCTGTCGCTGCGTCTCATCGGCGAGGCGTCCGAACCGCTGCGCCACAGCGAGCTGCTGCCAGTGATTGTGCAATACCTCGCGTCCGACAAGATCACCGCCCTGCTGGTGGCCGCCGTCCTCACCTGGCTGTTTCACTCCTCGGTCGCCGCCATTCTCCTGTTTGCCGCGCTCGCTCAGCGCCATCTCATCCCGCTCGACCTTGGCGTTGTGCTGGTTCTGGGCGCAAACATCGGCGGCGGCGTTATCGCCGTCATGCTGTCGCGCGCGTCGGCCCCGCGTTCCCGCATCGTGCCCATCGGCAACCTGATCATCCGCGCCTGCGGCGCATTCGTCGCGCTTCTTGCCGTGCTGTTTGCCGGCCTGCCGTTCGAGCGGCTGGGCGCAACGCCTGAAGCCGCGATGCTCAACTGGCACATAGCCTTCAACGTCATTCTGATTGTCGTCGGCATGCCGCTCGCCCCGTTCGTCGCAAAGCTTGCCGAACGCATCGCCACCGCAGGTTCGAAGAACGATGAAGCCGCCAGCGATCTGGCCGAAATCTCGGTCCTCGACGAGGCCGCGCTCGACCGTCCGATGCAGGCGCTGGGCAACGCTGCCCGCGAGGTTGTCCGCGTCTGCGAGCTGATCGAAATCATGCTGCAGCGCATTTTCGAACTCTACGAAAATTTTGACGACGAAAAAGCCGCCGCCCTTGCCGCTCTCGACGACCGCGTTGACAAGAAACACCAGGCGATAAAACTCTACCTGGCCAAACTCACCACCCGCGATCTGACCGCTGATGAGGCGCTGCGCTGCGAAGAATTGCTCGGCGCCTGCGTCAAGCTCGAACAGGTCGGCGACATCGTCGTGCGCAACATGCTTGTCCATGTTCGCAAGAAGGCGTCGCGCAAACTCGAATTCACGCCCGAAGGCTGGGCCGAGCTGCGCGATTTCCACGCCGCGGTGCTCGCCAATGCGCGGCTTGCCTTCAACATTCTCGTGTCGCGCGACATCGAATCCGCCCGCCATCTGGTGCGCGAAAAGGACCGCCTGCGCGATCTCGAAAAGCAGGCCAATTCAAGCCATTTCAAGCGCTTGCGCGAGGGTGCTGCCAAGAGCGTCGAGACCAGCTCGATCCACCTCGACACGATCCGCGACCTGAAGCAGATCAACTCGCTGCTGGCCTCGATCGCCTATCCGGTGCTGGAAGAACTCGGCATGCTCGGCGGCTCCCGCCTCAAGACTGTGTGAGCAGGCATTTCAGAATCCCCTCCCCTTGTGGGGAGGGTAAGGGTGGGGGGCTTTCCGGCGTGACCACGCCGCCCCTCACCACTCCAGCGGCGTCCCGTCATAGTTCACGAACCGGCCGCTCGCCGCCATCGTCAGCCCGTTCACCACACGCAAGATGCCGGCAGCGGATTCCTCGACTTCGATGTCTGCGCCGCCGCCGCCCATATCGGTCTTCACCCAGCCCGGATGCATGATCGCCACCGCGATGTTCTCGCGCCGCAGATCCGCCGCCAGCCCTTGCATCACCTTGTTCACCGCCGCCTTCGAGGCGCGATAGGCGATCTGGCTGGATGCCGGGCGCGACAATTGCCCCATGCCGCTGGAAATCGTCGCGATTTTCGCCACGCCCGCCTTGTCGCGCGCCGCCCGCAGGCTGGGCAGCACAGCCTGCGTTACACGCAGCGGCGCGACCGTATTGACCAGCAGGGTCTCTTCGAACCCGTCAAAATCCATGTCGAGCGTCGATTGTCGCTTCGGCCCGATGATGCCGGCATTGTTGATGAGCACATCCACCGGTCTGCCCGCGAGCGCCTCGCCAATCCGCGCAATCGTCTCGGGCTGCAGCATATCGACGCCCTCGATCAGTTCGATGCCGTCGCCCATATCAGGCAACGCCTTGCGCACCGTGCCGATCACCTCGTGCCCCGCCGCAATTGCCTGCCGCGCCAGTTCCGCGCCAATGCCGCGGCCAACGCCGGTAATCAGATAAATCGCCATTCAAACCTCACCCGGCATTTGCGCCGCATCCGTCCCGCATCCACAGATCAAGCATAGCCAGATCGGTGCGGCTGCCCGGAATGGCTCGCATGAATGTCTGCTCTACAATACGGAATCCCGCCTGCTGTAGTTCCTGAAGGATCGCCGCCAGATCACCATGTGTCCCCGGCATGTCGACCTCTTTGCCTTCCGAGAGTGGCCAGAGTTCGTTCGTCCCTGGCACAAGGTCCAGTGTCAGCAACAGCCGCCCTTCGGGCCGCATCAATCCTGGCAGGCATGCGATGATTTGGCGGCGCGCGACCGCTGGCATGTGCTCAATCACCGAAACACTGTAGATAGTGTCAAAGCCCTGTTCGTCGGTGAAAAGGGTCATGTCCTGATGATGCGACGTGATGCGTTTGTCGAAATGCGCAAAATCGAGATAGCCCCACTCGTTCCATGAGGACTTGTCGTTCGGGTCGCGGTTGATCGGATGGTAGTCGACGGTAACGACCTCCCCGCCGCGCTCGGCAAGCCAGATCGGCAGAACATTGACGCCCGCCCCGAGATCGAGAATGCGTTGTCCCGCGCAATTGCGCATCCGGCTCGCCATCCAGGGATATTCAATGGTCCGGATGATCGTCTTTGGGAAGAACGTGAACAGCTCACGGCTCATGCTCACCAGCTCGTTTAGCAGATCTGGCGTCGGGCAGTTGGCCAATCCCCATGCCAGGCCTTCGAAACCGATGTCGGCAGGATTGACGGAGATCTTGCGCTTCTTCGACGCCAGGATGAGAGCAAGGCCGCGATATCGGCCGATTTCGACAATCTCGTCGATATCCGGGTGCGACTTGAGCAAGTCCATGACGGGCGGATGCGCAAAGACGATACCGCTTCCTTCTGCCTCCGATTGATGGCCACCGATAATCACGGCATCGGTGGCGGCCCTGACCAGCTGATTGACGTTTGCCCGCGCATCATCAACGCCTGCTTGATGGATCAGGACATCAAGGCACAACACAAGCGCGGCCGACGCGTCTGGCAAGGTTTCGAGCGGGGCGCTGGAAAAGGTCCAGTCGGGCCGCTTTGCGCGCGCATGCTGGAGCGCAACTTCCGAAAGATCGAGCCCCGTATAGTTGCTGAATGGAGCGTAACGGGTCGTTTCGAGGTCCCCGCACCCGACATCCAGCACAGGTCTCTGGGCGAACAGCTGGAAATAGGGTGCCAGCCGCGCGCGCTTGTAGGCCAGCACATCCCCGCGCGAGCCTACGCCTGACCCAAGTTCAGGGCCAGCATCGAGGCGATCGTCCCTGAAAATCACATTATCAAAAACTTGCTTCCGCCGCGCTGCAATTCGCTTCGAGACAGACTGGACCTGTTCATCAATCCACTCGACACCCAAGAGCTTGGGAAGCCCATGATTCTCCACGTGCCATTGATAGTGAAAGACTGAGATGTCGCAGGGCTCAACTCCACGATAAACGTCTGCGCTGAAGTGCAGCGGGAAATTCGCGCCAATCGGCAGCTGCTCGTAGTCCAGTCCGGCCTCAAGCATCGCAAGTGCAAAGCCCATCTGGTCGGCGTGGTGCTCATATTTTCCCAGCCGGTCACCGCGCTCGAGACAAAAGTTTGACCATTTCGGCCAGAGTGTTTTCAGGCTCGCCATCGCTGCGCGAGGAAGGACATAAACCCCGCCGTTGAAATTTGTTGCTGGCGTCCTTTCGCCAGGACTCATGCTGGGCACGCCCTGAAAAATATCGCGGCCTTCAAATGGGGTCCCGACTAGAACTTCGCGCCACAATTCGTCCGGCGGATTGGGATAGTCAACGATCTTGCCACGAACTGTCGCGCTGGAAACAAGCGCGCCAAGCGGCTTTGCAACAATGATATCGGTATCAAAAAGTATGGCGACATCAGCGTCCGTGACTTGAGGCGTTTCGAGCTGGCGCAGCTTGTTGCAATAGGCTGCTTTGTCATTTCCCCACGGTTCGACAGGAACCAGCCTGGCTCCAAGAGCCTCCAGCTCTGCGAACTTTCGAGCATCCACGCTCTTGGTGTGGTGAATGATGAGGTCAACGCCTGGTTTCGGCCAGTCACCGGTCTCCATCAGCGAACAAACCAGATTCCACGCCTGCATCAGGAATTTGGGATGGTCGTCCACAACACACGAAATAACTGCAGCCATGCAAATACTCCCAACGCCGCAAAGCTGCCGCTACCGGCGCCTCTAGAATCGAGCGGTCTGCATTGAAGCCGCAGATTGAGGCAATCACATGCCCGGAGCGAAATAGTCCGCCGCGATCCTGAGCTCCCGCAGCGGCCGCACGATTTCTATCGACTGCTGATAGACCGGATGCGCCTTGTAGGCCGCCAGTTCATCCGCGTCCTCGAATTCGCCGTAGACGACGAAATCGACCTTATGGCCTGGAATCGGGTCGGTCAGCTTTACCTCGCCAACCTCAAGGTTCCGCCCGTGGGGTATCGTCTTGAGAATGCTCAAGCCGTCAAACACGGTCTGCCGCTCCTGCGGGTCCTTCACGCTGAAGAAAACGATATGGCGGAGCATGAATGGTCATCCCGGTGGTTTTCCGGCAGCGCCTAACCCAGGATGCCGCGGGAGTAAAGCGCCCGGCCAGCAACATTGGTCTGGCAACTGCCGGTCAGTTGAAAGCTTTTGCCGAGCCGCTATTGTCATCGCAACACATTTGAGCGCCGCCAAGAGCGGCTTTTTTGGAGCCATACATGAAGGTTTTGATCCTGGGCGGCGGCGTCATCGGCACGACAGCAGCGTGGTATCTGTCGCAAGCCGGCCATGAGGTCACCGTGCTTGACCGTCAGGCCGGTCCCGCGCTTGAAACCAGCTTTGCCAATGCGGGCGAAATCTCGCCAGGCTATGCCTCGCCCTGGGCTGGCCCCGGCATCCCGGTCAAGGCAGTCAAATGGCTTTTGATGCGCCACGGCCCGCTCGCCATCTGGCCGACGCTTGACCCGAAGATGTGGTCATGGGTGATAAAGATGCTCGGCAATTGCACCGCCGAGCGCTACGCCGTGAACAAGTCGCGCATGGTGCCCATTGCCGAATACAGCCGCGACTGCATGATCGCTTTGCGCGCTGAGACCGGCATTTCTTACGACGAGCGCGCACAAGGCACGCTGCAACTGTTCCGCACCCAGAAACAGCTTGACCACACTGCCGACGACATCGCCGTGCTCAAGCAATATGGCGTGCCCTACGAGGTGCTCGACCGCGACGGCTGCGCCGCAGCTGAACCGGCGCTCACCCATGTGCGCGAAAAGTTTGTCGGCGGCCTGCGCCTGCCCGGCGACGAGACCGGCGACTGCCACATCTTTACCAACCGCCTCGCGGAGATGGCGAAACCGGCGGTCGATTTCCGCTTTGGCGTCACCATCAAGGGCATCGTTCACGACGGCCGCCGCGCCACCTCGGTCGACACCGACAAGGGTGAGTTCAAGGCCGACGCCATCGTTGTCGCCATGGGCTCCTATTCGCCCGCCCTGTTGCGCCCGCTCGGCCTCAGCATCCCGGTCTATCCGATCAAGGGCTATTCCATCACCTTGCCAATGGCCGACGAAAGCCGCGCACCAGTGTCCACCGTCATGGACGAGACCTACAAGGTCGCCATCACCCGGCTGGGCAACCGCATCCGTGTCGGCGGCACCGCCGAAATCGCCGGCTTTGACATGTCGCTGCGCCCGTCGCGGCGCGGCGCGCTCGACCATTCCGTCACCGACCTGTTTGGCGGCGGCGGCCATCTCGACAAGGCCACCTTCTGGTGCGGCCTTCGCCCGATGACGCCGGACGGCCCGCCGATCATCGGCAAGGGCCCGCTCGAAGGCCTGTTCATCTCCACCGGCCACGGCACCCTGGGCTGGACCATGGCCTGCGGCTCCGGCCGCGTCCTGTCCGACATCATTTCCGGCAAAAAGCCCGACATCGACGTCTCCGACCTCGGCCCGGGCCGCGACCGATGAGCATCGAGACTGCTCGCCACACCGGCGCAATTCTGACAATCGACCTCGCCGCAATCGTTGCCAACTGGCGGCAGCTTGCGGCACTGACAGCGCCCGCCCCGTGCGCCGCCGTGGTCAAGGCAGACGCCTATGGCCTTGGCGCAAACCAGGTCGCCGCCGCCTTGCAGGCTGCCGGTTGCCGAAACTTCTTTGTCGTCACCGTCAACGAAGCCCTGTCTCTGGGCGCCGCCATCGGCCCGTCATCGCGCATTGGCGTTCTGGGTGGCACGCCGCCGGGCGCTGCCCGCACCCTGTTTGACGGCAGGGTCACACCGGTGATCAATTCGCTGGCCGAGCTTGCCGAATGGCGCGGCCTCGCCCGTGTGTCTGGCCAGACCATCCCGGTCATCATCCAGCTCGACAGCGGCATGTCGCGCTTTGGCCTCGCACCAGCCGATGTCGAGCGCATCGCCGCTGATCCGTCGCTGCTCGCCGGCCTCCACACCGAGCTCGTCATCAGTCACCTCGCCTGCGCCGACGAGCCCGGCCACCCGGCCAACGAGGCGCAACGCCTTCAGTTCGGACGCCTGCGCGCCCTGCTGCCATCGGCCCCGGCCTCGCTCGCCAATTCGTCCGGCATCTTTCTCGGTCCCGCCTACGTGTTTGACCTTGGACGGCCCGGCGCTGCGCTCTACGGCCTCAACCCCACCCCGCATTTGCCCAACCCGATGTCGCCGGTCGTGCGCGTCGAAGCTCAGATCGCGCAAATCCGCGACATCGGCCCGGGAACGGGCATCGGCTACGCCCATTCGGTCATCGCCTCGCGCCCCACCCGCCTCGCCACCCTGTCGATTGGTTATGCTGATGGCTGGCCACGTGCGTCCGCCGCGGGCGCGTTTTTCCACGGCCACCGGCTGCCGCTGTCTGGCCGCGTTTCGATGGACAGCCTCATCGTCGATGTCACCGATTGCCCCTTACCCATCGCCGAGGGCGATCTGGTCGAGATGATCGGCCCCAACCAGTCCGCCGACCAGCTTGCCGCGCAGTCCGGCACCATCGGCTACGAAATCCTCACCCGCCTCGGCCGCCGGTTTGAGCGGCGGTATTCGCACGAGCACTGATCCCGGAAACGAAAAACGGCCCGGTCGAAACCGGGCCGTCCAAAGATCAGGCAACGAAGCGCGAACTGTTATTTCAGCATTTCCTTCACCATCCCGCTGGCCTTGGAAAAATCCATCTGGCCGGGATAGCGCTCTTTCAGCACGTTCATGCATTTGCCCATGTCGCGCAGACCGTCAGCACCGACCTCGGCAATCATCTTCTGGCAGATGTTGCGTACCTGCTCGTCGTCGATCTGCTGCGGCAGGAACGACTTGATGACTTCGATTTCCTCGCGCTCCTGCTCAGCCAGTTCGAGCCGGTTCGCCTCTTCATAGATACGCGCCGATTCCTCGCGCTGCTTCACCATCTTGGCCAGGATCTGCATCACCTCGTCATCCTGCACGGGGTCCTTGCCCGCGCCGCGATTGGCGATATCACGATCCTTGATCGCGGCCTGCATCAGGCGAATCGTCGACAGCCGGCGCTTGTCACCAGCTTTCATGGCATCTTTCAGTTCTGCTGCGAGTTTCTCGCGCATCTTTCAACTCCTGCAAGCAAAACGACAATAGACTCCGTCCACCCACCACGCAAACTGAATTTTTCCCGCTAAATCATTGATTCAGCTAGGGAACATATTCAGTTGAAGCACGCGGATCGCTGATTGACCGGGCCTTGCCGTTCGCCTATTGTCCGCGTCCTTAAGACGACCGGACTTAGGTTGCGCACAAGGTTGGCACCGCCGCCCTTGTGCTTTTCGCTGCGTGATATGGCCCCGATCGGTTCAAACTGCAAGGGGCCCGACAGGAGCCGACATGGCCAAGACCCAACCCTGGAGCACCATTGCCCCCACCGCCTGCCTCGTTCTGGCTGACGGCACGGTGATCTATGGCCGAGGCCTTGGCGGCACGGGCGAGGCAGTCGCCGAGGTTTGTTTCAACACTGCGCTGACCGGCTATCAGGAGATCCTCACCGACCCGTCCTACGCCGGCCAGATCGTTACATTCACCTTCCCGCACATCGGCAATGTCGGCGCCAACGGCGAAGACATCGAAGACCTGACGCCCGCCGCCCGCGCCGGTGCTGTCGGCGCAATCTTCAAGGCCGACGTCACCAACCCGTCCAACTACCGCTCGGCGGCTGATCTCGACGACTGGCTGAAGCGGCGCGGCGTCATCGGCATGGCCGGCGTCGACACCCGTGCCCTCACCTCGCTCATCCGCGAGAAGGGTGCGCCCAACGCCGTCATCGCCCATGCGCCGGACGGAAAATTCGACATCGAGGCGCTGAAAAAGAAGGCCGCCGCCTGGTCAGGCCTCGTCGGTCTCGACCTCGCAAAGGAAGTCACCTCTGGCCAGACCTCGACATGGACCGAGACCCCATGGGTCTGGAACGAGGGCTATTCCGAACAATCAAAACCCGACATGCACGTCGTCGCGGTCGACTACGGCGTCAAGCGCAACATCCTGCGTCTGCTCGCCGGTCTCGGCGCAAAGGTCACAATCGTCCCGGCCTCGACCTCGGCAGACGAAATCAAGGCGATGAAGCCCGACGGGATTTTTCTCTCCAACGGCCCCGGCGATCCTGAAGCGACCGGCGGCTATGCCGTGCCGATGATCCGCGATCTGCTCAAGACCGACACGCCGATTTTTGGCATCTGCCTTGGCCACCAGATGCTGGCATTGGCTGTCGGCGGCAAGACGGTCAAGATGCACCAGGGCCATCACGGCGCAAACCATCCGGTCAAGGACCACACCACCGGCAAGGTCGAGATCGTCTCGATGAACCACGGCTTTGCGGTTGACTCGGGCTCCTTGCCGGCTGGCGTCACCGAGACCCATGTCTCGCTGTTCGACGGATCGAACTGCGGCATCGCGCTCGACGGCCGCCCGGTTTTCTCGGTCCAGCATCATCCGGAAGCCTCACCCGGTCCGCAGGATTCGCACTATCTGTTCAAGCGGTTCGTCAACCTGATCCGCGAAAAGCGCGGCGAACCGGCGCTGGCCGAACGCTGAGCGTCAAGGCCATCGCGATCAGGCGGGTTGCTGGCCAGGTGACCTGCCCTGCCGCGCCAGCTTCGCCAGCCGTTCCTTTTCCAGCCGCTCGGCCTCACGCCTGATTTCCCGCCGCCGCTTCCAGTGCGCAAACGGCATGGTCAGCAGGCCGAACAATCCGGCAGCCGCCAGAAAACCTGCACCAGCCCACACCGCGCCATCAGTGGTCAGCGGCACGCCAGGCTTGTAGTCGCGCCACATGCCGGTCATCAACGCCTCATCGTAACCGCGCGCCAGCGCCACCGGCCGCACCAGCGGCGGCAGCGTCTCATACCACCGCGCCTGCGACGACAGCAGCTCCATCCGGCTGATCGTGCCAGCCATGCGCACGCCGCGGTCCCTCAGAAACTGCTGGTCTGATGTCTGGTAGGCGGCCAACGCCTCCTCGCGTGTCAGGCCGTTCTTGGCGGCGTCGGCATCGAAGTCGACGACAACACGCGCCAATTCGTCCAATGCGCCGCCAAGCCGCTGCCGGTATTGCTGCGAAAACTCCGGCGCCTGGCTGAACGCAAGTGCGCCAGCAACGCCGCAGGCCATCGCCACCGTGCTTCTGAGAACTGCCACCTCGGATCAGATGTCGGAGTTGAACGTGTCGCAGTCTTCCAGCTTGCCCGACTTGAAGCCGCGGGCAAACCAGCGCTGGCGCTGCGCCGACGTTCCGTGGTTGAAACTCTCTGGAACCACATAGCCCTGCGTGCGCCGCTGCAGCGTATCGTCGCCGATCTGCTGTGCTGCATTTAGCGCCTCTTCGATATCGCCCTCCTCCAGCAGACCTTTCTGCGCGGTGAAGTGCCCCCACACGCCGGCAAAACAGTCAGCCTGCAACTCGACGCGAGTCGACATCTGGTTAGCTTCCACCTGGTTCATGCGCTGACGCATTTCATTGAACTGTGGCAACACGCCGATCAGATTCTGCACGTGATGGCCGACCTCATGGGCGAGAACATAGGCCTGGGCAAAATCACCCGCCGCACCAAACTGGCGGGCAAGCTGGTCATAGAAGGACAGGTCGATATAAAGCTTCCGGTCACCCGGGCAATAGAACGGACCGGAAGCGGATGACGCAGAGCCGCAGGCTGAGCGAACCTGGTCGTTGAACAGCACCAGCGTCGGCTTCTGATAAGTCGCCCCTTGAGACTTGAAGATACCGGTCCACACGTCTTCGGTCTCGGCCAGCACGGTCTTGGCGAAATCGCCCGCCTCATCGCCAGTTCGCGGCGCTGTTTGCTGCCGGTCAGGCGCCGTCGGCGCCTGGCGCGGAGCCTGTGTCTGCGTCTGCCCCTGTCCAGCGCCGTCCTGACCAACCAGAACCTGCAAAGGATCGATGCCACAGGCGCGCAGTGCAAAAAACAGCACGACGAGAACAATGATGCCGGTAATGCCGCCACCGCCGCCGCTGCGGCCTATGGGAATGCGAAAGCCGCCGCCGGGTCCCTGGCCTCCGCCAGCGCCGCCGTTTTGCCCGCGCAGGTCCTCAACATTGTCGCTCTGACGGCGGCCTCTCCAGCGCATGACTTTCCTCCGGCAATTCGGCAACAGTGATTACGGCTTGCGTCCAGGTCGTGGTGACACAACCCGGGTTTATCCGAATGGTGACATGGAGTCATCGCCGAATTACGGGCGAATTGTGACGCTTGCTGCGGTCCGTTGAACGTCTGCAGCGTCATGCACTGAGTGCGGACCCACCCGTCGCGATGTCCGCAATCATGTCGGCAGACATTGGTCGCGCAAGCGCATAGCCCTGCAGATAGTCGCAACCAAGCGTCTGCAATATCATCGCGTGCGCCATCGTCTCGACGCCTTCGGCGACGATCTCAATGCCAAGAGACTTGCCGATCTCGATGATCGACCCGAACATCTTCCGCTGTGCCGCCGACGAAACGATGGGAGACGTCAGCTGCCGGTCAATCTTCAGGCGCGCAGGCATCAGCTTTTGCAGCCCGACGATTGAAGCATATCCAGTTCCAAAATCGTCAATCTCGATCTCGATCCCCAGTTCCTTGATCTTGTCGACGTTCCACGTCAGCATTTCGTCCTGCTCATCGAGGAAGATCGACTCAACCAGTTCAAACGCCAGCACACCGCGTGGAATATCGAGCCCGTTCAGGCCGTCGATCAACTCGCCGTCGCGGATACGCTTGGCCGACACGTTGACCGAAAGTCTTGGCACATCCAGCCCGGCCTCCTGCCATCTGCGGAAATCGGCCAACGCCGCTTCGAGAATCAGCCGGTCGATCGCGGCCATCAGGTTGAGATCTTCGGCCATGCGGAGGAATTCTGTCGTCGGCAGCAGACCGCGTGTCGGATGCTGCCACCGCGCCAGTGCCTCAACACCTGCAATCTTCATCGTGCGCGCATCATATTGTGGTTGGTAAAACGGCAGGAATTCCTTGCGCTCCACCGCCTCCATGATCTCGTCGGCCAGTTGCTTGTTTGAATGGATTTCGGCTTGCAGCGCTGCCGTAAAGAATTCGTGCCGATCGCGCCCGCTTCCCTTTGCGCGATAGAGCGCGATGTCGGCGTTCACAAGCAGATCGCGCGGCGCAATCGAACTCGTCTCGTCGATTGCCAACCCGATCGATACGCCGAACCGGCATTGGTGACCTTCATATGTCACCGGCTCCCGCATTTTGACAATAATGCAATCTGCAAGTTTGGCGAGCACGCCTGGCGCAACGTCGTCGGTGCACAGTATGACGAACTCGTCACCGCCAATGCGTGCGAGAAAATCTCCCGGCCGCAGGCACCCCTTCAGCACCGACGCCGCATGCACCAGCATGGCGTCGCCTGCTGCATGGCCGAGCGTGTCATTAATCTGTTTGAAACGGTCAAGGTCGATGTGCAGCAAACCGCGCGGACCATTGGCCTGCAACGCGCCGAGCCTGTCATCGAGATAACGGCGGTTGGGCAAACCCGTCAACGCGTCGTGCATGGCGTTGTGACGAATGCGTGAGTTCGCGCCTTCCAGCTCATCATTGCGAAGTTCGGCCAACAGGCGGGCCCGCTCAAGATCTTCGCGCAGCAGCACGTCATCGGTTACGTCCCACTCAGCGCCAACAATCAGGACGTCATTGCCCTGATAGAAAGGCACCGCGCGTGTCCTCACATGCCGGATCGACGTATTCGGCAGAACCAGCCTGTAATCAGACGTATAGGAGCGGCCTGCCTCGATAGCCTCTTCGGATTCGCGCATCGCCCGATCGAGATCGTCAGAATGGACCGCATTGGCCCAATCGCTGAAATTGCGCTCGACAAACCCCTTGTGTGGGCGCCCGTAAAGTTCACCGATACGTTCGTCCCAAACCAGCGTGCCCCGGCTTGTATCAAACTCCCACACCCCGATTTTCGACGCGCTCAGCGCCAGATCCAGCCGCCGCGACGCGCCCGTAAGTTCACGCTCTCGTTGTGCTAGCGCTGAATAGCTTCTGGCCCGGTCGCCAATCAGCCAGCCCGCAAAGATAATCGGCACAATGACCATGAACAGGGTGGCGACAAAGACTGAACGCAGAAAGAAGGCGTTTGGCGGCGTTGATTGCCAGCCATTCACGGGGATCGCTGCAAGCTGCCATGCTCCGGACGGCAATACGACGTCAGCAAGCACCGGATTGAGGTCAAAGATGCCAGCCTCGCCAAAGAATGACTGGTCATCGGTGTCACCAAGGTTCCGCACAGCGATGCTCAGGCCAAGCCTCATATCGGTCAGCCCCGCTGCGTCATAGAGCGTCTGCGCGTCGATCACAGACGAAACGACACCCCAGAAGCGATCTTTGCCTTCTGGCCCAGGCACATAAACCGGGTAGCGAACTATGAACGCCTGCCCGCCCTGCACAAGATTGACCGGGCCGGTAAACACCAGCGACCGGCTCTTGCGGGCTTTCTCGATTGCCCCCAACTGGTCGAGTTTGGTGCGATAGTCGAGCCCCAGCACCTTTTCATTGCCTTTCAGCGGATACATGTACTGCACCACGAGGTCAGGCGCCGCTGCGATCAGACGCAACCGCGTCTTCTCATTCATCAGATGGCTGGCCAACATCGCATATCGTTGCGTCGACATATAGGGCTCGGTCCGCAGGGTCGCGACAAAGCCGCTGACCAATTGAACGTCGGACTGCACCGCGCCTTCCAGCTTGCTGCGCACCAGCGCAAGCTGAGCCTGAACCTGCTCTCGGCTAGTTCGTTCATACAAGGATTGGTTCAGATTTCCGGCAAACAGGCCGCCAACGACGATCGCCACAAAAGCCAAGACTGCGGGCGCATAGCGCACCGCTGGCGACACGCGCCATGCAGTCGAACTATTGAAAACTGGTCGATCCAAGAAAAGGATCCCTGACATTCGCAATGTGCAGCAAATTAGAGATGAAACCTTAATCTAAGCTTGAGCAGTTAGATTACGCAGCGTTAGACCCTTTCAGGTCCAAATGGAAACGTTCTGCCGGAGGGGATTTGGGCCAAGGTCGAGGGCTTTGGCGAAGGACGGGCTGGTGGCCCGGCCAAGTCCGAAACCCGATGGATTTGACCCAAATCCACCCGGCCCACCGGTCGCCCCCGCGTCTGCGACGCGGGAAAGGCCGACCGGCAGACTATTCTGGTTGGGTTTGCCGAAGGCAACCCAACTGGGTTTCCCGCTGGCGGACGTCCGCCGCGTCAGCCGGACTTGGCCGGGCCACCAGCCCGTCCTTCGCCGCCTTCCTTGCGGTTCGCCTCGCCATCGAGGAAACAGAACCGTTTCCATTTGAACCTGAAAGGGTCTAGTGCGCATGCAGAACGCTCATCGGCTCAGATTTTTCTACAGCACGGCATTGCTGCCATTAGCTCGCCGTTAACCATACCTCCTTATTTTTCTCATCATTATCAAAGTGATGGTGAGTTGAGCATGCGTCGTGTCGTTCGAGTTCTGGCCGCAATCGGCCTGCCCCTGCTTGCTGCTGCGTGCTCCACCTCCAAACCTGCCGCCGACGTCACGCCACTTGCCTACGGGCCGGAGCGCCCCGCTGCGGGCGTCATCCTGAAACCGCCAGGCTCCAGCCTGGCGCCTCCCGTCATTTCGGGCTCACTTGCCGGCCGCACCATTCGGGTCTCGCGCGTCTCTGACATCCGGCTCGGGCCAAAAGAAGTCGTGCTGACATTCGATGACGGCCCGATGCCGGGCAAAACACCTGCCATCGTCGACACTCTGGGCCGCTTTGGCGTCAAGGCGACATTCCTGATGGTCGGCCAGATGGCAAAGTCCTATCCGGGCATCGCCCGCCAGGTTGCCGCAGGTGGCCACTCGGTCGGCACCCACACCCAGAACCATGCCAACCTGCGCGCCCGTTCGTTCGCCGGCGCGCTGAAGGAAATAGAAGACGGCAAGCGCGCTGTCTCAGGCGCACTCGGGCCCTCATCGTCTCGCGGATCGGTGTTCTTCCGCTTCCCCTACCTCGCCGACACCCCGGCGTTACGTTCGCATCTTGCCGCCAATGGCATGGTCGCCATCGACGCCCAGGTCGATTCAAAAGACTATTTTCAGTCAACACCCGATCAGGTGCGACAGCGCATCCTGTCGCGGCTCGGCGCGAAAGGGTCAGGCATCATCCTGATGCACGACATCCACCAGCGCACAGTGACAATGCTGCCCGGGCTGCTGGCGGACCTGAAAGCACGGGGTTACAAGGTCGTCCACCTCGTTCCGGGCCGCAGCGGCGGACAATTGCTCGCCTCAGCCGACTGAACCACTGGCAAATGCCAGGCACACGGCACGATAGCCGTTGCCATCTGCAGAACTCGCCGCCAAATTGCTGCCTTGTCCCTGCGGAAGATCTCCTTAGGGTTTGGCAACGGGTTGGGTATGTTCGGGAGGCGTCTCGCACCGGCTGGCTATTTGGCTATCTGCCTTTGTCTGGCGGCGGCGTTCGTCATTCTGTTGCCGGCTGCAGCCTCGGCCAGCGAACCACGCGCCATGCGCGGCGTCGCGCTCATTATCGGCAACAGCGCCTATGAGCACCTCACCCCGCTCGAAAACCCGGAAACAGACGCCGATGCAATCGAAAAGCTGTTCGATGATCTCGGCTTCGAGACATACGACGCCACCGACGCCGATCTGAAGAAGCTGCGCCGCACCATTGACCGCTTCATCGAGGATGCGGAGGGGGTGGATGTCGCGCTGGTCTACTACGCCGGCCACGGCGTCGAGGCCGGTGGCGAAAACTATCTCATCCCGGTCGACGCCGATATATCCTCGCTCGACGATGCGGGCGAGAAGCTGGTGGCTCTCAGCGAGCTCATGCGCCGGCTTCGCGAGGCCGCTTCGCTGTCCTTTGTCCTGCTAGACGCCTGCCGTGACAATCCATTTCCGCCGGGTTCCACCATCCGCGCCACTGTCAACGCCGCGCCTCTGCCGGTCTCAGCCTCAGGTCTGGGCGAAACCCGCACCATGAAACAGTTCCGCCAGCCGGGTGCACCGGCCAGACCGGCAGCCACCAACGACAGCCTTGGCACCCTGATCGGTTTCTCCGCAGAACCCGGCCAGCGGGCGCTTGATGGTGAACCGGGCGGCAACAGTCCCTACGCCACCGCCGTTCTGCGCCACGTTCCGGCCATGGCTGGCGAAGAAATCTCGACCGTCATGCGCATGGTCGCCGAAGAGGTCTATCTCAAGACCGATGGAAGGCAGCGTCCCTGGGTCAACGAAAACCTGCGCCGGCTGGTCTTCCTCGGATCAACCCCGCCACCTGTCGAGGGCGTCGAGGGCGACATCCTGCGCGAACGCCGGCAACTACTGATCAACATCGCAGCAATCCCCTCGGCAGAGCGTTCCCAGATTGAAAAGGTCGCGCGCGAAGGCAAGGTGTCGATGGATTGGGTTTACGCGATGGTCCGTGCGCTTGGCGACGACGCGCCAAAAAACCCGGCTGAACTGGAAGCAAAGCTCAAGGAGCAGGTCGAAAAGATCAAGACCTTGCAAGGCCAGCGGGATGCCATCTTCAAATCCGACCCCGAGATCGCCCGCCTGTCAGCGTTGGCCGACCAGGCAGCGCGTGAAGGCGCGATCGAAACGGCGCTCAAGCTGCACGAACAGGCAAAGGCGCGCGTCGAGGAGGTTTCAAAGACGGTCGACGATGTTGAAGCCAGCCTCAAGGCGCGCCGTCTCGAGTTCGGCGAGGTCTACGCCCGGTCTGCCCGTGAAAACTATGCCGCCTTCAGGTTCGAGCAGGCCGCCGCCGACTATGAAAAGGCGTTTCGAGAGGTCGAACGCTGGGATGCTTTTGCTGCCTGGTCCTATCGCGGCAATCAGGCGGTAGCGCTTATGGATACTGGCTGGAAGGGAGGCGACACCGTTCAACTGCACCGCGCGGTTGAGCTGGCGCGCGAGGTGGTTACTCTATCTGAAAAAACCGATGATCGCGCCAATTGGGCCATCAGCCAGGCATTTCTCGGCAATGCGCTGATGACACTTGGCCAGCGCACCAACGATCAGTCAACGCTCTCATCTGCAATCGAGGCTTATCAGGCAGCGCTGACAGTCTACACGCTGGAACTTTATCCGAATGACTTCAACATAGTGATGGAAAATCTCATTGGCGCGACCAAGCAGATCGCCCAGCGCTACGAGCCTGCAAAGGCGAAGATCGAACTCGCCAAGACTGTGGAGATGTTTGACAGTTTATTGTCATCGATCGACCGGACCAGCGAGCCGCTGCGCTGGGCGTCTATTGCGGCGCGCAAAGGCGCAACGATCAACGATCTGGCGCAGATCGACGGCGACCAGCCATTGATGCGCCAGGCGATTACTTTGCTGACCGAGGCCAGCAGCATCTACGAACCTACGACCGACACAAACCATTCGGAAGTTCTATCGCTGCTTGCGTCCAGCTGGTTCGGTCTTGGCATCGCGTCCAACGACCGTTCCGCGCTCGAAAAAGCCGACGCGCTTTATGTCCGCTCACTTGCCCTGACTGACAAGGCTGTGACACCGGTCTACTATTCTGATCGCCTCACGTTCAGGGCGGTCAATCTTCGAAACCTTTACCTGCAGACCAAAGACGCAGCTTGGCTTGAAAAAGCAATTCCGATGATGCGCGAGGGTCGCGATATGATCGATCCTGAAAAGTTGCCGATTGAATGGCGCTCCGCCACCATTTCGCTGGGCGATGTCCTGACCGATCTGGGCCGGGCGCGTAAGCAGGCCAGCCCAATTACTGAATCCGTCAACCTCTTTGCCGAAGCGCTCAGATATTTCGATCCAGCCAAAGAACCAGAGCAATGGGCCGACACACTCTCTCGTTTGGCGGACGCGCGCCGGAATCTTGGCGAAATGGATGTGAAACAGGCAAACTTTACACTCGCTCTGGACGAACACGAACAGGCCTTGCGCTCTGTGACGAGGGATCGTTTTCCCAGGACGGTTTACGATATCCGAAAGCGGATCGCCTGGATATCGACCTCGACCTCACGCCTTCAGGACAAACTTCCAGAAGATGATGCTTTTGCCCTCCTGCGCCGCAGCGAGGCGCTTCTCGCACTCCCTCAGTCCGACGGTCCCCTCGCTCTTGTCCGGGCTGAACTTGGCATTAGACTATATTCAAGGGCGTTGCGCGCCGATGATGCCGAAGGTCTCAAGGCGGCAATCGCAACTTATCGGAGTGCCCTCGTCCCTGAGCTCAAGCACCCGGACTTTGGTGCCTGGGCGCCCACACAATCCAATCTTGGCCGCGCATTTGTAGAACTGGCTCGGATCGAGAAAAACAATACCTTTCTGCTTGAGGCCGTGGCCCCCACGCGCGAGGCAATCGCGGCTGCGGCCAATCCGGCAGACGCCGCGCCGGATCGTGCCCGATTGGCCCGGATCTACGACGAATTGTCTAGTACGAATGACCCGCACTATTTGCGCCTTGCAGCCGACGTCCGGCGCGATGCCTTGACCCAGTTGCCTGCAAGCGCCACGCTTGCGGATCGGGCGTCGACGCAGGAGAGCCTGGCAATCGCCCTTACAAACCTGGCTATCTATTCGCCGGACGATGCTGCGAAGGCTGGCCCAGAAGCGATTGCGCATTACCGCGCGGCACTGGACCAGTTGCCAACGGCCGTCGACGCAAGTGAACGCGATCGAATGTTGCGAAATCTCGCCCTGTCGCTCCATCAACAGGGGGAGCGAGTGCGCGACACTGCCATGCTCGGAGAGGCGGCTGAGATATACCGCAATCTCTCCGCCCCCGGCCGCAAGGCCGGCGCGGAACTCGACGCGGACCGTCTGTCACGCAGCACATCCCTGCTGGCAATCGCGCGCATCAACAATGACAAGCCCTCGTGGGCCGCTGCTGTCGCGTCCTATGAGCAGCAACTGGGCGATGTGTCCGACGCAAAAGCCAACGGCCCTGACTGGCATCATTTCGTCAATTTTGCCGAATCGCTCCGCGAATCCGGCTATCTTGCGCGGGATATGGCTCAGGTCCGCCGCTCGATTGACATGCTGGGCGCCCTGCTCACCTGGCCAGCCGAACGCTTGACGCCGGCAGATGCAGACAGCGTCCGGATCAATCTTGCCAACACGCAGCTTTATCTCGGGGACCTGGACAATGATGTGAACGCGCTTGCCGGCGCAATCACCCAATTCCGGCAAGCCTCGACAATGCAAATTATCAAGGCATCGCCGCAAAATCTGGCTTGGCTGGATGAGCGGCTGGCGCTGTCCCACCTGGTCCGCGCCGAGATCACCGACCAGCCGGAAGATTGGCGCGAAGGCGTCAGCTACATGCGAAAGGTTGCCGCCGCGTCCGCCGATAGCAACGACGCCGTCACGATTGCCCGCAATGCCGGCAATCTGGCCTTTGGCATCGCCCATTCGGTTCGCGCCGGCGTCTCGCCGCCCGACGCCCTTGCTGAGGCGCTGCCGCTGGCAACCTCGGCAGTTGACGCCGCAAAGAATACCCCTGACGAACTGCCATACGCCCAGTCGGCGCTCTGCATTTCCAAGATCGAGGATGGCCGGATCAGGACTGACCGCAAGGCTGTCGAAACGGGTCTGGCGTTGTGCAGGACTGCCCTCGACGCGATCAAGGCGCTATCGAAGCCAGCGACGGCCATCCGCGTGCAGAAAACAGTCGCCTACGGCGAAGCCGTTCTAGCCAAGATGTAGCCGCTGGACGCGAACTTCAATTCCGCGCCGCAATTGCTGCCGCTGCGCCGAACATGAACACCGCCGCCCCGCGCGACAGGATTTTCAGCCCCTTTGGCGACTGCAGGAAGCCCCGCGCTTTCGCTGCCAGCACCAGATACGGCACCAGCACCAGCAGCAGCACGACAATCGAGATCAGCGCCAGCGCGCCATAGTCGGCCAGCGTCACACTCTTCAAGTCGATCACCGTCGGCGCAATCGCCATGTAGAACACCATCGTCTTCGGATTGCCGAGCGTGAGCGTCAGTCCGGCGATGACATTGGTCACAAAACTGCCCGCCCCGCGCTTGGCCTTGACGTTTTCCGTGCCAATACCGTCGCTCCAGAATTTCCAGGCGAGATAGACCAGATAGGCGACGCCGGCCCATTTGATCACCATGAACGCCATGCCAAATGTCTGCGCCAGGATCACCAGACCCGCCACAACAGCCGTCAGCCACACCAGATCGCCGACGATCAGTCCGAGCGACATCGCAAACGCCGCCGAAAAACCGGAGCCGAGCGCGCGCGCCACCACCGCCGTGATCCCGGGTCCGGGGATAGCGGCGGCGACGGCGAGCGCGAGCGCATAGGCGAGAAAACCTGCGAGCGTCATGGGAGGATGCGTCCAGCGGGGTCAGTCACAGAAATTCTATACCATCGTCCAAATCATTCCGCCCGCGAATTGATCTGATCGACCGATCAACGCTTTTGATGGATCGCACCCCGCCCACACTTCACGCGCTCAGCGCCATTTGCAGGCTAGAGCGCCGCGCGTCCCGTTAGACGCGCAAAGGACGCTCTAGGTCGTAGTGACGATTTAACGTTTGGCTGCGCCGCTGCGAAAATCTGTCAGGTCCAGGAGCGCGGAGGAAGGACATGCTGCGCATATTCGACGACGAGCGACGCCGGAATGGCGGATTTGCGCGCGGCCCCTTCGGGGTTGGGTCAAAATTGACCTTGAATGCGTCGAAAATGCTCGACGGTGGTCAACACCGCCTTGCGCTTTTCTCCTGTTCACGGCCAATTTTGGCCGCCAACGCGGCCAAGCGTTAAATCGTCACTACGACCTAGCACTTTGAATCTGCTGCATCGTGCTTTCGAAATTCGATTCCGATTTTCGAGCCGATGCAGTAGCCTCACGGGAATCAAAACGGGCTCTCAGATCAGCGCGCCCTGCTCGCGCAACTTCACCTGTATCCGCGCCAGATTGGTTCGGTGCCCGGCGTCGACATGGTCGGCTGCGGCCACGCCCGCCGCCTGCCCCGTCGCAAAGGCCGTCCCCATCACCCGGATCGAGCCATAGGCGTTCGGGTCGGCGCCGATTACGCGTCCGCCATACCAGAGATTGTCGATGCCCTTGGCCCTGATCGCGTCATAGGGCACATGGCAGAACCCGGCCCCGCCAATTGACGTATAGCTTGGCTTGCCCGCCTCCCCATGCAGCTCGATCGGCCAGGCGGCGCGCGCAATTGCATCATCGCGCTGACGGCCCTCGACCACGTCCTGGCCCGTCAGATCATAGCGCGCCGCCGGATGCCGCGTTTCGCGCACCCCGATCTGTGGGCCTGTCGCCACCAGATAGGCGTTGTCAAAACCCGCCATCTCGCGTTTCAGCAGCGCGACATAATCGTTCGCCCGGGCGCGAGCTTCCATTTCGGCAACGGTAAAGCTCTCCGAAGACAGATCCGGCAGCGGCACGTCGACAATCATCCACCACATGTCATGCGACAGCGGCAGGCGGATAATGATCCCGCCGTCAGTGCGCTGGATCGGGTAGTCGCCAGACTCATTGTAGCGCGCAATCGCGCCCTGCAGCGCGGTGCGGTCGATCCTCAGATCGTTCGTTATGCCGCCAATGCGGATCGGCATGGTCAGCGCCTGCAGCTTGCCCTCGCCATCTCCCACCCTGAACGGCACGCCGGCCAGCATCGCCAGATTGGCGTCGCCGCTGGCATCGACAAACGCCTCCGCCGCAATGCGTGTGCGCCCGCCCATTCCGGCCAGCGTCACCGCCTCCAGCCTGTCCGCCGTGCGCGCCACAGAGGCCACGCGCGTGTGCAGCTTCACGTCCACGCCGTGCCGCCGCGCCAGACTATCGAGCGCAAATTTCAGCACCTCGCCATCAAGCAGCACGATCCAGTTGCCGGTCGTCTCCGACCTGAACGCGTCGCCCGGCAGGCCATGCACCTTCAACTCGTCGATCACTTCCTGGCCGACGCCCGAAACCGCTGCGACAGGCTCCGCGCCCTGCTGGAACAGGCCGCAATAGGCATAGACCTGCGAATTGGTCGCCGCGCCACCGAGAAACCCGTATTTTTCGACCAGACAGACTCTTGCGCCAGCCTTTGCCGCACCGATTGCAGCGCCAATGCCGGCGGCCCCGCCGCCGCACACCACGACGTCGTAGTCAGCCTCGACACGCGCGGTCATACGCGCCAGCTCAAGAAATACTGCTCGGCCCTGCCGATCAGCCAGCTCACCGTCAGCCCGAGGATCGACAGGATCGCGACGCCGCAAATCAGCTGGTCAGTCGCAAACAGCGCCCCCGCCATCAGGATGTATGCGCCAATGCCATATTGCGCGCCGATCATTTCGGCAGCCACCAGCAGCACAATCGCGATCGACGCCGAAATCCTGAACCCCGACAGGATCGCCGGCAGCGCGCCCGGAATGATGATCTTGCGCACAATCGACAGCCAGGACAGGCCAAACGACTGCCCCATGCGGATCAGGTTGCGGTCAACATTGTCGACACCGCCATAGGTGGCGATCACGGTCGGAAAAAACGTCCCGAAAAGGATCGTCGCGACTTTTGAACCTTCGCCAATGCCGAACCAGACGATGAACAGCGGCAGCAGTGCGATCTTCGGGATCGGAAACAGCGCCGAGACGATGGGCAACAGCCCGGCGCGCGCCAGCGAAAACAGCCCGATCATCAGCCCGACGCTGACACCGAGCAGCGAGCCAAAAAACCAGCCGACCGACAGCCGGTAAAGACTTGCGCCCAGATGCGTCCACAACATGCCCGACCGCACCAGATCCTGAAACGCGCCAAACGCTTCCGATGGCGCGGGCAGCGCAATCGAGTTGATGAAGCCGGTGCGTGTGCCCAGTTCCCACAGCGCGATCAGCACGATGAACACAAGCGGCGAAACAAGCCGATACCTGCGAACCTTGAACCCGCCGCCGCGATAGGGCACAGGCCGTGCGCCGGCAGGCGCAGTCACAGGCTGCGGCGCCAGAGTTGTCGTGTGTCCGGTCTCGACAGCATCAAGCGACATCGGACAGCTCCATGTCGGCGGCGCGGGCTTCCTCGCGCATCAGGTTCCACAAATGCCGCTGCGTCTGTTCCAGTTCCGCGCCGCGCTCGGCCCGTTCGGCCAGCGGCATGTCGATCTGTACGATCTGGCGGATGCGGCCCGGCCGGCGTGACAGCACGATGATCTTGTGGCCGAGCCGCACAGCCTCGGCCAGATTGTGCGTCACGTAGCAGGCAGAGAACCGCTCGCGCGTCCACAGTTCGATCAGATCATCAAGCAAGAGTTCCCGCGTCTGGCTGTCCAGCGCCGACAAGGGCTCATCCATAAGCATGACGGCGGGATTGACCGACAGCGCGCGCGCAATCGCCACCCGCTGCTTCATGCCGCCCGACAATTGTCTCGGCAGCGCCCTGCGGAAATCGAGCAGCTTTGTGCGGCGCAAGACATCTTCGATGATCGCGTCGGCTTTCGCGCCCCTGATGCCGTGATCTTCCAGCACCAGGCTGACATTGCCCTCGACGCTGCGCCATGGCAGCAGTGCAAAATCCTGGAACACATAGGTCAGCGGATTGAGCGACCCGGCAGGCGGCTCGCCCGCCACCAGCACCTGTCCCGCGCTCGGCTTTTCCAGTCCGCCAATGAAGCGCAGCAAGGTCGACTTGCCGCAACCCGATGGCCCGATGATGCAGACGATCTCGGCAGTTTTCAGCTCAAAGCTGATATCGGCGAGCACCTCGGTTGGCCCGTAGTGATGCGAGATCTTGTCAACCAGAATGTCCATGAAATCCTCCCTTGGAGGGAACGCCGGTCCCCTTCTCGAGAACCGGCGAAGATCAGCTTGGAGTCTGTTTTGTAACCGTCAGGCCAGCCTCACGGGAATCAAAACGGGCTCCTAGAAGGTCTCGACAAAGCTGGTATCAACCAGCTTTTCCATCGACACATCTGCTGGCACCAGCTTCTCGGACTTGAACCAGTCGAGCTGGTCCTTGACGCTGTTCACGCTCAGCTTCGCGCCTTCATTGATGCGCATTGCGCCTGCCCGGATCGCCGGATCGGCGGCCTCGATCGGCCGGTCGGAATAGACATATTTGTGGATCATCCCGACGATCGCCTTGGCGTCATCCTCACCCATCGTCTTGTCGACAAAGGCCGCATTGTAGTCGGTAATGCCCTTCGACAGCGCCGCCAGATAGCTCTCGACCAGCTTGCGATTATTGGTGACGTTGTCTGTCGACGTGAACACCGTCGTCACCTGATAATTGTCGATATAATCCGACACTTTGCCGATCTCGTGGATCTCGCCGCCCTTGGTCAGGCCGGCCGCAATGTTCGGCACAATCGACCAGGCGTCGATCTGGCCCGACTTCAGCGACGCGATCACCGCCGGCACCGCGTTCAGCGGCACAAGCTGCATCTCCGAGCGCGCAAAGCCTTCCTTGTCGGCGATCTTGTTGGCCATGTAGTGGAACGACGAACCAGCCGTCGTGATGCCATAGCGCTTGCCGGCAAGTTGCTTCGGCGTGGTGACGCCTGAATCAAACGCCGCCTTCGACACGATGATCTTCTGGCCGTCGATCTCCGGCGTTTCCTGCAGCGCGCCGCCGATGATCTTTACCGCGCCCTTTTCCGCCAGGCTGATCAGCCCGCCGGTCATCGCCGTCATGCCGAAATCGACATCGCCTGAAGCAATCGCCACGGCCATCGGCTGCGCCGCCTGGAACGGCACAAACTCGACCTCCAGCCCCTGTTCCTTGAAGTAGCCCTTGCCCTCGGCGATGATGCTCGGCGAATGCGACACCAGCGACAGGATGCCGACCTTGATCGGCTCTGCACTGGCGGCTGTTACACCCATCAGCATGGTGGTGGCGGCAAAAGCGCCAAAGGCGCGGCGGGTCATCGAAATCATGTCATTCCTCCCTGTCATTTCATTTCAGCCCGATTTGCTTTGTCCCGGACGTTTCGCTCCAGCTGGGGTCCAGCTCTTGGGGTAAACTCAGCGCGTCATCACGCTGAGGATCTGCTTTGAAAGAAGTTCGCTCGCCCGGTCCGCATCGCGCGCCAGCACCGCCTTCACCACGGCGTCCAGCGCAGCGACATCTGCATTGAGGTCAATGCGGCCTTCCATCAGCGCCGCAAAGTGAAAGCGCCGGCTCTGGGCGAACAGACGATCCTGGAAATCAATCAATCGTGGCGAGCGGCACGCCGCCACCAGCGCACCATGAAACTGCCGCGCCGCCTCGTCCCACTCGATCGCATAGGCTGCCGGGTCTAGTGCCGCCTGCGCACACAGCCGCGAATAGGTGTGCAGCGCCGCGACCACCTGCCCTTCCCAGCGCAGGTCGCCATGCTTGATCGACCAGCCGAGCCCCAGCGTCTCGATCTCGGCGCGCAGCCGAAGAATGTCCTCAAGGTCGGTCTGCGTCGCTGACGCCACGCGAAAGCCGCGCTGGGCGTTCGCCTCCACCAGTCCTTCAGCCGCCAGCAAGGTCAGCGCCTCGCGAAACGAATGCGCCGATCCGCCATATCGCGTGCGCAGGTCTTCGATCTTCAGCTTGGTGTCGGGCGCCAGCACGCCAACGGAAATGTCGCGGCGCACCTGGGAGGCGATCAGCCGCACGACAGTGTCAGAATCCTGACTTTTCCTCCCGAACACGCCGTCTCCTCCAACGTATCGCAAAATCTTCAATATTTTTCTGGGTATTCAACATTCCCTCGCGAGTCAAGTTTTGACCCGTGCCACAAACTTTGTCACGGTCCGCCAAAAGCCGGAGACCAGCTTGCCCGCCATAACCGCCCGAACCCGCATCGTCTTCATGATCGGCACGCCGATCGCGCAAGCCAAATCGCCGGACCTGTTTAACGCCCACTTCGCCGCCACCGGCCAGGACCGCGTCATGGTTGCGCTGGATGTCAGCGCCGCCGCCCTGCCCGCCTTTGTCGCCACGGTGCGCGACGCGGCCAATTGCGACGGCTTTGTTTCTACCCTGCCGCACAAGCAAGCTTTGCTCGCTCTGGTCGACGAAGCATCGCCCGCGGCAATCGCGCTCGACGCGGTCAATGTCGTGCGCCGCGAGCCCGACGGTCGCCTCATCGGCGGCATGACCGACGGCGCGGGGTTCTGGAACGGGGTTGAGGCTGCCGGCTTTGATCCGCGCAACGCCGCTGTTGCGCTGGCGGGCGCAGGCGCCGCCGCCACGGCCATCGCCGTCGAGTTCGCCGCGCGCGGCGGCGGGCGCCTCGCCGTCTGGTAACGCGATGAAGCCGAGACCGACACCCTTGCCGCCCGCCTGAAAGACACGCCACTGCAAATCGAAACCGCCCAGCCCACCTCGCTCGCCGGCTTTTCGCTCGCCATCAACGCCACGCCGCTCGGCATGGCCTATGCGCCGGGCAGCGCCTTCTCCCGTGACCTTCTCGCCACCATGCCGGCAAGCAGTTTTGCCGCCGACGCGATCACTGACCCGCTCGACACGGCGTTCCTCGTCGCTGCCCGTGCGCTCGGCCACACAACCGTCAACGGCGCGGCGATGACAAAAGGCCAGTTCGATCAGTTGCGCGCCGTGCTGGGCGTTTGAGGCGCACGCGCCATCCCGCTACGCTGGATCACCACCAGCGCCACGGTCGAGATCACCGTCAGCACAATCGCCGGCGTCCACCCGACATTCATGCCGCCGAACAGCACCTGGTTCATGATCCGCCCCGGCGCCAGCGTAAATGCGCCTGCCACGCCAAGACCTCCCCAGATCAGCGACAGCACGTTGCGGCGGTGCACGTCGAAACGGCCCGTCCGCGCGCTCCAGACAATGATGACGCAGCCCCACAGCGTGAAAATCGACAAGAGATGGATCGGCGAAAACGGCCCGGCCATCCGGATCGAATGGATGAAAAAGGTCGAGATTGCCGTCACTGCCATCAGTCCCGCCCACACCCGCCCGATGATCTTGTGGATCGGCGTCCCCTTGCGCATCACCAGCATCACAGCCGCCAGCACCGCCGCCGGCACGACGGTGAAGACATGGATCTGGATGGCCATCGGCGCATCAAGGATCGGGTCGAGGATCATCACAAGTCTCCGGCAACCAATTGCAACTATACGTTGCCGTTAGAGCGCCGCGCGTCCAATTGGACGCGCTAAGGACGCTCTAATACCTTGAATCTGCTGCATCGTGCTTCCAGAAATCGATTCCGATTTTCGGACCGATGCGGTAGCCAGCAAGACACTACCGTCCATCGGCCCACGCCAGCAATACGCCAGACCACCGGAGAATATGGAGAAACAACCGGCGCTGCATTGCGCGCCATCGGGACAACGGTAAGGTGACTTGGTTCTAGGTCGTAGTGACGAATTAACGTTTGTCTGCGCCGCAGCGAAAATCCGTCAGTCCCAGGAGCGAGGAGGACGGACATGCAGCGCATATTCGACGACGAGCGACGCCGGAATGATGGATTTGCGCGCGGCCCCTTCGGGGTTGGGCCAAAATCTTCCGTGAATGCGTTGAAAATGCTCGACGGTGGTCAACACCGCCTTGCGCTTTTCTCCTGTTCACGACCAATTTTGGTCGCCAACGCAGCCAAGCGTTAATTTGTCACTACGACCTAAAGCATCGCACTGAACACAATCCGCCGCTCATCCGGCAGCGCCGACACCAGTTTGAGATCCAGTCCGTCGCCCGGCTGCAATCCGTCCGCCTCGACATTGGCCACCACCGGCAGCGTGCAGAGTTGCACGCGCACGCCGCGCGAGTCGCGGTCGGTCACCACCGCTGGAAACACTTCGTTCTCACGCCCGTCCAGCATCACAGCTTCGGCCAGATCGATCACCGCCTTGTTGATCTGCGACGCCTGCCCGTCGGCGCGCGCCATCACTTTTGGCAGCGTCTGGAACGCCTCGGTCACCACGTCCGCCACGGGCTTGCCATTCGCCACCGCCAGCGTTGCACGCACCACATAGCGGTCGGCCAGCCGTCTGAGCGGCGCAGTCGCATGGGCATAGGTGGCCGCCATCGCCGAATGCCAGGGCGTCTTGCCCTCCTCAAAGGGCACATAGGTCGCGCCGCGGCTGGCGCGGCGGATCGCCAGCATGAAGGCCGCCTGTTTCGGATCAGACGCGTCGAGCCCGCGCTGATAGGTTTCCAGCGTCACTTTTGACGGCCAGTCCAGTCCCAGCGCCTTGGCCGCATTGCGCAGCTTGGCCACATCGTCCGCGTCAGCCTCTCCCATCACGCGAAACAGCCCGGTCTTCGCCTCAAACAGCGCCTGCGCAATCGCCATGTTGGCCGCCAGCGACAGCGCCGCATTCTGCTCTTCCGATTTCAGCTTTGGCCGGAATGTCAGCTCGAACACGCCATTGCCGATATGATCCACCTGCTGCTCCGGCGGGTCGACGCGCGACGCCCCGCGCGCCGCCTCCGCCTGATCCATACGTTCGGCCAATTCATGAAACCCGTCCGGCAGGTCGGCGTCCGTCACCGTTTCATAGGCCAGCTTCGCCCGGCTCTGGATTATCGCGCGCTCCGCCCCGTCGAGCCTTGCCGCGCCATCAGGCGCCACCCGCACCGAAAACACCACAGCCGGCCGCGGCCCGCCCGGCAGCAGACTCGTAGCATTCTCCGACAGCGCCTTTGGATAAAGCCCCGCCCTGCCGTCTGGCATGTAGATCGTCGCGCCGCGCTTCCACGCTTCCACGTCCAGCGCATCGCCGTCTCCGACAAACCACGCCACATCGGCAATCGCATAGTGCAGCAAGATGTCGCCACCGCTGCGCTCGATCGCAAACGCCTGATCGAGGTCGGTCGAGCTTGCCGGGTCGAGCGTCACAAACGCCATGTCAGTGCGATCCGCATGCTCGCTGGGCCTGCGTTTCGCTGCCTTCTCAGCCGCCAGTTCCACCTCGGGCGCAAAACCGTCCGGAACCTTGAACTGGGCGCGTATGTCGGCCAGCCCTCTGGCCAGCGTGTGATTGGGATCATTCAGCGTCTTCATCGCCTAGTCGTATCGCGGCGGCGGTGTGGAGCAAAGCCTGTTGGCGTTCGATCATCGAATGCCACTCCCATCCCCCGCTTTCCGCGTTTCCGGGGTTCACAGACCCCGCCCCCTCCCCTATAGAGCCCGCCTAGCCTGACAATTTGAGAATCGACCGCCCGCTTCTTCTCCCCCACGGGGAGAAGGTGGCTGCGAAGCAGCCGGATGAGGGGGCGCGCCGCCAGCTAGACCGGAACCGCCCATGCCCAAACGCACAGACCTGAAGTCGATCCTCATCATCGGCGCCGGCCCAATCGTCATCGGCCAGGCCTGCGAGTTCGACTATTCCGGCACCCAGGCCTGCAAGGCGCTGAAGGAAGAGGGCTATCGCGTCATTCTGGTTAACTCCAACCCGGCCACCATCATGACCGACCCGGAGCTGGCCGACGCCACCTATATCGAGCCGATCACGCCTGAAGTCGTGGCCAAGATCATCGCCCGCGAGCGCCCCGACGCCATCCTGCCCACCATGGGCGGCCAGACCGCGCTCAACACGGCTCTGTCGCTGCGCCGCATGGGCGTGCTCGACCGTTACAATGTCGAGATGATCGGCGCCGACGCAGAAGCCATCGACAAGGCCGAAGATCGCTCGCTGTTCCGCGAGGCAATGGCCAAGATTGGCCTCGAAACCCCGCGCTCGATGCTCGCCAACGCGTCTGACGTCAAAGACGCCGACAAGAAGAAGCATGAGGCCGCCCGCGCCGAGCTGCGTGCCGCCGGCGGTTCCGACGCCGACCTCGACGCGCTGGAAACCCAGTGGAACCTCGGCGAAGGCGACCGCAAGGCGCGCTATGTCGGCCACGCCATGGGCATCGCAGCCCAGGCGCTCGACCATGTCGGCCTGCCCGCCATCATCCGCCCGTCCTTCACCATGGGCGGCACCGGCGGCGGCATCGCCTACAACCGCGCCGAGTTCTTTGACATCGTCGCGTCCGGCCTCGACGCCTCCCCCACCACCGAAGTGCTGATCGAAGAGTCCGTGCTTGGCTGGAAGGAATACGAGATGGAAGTGGTCCGCGACCGCGCCGACAATTGCATCATCGTCTGCTCGATCGAGAACATCGACCCGATGGGCGTGCACACCGGCGATTCCATCACCGTCGCGCCGGCGCTGACGCTGACGGACAAGGAATACCAGATGATGCGCAACGCCTCGATTGCGGTGCTGCGCGAGATCGGCGTCGAAACCGGCGGTTCAAACGTCCAGTTCGCCGTCAACCCGGCCGACGGCCGCCTCGTCGTCATCGAGATGAACCCGCGCGTGTCGCGCAGTAGCGCGCTCGCTTCAAAGGCCACCGGCTTCCCCATCGCCCGCGTGGCGGCAAAGCTTGCCGTCGGCTACACGATGGACGAGCTGGAGAACGACATCACCGGCGGTGCGACACCCGCTTCGTTCGAACCGTCCATCGACTATGTCGTCACCAAAATCCCGCGCTTTGCCTTTGAAAAGTTCCCTGGCGCGTCGCCCGTGCTCACCACCGCGATGAAGTCGGTCGGCGAAGTCATGGCGATTGGCCGCACCTTCCAGGAATCGCTGCAAAAGGCGCTGCGCGGCCTCGAAACCGGCCTCACCGGCCTCGACGAGATCGAGATCCCCGGCCTCGAAGGCCCCGACGACAAGAACGCCATCCGCGCCGCCGTCGGCACGCCGACGCCTGACCGGCTGCGCATGGTGGCGCAGGCCATGCGCCTTGGCGTCTCCACCGCCGAGCTGCACCAGATGTGCGCCATCGACCCCTGGTTCCTCGAGCAGATCGCCGCCATCATCGCCATGGAAGAGCGGGTGCGCGAACACGGCCTGCCAGCCGACGCCGAAAACCTGCGCATGCTGAAAAGCATGGGTTTCTCCGACGCCCGCCTCGGCTCCCTGACACGCACCGACGCAGATGCAGTCGCCAAGGCGCGAAAAGAGCTCGACGTCCACCCGGTCTACAAGCGCATCGACACCTGCGCCGCCGAGTTCGCCTCGCCCACCGCCTACATGTATTCGACCTATGAGACGCCGTTTGCGGGAAAGCTCGCCGACGAGGCGCAGGTCTCCGACCGCAAGAAGGTCGTCATCCTCGGCGGCGGTCCAAACCGCATCGGCCAGGGCATCGAGTTCGACTATTGCTGCGTCCACGCCGCCTACGCCATGGCCGAGGCCGGCTATGAATCGGTCATGGTCAACTGCAATCCCGAGACGGTCTCGACCGATTACGACACGTCCGACCGGCTCTATTTCGAACCGCTGACGCCCGAAGACGTGCTGGAAATCCTGCGCGCTGAGCAGAAGGCGGGCACCTTGCACGGCGTCATCGTCCAGTTCGGCGGCCAGACGCCGCTCAAACTCGCAGACGCGCTCGAACGCGTCGGCATCCCGATCCTCGGCACCACGCCCGACGCGATTGATCTCGCCGAAGACCGCGACCGCTTCCAGAAACTCTTGCACAAGCTTGGCCTGCGCCAGCCGCACAATGGCATCGCATGGTCGGTCGAGCAGGCCCGCACGGTTGCGGGCGAACTCGGCTTCCCGCTGGTCGTGCGCCCGTCCTATGTGCTTGGCGGCCGGGCTATGCAGATCATTCATGACGAGGGTCAGTTGCAGACCTACCTGCTCGACACGGTTCCCGGCCTCGTGCCCGAGGACATCAAGCAAAAATATCCGAACGACAAGACCGGCCAGATCAACACGCTGCTCGGCAAGAACCCGCTTCTGTTCGACGGCTATCTCGCCGGCGCCATCGAGGTCGATGTCGACTGCCTGTCGGACGCGTCGCAGGGCGGCAACGCCAACTATGTCGCCGGCGTCATGCAGCACATTGAGGAGGCCGGCATCCATTCGGGCGACTCGGCCTGTTCGCTGCCCGCCTATACGCTGGACGCCGACACCGTGGCCGAGCTCGAACGTCAGGCAAAAGCCATGGCGATTGCGCTGAAGGTCGGCGGCCTGATGAACGTCCAGTTCGCCATCAAGGACGGCGAAATCTTTGTGCTGGAGGTCAACCCCCGCGCCTCGCGCACCGTCCCCTTCGTGGCAAAAGCCATCGGGCGGCCGATTGCAAAGATCGCCGCGCGCATCATGGCGGGCGAAAGCCTCGATCAGGCCTTCGCCCATTACGGCAAGAAGGTCGACGCAACCGCCCTCAAACACATCGCGGTCAAGGAAGCCGTCTTCCCGTTTGCGCGTTTCCCCGGCGTCGACACGCTGCTCGGCCCCGAGATGAAATCGACCGGCGAGGTCATGGGCCTCGACACTGATTTTGCGCTGGCCTTCGCCAAGTCGCAGCTGGGCGCGGGCGTCGACCTGCCGCGCTCGGGCACGGTGTTTGTCTCGGTGCGCGACGAGGACAAGGACGGCGTCCTGCCTGCCGTCAAGCGCCTTGCCGACATCGGCTTCAAGGTGCTCGCCACCTCCGGCACCGCCCGCTACCTTGCCGAACACGGCATCGCGGCTGAAAAGATCAACAAGGTGCTGGAAGGCCGCCCGCATATCGAAGACGCCATCCGCAACCGCCAGGTCCAACTGGTGTTCAACACCACCGACGGCCAGAAAGCTGTTTCAGACTCAAAATCCCTCCGCCGCGCTACGCTGATGCAGAAAGTGCCGTATTACACCACGCTGGCCGGCATGGCCGCAGCTGCGGAAGCCATTCAGGCGCTCAAGGCCGGGAGTTTGGAAGTGCGCAGGTTGCAGGAATATTTCTAACTCCCACCTCCCCCTTGAGGGGGGAGGTCGCGCCGCTATGCGGCGCGGGTGGGGGTGACGTGCCGCGCCCTCATCGCCTCCCTTGCGGGGTGAGACGGCGGTTCGCCGCAGGCGAAATGAAAGGTCCAGTGGACCTTTCATAGACGTCGAACGCCCGGAGCCATAGCGAAGGGCCGGGTCGAAAGCGAAAACAACACCTTAGCGAGAGCGAAGCGGAGCTAAGTGTTAGATTTCGCAAGTGAGGGGCTTGGGCGGAGGCCCCTGCCACTGAACGAGTCACCTAGTTTTCGATCACGTTCGTTTCGCCGTACATAACCTAGCCTTCGTCCGGCTTTGTGCCAATGGCACTTCCCAGACCACCGACGATCTGAAACTCAGCTCCAGATTCCTCAGCAAGGCTTTTGGCAAAGTCATCGATGGACATACTTTGTCCGGCCGCAACAACACCCGGCTGAATTGCAACCCCTTGTAGAACATACCCTTCCAGATCTTTCTTTGTCGTGACGATTGTTATCAATCCCAGCAGGAAGTTGGTTGGTCCAATCTCAATGAGATCACAGACAACCCCAAGTTTCTCTTCATCGACAAGAGAGCCAATAATTTCGCTACTGCTCTCCAGACGACCAGAAAATTTCGTTCTGTCGCCTTTGATCATCGCCGATATCGCTTCGATTTTGGCTCGAGCACTCCAGGCTTCCTCAAAAGCGAATTCGATGGATTCAACACCGGCAGCCTCAACAATTTCGGCTAGCATCTCGAAGGTCTTGCCTGCCCTCCCGTACGCGTCAGCGACTTGAGGCTCTAACGGAGCCGTCACAACATTCGCTCCAAACAACTTCTTCTGTTGTGGACCATAGAGTTCGAAGCAGAAGTCATCCCGCCCCATCAGTTCTAGAACCTTAAAAACCTGCCTCCACCAGGCGATCGGATGTCGTTGGCTACTTAGGTCTTCGACCGTCAGGGTAAATTTTGAGGCGCTGTTGATGTCTAGGCGGAAAGGTGGCGCCTGAGCTAAGAACCTAAAGTCCTTGAGAGAAGCTCTCACTAGTGAAGGGATGAGAGTACAGTTGCGAACAATCGGCAATCCGAGTCGACCCCTTCTGAAGAATATTCTCCCTTGAGCACCTCCCTGCGGCGTAACACGCAGCGTTCCGGGACCGTTCAGTTGCATCGGAAACGGACGCTTGATCCCAAAACGCTCTTCGGTGCTTGTAAGATTTAATACCGGGATCGGTTTGAGGCCTAAAAAACCATCATCGAGATCGTCTTCACTAACGCCCTCTAGCGTTAGTTTGATTGTGATGGGCATCGGCCCATATCCGGCCTCGCTCAGTTCTTTCCGCTTTGTAGTCTGATACCCGCCCTCGGGGGCATAATTCTCGATAATCTCGTGCAGAACCGCGCTTAGATTGTCACTGGGAAGCAACCTTCGCCAATCATCACTCAACGCAAATCTGACTGTCTGGTCATTCGAAATAGGTCTGCCCTTAGAGCTTTCCAGTGTCAGACGCTTGAGGATCCTCTTAAGATTTTGTCCCGCCATATGAAGTAAGTAAGCATCTCGGAGGCGCAAATCGTCTCCGAAGCGAGCAACAAAAATGAAGGATGGTTCTGTCAATTTCGCGAGGCGCTCGAGCGACAGCAAAGGGACATCGAAACTGTTCTTGTCTTCCCACATGGACTTGACCTGGACCATGTATGGGAGTGGCATTGAGCGCTTGTCAGCGTGTTGCAGGATGCTTAGTTCTGAATTTGGGACCTCGACGCGATAATCCCAGCCAGTTCGATCTCTCTCGGAACTGTTTGCTACCAATTTGGATGCTGAACACAAGAGTCTAAATTGTGTTTCGCCATGGTTGCCAAGTTCATCGGATGACAATTTTCTAGAGCGCAAAGCATCACCGTTTTTTCGGAATCACCCCAATGATATTCGGTCTTCGCGCGTCAACACTAGATCTTTGATTATCAAGATCTTAGCGAGCGCATGCGAATTATCGCAACAGGAACTACGGAGTTGCCGTGACGGTGCACTAAATTCATCCCCCCGTCCCCCTACGCCACTTTCTTCCTTGGCACCAACAACATCTCCGCCGGAATCTTCCACGCTTTGGCAATCCGGTAGACCGCATCCGCATTCATCCCACGTTTGTCGCTCAAGATTTCCGACGCCCGCGAGCGTGAGCCGAGAATTTCGGCCAGCTACGCCTGCGTGTGGCCCATATCGGTCATCGCAAATCGCAGCACATCGACCGGCGACAGATCGCCATCGATACGGAAATTGCGGTTCTCGTAGTCTTCGACAAGGATTGCCAGAACCTCCAGCCGGTCGACCTCCGGCGTACCAGTTTCAGCATCCCACAGCGCCTCGATCTCGGCGAGCGCTGCACGATGATCGTCGTCGTTCCTGATCGGGCGAATATCCATCAGGGCTCCTTGTCGTCGTACAGATCACCCCTCACCCGACTTCGCTTCGCTCAGCCACCTTCTCCCACAAGGGGAGAAGGCAGACATCGGATAGGTTGCCGCAAATCTCCAATGGCGACAACTGGCGCTGACGCTGACGCGTTCCCCCTTCGCCCCTTGTGGGGTGAGATCACCGGTTCGCCGAAGGCGAAATGAAAGGTCCAGTGGACCTTTCATAGGAGATGAACGCCCGAAGCGAGAGCGGAGGGCCGGGTCAGGTGGCTGAGCGAGCGAAGTCGGATGAGGGGTGTTCGCACTAACGGCCGCCCCCAGGAGGACAAATTTCCCCCTCCGCCCCGCTAACCATCTGATTTCCTTACACCCTCCCGCCTCTCAAAAAATTTCTTATCCGCCACCTCCGGGCCGCCCGTATCCTTCTCCTCGCAGTCTGCTTGAGGGAACGGGTGTGCACACCGAGCGCCTAGGCAGATGTGGCGCTGGGGTTGAGCGGGTCGGTTCCGCAAGGCTCCAGCCTCGCCAGGCGGGACCCGAGAGCTGACAGGCGCAAATGCCTGCCGGCCGGCAAACGCCGGAGGTCAAACGCCGGCGGCGCGGGTCAATGCGTCTCTATCTAACTTTCAGTCGACGCAACGCCCTGCGCCGCCTCCCTCACCCGATCCCCGGCCGGTTTTCGGCGCGGGACGCCTTGCCGCGCCGAAAAACCACGCAACCAAAGGAGACCAGCATGCCAAGACAAAAGACCCCCGACTGGACACCCGACGCAGCATTTGCGCTCGCCTGGGATGAGGCGGTCGCCACCGCCTATCTGACCGCGTGTGAACTTTGGAGCTCAAAACCCGCGTCCAGCCTGCAAGACGAGAAAGACCTGCGCGTCATCATGACGGCGGGCGCGATGATCGTTTTCCTCGCCCGCATCGAGCCGGATGTGGCCGACATCGTGCTCAACCGCAAGAAGGGCCTTGGCCAGTTCAGACGCGCACCGCTGCCGGACAAATTCTGGCGGCAGAAGGGCGGGCTGAAGGAGACCTTCGGATGAGCATCGGCGATGCAAAAGAGGACCCGAACCGCAGGTTCGCAAGCGCAACTGCGCGTCGGGCGGTCAGCCCGCCCTGCCGCGTCGCGTCAGCGCGCAAAACAGGGAACAGGCGTGAGCGAAGCGAACTGCCGTGAGACAAAACGAACCGCAGGTTCGCAAGGACGACCGTCCGTCGCGGCTTATGCCGCGCCCCGCCGGAGCGCCAGCCGCCGGCAGGCGGCGATACGGCGCGTGAGGCAAAAGAAACCATCAATTGCCTGCCGCGTGCGTTCGGTCTTGAATGACGCCATGACCGACCGCTCACCCGCCTGGCCACAAGGCGCCATCTTCACGCTTGGCCACTCGACCCTGTCGATCGAGGCGTTTGTGGCCTTGCTCCAGACCTACGGGATCAAGACCCTGTGCGACATCCGCACCGTGCCGCGCTCGCGCCACAACCCGCAATTCAACACCGAGGTGTTGGGCGAGACGCTCGCCCCTTACGCAATCGCCTATCGGCCCATGCCGGCGCTGGGCGGGCTGCGCCGGGCGGCGAAGGATTCGATCAACAGCGGCTGGCGCAATGCCAGCTTTCGCGGCTACGCCGACTATATGCAAACACCCGCCTTCAACGCGGCGGTCGACCAGCTGATCGAGGTCGGCCGGACCAGCCGCACCGCGATCATGTGCGCCGAAGCCGTGCCCTGGCGCTGCCACCGCTCGCTTGTGGCGGACGCGCTGGAGGTGCGCGGCGTCGAGGCGGTCGAGATCCTGTCGTTGACCAGCTGGCGCATCCACAAGATGACGCCGTTCGCACGGATCGACGGCACACAAATCACCTATCCCGCAGCGGCATCAAAACCTTAACCGGCATGGAGTATCATCGCCGTCCGGGATCTTCAGGGACACTGCCTCATGTTTGCTGACAATCAAATCGTCCGTTTGCCTGTGAGCCTCACGCTGGTGGACGGACACACTTTGAACGGTTGTCTCATTCTGCCGCGTGCCCAAAAGCTGCTCGAGACGATGAACAAGCCGGAACCTTTTGTCGAATTCGAAGACCGCGAAGGTGTAGGCGCAATCGTCATCGCCAAATCCAGCATCGTCAGTGCGGCCCTGCTTGATGAGCGCAAGTCGCGCAGCGGTGCAGAGCAATTGCGAAAACCCGTCCGCTTCGACGCGCACCAGATCCTCGGCCTCGACCGCAATGCGCCGGAAGCCGCCATCCGCCCGGCCTATGTCGAGAAGGCGAAACTCTATCACCCCGACCAGTTCGCGGCACACCCATTGCCGCCCGAAGTCTCCGACTATCTGGCGTCAATGTTCATGAAGGTTCAGCAGGCCTACGAGCAGTTGTCGGGCGAAACCGCGCGGCCCGCAGCCTGAGTCTCAATGCCGCCAAGGCGGCGATTTCGCGAGCCCGGCCACCGACCGCAGGTTCGCAAGGGCGACTGCCCGTCGCGCCTCGTGGCGCGCCCTGCCGGAGCGCCAGCCGCCGGCAGGCGGCGATACGGCGCGTGAGGCAAAAAAGACTCCGCGTGAGGCAAAAATACTAATGCCCGTCGAACGCGATCAGCGTCCGCACATCCACACCCAGCGCTTCCAGCTTCTTGCGGCCGCCAAGGTCGGGCAGGTCGATGACAAAACACGCCGCGACAATGTCGGCGCCCATCTGCTTGAGCAGTTTCGTCGCGCCTTCCGCCGTGCCCCCGGTGGCAATCAGATCGTCAACCAGGATCACCTTTTCGCCGGGCTTCACCGCGTCGGTGTGCATCTCCATCTCGTCAACGCCGTATTCGAGACTGTAGGCCACACGCACGGTCGAATGCGGCAACTTTCCCTTCTTGCGGATTGGCACAAAGCCGGCCGACAGCTGGTGCGCCATCGCCCCGCCCAGGATGAAGCCACGCGCCTCGATACCGGCGATCTTCGAGACGCCTTCGCCCGCATAGGGGTGCACCAGTTCGTCAATCGCGCGGCGGAACGCACGCGCATTGCCAAGCAGCGTGGTGATGTCGCGAAACAGGATGCCGGGTTTGGGATAGTCTGGAATGGTGCGGATCGCGTCGAGCAGGCTTTGTTCGAGAGAAGTTTTCATCGCTACAGTCCGGTTACCGGCAATTCGTATCGCCCGTCCGCAGCGAATGGAATAGGCAGGTGGTGAGAAAAGCCGGTAAGACTGCACCCATGTCCCGATCCGAACGCCTGCTCAACCTGCTCGACGTGCTGCGCCGCCACCGGCGGCCAGTCACCGGTCAGGCTCTGGCTGAAGAGACGGGCGTGTCGATCCGGACGCTTTACCGCGACATCGCAACCTTGCAGGGTCAAGGCGCAAATATCGAGGGCGAGCCGGGTCTGGGTTATTTGCTCAAACCCGGCTTCATGCTGCCACCGCTGATGTTCTCCGAAGATGAGATCGAGGCGATAACACTGGGCGTTGCATGGGTCACCAGGCGCGCCGACGACCGGCTTGGTCACGCCGCGCGCAACGCAGCCGCCAAGATCGGCGCAGTGCTGCCGGAAGACCTGCGGCGTGAGATGGAAACGTCTTCACTGATGATCGGTCCGGGCGAACCGCTCTACGGCGGCAATATCGACCTGACCGCAGTGCGCGACGCCATCCGGCGTGAGCGCAAGCTCCGCATCGACTATCGCGACAAGGACGGCGCGCCAACGCAGCGCACAGTCTGGCCGTTCCTGCTGGCGTTCTTCGACCGCATGCGCATGATCGTCGCCTGGTGCGAATTGCGTCAGGGCTATCGTCATTTCCGCGCCGACCGCATTGTCTCGATGCAGGTCATCGAGGAACGCACCGGCCGCCGCCGGCTGGCGATGGCGAAGGAATGGCGCGAGGAAGAAATGCTGCGCGCCCGCGATCATCCGGGTCCTCTCGTTGAGGCTACTGCCAGAAACTGACAGAGGCTGCCCTTACACAGGTCTTGTCTCAAACAAGGAACAAGACAATGAACGTCACCACCGATCTGATCGTCCTCTATGTTGGCGACGTCGCCGCCAGCGCGACTTTCTACTCCGGCCTGTTTGGCCGCAAACCGGTCGACCAGACGCCGGGCTTCGCCCTGTTCGCACTCGATGGCGGCATGAAACTCGGCCTGTTCCTGCGTCAGGTGGTGCAGCCACAGACATCGATCACCGGCGGCGGCTGCGAATTGGTGGTCATGACCGGAAGCCGCGACCAGGTCGACGCGATCATAGCTGACTGGCGCAAGCGCAACATCGTCATCGGTGCAGACGCAGCCGACGCGCCCTTCGGCTACACAGCGGTGGCGCTCGATCCCGACCAGCACCGCATACGCGTCCTGTTTGACCCGCAGGCATGAAGACTTTGACCCGAAACTGGATTGCAGTTGCCTCGGCGGACCATGTCCGCCGGGGGATCGCTGGCGGGTTCATGCAGGTGAACCACGGCAAGGAAGCGCCGCTGAAGCGCGTCAGGCCGGGAGACAACATCATCTACTATTCGCCGACCGAACAATACCGGGCCGCCGATCGATTACAGGCTTTCACGGCAATCGGCATAGTCAGGCCGGGCGAACCCTATCAAGGTTTTATGGGCGAAGGTTTCACGCCATTCCGCCGCGACGTTGACTGGCGCAAGGCACACGAAACGCCGATCCGCCCGCTGCTGCCTATACTTGAATTCACGGCCGGCCGGCCGAACTGGGGCGCGCCGTTCCGCTTCGGGCTCGTCGAGATCAGCGGCCAAGACTTCCAGACCATCGAACAGGCAATGGCAAACTGAAACAAAAAAGGCCCGCACAGGCGGGCCTTTGTAGCTCATCCAACGTGCGTCAATCAGTGTGGCGTTGATGCCCAGATCTTGCGCTTGGTCATGTACATCAGCCCTGCGAACAGAACCAGGAACACCATCACGCCAAAGCCGGTGCGCTTGCGGTCTTCCATATGCGGCTCGGCGGTCCACATCAGGAATGCAGCGACGTCGCGGGCATTCTGGTCCACTGAAGCTGGCGTGTCATCGTCATAGGTGATGACAGTGTCGTCTGTCAGCGGAGGCGCCATGGCCAGCGCCGATGCATTCAAGAAATAGGGATTGTAATATGTACCCTCGGCCACTTCGATCCCGGCCGGGGGCGTCTTGCCATAGCCAGTCAGCAGTGCGTGGATATAGTCCGGACCACCTTCGGCATATTGTGTGAAAATGTCGACCACAAAGGTCGGGAAACCACGCAGAACGCCGCGCGCCTTCGCCATAAGCGACAGGTCTGGAGCTGGTGGATCAAGCGCTGCAGGTGCCGGGAAATAATCCATCGGCAGACCTTTGCGCTCATCGCCATTTTCGTCAGTGAAATCATATTCTGACGCGATCGTCTTGACCTGACCTTCCGTGTAGCCAAGCCCTTCCAGGGTGCGGAAAGCAACGAGGTTGAGGGAGTGACAGCTCGAGCAGATTTCGCGGTAGACCTTGAAGCCGCGTTGCAACTGACCGCGGTCATAGGTGCCGAATGGCCCAGCAAACGACCACTTTTCCTCTGCTGGCTTCAACAGCGGATAGTGCTGCGTTTCGCCTTCGGCGGCAACGTGGATCTCACCATCGCCTTCGCTATAGGCCGGCTGCGTCTGCGCAACGAAAATGGCTGCGGATGCCAGAAAACCGAGTGCGGCAACCGAATTGAGAAGCTTCTTCATGACGTCCCTCTTCAGTCCGCGCTTAGTGGCTGCCGGCTGCTGCCGGGGCAGCATCGGATTTTGCCTTGTTCTTTTCCAGAACGGCTTCGGTAATCGAGTTCGGCAACCGCCGTGGCGTTTCGATCAAACCGAGCAGCGGCATGATCACCAGGAAGAAACCGAAATAGTAAAGCGTCGATACCTGCATCGCCGGGATATACCAGCCTTCCGCCGGCTTGGAGCCAAGCCAGCCAAGGAAGATGGCATTGGCGGCGAAAATCCAGAAAAACAGCTTGTACCATGGGCGATAGACAGCCGAGCGGACCTTCGATGTGTCGAGCCACGGAACGAAGAACAGCACCGCGATAGAGCCAAACATGGCCAAAACACCACCGAGCTTGGAGTCGATCGGGCCAATGTTGAAGGTGATGGCGCGCAAAATCGCATAGAACGGCAGGTAGTACCATTCCGGCACGATGTGAGACGGCGTCACAAGTGCGTTGGCTTCAACGTAGTTATCCGGGTGGCCGAGATAGTTCGGGATGTAGAACACGAACCAGGCGAACATGATCAGGAACAGCACCATTGCAAACGCGTCCTTGACGGTCGCATGCGGCGTGAACGGAACCGTGTCGGTCTTCGATTTCACTTCGATGCCGGTCGGGTTGGACTGACCGGTCACATGCAGCGCCCAGACGTGCAGGATCACGACGCCTGCGATCATGAACGGCAGCAAGTAGTGCAGCGCAAAGAAACGGTTCAGTGTCGGATTGTCGACCGCAAAGCCGCCCAGCAGCAGTTGCTGGACCCAGTCGCCAACCAGCGGAATGGCGGTGAAGAAGCCGGTGATGACGGTGGCGCCCCAGAAGGACATCTGACCCCAAGGCAGAACGTAGCCCATGAAGCCCGTCGCCATCATCAAGAGATAGATGACACAGCCCAGGATCCACAGCAGCTCGCGCGGCGCTTTGTATGAACCGTAGTAGAGTCCGCGGAAGATATGAATGTAAACCGCGATGAAGAACATCGAGGCGCCGACGGCGTGCATGTAGCGCAGCAGCCAACCGGAATTGACGTCGCGCATGATCTTTTCAACAGAGACAAATGCCAGCGACGTATCTGCGGCGTAGTGCATTGCAAGCACAACACCGGTCAGGATTTGCGACACCAGCATCAACGAAAGAATGCCGCCGAACGTGTAGGCGTAATTCAGGTTGCGTGGCACCGGATAGGCGACAAAACTGTCATACACCAGCCGCGGCAGCGGCATGCGTGCGTCAATCCAGCGGCCAAGGCCGGTCGTGGGCGTATAGGTCGAGTGTCCACCGCTCATCTGATTATCCCCCTGCCCGCTCAGCCGATTTTGACAACGGTGTCGGACGTAAATTCGAACGTCGGCACTGCCATGTTTTCGGGCGCAGGGCCCTTCCGGATGCGTCCGGCCGTATCGTAGTGCGACCCGTGGCACGGACAGAACCAGCCGCCAAAGTCACCCTGCTGGCCAAGCGGGATGCAGCCCAGATGGGTGCACACGCCAATCATGATCAGCCAGTTTTCCTTGTCCTTGCCAGCTGAACGATCAATGTCGTTGGCGGGCGCATCAGACCCCAGATTGGCATTGCGCGCCAGCGGGTCCTTCAGATCTTCCAGAGCGACAGCCTTGGCGGCCTCGATCTCTTCTGGAGTCCGGTTACGGACAAACACCGGCTTGCCGCGCCACTTCACAACAAGCGAAGCGCCTGGCGTCAGCGATGACACGTCGACTTCGATGGAAGCCTGCGCCAGCGTCGACGCGTCAGGACGCATCTGATCGATAAAGGGCCATGCCACTGCCGCCGCACCAACAGCTGCAGCAGCGCCTGTCGCGATGTAGAGGAAGTCGCGGCGGTTGGGATCGTGTGTTTCGGTCGCGCTCACCTGGCCGTCGTCCTTTCGTATTCATTGCCCGTCGGCAAATCCGTTCAGTTCCCCAAAACACGCAGACCAAAATCCACGCATCATCGTCCCGGAACGGAGTCGGGCGATAGTTTTCAAGGTTTCTATGCGGCTGATCTGGCCTTGGCAAGCGGGACGCGGGCGCTTGGGCAGAATGTCGCGGCCTTGTCCAAAGCGAATTTCACCAACTCGGCAACAGGCCTTGCCGCCGTCACGGCGACATCACCTCGTCAATCGCAACCGTCATCATCCAAATTGCTCAACCTGCAGCACACAAGCACCACGAATGGTTGCATTTTCTGGCCTTTTGTCGCCAAATGCAATTCGACGATTGGTGATCGCAGGAAAAGTACATGCATGCCATGTTTCGATCGGGTCTGATGGCCACTCTCACAATGTCATTTGTTCCGGCAACGATCGTCCCCGACCTTTCGGCCGACGGGCAGTCACTCACCCTTCGCGCGGCATCAGTCGCGGCCCAGGAGACGAAATCGGCCAAGCGAAAATCCGGCGGCCTCGCGGGCAGCGAGGGTACGATCAAGCGCAAGATCATGTTCCCTGCCGACTGGCAGGGTGGATGCAAAAGTTCTTATCAGAACTATGTCAAGGCAGGCGGTCATTCAGCCTACGCCGCGACCATCGTAGACTATTTCTATGGCGGAACATTTGTCTGCGCCAACAAATTGAATGCAGCCTCCCAGGCGGAAGCTGAAAAGCGCGCACTTGCCGATTGCGAGGCTTCAAGGCTGAGTTATCAGAGGCAAGGCAATTCCATGCAGATCACTGGCAAGTGCATGATATATTCATCGAAATAGCCGCCCCTACTGCGTCGGTCCGAAAATCTGAATCGATTTCCGGACGCACGATGCAGCAGATTCAAGGTGTTATAGCGCCGCGTGTCATCGCAATCAGTGCGTCTGTCAGCGACTTCAGTCTCGCCTTCGGCACATCGCTTCCGGCATAGTTCACCCAGGCTCCGTCAGCTGCAAATCGCACGATCTCCAGCTCTGGGTCGGCGTCTGTAGCCGCGTGACGCTCAAGCCGTCCATCGAGCCAGGCCTGCCAGGAACGTGACATTTCCGGGTCCGACAAGACCGACATGGAAATGGCGTCGGCCGGACTGCCGATGCCAAATTGCTTGCCGACCATCAAGGTCAGCACATAGGCGCGGGTGAAGCTACCCCACCCAGTGTCTGTTTTCAGATGCGTCTCGATCTCCACATCAATCCTTGTCAGCAAATCGTCGAACGCCGCGCGTAGCAATTCCTGCTTGTTGGCGAAGTGGTGAAAAACCCCGCCTTTTGTGACGCCGGCGTCTGACGCGACAGATTGAATCGTCACATCCGCCAGACCGCGTACAGCGGCAATCCGCTGTGCAGCATTGATGATCGCCCGGCGAACTGCCTCCGGCTGCTTTTTCCGGCTGTATCCACGCTCCGGCATTGCGGACCTTTTTGACAAGAAGATCCATTTAAGATACCGGACGGTCGGTTTCTTATCAAGAGTGAAGAACATGTCGACGGCGGACGTCCGATCAGCAGTCTATGACCCGGGTCCGGGTTGGGCCTTGCGCTATTGGTCTGTTTTTGGCGGACAGGCGTCATCACTGATCGGCTCGGCGCTGACCCAGTTTGTCCTGCTGTGGTGGATCACCGACACGACCGGCAGCGTCAGCGCACTGGCGCTGGCTGGACTGTTTGCACTGTTACCACAGGCATTGCTCGGCCCTATCGGCGGAGCGGTCGCCGACCGCTACAGCCGACGGCTGATCATGATCGCAGCCGATACAATCAGCGCAATCTGTATGGCGGTGCTGATCGCATTGTTTCTCTCCGGAACAGTCGAGCTCTGGCACATCTACGCCATGATGTTCATTCGCAGCGCCATGCAGGCATTCCAGGCTCCTGCGGCGTTGGCGAGCACGGCAATGCTGGTGCCGCAACACTTCATTCCGCGCGCTGCAGGCCTCAACGAATCGCTTCAGGGATTGATGCTTGTCGCCGCTGCGCCACTTGGTGCAGTGGCGATGGCGACAATGCCGATCGGTTACGCACTCGCCATCGATGTGGTGACAGCGCTGTTCGGCATTGTCCCGCTTTTGATCTTCAAAATCCCGCAGGAACGCCCGAAACCGGAGGACCGGGCGGGCTTCTGGAACGAGTTGCGTGAGGGCTTTGATGTCATCTGGGGCAATGCAGGCTTGCGCTGGCTCTATCTGCTGATGGCCATCGTGGTCATGTGTGTCATGCCGTCTTTCACTCTGGTGCCGTTGCTGGTGAAGGATCACTTTGGCGGCGGCGCGCCAGAAGTGGCGCTGATGGAAGGTATGGCGGGCCTTGGCATGTTTGTCGGAGGGTTGCTGGCGGCGGCCTTCCCCGCCAGACGTATGATCGTGTGGATTCTCGGCGGCTTCGCGTTGTCTTGCCTGTTGTTGGGAGCGGTCGGCCTTGCGCCATCCAACATGCTGTGGCTCGCGACTCTGTTCTGGTCGCTAAGCGGCCTTGTCTACATGTTGGGCAACGCACCAATGATCGCGCTGCTCCAGATCACTGTCCCCAACCAGCTTCAAGGCCGCGTTCTGTCGCTGCTCTCCACCGTGATGGCGCTTGCCGCCCCGGTCGGGCTGGCGCTGGCCACACCGCTCGGCGAACTGCTCGGCATCCAGTTGCTGTTCGTCGTGATGGGGGTCTCCAGCACCCTGGTCTGCCTGCTCGGCTTCGCCTCGAAATCGGTCATGCGGATAGAAACATCCAGATAGGCGGATCGCAGAGCCCCTATTCGCAGAGCAAGGTAACCTGCGCCCGATAATTGCCAGCGGGAAAAATGGAGGCGGTCTTCGATGCGACAAGATTGACCTGGATGGTGTGGTTTCCGTTCAAGACATTCTGCGGCAAGCCAGCCGGCGATTCAGCGCCGCCATCGACCGAATAGGAGCTGATAAACGTTGTCCCGCTGCTTGCGCCACCTGGCGCTTGCGAGAATGACAGCGGCGCAATTGTCGACACCGCCAAACAGCCAAAGTCGCCGACATGATTGCACAGGGCGCCGGATGTCGTGATGGTCGCCAGTCCGGGAGCCCCACCTAAAAGCTTGGAACCGAGCGTTGTCAGATCCGGACTGACGACCATTGTTCCGTTTGTCGACAGGTTGATCGTGCAGATGCTGAGTGCCTCGGCCGGCCCAACGAAAAGCCCCAGGCCAATAGCGAACGAACCGGCCGCCTTGGGAAAAGTTTGACGCATGTGCTGCATCATGCGTCATCTCTGCCCAAGGCGGCCGGTGCAGACCGGCAAACCGGAGTGCGGTCCGGTGCTGCGTCAGCGGCCACCTTCGATCCCCTGCGCCGACCAGTCATTGGAAAGCCAGGCCGCTTTCTTCTTGTTGATTTCGAAAAACCTGTATTTGCGCTCTGGTACAGCCACGACAGGAGCGGCAGTCTGGGAGAGCACGGTTGCCGGTATTGCCGCTGACGCCGAAGCAGACGCCGGCGCAGCTGTTTCAACTGAACTGGTCGTTACCGCATCCAGCGATGGCCCTCCGGTCACACCCATGCGCAACAGTTCCAGCTCAAGCTTCAATCTCTGAACTTCCAGCTCATAAAGCTTGGAGCAATCGAGGCGACTGGCTCCCTTGCTGAGCGGCACGACCAGACGGCCATAAGTCGCCAGATTGCCCTTCGCTTCACGGCCGGGCTGACCACGAATGACGCCAAAATCGAGATAGGCGCCATTGCCGGCAATTGAAGACGCGCAACTGGTCCCATCAGCTGCCCTCACCTCGTCCTGTCCTTGTGGCAAGGCGACGCCCGGAAGATCAAAACCATTCTGGTTCTGCTGCAACAGGATATCCTGAGCCAATGCAGATTTGCCCATGAGCGACAACGCCAAAGCCGACGCGGCAAGCGGCATCAAAGCCGCTGTTGACCAAGAAATTTGCCACATATCTGCGTCCTGATTTGAGTTTGCTGGTTTGGAAACGGAATGGATTCGGTGCAAATCCGCACTTTGCGCTCCTTGTTTCCGTCGAAAGGAATTGTTGCGAGCACCGGGCGTGATATTCCACCACCAAGCAAGAATTCCTGTGGCGTTACAGTTGCGCCTTCGACCGGAAAGAAGTCCTGATCGTAGACCGCGACCTTCACCTTGATTTTGTGGCTGTATGGATTGGCCGGAAAGACACGGACCGCAAACCGGTCCGCAAAACTGCTGATTTCGCCGCGCATCGGCGACATTGACTGCGCATTTGCCATTGCAGGCGCGAATCCCACCGCCAGCAGGCACATAAGTGTCCTGGTCTTGCACATAAGTGTCCCCATTTCTGATTTGATGCAGCGAGCCTATGGCTCGCAGCGCAGCGTGACCGTTGCCTGGTAATTGCCAACGGTAAACACGTCTCCGACCCCCTTTGTGCCGGTCAAATGGACCGACACCTGGCTGATGCCAGATCCGATAAGCGGACGGGTCGCGGGTGACTCAGCAAGGTTGTGAGCACCGGAAGCCGAAAAGACGGGAGACCAGGTAATCGTTCCGGTGTCGCCAGCCGGGCGGATGACATTGGTGACGGTATGGTCGACACCGAGATTGACGCCGCCGGTCGTCGTTAGTGACACGACGCCGGCGGTGCCAAGAGCATTCTTGGATGACAGTGACCTCAAATCACCGCTTGCCGTCATCGTGCCGTTAGCCAGAAGAACAAGCAGGCAAGTCGAGTTCACAACACCGTTAAAATTGACACCGGTCGTGGCAGCATTCGCAATCTGCCCAAATCCGATGACACACACACAAGTAACACCAAAAACCGTTTTCAAAATACAACCCCAACAACAATTCGTTATTTTGCTAAAATCTTCAGAAAAATTCCTGATTATTTCAAAATAACATATAATATAAATTACTTTGTAAGCAAAGTTTTTTGGCCATCAATACTAAATTTGACCTGATAAGATCATGGTCTATTCGGATTAATGAAAACCTAATTTTAGAGAGAAGGGTGCGTTTTCCGGACAAAAAATGTCGCGTTAAGCGCACAACGAAAACAACGCTAACTAACTGAATTAATACAATTTATTGATTCAGAAGATTTGCACGTCAGCTCGCGCCCAGCCTGGCAAGCACAATGCGCGGGATCTGCATCTCTCGAATAACATCTTCATGTTTCTTCATGCCGCACAACTCACGTTGAATAAGATAAGCGTGCACCATCTTTGCTGCATGTTTCAGAAGAAGTTCGCGATTTGCATTCTCTTGGCTGCCAGTGCAGGCCTCGATATCCCGCAGGCGCACAAGCGCCTGTTCAGCCTTCTTGCCAGCCTCGCCCAGCGAGTGGGCCATTTCGCCAAGGATCTCGACCTCAACAGGTTGCAGGCCTGTCGCTGCGCTTGCGCGCTCAACGGTGATCCGGCCTGGAAGTCGAAGCGACATGGGCGTTATTCCGCAGCAAGCCTGTCAGCCAGGAACCCGCCAGACTGGCGTTCCCACAATTTGGCGTAGAGCCCGCCCCTTGCGACCAGACTGTCATGCGTGCCCTCCTCCACGATCCGGCCCTTGTCGACGACAACCACCCTGTCAAGCGCAGCAATGGTCGACAGCCGGTGCGCAATGGCGATGACCGTCTTGCCCTCCATCATCTTGAACAGATTGTCCTGGATCGCCGCCTCAATCTCTGAATCAAGCGCCGACGTCGCCTCGTCGAGAATGAGGATCGGCGCGTCCTTCAGCATCATCCGCGCAATGGCGATGCGCTGGCGCTGCCCGCCCGACAGTTTTACGCCGCGCTCGCCGACATGCGCGTCATAACCGGTACGGCCCTTGGGATCGCTGACACTGACAATGAAATCATGCGCAGAGGCGCGCTTGGCGGCCTCGATGATCTCGGCCTCTGTCGCGTCCGGTCGGCCATAGGCGATATTGTCGCGGATCGAACGGTGCATCAGCATCGGCTCCTGGCTGACGACGCCATATTGCGCGCGCAGCGAACCTTGCGTGACTGAACGGATGTCGCGCCCATCAAGCAGGATGCGGCCGCTTTCCACATCGAACAGCCGCAGCGCCAGATTGACCAGCGTCGTCTTGCCCGCGCCCGACGGCCCGACCAGCGCCACCCGGTCGCCCGGCTTGATGTGCAGGTCGAGATTGTTGATGACGCCACTGTCCTTGCCATAGTTGAAGGTCACATCATCGAAAACGATGTCGCCGGTGGCGCGCGGCATGATCTCAGCATTCGCGCGGTCCCGGATCGCAGGCTCCACGGAAATCACCGTCGTCGCGTCCTGTACGGTAGCAAAATTGCGGATCAGGCCGTTGATGTTGAACATCATGTAGCCCGACATCTGGTTGAGCCGGAACACCAGGCCAAGCGCGGCCGCTACCTCGCCGGTCGTCGCCAACCCGCCCATCCATTGCCGGATCGCCAGCCAGGCCACCGCCGCCATCATGAAGCCGTTGACGATCATGACGGCGGAACGAATGCTGGTGATCGAGCGGGTAAGCTTCTTAACCGCATCGAGGTAGTTCTGCATGCCCTCGCGCACATAACCATGTTCGCGCTTGCCCGAATCGAACAGCTTCACTGCCATGATGTTGGTGAAGGCGTCGACGATGCGGCCATTGACCAGCGAGCGTTCGTCGGCTGTGCGCCGGCCAGCCTTGCGCAGCGGCGGCAACAGATGCCAGCCAACGATGCTATAGGCGCCGACCCAGGCGATCAGGACCAGCCCCATGAAAGGGTCGAGCGACACAAGGATCGTGCCGGCCAGAACCAGAAACGTGATGAATCCCCAGACCGACTGCAGCGACGAAACGATAAAGTCGCCTGTCGCTTCACCGCCCTGCAGGATCTTTGTCGCAATGCGCCCGGCAAAATCGTTCTGATAGAATTCGTAGGGCTGCTCCATCACCCGCCGGAACGACTGCCACCGCACCAGCTGATAGAAATTGGGTACGACGACCTGCTGCTCGACCACGGCATTGGCGATCATCACGACCGCGCGCACCACAAGGATAAAGAACAGGAAGCCCGCGATATGTAGCCAGTAGTCGCTCAGAAATGTCGCCGGATCAGCGCGATCCAGCAGATCAATCAGCCAGCCGACCGACCAATAAAGCGCAGCATCAACTGCGCCCGATAGGCCGCCTGCAATCAGCAACAGGATGAACGGCATCTTCGCCTGACGCGCGAAGAACATGATGAATTGCCATGCACCCTGCGGCAGCACTTCACGGTCCGTATCGGCAAATGCGTCTACGACATTTTCAAACGGACCAAAGATGCGGTCCTGAAAAGTCTTCTTTTCTTCTGTGGTCTGCGTGCTCATCCGACGCCCAATGTAGTGCCGCTTTCGCCGCTCGACACCCCCCAGATGTCAGTATTGCAAGAATGTAGTGGCAGGCTGACGGCGGCCTATTCCGCCGCCGTCTCGACCGCTTCACCCGGATCGTCATGCAGCAGGAATCCGCCCGATTGCCGCTGCCACAGGCTGGCGTAGATGCCACCGCGCGCCACCAGTTCGTCGTGCGTTCCCTCTTCGACAACCCGGCCCTTGTCCATGACGACCAGCCGGTCCATCGCTGCAATCGTCGACAGACGGTGTGCAATCGCGATCACGGTCTTGCCCTCCATCAACCGGTATAGGTTTTCCTGGATCGCCGCTTCAACCTCGGAATCCAGCGCCGATGTCGCCTCATCCAGGATCAGAATTGGCGCGTCCTTCAGCATCACCCGCGCAATCGCCACGCGCTGGCGCTGTCCGCCCGACAGTTTGACGCCACGCTCGCCGACATGCGCGTCATACCCCTTGCGTCCCTTCGGATCGGAAATACCCTCGATAAAGCCATCGATCTCGGCGCGCCGCGCCGCATCGCGCATCATTTCATCGGACGCGTCGGGACGTCCGTAGAGAATGTTGTCGCGCACGGACCTGTGCAGCAGCGAAGTGTCCTGTGTCACCACGCCGATCTGGCCGCGCAGACTGTCCTGCGTCACCTTGGAAATGTCCTGCCCGTCAATCGTGATGCGCCCAGCCTCGAGGTCGTAAAAGCGCAGCAGGATGTTGACCAGCGTCGACTTGCCGGCGCCCGAACGGCCGACAATGCCGACTTTTTCGCCCGGCCGGATGGTCAGCGACAGATCTTCGATCACGCCCTTCTGCTTGCCATAGTGAAAGCGGACACGCTCGAACTCGATCGCACCTTTCGTCACGGAGATCGCGGTCGCGCCCGGTCTGTCATCGACGAGCCGCGGCAGCGAGATCGATGAAATGCCGTCGCGCACAGTGCCGATATTCTCAAACAGTGCGGACATTTCCCACATGATCCAGTGCGACATCGACGACAGGCGCAGTACGAGGCTGATGGCGACCGCAACCGCCCCGACCGTCACCAGATCATCCAGCCACAGCCAGATCGCCACGGCCCCGACCGAGATCAGCAGCGCCGAGTTCAGCGTCTCAAGCAGGCCGAACAGGCCCGTCGCCAACCGCATCGACCGGTAGACCGTGTCCATGAAACCCGACATCGCGTCCTTGGCGTAGGCCGCCTCACGGCGCGCGTGCGAAAACAACTTGATGGTCTGTATGTTTGTGTAGCTGTCGACCACCCGGCCGGTCATGATCGAGCGCGCGTCCGCCTGCTCTTCCGACACTTTGCCAATGCGAGGGATGAAATAGCGCAACATCAGCACGTAGAGCACAAGCCAGCCGACAAACGGCACCGCAAGCCGCCAGTCGAACGAAGCGATCAGCAAGACTGCACCGACAAAATAGACCACGACGTAGTTGAGCACGTCGAACAGTTTCAGCACACATTCGCGCACCGCCAGCGCCGTCTGCATCAGTTTGGTGGCGACGCGTCCGGCAAATTCGTCCTGGTAAAAGGTCATCGACTGTTTCAGCAGATAGCGATGCACCTGCCAGCGGATGCGCATCGGGTAATTGCCCATCAGCACCTGCTGGTTCAACAGCAGGCGCATCCAGTCGATCACCGGCATGATGATCATCACCAGAACGGCGATCGCCGCCAGCTTCCACCCCTCGCTTTGCAGGAAGGTCTCACGGCTCTGCGCAGACAGCCAGTCGACAATGTTGCCCATCTGGGCAAACAGCCAGACCTCCATGCCGCTGATCGCCGCCGTCAGAACGGACGAGGTCAGGATGAAGGGCCAGGCGCCTTTGGTGAAATGCATACAGAACGCCCAGAAGGTTCTGGGTGGTTCTGTCGGCTCATCCGCCGGAAAGGGTTCGAGCTTGGCTTCGAACCAGCGTGCAATGGAGGTCAGCATGTTATGGCTCATCGATGCCCGCTGCGCGGGACTTCGGTCTTGGTTACATGAATGCCCGGTCCGGCGCCACGGGCGGATTGGTCATTCCTGACACTGCCGTCAGCGTGCCCGGATTGCTTGACCGGATCGGATTCCGGCTGGTGCGGTCTCGCACCAACCGCTGCAGCAAACACGGCGGGAAGCGCGGTGACGAGATTGACGTTAGCGCCGGCTGGCAAACGCGAAAAGGATGTCAGAAGTTTCTTCGCAGACATGGTCGAACTCCGGGAAAAGCAGATGGCTTTGCCAGGCGGTCCGGAAACGAAGCGAAGATGATTGGTCGATCGAACCGGCCGCCGTCAGGCGATTGTCCGCCGTGTGCGGCGGGAGAGCGCGTGGCGCATTGCTATGTCCATTGAGGCCTCCCTCGGTTCGGGTTGACGATTTCACGGCTATAGATCAGTTGAGATCGCAGCGCCACCCCGGCCAGGCCGGTTGGCGCGTTACTGTTGCCAAATAGCCGCTGAATCAGTTTCTCAACGACTTGAATCAGAATTCGAAGACGATGAATCACGATCTGCACATTGCCCTCTATCAGCCTGAAATTCCTGGCAATACTGGCGCGATCCTGCGCCTCGCCGCCTGCTATGGCGCAACCGTCGACATCATTCGGCCACTCGGCTTTGAACTGTCGGACCGCACGCTCAAGCGCGCCGGCATGGACTATCTGGAGATCGCCGCGATCCGTGACCATGCCGATTTCGACGCATTTGAAACCTGGCGCAAGGCTGAAGGCCGGCGGTTGATATTGATGACGACGCGCGCCGCCGAACCCTATGCCGGGTTTGCCTTCCAAACCGGCGACACCCTGCTGTTCGGTCGCGAATCCTCCGGTGTTCCAGACAGCGTCCGCGCAATCGCCGGCCATCAGTTGCGCATCCCGATCCGCCCCGAAGCACGCAGTCTCAACCTCGGCATGAGCGCAGCCATCACGCTGAGCGAAGCAGTGCGGCAGCTCAGCACCACATCTTGAATTTGCCGCCATCTATGGCAATCTTTGCCATAGATCGAGGAGCATTCCGATGGCGACGATGAATGTATCCCTGCCCGACAAGATGCGCGAATGGGTCGATGAACAGACTGCGTCCGGCCGTTATGGCAATGCCAGCGACTATGTGCGCGACCTGATCCGCCGCGACCAGGATCGGGCGGAAAAGATCGCGAATATGGAAAGGCTGGTCGATGAGGCCTATGCGAGTGGCGTTTCAAATCTCAGCTTTGCGGAGATGAGGGCCGAGGCACGCAAACGGTACGGCGGCCATGAACTATGAGCTCACGGACAAGGCTTTCGAAGACTATTTGAACCTCTACCGGACTGGCGTCGAGCAGTTCGGCGTCGCGTTGGCTGAAGCATATTCGGACGGCATCGAGCGAATATTTGAACTGATCGCAGCCAACCCAGAGATGGCTCGGCTTCGTACCGAGCTCCTTCACCCCGTCCGTATCCACCCGCATCGATCCCACGTGGTCGTCTACAACATCTAGGGCGACACGGTGCTTATCCTGCGCATCCGCCACGCCAACCAGAATTGGTCAGACGAACCCGCCTGACGTGTTCTCAATCCGCCGTCGGCAATCGCCGCATCGTGAACTCGATCACATCGCCGGGCATTTCCCGCCAGCTTTCGATGGAGGTCCAGTAGGCCTGCTTTGGCCAGCGGTCGAACCATTCGCGCGCCTTGACCCGCGCATCGAGCCGGGGAAGGCTGAAGCTCTCGCGCACAAAACCGTCGCGCGGCAAACGAATGCCTCCCGCGCGTTCGCGCTCCATGCTTCGTCTGATGCCATCGAGCGGCGGCCTCATCGGAGGTCGCATTGTCGCATCTCCTTGACCCAAGCTGTGCAAAGTTTAGGGATCGCGCGCAAGAATGCGAGTCATTTTGGACGGACGCTATGGAACGACCAGACATTCCGGCAGGATTGCCTGCCAACATCGAAGACAAGAAGGCCAGCGCCAAGGCGTGGTTTGAGGAACTGCGCGACCGGATCTGCGCCACGTTCGAAAAGATCGAAGACGATCTGACCGGGCCGCAATCGTCCTGGTCGCCTGGCCGTTTTGAGAAAACCCCCTGGCAGCGCCAGGAAGGAGCAGGCGGTGGTGGCGTCATGTCGATGATGTATGGCCGGGTCTTTGAAAAGGTCGGCGTCCATACATCCACCGTCTATGGCGAGTTTTCGCCCGAGATGCGCAAGCAGATTCCAGGCGCGGAAGCCGACCCGCGTTTTTGGGCTTCAGGCATTTCACTGATCTGCCATCCTCAAAGCCCCAACGTGCCGGCGGTCCATATGAACACCCGCATGGTTGTCACTTCGCGCAACTGGTTCGGTGGCGGGGCCGACCTGACGCCTGTTCTCGACCGCCGCCGCACGCAGGATGATCCCGACTCGGTTGCATTCCACAAGGCAATGCGCTTTGCCTGCGACAAGCATCCAAAGGTCGCCGATTACGCAAAAATGAAGGACTGGTGCGACCAGTATTTCTTCCTGCCCCACCGCAACGAGCCGCGCGGCATCGGCGGCATCTTCTACGACTGGCTGCACTCGAGCGACGAAAACGGCGGCTGGGACGCCGACTTCGCCTTCACCCAGGACGTCGGCCGGTCATTTGCGGTGGTCTACAACCACATCGTCCGCAAGAATTTCAACGAAAACTGGACCGAAGCCGACCGCGAGGAACAGTTGATCCGCCGTGGCCGTTATGTCGAGTTCAATCTGCTGTATGATCGCGGCACGGCCTTTGGCCTGAAAACCGGCGGCAATGTGGACTCGATCCTCTCGTCCATGCCGCCTGAGGTGAAGTGGCCGTAAATCGGCCGCTACACCCGGCCCGCCGCCCTCAATTCACCCGCCGGCAGATCCGCCAGCTCCGCCAAACTCATCCGGTCGATTGCCGGATGAGCAAGCGGATCACGGCTATAGTCGCGACATGCCGGACCAACAGACCGCCACAAGGTTCGGATCGGCTTGACCACCTGACTGCTGAATTGGCTGAACATGTCATTCTCCATAGCTTGGGTGCCGTGAAAATGTATTTAGTCCAGCGCAATCTCAATGGAGTTTGCCTGCATTCTGATATAGAAAAACTGCATGCAACGCCTGCAACGGTTCCATCTCAACGGCCTGCGTGCGCTTGAAACCGCCGGCCGGCTCGGCTCTCTGCAACGCGCCGCAGATGAACTCGGCGTATCGCCCGGCGCCGTCAGCCAGCACATCATTCGCACCGAAAAGCAGCTCGGCAGGCCCGTCTTTGCGCGCACGCCGCACGGTCTTGCCGCCACTCCGTTTGGCGAGCGCCTGCTGGCGCGGCTGACGACCGGTTTTCGTACCCTCGACGACGCGCTTGCGCTGGCTGAATCCACCGGCGAAAAGGCGTTGACGGTGTCAGTCGCCCCGGTTCTCGCCTCAAAATGGCTGGTGCCGCGTCTGTCTGGTTTTCGTAAACTGCATCCTGGCATCAGGGTGCGGATCGAGGCCACGACAGAAATTGTCGATTTCATCACGTCAGATGTCGATCTGGCTTTGCGTGTGGGGCCCGGCAAATGGCCTGGTTTGCGGCTAAAAAGGCTCCTGGCGCATGATATTTTTCCGGTCTGTTCGCCGGCTATCGCCAGATCGCTCACATCTCCCGCCGAACTACGCCGGGTGCCCATCGTGCTCGACGCCAATGCACCCGGATTCTGGAACGATTGGCTCAAGCCACACGGCATGTCAGAAGAAGACCTCGCCCCAGGCGACAGCTTTACCGATGCGGCGCTTTGTGTCGACGCCGCGATTGCCGGTCAAGGTGTGATGATGGGCTGGAAAACGCTTGCTGTCGATGCGATTGCCGCTGGCCTGCTGGTTGCCCCTTTTCCTGATACCGCAGCAACCGGAAACGCCTACTACGCCGTGAGTTCCGCTGATCGACCGCTTGGCGAGCGCGAGATGATTTTTGTCCGATGGGTCGAACGCGAAATGGAAAAGACCGCCAAAGCCTTCAATTGATTGTGCTCACGCATCCAAATGCCGTCGAAATGCGTTATGATTGCAAGATGACTCGGAGATGATTTGAGGAAGGAGACGATCATGAAAGAATTTCATTGTGGTTCGCTGGTTCCTGGCTGCGAGTGGCACACCCGGCACCAGGAAGAGGCGGAAGTCATGCGCCGGGCCGTCGAGCACATGCGCGAGACACACGGCGAAACGATCATCCGTGAATCGATGATTGACGCGATCCGGTCGCGCATCGACAAGGTCCGCAGCGCCGCGTGAATTGGCGTCCGGCATTCATCAATGCGATGAAAGCCGGGCATGCTGTATTCCAGCCCCGGAACCGTCCGGGGCTGCTTGCTCAAAGTTTTCGGGCGTCGAAAACAAGTTGCTAAGATTTCTCAGCTATACCTCCAATCGGTATTAATACGATGGTGGTTTAGATGCTGAGAAAATTCTGGGCGTCACGCTCTGGCAACTTTACACTGATGACAGGCGTTTTGTCGGTCCCTCTGATTTTGGGTGTCGGCGTTGCCGTCGACTACTCGCGCCATATGTCGGCGGCAAAGCACTTGCAGGAAATCGCCGATTCCGTGTCATTGGCGCTAGCCGGGTCCAAAGAGCGCGACAGCGACCAGATGGTCATTCTCGCTCAGAAGATTATCAATTCGAACACCACCAGCACTCGAATTGACACGATCAATAAAGTCACAAAAGACGATTTCACAATCACCGCCAACGATATTGATGTGAGATTGTCAGGCAGTATTGCAACCACATTTATGGGCATCGCCGGCTACAATACGCTTGGTGTTACCGCGACAAGCCTGGCAACCCGCGCAATCAACGGCAGCGTCGAGGTTGCGCTCGTGCTCGACAACACCTGGTCGATGTCCGAGACGGATTCGTCCGGAACGAGCAGAATTGAGTCGCTCAAGTCTGCCGCCGGTTCGCTGGTCGAAACGCTGATGAGCGACGCATCCGGAAAAGTCAAAGTCTCTCTCGTACCATACGCGGACTACGTCAATGTGGGCGTTGAAAACCGCAATAAACCCTGGGTTGACGTCGAGCCGGAAATTCCAGGCGTGCCCTCCGTATGTGTCAAGGAAACGAAGTGGGTTGACACCAGTTGCAAGAACTGGGCTCTCAAGACCTGCACCAAAGTCTCTGATGGCGTTACCCGCACCTATCCGTGCTACGACTATTGTGCGGAATTTTACCCCGGAGCCTACAAAGAGGTCAAAACCTGTTCCGGTGGCTCAAACGCCGTGAAGTGGTATGGCTGCGTCGGTTCGCGCAAATGGGGCAAGACCAGACTCGATGATGGTTCGCTCAACCGCCCTTACCCGGGCTACGTGGGAACCAGCCAGCGTTGCCTCAACCCGATCATCCCGCTGACGACTGACAAGAATAAACTGAAGTCCGGCGTTTCGGACATGATTATCAATATCGGCGGCTACGAGCCCAACACCTATATTCCGGCCGGCATGATCTGGGGCGTCAACGTTCTGTCGCCAACCGAACCGTTCTCCGAAGGAGAAGGCTATGACCCCTCCAACAAGACACCGCGCAAGGCGCTTGTCCTGATGACGGACGGAGAAAATACCTTGAAGTTCCAGCCTTCCGACGGCCGTCACGTCGGCTTCAAGAAAAATGGCAATGCCGGACAAGTCGAATACCAAAAGGTCAATGAAGAAACGATCGAAATCTGCACATACGCGAAGTCGAACAATATCGAAGTCTTCACCGTTGCCTTTATGGTCGACAACGCCGACGCAAAGGCGATGCTGCAAAACTGCGCTACCGACGCCGACCACTATTTCGACGCATCGGATCCGAACGCATTGATGGCCGCATTTTCGGGCATCGCGAAATCATTGCAGATCGTGCGTCTGGCGCGCTGAGGCTCAGCGCCTGCCCTGCTCCAGCAATTGCTCTTTGGTAAGAGAGAAATTGCTGGCAACCCACTGGTCTTCCAACTGTTTGAGCCGGGCCCCCATTGCGGGGCCCGCTGTCATTCCAAGCGCCTTGAGATCATCACCGCCAACCGGAAAGCGCGGCCGTTCCCACGTCTTGGTAAAGTCCAGTTGCCGCAGCAGTTTGTTGGCTTGCTTGCCGCCTGCAATCGCCAGCCGCAGCCGGTCCTTGATGCCGTCCGGCTTGCCCCGATAAAGCATCTTGGCAAACTCGCGTTCCGACAGCGATCCATTGGCAGGTGCTGACATGGCAAATTGTTCCAGCCGCATCGCCTCGTCATTTGACATGCGCAGCCGCTCAGCCATCGCCTTCAGCCGAGCCGCATCGGGCGGCACAATCGCTGCCAGCCGCAACATCGCATCGGGCTGCCAGCCATGCGCCTGCTCTGCCGCCACCAGCGTATGGATCGCGTCGATCCCCCACTTCTCGCTTTCGGGCAATACGGTCGTCAAAACGCTCGCCTGCCGCATCCATAGCAGCGCCCGAGACGGGTCAGGCGCGGCAAGCAGTTTGCGCAGTTCTGACCAAACGCGCTCCGCCGACAATTGCGCCAGCCTGCCCTTCAGGCGGGCGCAGGCTTTCAAACCTTCTGCATCTGGCCGGCCGGACCCATACCAGGAAAAGAAGCGGAAGAAGCGCAGGATGCGTAGATAGTCTTCCGTAATCCGTTGTTCTGGATCACCGATAAAGCGCAGCGTCCGCGATTTGAGGTCGGCCACGCCGCCAACCAGATCAATCACCGTTCCGTCTGCGTCGGCATAGAGCCCGTTGATGGTGAAATCACGCCGCTCGGCGTCCGCTTTCCAGTCGCGCCCGAAAGCCACTGTTGCATGCCGTCCGTCGGTCTCAACATCGGCGCGCAGCGTCGTCACCTCGTACGGCTTGCCATCGGCAATGACCGTCACCGTGCCATGGTCGATCCCGGTTGGCACCGTCTTGAAGCCTGCATCTGTCGCCCGGCGCATCGTCTCCTCGGGCAGCGTTGTCGTTGCAATGTCGACATCGGCCACCGGCTCGCCAAGGAATGTGTTGCGCACCGCACCGCCGGCGATGCGCGCCTCTTCGCCGCCCTCCGACAGCACCGTCAACAGTTTTTGCAGCGACTGCTCTTGCAGCCAGTCCGCTCCTGAAATCGACGCGTCGCTCATCCGTAAAGCCTGTCATGCAGCGCCCGGATAATACCGGCCGTAACGCCCCAGATATATTTCTCGCCATAGGGCATCGTGTAGAAATGCCGCTCGATATCCTGCCAGACGCGGCTTTCCTGCCGGTGGTTCGTTGCATCCATCAGAAACGACAGCGGCACTTCGAACGCATCATCCACCTCGTCTGGATTGATGGTCAGCGAAAAGCCGGGACGCACAATGCCGATGACCGGTTTGATGCGGTATCCGCTACCGGTGTAATAGTCCGGCAGCATGCCGATCACGTCGACAAAATCTGCCGACAGGCCGATTTCCTCATCCGCCTCGCGCAGCGCCGCAGCCTCAGGCGACGCATCTTCAGGGTCAATCCGCCCGCCCGGAAACGCCACCTGCCCGGAATGACTGCGCAGCGCCTCGGTGCGCTTGGTCAGGATCACCGACGCTTCCGGCTTGTGGTCGACAATCGGGATCAGCACCGCCGCATCGCGCAGACCGTCACGAACAATCGCGGACTGGAACCCGGGGTTCAGCGCATGGTCGCCGTAGAACTCGCCTTCGGTCCGGCCAATACGGGCGACGCGCGCGCGAAAATCGTCGGCAGAAAATGGATTGGCCGCAAGCATCGCCGTCACCCGCCGCTCAGCTTCTTCAGCCGTTCAACCGGCATGATTGGAAACACCGCGCCCTGGCTGCGTACAGCAAACATCAGCCGTCCGTCGATCTCGATCTCTTCACCAAAATTGACCAGTTCATACATCACTGGCCGCGCCACCAGCGCCTCCAGCCGGCCACGCACATGCACGTAGGGTTTCAGCCCGCCGGTCTCGTCCTCGTCGACAAATCGCATCGGGTGGTCTGGCCCCGCCGTCACCACATCACCGACATTTGTGCGCAAGGTGATGGTGCGCTCGTCGCCTTCGCCGTCGACATTGGCTTCAACGGCGACAAACGGCGCATCAACGACCTTGATGCCGACCTTTTCGACCGGCGTAACCAGATAGGTCTTTCCGTCCTCGTCCTTGCGCAGCACGGTTGAGAACAATTGCACCAGCGGCATGCGGCCAATCGGCGTGCCCAGGTAGAACCAGGTTCCGTCAGCGCGGATCTCCATGTCCAGATCGCCGCAGAACTCCGGGTTCCAGCGATCAACCGGAGCAGCGCCCTTCCCCGCGCGCGCCGCGCGCGAAATCAGCGCGGCAAGCCCCGCCGTATCTGCCGCCTTCACCATCTCTCCGGCATCGCCAGCCGGCTTTTCGGGGCCGGACCGGCCCGTTTGTTGTGCAGTCATCGTCACGAAATAGTCACTGTTGTTGCGCTTGTCAGCCTAGGCGCGTGATTTAAGTTCATGTGTCGTGCGGTAAAGCTGGCTTGAGTCGAGCCGGCAGGCAAGCTGTGGCCGCACCGCACGGGTATCAGGAGACCAGAGCCCCATGAGCGTGATGACCACTGAAGCAAAACTGTCCGACAAGGAAATGGTTGCCCAGGCCGAACAGGCGCTGGAGGAAATCTCCAGGGTCCGCGACGGCGTTGGCCGCGTCATCTTCGGTCAGCAGCAGGTGGTTGAGCGCACGCTGGTCGCTATTCTGGCGGGCGGCCATGCGCTGCTGGTGGGTGTGCCCGGCCTCGCAAAGACCAAGCTGGTCGAAACCCTCGGCGTCGTGCTGGGGCTCGATTCCAGCCGTATCCAGTTCACGCCGGATCTCATGCCGTCCGATATTCTCGGTTCCGAAGTGATGGAGCAGGACGCATCAGGCAAGCGCGGTTTCCGTTTTCTGCCCGGTCCCGTCTTTGCCCAGCTTCTGATGGCCGACGAGATTAACCGCGCCAGCCCCCGCACCCAGTCGGCGCTCTTGCAGTCGATGCAGGAATATCATGTCACGGTCGCTGGCCAGCGCCACGACCTGCCAAAGCCGTTCCACGTGCTCGCCACCCAGAACCCGCTGGAACAGGAAGGCACCTATCCGCTGCCCGAAGCGCAGCTCGACCGTTTTCTGATGCAGGTCGACATTCTTTACCCCGAGATCGACGCCGAGCGCCGTATCCTTGTCGAGACAACCGGCGTGGCGGAAGCAAAGGCTGAAAACGTGCTGGATGCAGCGCGCTTGCGCGCAATCCAGAACCTGGTGCGGCGCATGCCTGTGCCCGAAAGCGTCGTTGAAGCCATCCTTCAACTGGTCCGCTCGGCCCGTCCCGGCTCCGGCAATACTGACACTGACAAGAACGTCGCCTGGGGCCCCGGCCCGCGCGCCAGCCAGGCGCTGACGCTCTGTGCCCGCGCCCGCGCACTCTATGATGGCCGCCTTGCGCCTTCTGTCGACGACGTGCACGCGCTGGCCGAGCCGGTCTTGCAACACCGCATGGCGCTGACTTTTGCGGCCCGCGCCGAAGGCATGAATGTCCGTGACGTCATTGCCCGGCTGGTGAAAGCGGCCGGCTGATGGCGATTGGCGACATTGTCGCTCCCGTCGCCACGCGCGATGCGCTGGCGCGCGCCCGCCTGCGCGCCTCGCTGGTGCCAGACCTGCTGGTCGAAGCGCGTCGTGTCGTCAACACGGTGATCTCCGGCTGGCATGGCCGCCGGCGGCGCGGCATGGGCGAAAACTTCTGGCAGTTCCGCCCTTACGTCGAAGGCGATTCCAGCCGCATCGACTGGCGGCGTTCGGCCCGCGACGAACATATCTATGTGCGCGACAAGGAATGGGAAGCTGCCCACACGGTTTGGCTCTGGGCCGACCCTTCGCCCTCCATGCTCTACAAATCCTCGCTCGCCACTGTGTCGAAGGAATCGCGTGCGCTGGTGCTCGTTCTGGCTTTGGCCGAACTTCTGTCGCGTTCGGGCGAACGCATCGGCTGGCCTGGCCTCACCGACCCGATCACCGCACGCAACGGTGCCGAGCGCCTCGCCTCGCACCTCGCACACGCGCCTGCCCTGTCGCCGCGCCCCGACATCAGCGCTGTCAGGCGCTTTTCCGACATCGTCATCGTCAGTGATTTCCTTGACCCGGTCGAAGAGACATTTGAGTGGCTCGACAGCCTCGCCCGGCGCGGCGTCCGCGCCCACCTGATCGAAGTCTCAGACCCGGCAGAAGAGAATTTCCCATATGCCGGCCGCACCGAATTTGTTGATCCCGAAACCGGCGACAAACTGATCGCCGGCCGCGCCGAGACAATCGCGCAGGATTACCGCCTGCTCTACGCCGCCCGCCGCGCCGAACTGTCGGCCTGGGCCAAGCGGCTGGGCTGGAGCTACACCGTCAACCACACCGACCGGCTGGCCTCTGAATCGCTGGTCCGCGTCCATGGCGCGATGACCGTCGACATCGGCAATGCCGCTGGAGGCCGCCCATGAGCTGGCTGCCGCTGTCATTCGGCTTTCCCGCCGTCCTAGCCGGCTTGATCGCCTTGCCGGTGATCTGGTGGCTGCTGCGCCTTACCCCGCCAAAGCCGCAGACCGAAAGCTTCCCGCCGCTCAAGATTCTGGCGCGGGTGCTGAAGCGCGAAGAAACCCCGCATCAGAGCCCGTGGTGGCTCACCTTGCTGCGCCTTGTCATGGCGGCACTGGTCATCTTTGCGCTCGCCGAACCTGTGTTCAATCCGCGCGAACGGCTCGAAACCTCGGGCGGCCCGCTGGCGCTTGTCGTCGACAATGGCTGGGCCAGCGCCGGCGACTGGGACCTGCGCGTTGCGACCGCCCAGCGGCTCATCACCGACGCCGAACAGGCCAACCAGCCGGTCGTGCTTGCCTTCACCGCCGAGCCTGCGTCCGTCGATGTCGGCCCGTTCGACGCGGCCGCCGCATCAAAGCGTCTGGCCGCTGCGGTCGTGCGTCCCGTCCCGGTTGACCGGACGTCCATCTACGCCCGCGTCGCTGCCGCGCTTGAAGGCAATGCCAACGTCACCGCAGCCCTTTTGACCGATGGTCTCAGCGCCGCCAATGACGAGGCTGCATTCCGCTCGCTGCTTGAAGGTTCTGGCGTCTCCAATCTGGTCTGGGCTTCTTCGCCGCAACTGCCTGCCGCAGCGCTCACCGGCGTTGAAAACACCGCCACCGCCTTCACCGTCTCGTCAGTGCGTCCGGAAAACAGCGTCGGCCCACTGCAACTCACCGCCGGCGCATTTGACGACCGTGGCCGCCGCATCGCCGATGTCGCAATCGCGTTCGGCCCGGGCGAGACCAAGTCCTCCGCCGATGTCGATGTGCCGTTCGAGCTGCGCAACGACTTTTCCTCGATCGCGCTCGACGGCCAGCCGCATGCTGGCGCCATCCGCGTCATGGACGACAGTTCGCGCCGCCGCCGCGTTGGTCTGTTGTCGCAGGCAGAGGCCGATCAGGCACAGCCGCTGCTGTCCCCGCTCTACTACATCCGCCGCGCGCTCCAGCCTTACGCAGACCTCGTCGAGCCGCAGACGCCGGATCTTGCGCAGGCCGTGCCTGAGCTTCTGGCGCAAAAGCCTGCAATGATCGTCATGGCAGATGTCGGCAACATCCCCGACAATGCCGAAACTGCATTGGTCGAATGGGTCGAAGGCGGCGGCACGTTGGTGCGCTTTGCCGGTCCGCGACTGGCCGCCACCGAAGGCGAAGACCCGTTGCTGCCAGTCACATTGCGCGCCGGTGAACGTGCGCTCGGCGGCGCTCTGTCCTGGACCGAACCGCAGCCGGTGTCTGACTATCCGCCGACCGGCCCGTTTGCCGGCCTCACCCCGCCGCAGGAAGTGTCGGTGTCGCGCCAGGTTCTGGCCGAACCGACGCCTGACCTCGCCGACCGCACCTGGGCCAATCTCGCCGACGGAACACCGCTGGTCACCGGTCGCCAGATGGGCCGCGGCACCATTGCGCTGTTCCATGTCACGCCCGAAGCCACCTGGTCGAACCTGCCGATCTCCGGCTCGTTCGTCGAAATGCTGCGCCGCATCGCCCAGCTGTCGCGCAATCAGGGCCAGATCGACGGACAGGCAGGTGCTGCAGCTGCATCGCTGCCGCCCTACCGGCTGATCGCCGCCGACGGCGTGCTCACCACCCCCGGCCCCGAGGCCCAGCCGCTGAAACCCGGCGCAGCGCCAAAACTCACCATCGAAAACCCGCCCGGCCTCTATGGATCGGAAGACGGCGTCGTCGCGCTCAATCTCTTGGCCCAGGACGCCGAACTTGCCCCGCTCGCCCGGCCGCAGACTTCGCTCCCGGCCACCAACATTGCCTATGCTCTGGACGAATCCCGTCCGCTGAAAGGCCCGCTCTTTGCCGCAGCGCTTGCCCTGATGGCGGTTGATACGCTCGCAGTCTTCTGGCTCGGCGGCGTCTTCGCCCGCCGCCGTGCAGCGGCTATTCGCCCTGCAACAGCCGCCATGCTGGCTTTGGCGCTGGTCGTATCGGGCGGCCCCGAAGCATTCGCCCAGACCGACGATTCGCGCCCCGGCGACGCCGACGCCATCGCCGCCATCGGCCAGACCCGCATCGCCTATGTGCTCACCGGCGATTCATCGATTGACGCGACCTCCCGCGCCGGGCTCGAGGGCCTGCGCCAGTTCCTCATCGAGAAGACCGCACTTGAGCCGGGCGAGCCCGCCGGCGTCGACATCGCCACTGACGAACTCTCCTTCTACCCGATCATCTACTGGCCGATCGACGCCGCAGCGCCACTTCCCGACGAGGCGGCGATTGCCCGCATCGACGCCTATATGCAGGCCGGCGGCACCGTCCTGTTCGACACCCGCGACGAGTTCGACGCCGGCTTTTCAGGTGGCGCATCGAGCGCCGCCAACGGCCGCCTGCGCGACATTCTGGGCGGCCTCAATGTTCCCGCGCTGGAGCCGGTGCCAGAGGATCACGTGCTGACAAAATCCTTTTTCATCATGAAGGATTTTCCCGGCCGCTATGCCGGCAGCCCGCTCTGGGTCGCCGTCTCCACGCCCTCGCAGGATGGCGAAGACCGCCCGGTCCGCCAGGGCGACGGCGTCTCACCGATCCTTATCACCGGCAATGATCTCGCCGGCGCCTGGGCGATGGATGCAAGCGGCCAGCCGCTTTACCCGACCGTGCCCAATGACCCGATGCAGCGGGTCTACGCGCTGCGCGGCGGCGTCAACATCATGATGTATATGCTCACCGGCAACTACAAATCCGATCAGGTCCACGTGCCGATCCTGCTCGAACGGCTGGGGCAGTGACATGAACTGGTCGCTCTCGTTTGAACCGCTTCTCGCCTGGACCTGGGTCGCGCTCATCCTCGCGCCGCTTGCAATCCTCGCCATATCAGGCGTGTTCCTTGGCCAGCGCGGCTCCTGGGTGCGTCTTGCGGCCCTCTCCGCGCTTGCGCTGGCGCTCATCAATCCGGTCCTGCTGGATGAAGAACGCGAGCCGCTGAATAGCGTCGTCGCCGTTGTCGTCGACCGCAGCCAGAGCCAGGAGATCGGCCAGCGCACTGTTGAAACCGATCAGGCGCTGGCCCAGCTTCAGGAGCGCCTTGCCCGCCTCAAACAGTTTGACGTGCGTGTGGTCGAGACCGGCCGCGCCAGCGCCACCGACGACCGCGCCGAAACCCGCCTGTTTGGCGCGCTCGACGGCGCTTTCCGCGACGTGCCCCCTTCGCGTGTCGCCGGCGCCATCATGATTACCGATGGCCAGGTGCACGACACGCCGGCCTCCCTGCCCGGTCTCAATGCGCCCCTGCACGCGCTGATCACCGGCGAGGAAAACGAGTTCGATCGCCGCATCCGGTTTGAGAAGGCCCCGCGTTTCGGCCTTGTGGGAAAACCCCTGTCGATCACCTACCGCGTCACCGGTCCCGATGGCGACACGGCAAGCGTCGACGTTGCCGTGCGCATCAATGGTGATCTTTTCACCACCGTCAGCGCGCCTGTCGGGCAGGAAATGCCGTTGGAGATCAACATCCCCAACGCCGGCCGCAACATTGTTGAACTGTCAATCCCTGCGACCGAAGGCGAGATCACCGACGCCAACAACCGGGCCATCGCGCTGGTCGACGGCATCCGTGAAAACCTGCGCGTGCTGCTGGTGTCGGGCGAGCCGCATGCCGGCGAGCGCACCTGGCGCAACCTGCTCAAATCCGACGCCTCCGTCGACCTCGTTCACTTCACCATTCTGCGCCCGCCCGAAAAGCAGGACGGCACGCCGATCAACGAACTGTCGCTCATCGCCTTCCCGACACGCGAACTGTTTGTCGAGCGCATCAACGATTTCGACCTGATCATCTTCGACCGCTACCAGCACCGCGACGTGCTGCCGATCCTCTATTACGACTACATCGCCGAATATGTGGAACAGGGCGGCGCGCTGCTCATCGCCGCCGGCCCCGAATATGCCGGAGAACAGTCGATCTCGCGCACCCCGCTGATGGCAGCCCTGCCCGCCATGCCCACCGGCCAGGTCGTCGACAAGGCCTTCTTCCCGCGCCTCACCGACACCGGCCAGAAACACCCGGTCACCCGCGGGCTCGAAGGTTCGGCCCAGGAGCCGCCACACTGGAGCCGCTGGTTCCGCCAGATCGCCGTGCAGGACGTCGAAGGCCAGGCCGTGCTTAAGGGCGCAGACGACATGCCGCTGCTCTTGCTCGACCGCAAGGGCGAGGGCCGCGTCGGCATGTTCCTGTCCGACCAGGGCTGGCTCTGGGCGCGTGGCTTTGAAGGTGGCGGGCCGCACGTCTCGCTTTATCGCCGCATCGCTCACTGGCTGATGAAAGAGCCCGAGCTCGAAGAAGAACGCCTCACCGCCGACGGTCAGGGCATGACGCTTAACGTCCGCCGCCAGACCATGGCCGACGGCGCGGAACCTGCCCGCATCATCACCCCGTCCGGGGCCACACGCGACCTCGCCTTGACGCAGACCCAACCCGGCATTTTTTCCGGCTCTCTCGAAACCGACGAGATCGGCCTCTATCAGGTGGCCAATGGCGACCTGACCGCACTTGCCCATGTCGGTCCGGTCAATGCGCCAGAGTTCGCCGACACGATCTCGACCACCAGCATCCTCCAGCCATTGGCCGACGCCACTGGCGGCTCTGTGCGCCGCATCGCTGAAAACGGCGCGGTCGACCTGCCGGGTCTGGTTCCCGTGCGCGCCGGCGCCAACGCCGACGGCAATGACTGGATCGGCCTGAAGACCACCAATGAAAGCGTTCTGAAATCGGTCGACCGCACCCCGCTCTTCGCCGGCTTCTTCGGCCTGGCGCTATTGCTGCTGGCCCTCGGCGGCATGTGGTACAGAGAGGGGCGGTGAGGAACGCGCACCCTCCCCTCGAGGGGGAGGGTGGTGGGCAAAGCCCGCCCGGTGGGGTGACATCTGAGCCACTCGACATCCGTCCTCCGCCCTTCAAGCTGGACTCCATGCTCTGCGATTAGCAATAATTCCCGCCAAGCCACAAAGGAGCCGCCATGCCCGACTGTGCCGAACATTCAACAGCAGCCGAGGAGATTGGCCGACTATGGGACGAGGGCATCGACAGCGGTCGGGCGGTCGAAGGTGAGGCAGAACTTGCCTCAATTCGCAGCCGCCTTGTGGCCGACACAACCGAATCCGGCGGCTGATGTTTCACCTGCGGCTGAGGGCTTGAGACGAAATCGTGCGCGTTATCCACGGTGCCCGCCGCTGGGGACGGCTGCTGCGAGAGCAACGCCCCTACACCACCGCCGCCTGGTCTTCGTGCACCACGCCGCCTTGCAGCCTGGCCACAGCCCCGTCCACCAGTTCATAGGCCAGCAGCCGTTCGCGGTCGACCGGACGCGGCATCCTGATCTGCCCGTAATTCATCCGCTTGAAGCCGAGCTGGCTGTAGTATGGCGCATCGCCCACCAGCACCACCGCGCCAAATCCGGCGTCCTTCGCCTTGTCGATCGCCAGCGCCACCAGCTTGCGGCCAATGCCGAGGTTCTTCCAGTCAGGAATGACCGCCAGCGGCCCCAGCAGCAGCGCCCGGCCTTCGCCTGCTGCAATACGCGTCATCCGCACCGAGCCGATCACCTTGCCCCAGTGGATCGCCACCAGCGACAGGTCACGCTCATGCGGCCCGCCCTCGCGGATCTTGTAGGCAGCGCGCGTAAACCGGCCCGGCCCGAAGGCGTCTTCATTGATCTGGTCGATGGCTTGGTCATGGGCCGGATTTTCCGGCAGGTAGGCAATGTCGGTGACGCTCATGTGATATGTCCGATGTTCACGAGACTGGCCGCGGTGCGGCGTGCGCGATCAACGCCCCTCTACGGAGCGCGCTCAGCCAATTCGTCGTCGTGAAAAGCGGGTTGTGGTCACCAAATCATCCTCTTGAGATTTCCCGCTAGCATCGTTTTTCACCCCCGTCCACGGGGTGGGTGACAGATCGTTCAAGATTTGTTGCCGTGCGCTTTTGCCCCTCCTGCCCTACATGTCGTGTCAAAGGAGATTACCATGGGACTTCTCATCGACGGCAAATGGCATGACCAGTGGTACGAAACTGGCAAATCCGGCAAATTCGAGCGCAAGGAATCGCAGTTCCGCGACTGGATTACTACTGACGGCAATCCGGCTCCCGGCAAGACACGCGGCTTCAAGGCCGAGCCCGGCCGCTACCATCTCTATGTCTCGCTTGCCTGCCCCTGGGCGCACCGCACCCTCATCCTGCGCAAGCTGAAGAAGCTCGAAGACGTGATTTCCGTCTCGGTCGTTCACCACTTCATGGGCGAAAACGGCTGGACCTTTGAGACCGACGAAGCCGCCACCGGCGACACGCTTTATGGCTCAGAATTTCTGCATCAGATCTACACCAAGGCCGATCCTGACTATACCGGCCGCGTCACGGTGCCGGTGCTTTGGGACAAGAAGGAACAGACGATCGTTTCCAACGAGTCTCCCGAGATCATTCGCATGCTCAATTCGGCCTTTGACGAATGGGCTGACAAATCGGTCGACTTCTATCCCGAAGGCCTGCGCGCCGAGATCGATCGCATCAATGCGTTCGTCTATCCATCGATCAACAATGGCGTCTATCGGTCAGGTTTCGCCACCACGCAGGGAGCCTATGAGGAAGCGTTCAACGAACTCTTTGCCGCGCTCGACAAGGTAGAATCCATGCTTGGCGAACGGCGCTATCTGGCGGGCGATGTGCTGACGGAAGCCGACTGGCGGCTGTTCACCACGCTGGTTCGTTTCGACCCGGTCTATGTCGGCCACTTCAAGGCCAATCTGCGACGTATCGCCGACTATCCGAACCTGTCGAACTATCTGCGCGAACTCTACCAGATCCCCGGGGTCGCAGAGACGGTCAACATGGATCACATCAAGCGCCACTATTACGGCAGCCACCGGATGATCAACCCGACGGGCATCGTGCCGGTCGGGCCGGAACTCAATCTCGGCGCGCCCCACAACCGCGGCAAGCTGAAGGCGGCTGCGTAAGGCGGGCAGTCTGCCCCCTCCACGACGCTGCGCGTGGTCCCCCTCCCCGTAAACAGGGGAGGATCAAGGTCGAGGCCGGCCGCAACGCAATATCCTCCACTGCGAAGCGGGGAGTCCGAAGGACGGGCGAGACCCGTGGCTCGCCCCGGCAAGGGACCACGTAGTGGTGGAGGGGGCAAACGTTTCCGCCGTCATCCTCGGCCTTGTGCCGAGGATCTACCAACTGGACAGTCGTGGGGAGCAAGAACTCCCTTTCGTCCTGATACGCAGCAGATTCTCGGGACAAGCCCGAGAATGACGGGCCACAGAGCGCACCCCTCAAAAAAATCTCGCAAAATCTCTCCCCCTCCCTCACCGCTCCCCCACAATGTCTCCACCACAAACGGAGACACGCATGGCAAAGGAGAGCAAAAACGACAGCAGACTGACAATGCTTCACCGCATCGTCGCCATGCTGTTTGCGCTCTCCGCGCTGGCCGAACGCTCGACAAAACGCTCGCGCATCGTCCGCCGCACGCTGTGCTGGATACTCGGCCTCGTCATTTCGCCTGTCCGGGAGATGATCAACGAAACGGGGCTTGAACTCGGTTTCGATATCGTCTTCTCCGACATCGACCTGACGCACTCCAACGACAGCGCCGATGACCTGATGCGCATTGCCTCGGCCTTGAGCGAACTTGGCCGGGCGCTTGATTTCCTCGTCAACCACATCGAGCAGCTTGATCTCGCCGAGCGTGAGATGGCGTTGCAAAACATCGCTTTTCACGTCGCGCGCTGCCTTGCCGTTCTGACATCGGCCATCAACATCGAGCGCGTCCGCGCGCCCTATTTCGACACGTCCTAGCCAGCGCCTTCGCCCGGAATCCGCCAGCCTCATCCCGTTTCAATTTCGATTGGAAGCCTCGCTCCCGATCGCGCCTGCGCTCGCCTGCCAAAAATCTCTTCTGGCTGGCCATCACTGCCTGGATGCCCTACCCTGCCCGAGCAGACAAATGGGCGGGCCGGCATGTCTCAGTACTACAAGCAGATGCAGTCGAAGACCAATGAAGCGCAGCGCCTGCTCGACCAGCGCCTTGCCCGCAAGGACATGGGCGACAAAGAATATGAAAAGATGATCGCCCATTCCGGCGACCGCACCTTTCGCATTGTCGGTCTCGTGCTCATTGCCCTGTTCGGCGCGGCAATCCTCGCGGTCGTGGCGTTCGGCTACTGAGCCTTCACCAGTACGGCGACACCTCCGCCCCGGAAAACATTTCGGCAATCCGCCGCCGCGTCCCGCCAGCCAGATTGTCCGGCAGCGCATCCAGCGCGAAGAACCCGGCATTCCTGATCTCATGATCCGGCAGCTTCGGCCCGGTCTGCCGATACTGTTCGATCAGGTAGACCGCGACATGGTCGCGCCGGCTGGATTGCCGGTTGTGATGCAGGCTTTTTAGCACCGGCGGCCCGGTCAGTTCAAAATTGCCTTCCTCGCGCAGCTCGCGCACCAGCGCCTCTTCAACCGTCTCGCCGCTCTCCACCCCGCCGCCCGGCAGATGCCAGCCAGGCACATAGGTGTGCTCGATAAGAAAGACAGCATTCGCTGCCCGGTCAATGACGACCCCACGCGCGCCCAGCGTCATCGGCCGGCTCAAGAGGAACCAGCTGTGGAACAGCCTTGCCCGCAAGCCTGGCAAGCCCGTCTGCCGCAAGCTTGCGTCGTCTTCGCTCATGCTGCTGCCGGGTGGCACAGTCTGGCTCCATCCGCTACACAGATATCATGTTCCGGCTTGCTCATTTGTCTGATGTCCATCTTGGCCCCCTGCCCGATGTAACCTATCGGCAACTCGCCTCAAAGCGCATCACCGGTTACATCAACTGGAAACGCAATCGCTCAAAGACCTTCAATGACGGCGCGCTTGGCGCGATTGTCGCCGACATGAAGGCAACAAACCCCAACCATGCCGTTGTCACCGGCGACCTGATGAACCTGGCGCTGGACGACGAGATCGCCTTTTCGGTCAACTGGCTCGAAGCGCTCGGTTCACCGCACGACATTTCAGTAGTGCCAGGCAATCACGATGCTTATGTGCCAGGTGCCTTGAACAAGGCCTCGATTGCCTGGCGGCGCTGGACCGATGGCGAAACTGGCTGGTCAGCCATGAACGGACACGGCTATCCCTATGTGCGCGTCAGGGACGGCGTCGCCATCATCGGCGTCAATTCGGCCCGCGCATCAGCCCCGTTTCTCGCCACTGGCAGCTTCACCGACGAGCAGGCGCAGAGGCTGGCCAAGATCCTCGACCGCGCCCGCGACGAAGGGCTCTACCGCGTCGTCTTGATCCATCACCCGCCGGTGCGCGGCGCCGCGTCCGCCCACAAGCGCCTGTTCGGCATCCGAAAATTCCAGAAGGTCATCGCCGGTCATGGCGCAGAGCTTGTCCTGCACGGTCACACGCACCTGCCCACGCTCTCCTGGATCAAGGGACATGACGGCCCGGTGCCCGTGGTCGGAGTAGCCGCAGCCGGGGAAAGTCACGGTCACGGCAAACCGCTTGCGCAATGGAACCTGATCGAAATCGACCGGGACGCCCACGGCTTCCACACCTGGCTGACCCGGCGCGGGCTGACAGGGCCGGCCGGCCACGTGGCGCAATTGTCGCGTGAAGAATTGACCCCGCCGCCAGAACGCCCTGCGTCCGGCAAGCAGCAGGCATCAGCATCCCTGTAGGCTAGACCCTTTCAGGCTCAAATGGAAACAGTTCTGTTTCCTCGATGGCGAGGCGAACGCAAGGAAGGCGGCGAAGGGCGGGCTGGTGGCCCGGCCTACACCGAACCCCTCGACCTTGGACCGAATGCCCTCCGGCAGAACGATTCAATTTGAACCTGAAAGGGCTAGCTACGGCGTCAGCGTTCCAGCCGGGAACTTGTCCCACAGCCAGGCCAGCACCGCCACACCGCCGGCGATCGAACCAGCCAGCACCAGCGTCAACCCGCCGATAAATGCACCCCAGCTGTCCTGTTTCGGAACCGCAACAGGCGTCTGCACCGGCAGAGCCGAAATAGCCTGAGCAGTCTTATCAGAAACCTTCTGACCGGCAGGCTCTGCATCCCTGGCAACGCCCATCGCTGCCGGTTGCGTCACCTCGCCATCAATCATCCGCTGGCGCTCGACGATGCGTTCCGCCACGTAGCGGGTAATCTGCTCAGCGACCTGACGCGTGTCAGCCGACTCGGCCATCACCACACGGCCCAGCCGCGTATCGCGCACGAAGCGGTAGGAGCGTTTGTCGCGGCCCATCGCGACATGCGCTGTCGCGTCGATCCAGAGACGCGGAACAAGGCCCGACGAGACCGCGAAGTCAAACTGCTGGTCGTCCGCCGGCAAATCGGCGATCACATCTCCAAGTTCCGCCGCCAGCAGCTCAAGCCGCGTGCGGCTCGCCTCGCGCAACTCGACCACGACGTCCTCGCGATCGGCAGCCGCGTTTTTGACGTCAACAATCGCCTGCGACAGTTTTGTCAGCGGGTCGTTCAGGTTCGCGCCTTCTTTCATGACAGGACTCCCGTGCATGACGTGTTCACTATTCGTTTAGCATACGAATGTTGAAAATGTCACATTTTCAAGGCAGTGAACCTGCTCATCCGCAGGTTTCTCTCATCCCCGCATCGTCTGGCGGATCGCCTGGATCACCGCCTTGCGCGCTTCTTCCGGCAGCATGTGGCCGACGCCCGGCAGCGTGATCAGCTGAAACTGTTCCGGCAGGCCTTGCGACTGCGCATAGGGCAGCACCGGATCGGCATCGCCCCACACTACCGTCACCGGCATTGAAATGCCCGCCAGCGCCGAGCGCGGGATCTCACCCTGTTTGCCGTCCTTGGCAATCTTCGCCGCAATCTCGGCAAGCTTTTCCCTCTGGCCGGACACCGACCGCATCGCGGCTGCCACGGCCACGTTCTTGGTCGGCATTTCGAAGCCCGGCGCGCCCATGGCCGACAGGCCGGAGCGCAGATCATCTGTTGTCTGCGGCGCGGCAATGCTGACCAGCAGCGGCTCGCTGATCTCGGGACCAAAACCGCCAGGCGCCAGCAAGGTCAGCGACGCTACCCGGTCAGGCGCACGCATCGCCATCAGCGCCGCGACAGCGCCACCCATCGAAAAGCCCGCGACATGCGCCTTGTCGATCCCGCGTGCGTCAAGGTCGGTAAGGATCGCCTTGGCCATGCCCGGCGCATTGCCCGCAGCCGGATGCTCCAGCGACCGGCCATGTCCCGGCAGGTCATAGGCGAGAACCTGCCCGTCACGCGCCAGGTCCGGCTGGATATCATTCCAGTCCATATTGTTACCGCCGAAACCGTGCAGCAGGACGATCACCTGCTGCCCGGCTCCTTTGGCGCGTGCGTAAAGCTGCTCGGTCATTTGCGTCCGGCAAGGATGCGGTTGGCCGCCGCCACCACCGCTTCAAGCGAGGCGGCAACGATATTCGTGTTGATGCCGGCACCAAACAGTTTGCCGCCCGGATGCTCCATCTCGACGTAGGAGATGGCTGCAGCATTCGAGCCGCGCTGCATCGAATGTTCCGAATAGTCGAGCACCGACATCTCAACGCCTATGTGTTTGGACAGAGCGTCGACAAAGCCGTCGATCGGGCCAGTTCCCTTGCCGTGGATCGTTACCTCCTTGCCTCCGTCTGTGATCACCGCCTCGACATTGCGCCGCCCCCGGTTCTCCGGGTCCGAATGCGTCTCATGGTCAACAAACTTGATCCGTCCAGCCGGCTGCTCGACATATGTCTCCATGAACTGGCTATGGATGCGCTTCACCGGCACTTCCTTGCCTTCGTCGTCGGTGATCTGCTGGATCAGCTTCGAGAACTCCACCTGCAGATTGCGCGGCAGGTTCAGCCCGTAATCTGCCTGCAGCACATAGGCAATGCCGCCCTTGCCCGACTGCGAATTGATGCGGATGATCGCCTCATACGACCGGCCCACATCCTGCGGATCAATCGGCAGGTACGGCACCTCCCAGATTTCCTTGTTGGCCGACTGGATCGCCTTCATGCCCTTGTTGATCGCATCCTGGTGCGAACCCGAAAATGCCGTGTAGACCAGTTCGCCGACATAGGGGTGGCGCTCGCCGATCGGCAGCTGGTTCGAATATTCGTAGACTTCCTTCATCCGCGGAATGTCCGAGCAATCCAGCTTCGGATCGACGCCCTGCGTAAACATGTTGAGAGCCAGCGTCACCACGTCGACATTGCCGGTGCGCTCGCCATTGCCGAACAAAGTGCCTTCAACGCGGTCCGCACCCGCCATCAGGCCGAGTTCGGTCGACGCGATGCCGGTGCCGCGGTCATTGTGGGGGTGCAGCGAAATGATCAGGTTTTCGCGATTGTCCAGTTGCCGGCACATCCATTCGATCCGGTCGGCATAGATGTTGGGCGTCGACATCTCGACCGTCGACGGCAGGTTGATGATCAGCTTGTTGTCTGGCGTCGGCTTCACAATCTCGGCGACCGCGTTGCAGATCTCCAGCGCCACTTCCAGTTCGGTGCCGGTAAAGCTCTCGGGCGAATACTGGAACCGGTATCCGCCGCCGGCCTTGGCCGCCATATCGGTGATCATCTTCGCGGCGTCAGTGGCGATCTGCTTGATGCCGCTGACATCTTTCTGGAACACCACGCGCCGCTGCAACTCGCTGGTCGAATTGTAGAAGTGGACGATCGGCGTCTTCGCGCCTTCCAGCGCCTCAAATGTGCGGGTGATGAGTTCCGGCCGGCACTGCACCAGCACCTGCAGGTCGACATCGCCGGGCACATTGCCCTCTTCAATCGCCCAGCGCGCAAAATCGAAATCGGTCTGCGAGGCCGACGGAAAGCCGATCTCGATTTCCTTGAAGCCCATATCGATCAGGAGCTTGAACATGCGCTCCTTGCGGTCATGGCCCATCGGATCGATCAGCGCCTGATTGCCGTCGCGCAGATCGACCGAGCACCAGATCGGCGCCTTGGTAATGGTCTTGTTCGGCCAGGTGCGGTCGGTCAGGCCAACCAGCGGGTAGGCCTCATATTTGCGCACTGCTGACGGCATCCCCTTGTGGGATCCGCCATTGCCAAACATCGCACCCATATCGGCCTCCGCGAATTTTCGCTGTGCTGTCGTCATCATATTTTCTCCCGGCGCGCGGTCCGGATCGTATCCGGGCACCATGCAGCGCCATCAATCGAAGTCAATCGCTTTGGGACCGGTCCCGGACTTTCTGCTCTGATTGCGCCTCAATGACGCGCGCAAGCACAGTGCCGGAATTGGTCCCGTGAAATTGAGGAGCAGACCTGGGGAGATATGAGGCCCGGGCCGGTCAACGACCGCCGGGCGCTCCTTCAGCGAACCCGGCGATCGCCGATAAGGCCAAGAAGCAGCAGCGAGGAACGCAGCGCGCGCACGGTCTCAACCGCAAAGGCGGCGGAACGGGTCAGGTTGTTGTTGCGCGAAGTAGACATAGGCGAGCTGATACAGGAGGACATGTGCGATGGCAAGGGCGCGCGGGAACATCTCCGGTCGCGGGGCGGCCAGAGCGATGGATGGGTCATAGGGGGCGGCTGGTCAGGCGGCGCGCCGGGTTGCCTGCCTGAGCGCCAGCCAAGCGGGTGGCCAGGGGATTGGCCAGGGTGGCGGCTTGACGCGCGACAGATGTGAGGTGGCCGGATTGTGATGTCCGGGGAGATTGCGGCCTGTCACATCGGACGCGCGCGGCGCGGGCCAGACTTCGCACAGGCTGTCGGACGCCTCGCCGCCCGCCAGGATCAGCGACAGGCATGTGGCGAGATAGCGATAGAGCAGCGCCAGTTCGGCCGGGGATGCCGGCGCGTCAGTGCTTGTGATGTCGCCGGCGTTGGCGATTTCGGCCAGTTCGGGCGGCAGGTCGCAACGCTCGCGGGCCATCCTGAACACAACCCGGCAGGCGACAGGCACTGCACCGCGCAACGCCCAAAGGATCAGCCCGTCAATCGGTCCATGTCTTGAGGAGAGCCGCTCGCAGACATCGGCCAGCGAAAACAGCACCGCGACGATGCGGTGCAAAATGTTCAGCTGATCGGTGGCGTTCTGGTGCAAGTCCTGGCCTCGGTTGCGTTCGTCCGGGAATTATGAGGCGCGGAAATTTGAGGAGGACAGATTTTTTTGGAATTTTTATAGGGCTGGTGAGGTGGGCGCGGCGCGGTCCCGGAAGGACGGTATTTGATGGGGCGGCCAAGAGATGGCGGTGGCGAGGCGCGGAAGCGGGTGTGGATGGGCCGCAAGCTGAACGCCGATGAGGCCGCGGAAAAATCTTGTCAATCGGCGCACCCACTCCAACGCCGTCATTCTCGGGACAAGCCCGAGAATGACGGCGGAGTTGGTTGCGTTTCATGCACCGCAGCGGATAATCGTCAGTGGCACATCACTGGGTTCCGGGTTCCGCTTCGCGGCCCCCGGAATGACGGCATTTGATGGGGCGGAGCGTTTGACGGCGGCACAGGTCCAGGGGGCCTGCCGCGTCTGGGTGGAAACCCCCGACAAGATGCAGACGGTTCTCGACGACACCCTCGCCAGCGCCAATCAACGCAGGCTCCATCAGGGCCGAAACATTGACGGTAGGACGCCGGTAAAGGCGTTTGCCGACGGACTGTTCATACCAACCATGGAAAAGGTGAAGTCCAAGCCTAAAAGCCAGATCAAAATCGCTGCCTGAAAAGCAGCTCAAAAACGGCGACTGTCAGCCGGTTGCCCTCCCTGCTCGCTAAAGTCTAAGAATAACGACAATTCACCTAATATAATCAGATAATCTAAGAAGACTAAGCTCGTGCGAATTAATAAAGAATTCGATCATGCCGTCGGCGCTAGAATAATATTCAGTAAATAAGGACTCATCTGATAGATCAATATCAGATCCATCGAACTTTAGGCCAAATCGATTGATAAGTTCGTCCTTAGGCAAAGACCCTAAAGGCTCACCATGCTCATCAATGGCATTGTAGCTAGAGATTGAAAGAATTCTAATAATACTTCCCTCGACATCGCCGTCCACCAAAAATGCAATGTCGACTTTGGATTCTCCTACACTTGCCACCAAATTAAGTAACGATGCCTTCCTATCGAAAACTATTTGACCGACATCCCACCCGTCAATAACCCCAAGGAAATCGATAAAGTTCATTCCTAGATAAAATGGCCATATCGAGCAGTTTCCGACAAGGGTAAAATTAGCACGGTGCTCCTTTTCCTCTTCTTCCATGCTCCTCTCCTTTTGCCTTCCGCGCAGCATTCATTTCAATATTCTTTATCTTTTGATTAATTTGGTCAATCTGGCGGGCATTTTTTGTCGATCTTCATTCTTCAGTTGTTCAACTTTTGCTCTTAGAGCATCAGCTTGAGACCTAAGGGAATTGGCTTTTGCCTTGCTCCCGTGGGGTGAATTCTTTCCGGAATCTGCGGCTTTCTTTCCGCCTTTGGGCCCGGCTTCTTTGTCACCCTTCGGGTCTTTGCTGTCATTTGAATCGTTGGAAGCACCATTGTCAGAATTTTGATTGTGAACGAGTACGCCGAAATCGCCGACATAGAAATTGTCCAACCCCTCTACATCCAAGTCAAATGAGTCAAACCGCTTGTCGGCGTATGTGACTCTGTCGATGACTATTTTGGCCCCGTCTAGCGACCTCAATGTATCCTTATTTTCGAGGTCGGCCACCCGAACCCAGCCCTTGCCATCAACAAAAATTGGATGATCCGCACTGGCAACCACATTTGAAATTTCGTCTGCATCCAAATTTCTAAATGTAATTTGATATTGATCGCTATGCTCACCACGAAATACCTGCAGTACCTTACGTAATGAATTTGACGCAGATGACTTGTCAAACGACCAAACACTATCGCCTACAACAATGCTTTCGATTAATTTTGCGCCATTGCCGGCCCAAACCAAGGTATCGCCGCTGAAACTATTGCATGGACTCTTTTGTACTGGGACGTCCTCTGCCTTACGTCCGATACCAAGCTTGTCTGCAACCTTGCTAGCAATCGACCGCAGACCCTTGAGGCCCGCTGTCGCCCCTCCCGGGACCCCAGGAACGCCTACAGCTGCCGTATCGATAGTCGCCGCAACCGCCTCAATGGCGGCTGTGCCATAGTCTCCTTCTTCGTAACTCTCTACTGCATCTGCCCAACCGATCGCAGCATTCATGGCATCCCAGCCAGTCTCCACAAAATGCCCGTTATTATCCGCCTTATTGACCGGGTCATTCAGCGCATAGGCGTATCGGTTCGTGCCCCCTCCAACACCGCGTCCCAGTCGTCGGGTGAGATGAACCGGCCCCAGGCGGGGTTCATGTAGCGGGCGTTGAGATAGAGCAGGCCGGTTTCGTTCGTCCGGCGATCATGAGGCGGCGGAATCTGAGGGGGACAAAATTTTTTGGATTTTTGTAGGGCTGGTGAGGTGGGCTCGGCGCGGCCCCAGAAGGACGGTATTTGATGGGGCGGCCAAGAGATGGCGGTGGCGAGGCGCGGAAGCGGGTGTGGATGGGCCGCAAGCCGAACGCCGATGAGGCCGCGGAAAAATCTTGTCAATCGGCGCACCCACTCCAACGCCGTCATTCTCGGGCTTGTCCCGAGAATCTGCTGCGTTTCAAGAGAGCAGTTGCAGGGTTGCGCTTGACGCGCCATCCGGCTGGCAGATTCTTGGGACAAGCCCAAGAATGACGGCGGAGTTGTTTTGCGTTTCATGCACCGCAGCGGATAATCGTCAGTGGCACTGCACTGGGTTCCGGGTTCCGCTTCGCGGCCCCCTGAATGACGCCGTTTAATGGAGCGGAGCGTTTGCCAACGGTATAGGTCCAGAGGCTTGCTGCCCTGCTTCGAGACCAACAACAAAATGCAGGCGGTTCTCGGCGACACTCTCGCCGGCGTCAATCAGCGCAGAACCCATCAAGGCCGCTACATGAACGGCAGGATGCCGACAAAGGCGTTCGCCGACGGCGTGTCCAAACCAACCACGCAAAAAGGGGAAATCCGCGCCCAAAAGCAAGACCAAAATCGCTGCCAGAAAACCCGCTCAAGAAGCGGAGATAGATCTGTGATTACCCGCTCTGTGCACATCGGCATGATCCAGCCGACCGAAGCCGAGGAACGCTACTATACTATGCTCAATGAGCAGAAGCTGGCAGCGTGACTCAAACAAAACGGCCTCCGGAAAACCAGGGGCGGTTCAGACCGTAATTTCGCAGGTTCTCGCTATTTCGCCCTCACGACCGAGTAGCGGGTTGTTCCGAAACCGTGAAAGCGCTTTTAGGTTTCTTGAAAAATCAAGAAATTGCACAGTCACCGTAATTCTACAGGGTTCTAGGTTCAATTCGCCTTACAGGAATAGCTACCCAAACGATACTCCCATGAAAATCCCCTTTTGCAATAGTTGCTTCAAACTCAATTGGATCATCGTCGTTTTCGTATATGATTACCTTCATTCCTTCCGACAGTCCCCCCGAAACAGCTCGAATATCTGCGAGAGATTTGTCCAGCACGAGTGGGAACCCACCATCAAAAAGGTCTGTATTCGCGTCGAAAAATATTCGCGGGACGGACATTTTTACCTCGCGCGGGCTGGATTGGGCATGTGGGTGAATTGGTTCGAGATTTGGGTGGCATGAGCGAAGGCCAGGGAACGCCGGGAGTTGCTGCAGGCAACGGGTCCCGCCCTGCTTCTGGCGACGCCGGCGATGGAGGCCTGTCCCCCCGCCTTTCAGGCCCCCTACTCCGCCTCTACGCACAGGTCGTCAAACATGGCGCGAAAGCCATTCGCGGCAAAAACCTCGCACTCTTCCCTGTTCTGGTCGTCCGCGGGGCGCGCGCAAATCTTGAGGTCTGCCTTGGCCAGATTTTTCGGGATCGTCGCGATGAACACCTGCTCATAGGGAAAATACTCGCCGGGCGAGGAGAACACATAGCCGACATTGTCAGCATCTTCGCCCAGCTCGGCGGTGATCCAGTGCATCTTTTCGAGATATTTCTCCGTGTAGCCGGTGAACCAGAACGCCGCCCGGTTCTTCTTCGCGTCATAGACGCAATCCATCACCGAGATATTGTTGCCAGCCTTGTTGGTGTTCGACCAGCCTTGTTCCTCTGTGTAGTCAAAGAACGTCCAGGTGTCGGGTTTCGCGTCTGGTGCTTGATCATCCTGCGCCCACGCAAGACCGCCGGACAGGAGTGCGATCACCGCCCCGGCCAATGCGATTACAAGCTTGTCTTTGTGCGTCATCATGTCGACGCTCCAACATTGCGCTATCATAAGCACTGAACGCGCATTCGTTCAACATGCAGGCAGAAAGCGGCAACGCGGACATCGGCCCAACCGGGTTCAAGTCACCCGCCGCGCCAGCCATCTTGCCAGCAATGGCCAGGTCAGCAGCACGAAGACGAACCGCGTCATCTGCATTGCCATAACGAAAGCCACATCGACGTCGTCAGCAGCTGTAGCGATGACCGCAATGGCGTCCATTCCGCCGGGGCTGGTGGCCAGATATGCAGTCGCCGGACTAACGTCCAGATAGTGGGCGAGCATCCATGCCATTGCGCCGCAGATCACGATCAGGATCAACACCGCAGCCATGATGTGCGGCAGTCTCTGGAGCGAATTGACCAGCGTGGCGCGATCAAACCGCAGTCCTATCGACCAGCCAAGAATCAGAAAAGCCAAAGCAACCAGCCAATCCGGCAGCTGCAACGCCACGCCCGCGCCCGCATGCACCAGCACGCCAAGGATCAAAGGGCCGATAAAGGCCGGACTTGGCAAACGGACCAGCCGTCCGAGAAGATAGCCGCCGGCAGCGACAAGGAAGGTGGCGCCAAAGGCAGCCGGGTCAATTGCCGGAAACCAGTCATGCTCAGGATGCGACATGACTGGCGTATCAACAAAGAAGCGCGCGATGACGGCCGCCACCACCGACACCGTCACCACTCGCACATATTGCATGAAAGCGACAAGCCGGACGTCTGCGCCGAATGCATCGGCCATAAGAACTATTGCCGAGGCTGCGCCCGGCGCAGAACCCCAGATTGCGGTCCCGATCGGCAAGATGCGCCAGCGGCTGAACAGCAAGCCGATCAGGGTGCTCATCACCAGCGTCGCCGACGCGACTGCCAGCGCCACAAACCAATAGTCCAGAATCCCGGTAAAAATTCCCGGTTCGATTGCTGCCGCAATCACCACTCCGATGACAGCAAAGGCTGTCGAACTCACCCAGGATGGGAGTTTCAGCTTGACGCCAATTGCGGTGGCGCCAATCGCAGCCAGCATTGGCCCGATCATGTGTCCGGCAGGCACCGAAAGATATTCAAGCACAACCGAAACGGCGACGGACGCGATTGTCAGCGCCGTCCATTGGATCAGCCGCAACCGGCGGCGAAATTCGGTTGAAGAGCTATCCTTGCCCGTCATGGTTGCAGTTTTTCGGCAAATACGATTGCGCGTCAATCCTTCGATTGCAAACGAAGTAATTGACGTGTCTCTTTTCGGCTGGATCGGCAATTCTGCAACGTTCTGCTGAACGCCGCCATGCTGCCCGGGAAATGGATGCGGCTGGCCGCGCCAGCGCCGCAGTCGCGGCAGGGACAAAATTCCTGTCTCCTTTACACACCCCTTGCCCCTCGCCTGAAATGACGCAACATTTGACGGGGGACGGCGCAAATGCTGCCGTGAGGAGTTTGCATGAATTTCGTTTTTTTCTCGCCGCATTTTCCGTCAACCGGAAGCGAATTCTGCGACCGGTTGAAGAAGGCCGGCGCGACAGTGCTTGGAATCGGCGACGCGCCCTATTCGGAGCTGGACCCGATGCTGCGCAAGTCATTGACGGAATATTACCTGATCGACGACCTTGAGAGCTACGACAAGACCTTCCGCGCCATGGGCCATTTTATCCACAAACATGGCCGCATCGACCGTTTTGAATCGCTGAACGAACACTGGCTCGACCTTGAGGCAGGCATACGCACCGATTTCAACATCTGGGGTATCCGGCTCGACTACGTTCAGAACATCAAGAAAAAGAGCCGCATGCGCGCCGCATTCCGCAAGGCGGGCGTGCCGGTGATCGCACAGAAAAAGACGTCTGAGCGCGCGGGCGCAATGGAGTTCATCCGCCGCGTCGGCTTCCCGATCGTGGTCAAGCCCGATCAGGGCGCAGGTGCTGCCCACACCTACAAGATTTCGAGCCAGAACGAACTCGACGAGTTCTTCCGCATCAAGCCGGAAGGCGTTTCATTCGTCATGGAGGAGTTCATTGACGGCCTGGTGGTAACCTTTGATGGCCTTGTCAATCGCGACGGGGAAATCGTCTTTTCAGCATCGACCAAATATGACGATTCGATCATGGACGTGGTCAACAAGGACAAGCACATGTCCTATGTCTGCCGCCCGCATGTGCCAGCGGAAGTCGCCCGGATCGGCCAGAAAATCGTCAAGGCATTTGATCTGAAGGAACGCTTCTTCCACATCGAACTATTCGAGCACAAGGACGGCCGTTTGCTGGCGCTGGAGGTGAACATCCGCCCGCCCGGCGGCTACATGACGGATGCAATCAACTACAGCTACGACATTGACGTTTATGCGGAGTGGGCCAGCATGGTCGTCTCCAACCAGGTCAGCGGCGATTTTGAGGGCAAATATTTCACCGCCTATGCTTCCCGCAAGGATCATTACGCCTATCGCCACAGCCATGACGATGTGCTAGCGGCGCACGCAGACATGGTTGTTCGTCACAACCGCATCGAAGACATCTTTTCGCGGGCGATGGGCAACTACGCTTATCAGCTGCGCTCCACCGATCCCGCCGCGCTGCGCGACGCCGTCAACTACATTCACCAAGAGGCATGAGCTTGGACATCAGCTACCACAAGGCTTTCTCTGAAAAGCTCGCGCGTGACATGGAATACAAGCGCTACGGTTTTGCCGGCCGGCCTTTTGTTGTTTTCCCCACCTCGCAGGGACGCTTCTTCCAGTTCGAGGATTCAGGTGGCGTTGCTTCGCTCGCCGAATTTATCGACACCGGCCGCATCCAGCTTTTCACACTCGACGGCATTGATTCCGAGAGCTTCTTCAACAAGGGCTCGGATTTCGCAGGCCGTATCGCCCGCCACGAACACTTCTTCGACTATGTTCGCACCGAGGCCCTGCCAGAGATCGAGGCGACAGCAACGGCATCGAATGGCGGCCGCCACATGAAGCCGATTTTTGGCGGCTGTTCGATGGGCGCGTTCCATTCCTCCAACTTTGTCTTCCGCTACCCGCACCTGGCATCAGGGCTCATCGCCCTGTCTGGCGTTTATTCTGCGCGCGATTTCTTCGGCGACGACAGATCGGGACAGATCTATTTCAACTCGCTGCTCGACTACCTGCCCGGCATCACCGAACCATCGATCCTGAAACGCCTCAGGGCGCTGAGGCTCGTCTTCTGCTGTGGTCAGGGCCAGTGGGAAGAACGGATGCTGGAAGAGACGCGCGAACTGGAGAAGATCCTCGCTGAAAAGAAGATCCCCGCCTGGGTCGACTACTGGGGCGGCGACGTCGCACACGACTGGCCCTGGTGGCACAAGCAGCTGCCCTATTTCATGTCCCGCTGGCTGGATGAGGACCTGAAAGACCGGCTCGATTAGCCAAAAAAATACGGGCGGAAGACATGGAACTTTTGATAGGTATAGCGGCACTGGGCTTTGGCCTTCTAACGCTGGCGGCTAGAGTGTTCGGATGGAGTGGGCTGCTGTCAAAGCAGGATGCTATGATCCAGCGCTTCGGCGCAAAGTCAGGACGAACAATCCACCTGATCGCCTACACCGTCGTGCCGCTCACGCTTGGAGTTCTGCTTCTGCTAACTGTTCTCACCAGCGGTTGAGTCGACCCGGAAAGACCGGCTCGACTGAGGCGCTGCAATATCCAAAGATTAGCAATCTTTGGACAGTTGGCAAAACGCTTTTGCCGTGCCAGAGTTTGGGTCTGGTTTTCTGAAGCGGCGCAACCATGACAAGCGACGGACCGAAAGGTTTTGCCGCCGGCCGAACTGCGCCTAATGAGAGGGTGACAGAATGGCCGTGCTTAACAGCGTCATTGATTTTCTCAACACGATCTTCTGGGGATACGTCCTCATCTACGGCCTGATTGCGGTCGGCATTTTCTTCACCTTCCGCCTCGGTTTCATCCAGTTCCGTCACTTCCCCGAACTGTTCCGTTCGGTGATGCGTGTGCCTGAAAACGACAAGAGCGGCATCACGCCATTCCAGGCTCTGTGCACCAGTCTTGCCTCACGCGTCGGCACCGGCAATCTTGCCGGCGTTGCCGTCGCAATCTTCCTTGGCGGACCGGGTGCGCTGTTCTGGATGTGGGTTGTCGCAGCCGTCGGCATGGCCACTGCCTACTCCGAGAGCACGTTGGCCCAGCTCTACAAGGTGACAGACCACAATAATCAGTATCGCGGCGGGCCGGCCTTCTACATCGCGCACGGCCTGAAAGCCCCGTGGGCCGGCGCTCTCTTCTCGGTCTGCCTCATCATCGCATTCGGTCTCGTCTTTAACGCGGTGCAGGCAAACTCGATTGCCGACGCCATGCAGGGCGCATTCGGCTTCAACAAGATCTGGGTCGGCGTTGCTCTGGCTGCACTCACTGCAGTCGTGATCTTCGGCGGCATCCGCCAGATCGCCCAGGTCGCAGAATATGTCGTGCCCTTCATGGCCGTCATCTATCTCGGCATGGCGGTCTACGTCATCATCGTCAACATCACCGAAGTCCCCGGCGTGCTGGCGCTCATCGTCAAGAGCGCATTCGGCATCGAACAGGCAGCTGGCGGCGTGGCTGGCGCCATGCTCAACGGCGTCAAGCGCGGCCTGTTCTCCAACGAGGCCGGCATGGGGTCCGCGCCCAACATCGCTGCCGTCGCCACCCCTGCCCCGCACCATCCGTCATCTCAGGGTTTTGTGCAGGCTCTCGGCGTCTTCATCGACACCATCCTGATCTGCAGCGCCACCGGCATCATGATCCTGCTCTCGGGCGTCATGACCCCCGGCTCTGAACTCACTGGAACGCCACTGACGCAGGAAGCGATGGTGGCGCATATCGGCGAAGCCGGGCGCTACTTTATCGCCATCGCCATTTTCTTCTTCGCCTTCACCTCGATCATCGGCAACTACGCCTATGCCGAGAACGCGATGGTGTTCCTGAAGATGGACAACAAGGGCACAATCTCGGCCCTCCGGCTGGCAGTCTTGCTGATGGTGATCTGGGGGGCCTATACTTCGGTTGCCGTGGTGTTCAACATGGCCGACGCCGCAATGGGACTGATGGCCAGCATCAACCTGATCGCCATCGTGCTGCTGTCTGGCACCGTTGCAAAACTGACAAAGGACTATTTTGACCAGGCCAAGACCGGAACCCCGCGCTTCAATCCGAAGCACTATCCGGAACTGGATGGCAAGATCGAACGCAAGATCTGGGAATGAGTGGAGACAAACCTGCGCACCGGCGTGACCTGACAACCGGGCCTATCACAAAAACCCTGTTGATCTTTGCACTGCCGGTGCTGGGTTCAAACGTCCTGCAATCGCTCAACGGCTCGGTCAACTCGATCTGGGTTGGCCGGTTTCTGGGCGAACAGGCGCTGGCTGCAACGTCCAACGCCAATCTGGTGATGTTTCTCATCGTTGGCACGCTGTTTGGCATCGGCATGGCCGCCACCATCCTGATCGCCCAATCGGTCGGCAAGCGTGACTTCACCGAGGCGCGCCGCATTGTCGGCACCAGCGCAACCTTCTTCTTTGTCATTTCCATGCTGGTTGCGGTCGGCGGCTACGTCTGGGTCGACAGGATCCTGAGCGTTTTGGGCACTCCGTCCGACACTGTCGATCTGGCGCGCACCTATCTGCGCATCATCTTTGTCGCCATCCCTGTTATCAACCTGCTCTCTTTCATCATGACTGCGTTGCGCGGCTCGGGCGATTCTCGGACCCCGTTCATCTTCATGGCCTTGTCGGTGGTCATCGACGCCGGGCTAAACCCTTTCCTCATCGCCGGCATCGGGCCATTTCCGGCGCTTGGCATTGCCGGCTCCGCATGGGCGCTGGTCATTTCGCAGGCGATTGCCGCGCTTGCCCTGCTCGCCGTCGTCTACAGGCGGCGCGACCCGCTGCGCCTTGCGGGACCTGACCTCAAATATCTCGTGCCCGATCCGGGCCTGATGCGCCTTGTTATCGTCAAGGGTGTGCCGATGGGTCTGCAGATGGTGGTGATCTCTCTGTCAGCGCTCACCATCATGGGGCTCGTCAATCGCTCCGGCTCGCAGGTCACCGCTGCCTACGGCATTGCAGCACAGTTATGGACCTACGTGCAGATGCCGGCGCTGGCCATTGGCGCAGGTGTCTCAACCATGGTCGCGCAGAATGTTGGCGCCGGGCGCTGGGATCGGGTCGGCCGCATCACCCTCTCGGGCGTCGGCATCAATATCGCGATGACCTCCATGCTGGTCCTGCTACTCTATCTGCTCGACCGCCCGGTGCTTGGCCTGTTCCTCATCGGCGATACAGCCGCTGTCGACATCGCCATCCGCGTCAACAATATCGCATCATGGTCATTCGTGCTGTTCGGCGTGACGATCGTGCTCTTCGCCACGGTGCGGGCGACCGGCGCGGTGATGCCGCCACTGCTTATCCTCGTCGTCTCGGTCCTGATCTGCCGCACTGGCTTCGCCTATCTGCTCTATGATGACTACGGCCAGGACGCACTGTGGTGGAGTTTTCCGGTCGGCTCGATCATTTCGCTTGTGCTGGCGCTCGGCTACTACCGCTTCGGCAACTGGCGCACGATGAAGATGATCGAAACGCGGCCTGCTGCCGGCGAGCCGCCAGACACGGGCCTGGGCGTGCCCCGGCAAAGAGCCCGCGATACTGACGAGCGCCCGGAAGCCGGCGGCTGATCTCAGAGGCTGGTTCGCAGGCCTGCCTCACGAGGCTCAAATCTGGCTCTCAGACGATTGGAACGGCGACCGTTCCCTTGGGCAGCTTCGCCTCGTCGTCCGGTTCGACATGGATGACGACACGCACCGACGGGATTTCAGCCTTCAACGCATCCTCGATCCGGTCACAAATGACGTGGCTTTCGTGCACGGTCATCTGGCCATCCACGATCAGATGAAATTCAATGAAGGTGGCGCGCCCTGCGATGCGTGTTTTGAGGTCGTGCACTTCAAGTGCACCAGCTGAATTGGTCGATATGATGTCGCGGATGCGCATCGTTTCCGTTGGCTCGACCGCCTTGTCCATCAGCCCGGATACAGACCCTGTAATGACGTGCCAGCCCTGATAAAGAATGTTGAGCGCAACCAGTACCGCCAGCGCCGGATCGAGCCACAGCCACCCCGTTGCGACAGCGCCAGCCAGTCCGATCAGCACACCGACCGAGGTGTAGACGTCCGTCATGATGTGATGGCCGTCGGCCACCAGTGCTGGCGAACGCGCCGAACGGCCAACCCGCATCAGGATCAGCGCCCAGACGCAATTCACCGCCGACGCCGCCGCGTTGACGCCCATGCCGAGCCAGGTTTGCTCCAGCACAACCGGCTGCTGCAGGCTTTGCCAGACCTTGAAGATGATCATCAGTGCGGCCACGCAGATCAGCACGCCTTCTAGCACCGCCGACAGATATTCCGCCTTGTGGTGACCGTGCTGGTGATCGTCGTCTGCCGGCTGATAGCTCACGCGGATCGCCCAGAACGCCACCAGCGACGCAACGACGTTGACGATCGATTCCAGCGCGTCAGAATAGAGTGCTACCGACCCGGTCAGCCACCATGCATAAGTCTTGAGGCCCAGCACGCCTAACGCGATGAAGATCGACCAGACGGAAAGCCGGAGAACAAGTTGTTTTGGCGTCATGCTTGGCTGCATCCCTTACTCACGCGGCCTTCACCTTGGCGCGGCGCGGCAGGTGCGCAACCACGTTCTCGATCATCCTCATGCCGGCATTCTGGCCAAGCGACATGATCGACTCGGGATGAAATTGCACCGCAGCCACCGGCTCGGAGCGATGTTCGAAAGCCATAATGACCCCGTCATCTGTCTCGGCGGTCACGGCGAACTCTTCTGGCAAACGCACGGGATCAGCAAAGATCGAGTGATAACGGCCAACCGTCACTTCCTTGGGCAGGCCGGAGAACACCACGCCGCCATCCTTCGCCACCTGGATGCGTGACGGCTTGCCATGCATGGGCACATGCAATTGGCGCAGTTCGCCACCATAGGCTTCCGCAAGCGCCTGCAGGCCAAGACACACACCAAAGATCGGCAGGTCGCGCGCCCGCGCTTTCTTGATCGTCGCCTTGCAGTCGAAATCAGTCGGCGAGCCGGGCCCCGGCGACAACACAACCAGATCCGGGCGCAGCCGGTCGAACACTTCGTCGGCAACCGGCGAGCGAACCGTGGTCACAGTCGCGCCGGTTTGCCTGAAATAGTTCGCCAGTGTGTGCACGAAGGAATCTTCGTGGTCGACCAGCAGGATCGACACGCCCTCGCCCACCGCCGCCGGCTCGCGCTGCGTCTGTGCCGAATTACCGGCCTTCGCCTCGCGGATCGCCGCCAACATGGCTGACGCCTTCAATTCGGTCTCAGCCTCTTCCTCGGCAGAATCTGAATCATACAGCAACGTCGCACCAGCCCGCACTTCAGCGATCCCGTCCTTGATGCGGATGGTTCGCAGCGTCAGGCCGGTGTTCATGTCGCCATTGAAATGCACCATGCCAATCGCCCCGCCATACCAGGCGCGCTGCGATTTCTCGTTGTTTTCGATAAAGCGCATCGCCCAGAGCTTTGGCGCGCCGGTCACGGTCACCGCCCAGGCGTGGCTGAGGAAGGCGTCAAACGCATCCATGCCTTCGCGCAGACGGCCCTCGATGTGGTCGACCGTATGGATCAGCCGCGAATACATTTCGATCTGGCGGCGGCCGATCACCTTGACCGACCCCGGATCACAGACTCTGCTCTTGTCGTTGCGGTCAACATCCGAGCACATCGTCAGCTCGGATTCGTCCTTCTTCGAGTTCAGCAGCTTGATGATCTGTTCGGCGTCCGAAATCGCATCGTCGCCGCGCCGGATCGTGCCCGAGATCGGACAGGTCTCAACACGCCGTCCGTTGACCCGCACAAACATTTCAGGCGACGCACCGATCAGATATTCGTTGTCGCCCAGATTGATAAAGAACGAATAGGGCGACGGGTTGATCGCCTTGAGGCGGCGGCAGATTTCTGACGGCGTCGTTTCGCAGCGTTCAAAGAACATCTGGCCGGGAACCACCTCGAACAGGTCGCCACGGCGAAAGCTCTCCTTCGCCCGGTCGACCAGTTTCGCGTATTCGCCCGGCTCATGGTCGCCGCGCGGCGGAATACGATCAGCGGTCTTGAACGGTTCCGGCCGGCTCTCACGCGCAACGCCTTCGGTCGTCACCCCGTCCGCCGCATAGTCGTAGCGGTCGTGCCAGGCCTGCGCCGAATAGTGGTCGACCACCAGAATTTCATCCGGCAGGAACAGCACCATGTCGCGCTGGCCGCGTGACCGGTCCAATTTCTGCGTCACCGGGTCAAACTGGAAGGCGAGATCGTAACCGAATGCGCCATAGAGGCCGATATTGGCGTCTTCGCCTGATTTGAACTGCGCAACAATGGCGCGCAGCACCGAAAACACCGACGGCACGCGGCTGCGCTCTTCCTCGGAAAACACCCTGCCGGGTTCAGCAATCGTCAGCTTGATGAGACCGGTCGAGCGTTCGGCACCGGCAACATCTGCAAGGCCGGTTACAACCGGATCGAGGATCGTCAGCAGCGCCTTGCCGCGCTCGTTCAGCGCCTCGATGCGCATGTTGCGGCCAATCGAGGAAATGACCAGCGGCGGGTCGATGATTGCCGTATCCCAGCGGGTGTAGCGGCCCGGATATTCGTAGTTGGACGAAAACACCGCGCCACGGCGCGAATTCAGCCCGTCGATATAGGTCTCGATCGCCCCGGCATAGGGCGTCGGGCTCCGCCGGCGGGTCACCGCCACACCACCCTCGGTGACGTAGCGTTCCGCACCGTCTGCCTGCAATTCTGTACTCATGGTCCTCTTCTCCATTTACCCGCCAGGCATTCCGGGCGCAGGAAAGAAAAAAGGCCGCCCGGACTTTCCGTTGCGGCCACCCATTGTTTAACGCACGCGCGTCGGCAGGCCGCTTCTAGGCCAGCCACCACCAGTTCGACTTGATCGAGCGTGTCATCATGGCGATTTCAATAGCGGCCAAGCGAACCAATCGCAAGCGGTCTTTCGCGACATCGGGGCGGCAGTCAAATGCCGAGAATTTCCTCATGCGCGCCCGTTGCACCCCAGCGAACGATCTCGCGCAGGATGGGCAGCAATTCGCGGCCCCGATCAGTCAGACTGTATTCCACATGCTTGGGCACCACCGGATAGGCCTTGCGATTGATGAGCCCGCGCTTTTCCAGTTCTTTCAGCTCGCGGCTGAGAATGCGTGGCGTAATCGGCTGGCCAAGCCCACCATGAAGCAGCGACCGGCCGATCTCGCCATAGCGCAGGGCCCCGCGATGCAGGATGCACAAAATGTGCATCTTGTAGCGGCCGCCAACGATTCGGTCGAAGCCGATCGCCGGACAGAGCCGGATATGCCGCATATCCAACCCTTCGGTCAGGATCGAAACAGCTGGTCCACCAAAGCTCTCATGCCTCGTCATCAATCGCTCCCGTGCTACCCTTTCTTTCCGTATTTACGAAAACGTACTATGAAGTCTAGGGTCGGTCCAGTTCAATTGGAAGGAGACTGACCATGACCCGTTCCGCCATCGCCGCACCACAGGCTGACATTGTTGCAACAGCCGATACGAGCACCGGGATCGTCACCGCAGTTGCGACAATCCCTGTTCCACCGGCGCGCGTTTTCCAGGCGCTGGCGTCATCCGAGATTCTGGACTGGTGGGTGCGCCCCGGCGTCTTTGACACACGGCACTGGCAGGGTGACGTGAGGCCCGGCGGTCGCTGGGAGGCCGATGGCGTCGGCAAAGCCGGGCCATACGCGCTTGAAGGCGAATTTGTCGAAATCGATGCGCCGCGCCGTCTCGTTCACACCTGGAAGCCCAAGGGCGCGCCGGTCCCGCCAATGACCGTCGTCTATGAGCTTGAGCCGGTCGCAGGCGGCGCCAGGATCAAGCTAACGCATAGCGGCTTCCCGGCGGCGGAAGTCTGCGAAAACACCGCAGCAGGCTGGAAAACCAGTTTCGAGAAGCTGTCTGAGCTAATGGCAAACACCTGAACGGATCAATCCGCTCACGCCAGCACGGCCGCCTCGCGCACCCTCTCCAGATCAGGCTCGAAACTGATTGCGGCTTCGGCGCGCGCCAGCGCCTCGCGTGCATGCCGGCGGGCGTTGGCGGCATAACGCTCTTCTCCATCGTCACCATAGGCAGCCAGCGCCACAAACGCCTTCTGCAAGCGGATCTGCACCTCGGCAATGCCCGCACCGTCGCGCGCGATCGGCTTGAAAATATCATCAAACAGATCGGTCAGCGACAGTCCAGGCACGTTGACGCGCGGAAACACCACATCCTTGTCGCGCGATCCGGCCCACACGCCAAGCACCCGGATCGCCCTGCCGATCACATCAATCGCCGTGCCCGGGTCGTTGATGCCGGGCGACAGCGCCCGTGACGCGATCTCCGACAAAACACACAGCCCAAAACGTGGATCCTGGTCGAAAGATCGTTCTTCGCCGACCGAAAACGCGTCGCGAATTTTGTCCGCCGTTTCGTCATCCAGTGCGCCAGTAAAATAGACCAACGGGCGGCCATGATGCACATAGGCCCCGGGCAGCGCCGCGACATAGACCTCGCCAGACGCTGTTCCCGCCAGTTTCTCGAGTGCACCGACATCAATGTGCTGCACATAGCCGACACGCGTCGAATAGATCGCGCGAGCGCTCTCAGGCGGCTCTGCTCCGTCAGGAATCGGCACGCCGCCAAGGTTTGGCCGGGCGCTGCGGGCCTTCATCGCCTCCATCGCCGCATTTTCCACCTGCTCGCTGGTTTCGCTCACCCGCCCGAGCCTGAGCAGATAGTCGATCCAGCGCAGCAGGGTCACAACGATCAGGATGATGACAAAGACCGTGACGGCAAACAGCACGACCCGCCCGCGCTCGCCATAGGCGCCCATCGACAGTGTAATGATCGCGACAAGGCTGTAGAGGAACGAGCCAACGAAGGCGGCGAGCGTATTCTGGGTCGTCGTGTCCTCAATCAGCAGCCGGGTCGCGCGCGGCGTCACATTACTGGTCGCCGCCGAATAGGCCGATACCATTGTCGACAGTGAGAAGGTGGTCACCGCCAGCATTGACGAGGCGATGATGTTGAGAATGCGGTCAACAGAATCTGCGCCGATCTTGGTGGACATACCCTCCGGCAGATAGGGCGAGATCAGCAGCGACAGCAGCGCGGCGCCGACCGCCAACAGGGAAATCAGCGTCGCCCTGAACCAGAGCCGCCGCGTCATCAGGCCGAGCAGCCATCGCCATCTAGAAGTCATGGCGACAAACTAGGCAGCAAGGCCGCTGGCGGCAAGCTGCCCGCCCGCCTAAAACAGCCCTTCGATGAAACCCTCATCATTGAGATAGATCTTCTCCGATGACGGGCTTCGCGGTAGACCTGGCATGGTCATGATCTCGCCGCAGATGGCCACGACGAAGCCCGCGCCTGCCGACAATCTCACCTCGCGTACCGGCACGGCATGGCCGGTTGGCGCGCCGCGCAGGTTCGGGTCGGTCGAGAACGAATATTGTGTCTTGGCCATACAGACCGGCAGATTGCCGTAGCCCGCCTCCTCCCAGGTCTTGAGCTGATCGCGCACACTCTTGTCGGCAATTGCTTCCGAGCCGCGATAGATGCGCTTGACGATCGTATTCATCTTTTCAAACAGCGGCATGTCGTCGGGATAAAGCGGCGAGAACTGCGATGCGCCGCTGTCTGCCAGTTGCACAACCTTATGCGCCAGTTCTTCAATGCCCTTCGATCCGTGCGCCCAGTGCTTGCACAGAATCGCCTCCGACCCCTGGCTTGACACATAATCCTTCATCGCCTGGATTTCCGCGTCGGTATCAGTGACAAAATGGTTCATCGCCACCACAACCGGCACGCCGAACTGTTTGACGTTCTCGATGTGGCGGCCAAGATTGGCGCAGCCCTTTTTCACGGCCTCGACATTTTCGTGGCCGAGATCATCCTTTTTCACCCCGCCATTCATCTTCATCGCGCGCACGGTCGCAACGATGACAGCGGCAGCCGGCTTCAACCCCGCCTTGCGGCATTTGATGTCAAAGAACTTCTCTGCCCCGAGATCCGCGCCAAAACCGGCCTCCGTCACCACATAGTCTGCCAGTTTCAGCGCTGTGGTGGTCGCAACGACCGAATTGCAGCCATGGGCGATATTGGCAAACGGTCCGCCATGCACGAAGGCCGGATTGTTCTCCAGCGTCTGCACCAGATTGGGCTGCATCGCGTCTTTCAACACCACGGCCATCGCGCCATCGGCCTTCAGGTCGCGCGCATAGACCGGGCTCTTGTCGCGGCGATAGGCAACGATGATATCGCCGATGCGCTTTTGCAGGTCTTTGAGGTCGGACGCCAGGCAGAGGATGGCCATCACTTCGGACGCCACGGTGATGTCGAAGCCGCCTTCCCGTGGAAAACCGTTGGCGACGCCGCCCAGCGAACAGATAATCTCGCGCAGCGCCCGGTCGTTCATGTCCATCACGCGCCGCCACACCACGCGCCGCGTGTCGATGCCGAGCTCGTTGCCCCAGTAGATATGATTGTCGATCAGCGCCGACAGGAGATTGTGCGCTGTGGTGATGGCGTGGAAATCGCCGGTGAAATGCAGGTTCATGTCTTCCATCGGCACGACCTGCGCATAACCGCCGCCCGCAGCTCCGCCCTTGACGCCAAAATTCGGTCCGAGCGACGCCTCGCGGATGCAGGTGATCGCCTTCTTGCCGATACGGTTCAGTCCGTCACCAAGGCCGACCGTCGTCGTCGTTTTGCCCTCGCCCGCTGGCGTCGGGTTGATCGCAGTGACCAGGATCAGCTTGCCGTCCTTGCCCTTGCGCTTTGACGCGATGAACTCGGCGGAGATCTTCGCCTTGTCATGACCGTAGGGCAGCAGATCCTTTTCAGGGATCCCGAGCTTCTTGCCGATCTCCATGATCGGCTTCTTCTTGGCTGCGCGCGCGATCTCGATATCTGATTTGTAGCCGCTCATAGTTCCTCCAGGTCAGCCAAAGCCTTTTTCAGATCAAAGCGCGTGCTGTGCGCCGGCACCAGTCCAAAACAGGCGCATCTTTTTCGGAAAGCGACAAACGCCCTCTGCGGTTCCTCCACGAACCTGCGCTTCAGGCCAAAACCATGCTTCCGCGCGTCAGCTCACACGTTCGTGATTATGGCACCAATAATGCCACTTGTTATTGGCACTAGTAGTGTCTATTTCACCGTCAGGCAGACGGAGACGACGCAAACGCGCCCCGGACGCCAGAATGAAAGAGAAATGAAATGAACAAGATCCTCACCGCTTCCGTCGCTCTCCTTGCTCTGGGTGGCGCCGCCATCGCTCAGGAAGTCCCGGGCTTCTACGGCACAGCTCCTTCGAGCCTGTCGCAGACGGTTGACGTCCAGACCTCACAGCCAGTTGTGGCTCATGACCGCGGCATCGTCGCCCAGTCGGCAACCGAAGGCTTCAACATCAACGCGTCCGGCAACTATTCGGGCAAGTAATCTGCAGGCAAGGGACGGCAGGCAAATGCCGGTCGTCCCGCCAGACCAGACCAGAATTTTGAAAGGCTAAGACAATGAACAAGATCCTCACCGCTTCCGTCGCTCTCCTCGCTCTGGGTGGCGCCGCCATCGCTCAGGAAGTCCCGGGCTTCTACGGCACAGCTCCTTCGAGCCTGTCGCAGACGGTTGACGTCCAGACCTCACAGCCAGTTGTGGCTCATGACCGCGGCATCGTCGCCCAGTCGGCAACCGGAGGCTTCAACATCAACGCGTCCGGCAATTATTCGGGCAAGTAATCTGCAGGCAAGGGACGGCAGGCAAATGCCGGTCGTCCCGCCTTGCCGTCATCTGACCAGGCAGCCAGATGGATTTTCCCGCCTAGAACGCAATTTTACTGGAGACGCATCCGCCATTATTTGAGATAAATCGAAAAAGGAGGAATGACGTGGTCGAACTAAATGCAGAGGCCGCGAGTTTGGAGCGGCCGACAGAGGCTGACTGCGCGGCCGATGGCCGCCGTTTGCGTTCCGAACGCAGCCGCAAGGCAATTGTCGCAGCGTTGATCAGCTTGATCCGCAAAGGCGAGACCATGCCAAGCGCCGAACGCGTCGCGGATGAAGCCAATATCGGCCTGCGCACCGTATTTCGGCATTTCGACGACATGGACAGGCTATATCAGGAAGTTATCGAGCACATCGAAACTGAGATCGCCCCGCTCATCGAAAAACCATATGAAGCGACCGACTGGCACGGCAGGCTGACGGAAATGATCGACCGCCGAGCGCAGGTGTTTGAGCTGGTCATGCCGTTCAAACTTCAGTCAAATGCGCGGCTGCTTCAATCGGAATTTCTTCAGGAAATGCACCGTTGCGCCGTCGCACTTGATCGGGAACGCATGATCGAGATCATGCCCGCATCTATTGTTGAGGATGAGACGCGGTTCTGCGCCTTGTTCGCATCGCTCAGCTTCGATGTCTGGATTCACCTGAGGAAAGATCAGGGCAGATCGCCGGCCGAGGCCGCAGAGATCATGCGCTGCGCGGCAGAGTCGATCCTGGCCGGAATTGACCGGAAATTGTAGCGCAGTCCGGCGATGCCAAGGTCGCGTCGCCGGTCCTGACGTGCTACGCCGCAATCTGTCTGAACAACGTTTGTTGTTTCTGCCTAATGCATCAAGTCCAGTGCGAATGATCGACAAAAAGCAAAACCTGCCGCGTTCCCTTGCTGCGGCCCTGCGCCGCAAAGCGCCGCGCATGTATCAATTGGATGATGGCGAGGCATGCACAACGATTGCTTCCTACAACGTCCACAAATGCGTTGGCACCGACGGACGGTTTGATCCGGCGCGAACCGCCGCTGTCATCGCTGAACTCGACGCGGATATCGTCGCATTGCAGGAGATTGACGAAAGACTGGGTGAGAAGGTCGGCCTGCTCGACCTTGCCGCCCTGACAGAAATGACCGGGCTGCAGCCTGTTCTGACGCCGAAAAACTCGCGCAGCCACGGCTGGCACGGCAACATGATCCTGATTCGGGCCGGCACCGTGCACGACGTCAAACCGATCCGCCTTCCAGGACTTGAACCGCGCGGTGCGTTGATTGTCGACCTTGAGGTCAAGGACGTGCCTCTGCGCGTCATCGCCGCCCATTTCGGCTTGTTGCGGCGGTCGCGGTCGGCCCAGGCCTCGACGCTGGTAGACGCCGCAACCTCCGTTATCCGCCCAACGGTCATCCTCGGCGACCTGAACGAGTGGCGCGTGCGCACGCGCTCGTCATTGCTCGCCATGCTGCCGCATTTTGGCCCGCTGGGCGCTGCCCTGCCCAGCTTTCCCTCGCGTTTTCCCCTGCTGGCGCTTGACCGTATCCTGGCGCGCCCCTCAAGCCTGATCTCATCGCTCGAAATTCACCAGTCCGAGCTGTCCCGTGTCGCCTCCGACCATCTGCCGCTCAAGGCGCGGCTAAAACTCGGCAGCCAGCGGCAGACAGATGCGGACCTCGACGCCGCCTGAGGCGGACCGATGGACAAACCCTCATTTCCCGATGACCTGCCAGGCTCAGCCGGCGCAAGCGGCTTGTTGATTGTCGACGACAATGCCGACGCTCTGGCGGTTCGTGTCCTGGCGGCGCGCGAAGCAACCAGCTCGCTCGATCTGATGTACTACATGTGGCACGACGACGACAGCGGCCGGGTTCTGGCGCGCGAAATCCTCGACGCCGCAGAACGCGGCGTCAAAGTCCGCGTCCTGATCGACGACATCAATCCGCAGAGCAGCGACGAACACTATCTGGCGCTCGACGCCCATCCCAACATTGACGTGAAACTGTTCAACCCCAGCGGTTTTCGCAATGGCAGCCTGTTCCGCTGGATCGAAATGGTGCTGCGTGTCTTTGCTATGACACGGCGCATGCACGCCAAGGCGTGGATCGCTGACAAGAAGGTGGCAATTGTCGGAGGCCGCAACATTGCAAACGAATATTTTGGAGCTGCATCTACCAATTTCCGCGATCTCGACCTCGTCATGCGCGGCAAGGCCGTTGAAGACGCCAACGGCATCTTCGAGCGTTTCTGGGCTCACCGGGTTTCACGTCCGGTCCGCGAACTGAACCCTGGTGTGGCAGCCGGCCTGCCAGAATCTGCAGTCGCCTCACCCGGTAACGGCAGTCCTCCAACCGGGGGCGCTGTGTCGCTTGACGAGTTCGTCGCCACGCGCGGCGGCCTGTCGTGGTGCGAACACGTTTCGGTTCTTTCCGACCCGCCAGACAAGGCGAAAGGCGAAGGCGGACGCAGTTGGCTGATGAATGAATTGATGCCAAAAATGCTGTCTGCGTCAGAGCGGCTGGAGATTGTCTCGCCTTACTTCATCCCCGGCCGCAAAGGCACGGCGTTCTTCACCCGCTTGGTCAAACGCGGCGCAAGCGTCGTCGTTCTCACCAATTCACTGGCCACCACCGACGTCGCAGCAGTGCATGGCGCCTACGCCAATTATCGCAAGAAGCTCTTGCGCGCAGGCGTTGAGCTTTACGAATTCCAGCCATCGAGCCGTCAGAGAAAAATGTCGCTGTTCGGCTCGAAAGGCGCCAGCCTGCACACCAAATCCTTCATCGTCGACGACCGCATTGGCTTCATTGGATCGATGAATTTTGATCCCCGTTCGGTCGCCTTGAACGCCGAAATGGGCGTCGTGTTTGAAGACCCGGGTCTGGTTCAAAAACTGCGCAATCATTTTTCAGCAGAGCGCGACCCGGACGTCAGCTATCGGCTATCGATCCGGCGCAACCTGATCCACTGGCATCGCGCCGAGGGAGAGCGCATCGTGCGCACAGGACGCGAGCCCAAGGCCAGCATTCCCCGCAGGCTGCTGGCGCGGGTCGTCCGCTGGCTACCGGTTGAAAGCCAGCTCTGAACTTATCGCCTGAGCACAGCGCTCAGCACGTCCCTCACCCCGATTGCGCCGACAAAGCGCGACTGCTCGTCAAACAGCGCCACGGGCGAGGCTTGTGAACGATGGATGGCCAGCATCACCGTTTTCAGGCTGGTGCCGGGCTTTGCCCAGAACACGTGCGGCGCATCGTCCGGCAGACTCTCGATATCGTCGCACGAAATCCACACCGCAGGCTTGCCATCGCGTTCGGCTGCCACCACGAACCCGTCCTTGTCGAGCTTGAAGCGCGTCGTCTTGCGCCGGTCGAGCCACAGCCAGCCCTTGCCGCCGCTTTCCAGCTCATGCTTGGAGCGCATCACGTTCCAGGCCGTCAGAACCGACAGTGGATTCACGTTCGAAATGAATTCACGCACATAGGCGTTGGCCGGCTTGAGCACGATGTCTTCGGGGGCGCCGGACTGCACGATGCGCCCGCCCTCCATGATGGTGATCCGGTTTCCGATCTTCAGCGCCTCTTCCAGATCATGGCTGACAAAGACGATCGTCTTCTTCATCCGCGACTGCAGTTCCAGCAACTCGTCCTGCAGCTTGGTGCGGATCAGGGGATCCAGAGCCGAGAACGGCTCGTCCATCAAAAGAATCGGGGCTTCGGTGGCAAAGGCGCGCGCCAGCCCAACGCGTTGCTGCATGCCGCCAGACAGCTCGTGCGCATATTTGCCAGCCCATTGGTCGAGATTGACGAGTTTCAGCTGGCGGGCCACGCGCTCCTTGCGCTCGGCATCCGGCACGCCGGCCAGTTCGAGGCCGAAACCGACATTTTCAGCCACCGTGCGCCACGGCAGCAGCGCAAACTGCTGGAACACCATCGCCACGTTTTTCTGGCGCATGTGGCGCAAGGTCGGCTCATCGCAGGTGACAATATCGACCATCCGGTCGCCGTCCCTCACCAGAACTTCGCCGCGCGAGACCACGTTGAGCCGGTTGACGGCGCGCAGCAGTGTCGATTTGCCAGAACCCGACAGGCCCATCAGGACGGAAATCTCGCCCTCATTGACCTTGAGGTTTGCGCCCGCTGCCCCCAGCACCTGACCCGTCTTTTCAAGTATCTCGGCACGGTCCGCCCCACCATCCAGCATGGCAAGCGCCTGTTTGGGATTGTCGCCGAACATGATGTCGACGTTTCTGAAATCGACAGCGACGTTCATTTGCCGCCTCCCATCCGCACCCGGCTCATGCGCTCGAGGATGATCGCCAGAATGACGATGGCGAGGCCCGCCTCGACGCCCAGCGGAATATTCACGGTGTTCAAGGCTCTCACCACCGGTTTGCCGAGACCATTGGCGCCAATCAGCGCCGCGATGACCACCATCGACAGACACAGCATGATACATTGCGTCAGACCCGCCATGATGGTCGGCAAGGCTGCCGGCAGCTCAACCTTGTAGAGCAACTGCCGCTTGGTCGCGCCAAAGGCAGCTCCAGCCTCCAGCATCGGCTTCGGCACCGATGTAATGCCGAGATAAGTCAGCCGGATCGGCGCCGGCGCGGCAAAGATCACTGTCACCAGCAGGCCGGGCGCAAGACCCAGGCCAAACAGGATCAGCACCGGTATCAGATAGACAAAGGTCGGCATCGTCTGCATCAGGTCCAGCACCGGATTGAGCCATGACCACACCCGCGGACTGTGGGCAGCCCAGATGCCGATCGGCACGCCAATCGCCATTGAGGCTGAGGCCGCGCCAACAACCAGCACCAGCGTCTCGATTGTTTCCTTCCACAGATTCTGGTTCAGGATGAACAACAAGCCAAGCACTACGAACAGGCAGATTTTCCACGACCGCTGCAAATACCAGGCAAGCCCCACGACGGCCAGGATCACCACGATCGGCGGAAACCAGAGCAGCACGCCGATCAGGCCGTTGAGCAGCCAGGTCAGGCCGTCCGCAATCGCGTCAAAAAACCATTCGAAATTGCGGGTCAGGAAATCAAAGAACGCCTTTCCCCATTGTCCAACAGGGATCTTGTCGCTCGAAATCCATTCACTGATCGGATCCATTGTTTCCCCTCAAAGAGGCGCACCGATAGCTCGCGCCGCCCTCAACCGGTTCGGCCATCGCCGCCAGCATTCTTCTCCCCAACGGGGAGAAGGTGGCCCGGAAGGCCAGTTGAGGGGCGTTGCACCCCCGCCGCGATGATGCTTACAGCGCCGCCTTCACGGCGTCTGCGCCCGGCTTGCCGTCAAACGTCGTCACGCCGTTGAGCCACGGCGTCACCGCGTCCGGATTAGCCTTCAGCCATGCGGCTGCGGCGTCATCGGCAGATTTTCCGTCATTGAGGATCGCGCCCATAATTTCGTTTTCCATCTTGAGCGAGAACACCAGGTTGTTCAGCAGCGCCCCGACATTCGGGCATTCAGTCGCGTAGCCGGCGCGCACATTGGTCGCCACAATCGCGCCGCCATAGTTCGGGCCAAACACATCGTCGCCGCCTTCAAGATAGGCCATCTCGACATTGGCGTTCATCGGGTGCGGCTCCCAGCCCAGGAACACAACGTCTTCTTTCGAGCCAGAGGCCTTCTGCACGGCCGCCAGCATGCCAGCTTCCGACGATTCGACCAGTTCAAAACCCTTCAGGTCAAACTTGTTCTCATCGATCATACCCTGAATCAGGCGATTGCCGTCATTGCCGGCCTCGATGCCATAAATCTTGTTGCCGAGCTTGTCCTTGAACTTGGCGATGTCGGCAAAGCTCTTGAGGCCGGCGTCAAACGTGTATTTCGGCACGGCCAGCGTATATTTCGCGCCCTCAAGATTGGTGCGCAGCGTCTCGACCGTCTTGGCTTCGAGGTGCGGCTTGATATCGGCTTCCATCGTCGGCATCCAGTTGCCGAGGAACACGTCGATATCCTTGTTGGCGAGCGACGTATAGGTCACCGGCACCGACAGTATCTGTGTGGTGGGCTCATAGCCGAGCGCCTTGAGCACAAACGATGCCGTTGCAGTCGTAGCCGCAATATCGGTCCATCCTACATCGGCGAAACGCACAGCCTTGCAGCTGGCCGGGTCAGCGGCGTTTGCCGCTGTCAGAGCCGCAGCACAGACGCCCATCGCAAGCGCGACAGTCTTCAAAGTAGTCATGATCCATTCTCCCGTTGGGGCTCCCGCCGGCGTTCCCGGCCGATACACGGAGCAATTGACGTTTTCGTCTTCGCGTCGAAACAAACATCATTTCCACGTGCTTTCAAGCCATGCGGACGGCACGTTAAGGCGCGATTTGTCTCGCATGCGACATCGGACATCCGCCAAAAGGCCAATTTCCGGTGGACCGTATGGCATCGCGACTCCCTTCATACGCCCACCGGCGCTATTCGAAACCATGGCCAAGCTCTATTTCCACTACGCGACGATGAACGCCGGCAAATCGACCATGCTGCTGCAGGCGTCGTACAATTACCGCGAGCGCGGCATGCACACTCTGCTGCTGGTTGCCGGCCATTACCGCAAGTCAGACGGCGGCTATATTTCGTCGCGCATCGGGTTGGAGCAGGACGCCGAGATGTTTCGTGACGGCGACGATCTGTTCGCGCGCGTCGCAGACGCCCACGAGCACCACACCATTCATTGTGTTTTTGTAGACGAGGCGCAGTTTCTGGAGGAAGCCCAGGTCTGGCAGCTCGCGCGCGTCGCCGACCGGCTGGGCATTCCCGTGATGTGTTACGGGCTGCGCACCGACTTCCAGGGCAACCTGTTTTCAGGATCAAAAGCGCTGCTGGCGATTGCCGATGAAATGCGGGAAGTGCGCACCATCTGCCGCTGCGGCCGCAAGGCGACGATGGTCATCAGACGCGGCGCCGACGGAAAAGTCGCAAAGCAAGGCGAACAGGTCGCCATCGGCAAGGACGCCTATGTGTCGCTCTGCCGCCGCCACTGGGAAGAGGAAATGGGCCGCGTCAGCCCGGAAGACCTGATCGGCTTTTCCTGACCTGAACGACAATTGGCTGCCTCGGGCCGCGCCGGCAACCGGCCGGCATCCTCCATATCGCGATCTGAAAGCTTCATTCAGGCTGTATTCATCAAGGAAACGTCACAATTCACAGCGAATGGTAACACATCCGGCGGCAGTTCCTGCCGTTGAACACAATGCAGGTCACGCCTGGAAGCGTGTCCTTGACGAGGCCAACATGAAGATTTCGACATTCATCAGCGGGTCGCTGGCGCTTGCACTTGCTGCGACATCCATCACGCCGTCATTCGCTGCGCCGGTATTGCCGGCAAACAGCGGCGACAAGGCAATCTACGAACAGGTGCAATCGCGCTCGGCCACCGAGGAAGAGCAGCTTCGCCGGAAATTCACAGGCGAAGACCGCCAGCGTCAGGGCGAACGTCAGCGTCGTGAAGAGCGTGAGATGCGCCGGGGCGAACGTCGTGAAGAGCGGGGCGAACGCCGTGGCGAGCGCCGGGAACAGCGCGTCGAGCGCCGTGGCGAGCGCCGGGAACAGCGCGTCGAGCGCCGGGAACAACGTGGTGAGCGCCAACAGCAGCGCCGCCAGCAGCGTATCGAACGTCGCGGCAACCAGGCCTATTACAACGGCCATCGCGGCTATCGCGAACAGCGCCGCGGCTATCGCTACTACGAGGGCTACTGGTTCCCGCCGGCAGCATTCCTGCTCGGCGCGATCATCGCCAGCCAGCCAAGCTACCGGAACTCTGATTGGGAGGACCATGTCGACTGGTGCTACGACCGCTATGGCAACCGCTATCGCGAGCGCGACAACAGCTACATGTCACGCTCCGGCTATCGCCGCGAATGCGTTTCTCCCTACTATTGATCGCCTGATCTAACGTCTTGATGAAGCCCGCTCTGTCGAGAGCGGGCTTTTTCATTTGCCCTGAGAGTCTGTTTGGAAACCGTCAGGCTGAGACGAAAATGGCGATTTTTGAGCATCGGAGCGGAGCGTAGATCAACTGCGTGAGCACCGAATCGCAGAAATAAAGCATTTGCAGGCCAGCCTCACGAGTTTCAAAACAGACACTGACAGGTTGCGCCGCCTGTCTTTCATTCAATATATGCGCCACATATATTCAGACCGCTGACGCGGCCGTAACCCGGAGGACTTTCATGGCGACCTTGCAGAATTTCGACACCGAGATCGAGAAGACCAAGCGCGTCGTCGAGGAGATGCGCTCCAAGATCGAGCAGTCCGGCCAGGTGCTGGACAAACTTGCCCGCACCGACGCCAAGATCGGCCAGGCCGATTTCGACATCGAAAACGCCCGCATCGAGGATGTGCTCAAGCAGCAGAAGACGATGGAGGGCAATATTGCCGACCTGATCATCGGTCTTGAAGACGCAACCAATGTTTTCGGAACCGAATTCGAAAGCATGAAGAGCTACACCGGCTGGGAAAATTTCGTCGGCATCTTCTCCCAGCAACGCAAGCAGCGCATGCGCACCGAACGCGTGCGCAATATGAGCCTCGCTGGTAATCTGCAGGAACTGCTGGCCAAATCCGACACGATTGTCGGCATCCTGAAAGCCCAGAAGGCAGTGCTCGACCAGCGCTATTCCACCTCGGAGGCTTCGCTCGGCCAGGTGATCGAGCGCCGCAAGGCGACGATGGAGACGCTGACCACGACCCAGAAACGCATCGAGGCGCTGAACCCCCTGCTGCTCGACATCGAGAACAAGATCGCCGCATCCACCAGCCAGCAGGAGCGCACCAAGCTTGAGGGCGAGCGCTCAAAACTGGCGACCGAATACAACCAGGCCCAGGCCAGAGAGCAGGAGCTGCTGGCGGAGAGTCAGACGCTCGAGCGTTACACCTCGATGTTCCAGACCTTTGTCGATTCGCTCAACAATCAGATCGCGGCCCAGTCGACGCTGATCAACAAACTGACCATCGACACCGAACAGCGTATCGTCCTCTACAAGGCACTGGAAGATTCGTTGAAGACGGCCGCTCAACAGGACGTGGCTCACAAGATCAACACGCTTGGTTCCCAGGTCGACAACACTGCTGAAGAGACCATGGCCGGCATTGGCGCAGCCGCCCAGAAGCACATTGGCGACCTGCTCGAACTGCACGAGAAGAACATGGTCACCACCGCCGACATCCAGCGCCGCAAGAAGCTGGCCGACGAAGCGTTTGCCCGCCGTTTCGACGAGGTCATGCGCAAGCACAACTCGGCGGACTATGTGCGGGCGTAGCGCAAGCGCCTTTCTCCCCCCTTGCGGGGGAGACGGCTGCGCGGCAGCCAGAGGGGGTAATCAGAGGCAGCGTGAGGCGTTACAAAACGTCGAGCACGGCCTTGGCTACCCTACCCGGCCGCTCCGCGGCCACCCTCCCCGCAAGGGGGAGGGACAGCGCCCTCAATACACGACGGCCCCATGACCCCCGACAATCCAGCCGCCCGCTATTTCGACGCGATTGCCGCGGCCCTTGCCGGCCTCGACATCTTCCTGCGCGACGATTCCTCGCCGCTCTACCGGCATGACGTGATCGCCGGCGTCGTCGCCGAATACATCCTGCGTCTCGAAGGTTCGTTCAGCGCCTGGCGCAATCGCCTCGGCTTCATGGACAGTTTCAAGATCAGCCGTGCCGAGAGCGGCTTTCCGGTGTTCCAGAACGTGCTGGAACTGGAAAACGACCGCCGTTCTGCGCCAAAACGCCTTGCCGCCATTCCAGAACCCGACGCACTGCGCGCCGACATGGCCGACTTCATCCTGCGCCACAAGGCAATGCCGACCGAGCTGCAGCGCACCATGGCTGAGCGGCTCTATCTGGAAAGCGTCAATACCGGTCAGGTGTTCCCGCCATTCGTCCTGCCCAAGACCGTAAAAGTATCGGTTAACGCCAAGACCATGCGGCCGTATTACTTTGTCCATTGGGGCGCGTTTGACGGGCTGGCCAACCTGCCGCTGGTCTATATGGCCGCCGTCGAGGACTCGACGCCTGCGATGATCAACCAGCTTGTCACTCGCGACGGCCAGTTGAACCCGAAGATGGAAATACCCCTGCCCGTCGACGGCTTGCTGAACCCGGAGCTGGCGCATCAGTTCGACGCATTCGCCGAAAAGAACTCGGCCTATTCGCTGTCGCCAGCCACCATTGCCGGCAATCTCGACAAGGACTTTGCCACACTGCACCCGAAACAATTGCGCCGCTTTGTGCTTGGACCGTTCTATTCGGCGGGCATCACCGAACACAACTCGACCGTCACCGAAGTGCTGAACAAGGTGCGCAAGGCCGAAAACGCCTGGCTGCTTACCTGGACCATCCAGGAAGTGTTTTCGAAGAACGAAAAGCCTGGCCGGAAAGGCCTGTTCTCGTCCGACCCGTCGTCGGAAGAATTTTACATCAACACCGATGACCTTGAAGCCGCCCGCATGGGTGTGTCGGGCTACGAAAAGCACGCACTGGTGCCACATGAGGCCTATCAGGCACTCTATGCAGCCGGTGAAGCGCAGAAGATATTCGCTGGCTACAAGGTTCATATCCTGTCCAAAGACAGGGTGATCAGTGATGTTTAAGGAGACCGTATGAACACCGGTCTAATGGACTTGCCGCAGACCGTTCGCTTCAAGAAGGCGCAGCTCGATGAAACGCGTTTGGCAATAAATGCCGGCGCACTTGACGATCTCGAACGCGCGCAACGCATCGACATTACCTTCACGTCAAACGCCCTTGAAGGAAATACGCTGACCGCTGGCGAGACCGCACTTGTGCTCGAAACAGGGATGACAGTCAGCGGCAAGCCTTTGAAGGATCATCTTGAGGCGACTGATCACGCCAATGCGCTCGATTGGATCTTCGAGATGACGAAGCTTCACGCAGATTCGCCGATCAAGGAACTGGACATACGCGCCCTCCATAGTCTCGTCGTCGAACAGTCCAACAAGTTCATCGGCGGCCAGTACGCAGACCGTGCACGCTTTGTGAACACATCGGCAGGCGTCCATGATTTTCCGTCGCCAATCGCCATTCCTGGCATGATGGGTGAATTTGGCAGTTGGTTGCGCGGGATGAAAGACGCTCCTGAAACAGCATTTGAAGCCCACCGGCGGCTCGTCGCAATCCACCCCTTCAATGACGGCAACGGGCGCACCGCGCGGCTGCTCATGAACCTTGTGCTTCTGCGGGCCGGCTATCCTGCGATCGCAGTGCGGCCAGAGGAACGTCCGGCCTATCTGGCGGCTCTCGAGGCTGATCAGTCAGGCAAAGGGCCAATTGCGTTCGACCAGTTGATGTTTGAGCGGCTGGACAAGACATTGGACATCTATCTTGGCGCAGCAGCACAGGCTCGCCAGCATGACAACAATAGGAAGCTCTGATGGATACCGGCCTGACGACGATCGACGAAAAAGACATCGCCAAGCATCTGCCGACTGCGCAGTCCTTTGTGACTCGCGTGATCGTGATGGAGGCGACCGCTGGCAAGTCGAACACGGCGCTCGCCGGCACCGGCCGCCGCTTTGTCTCAACCGTCTCGACCAGCGGCGTGCAGCGCACCAAGGAAGTCGAACTGTCAAAGACTGTCGCAGCCGTGCGGCCTGACGACCAGATGTTGTCGATCCTGCAACACACCCTGCTCTACCGCACCCGGCGCGGCATTGCGGTGGCGCTGGCCGTCTCGGATGTTTTTGCGCGCAGCAATGAACTGGAATCGCTGCAAGCAAAGAACTCCCGCGCCCCGCTCGAAGGCGCTGACGCTGACCGTTACAGAAAGCTGGTCAATGCGTCCGCCTATGTCGCGGCCTTCTCGCTCGCATCATATCTGACACAGACCATCGAAGCCGATGGCGAAGCGCCCAATGACGTCGCCGAACCTGACTTCCTGTTTGACACGGCGCAGGACGCGGTCAAGTCAATGGTCGCCGGCCTCGACGCTGCACTAGCGGGCGCGAAGGACGACAAGGAGATGATGGCGCGCGCCAAGGCGTTTGCCCGCGTCTCCGTCGAAGGTCTGCTCGCCCGCCGCGGCCGCTTTGACGGTCTCGGAACGTTCGAAGACGCCCATATCCGCATCGAGGCTGACGACTTCACGCTTGACGGCTTCGATGTTGCGCCCGGCCAGAAGTCAAAGCCGCTGGTCATGTCGTTCAAGAAACCGGACGAGGTCGTTGGCAACCACATCGCCAAATACCAGTCGCTGAAACTGGCCAAGATGCTGGCCGCCTATGATTTCGAGCGGCAGCTGAACCCGTTTGTTGAACTCGGCGGTTTTCTGTTCACCTTCATCGGCGACGGCGCACCCGGCACCGGAAAGACGACCCTCATCCAGATGATCGCCGGCATGGTCAACGGCTACTGCCAGGTCGCCTCCTACCCGTTCCACTACGAGAATTTTGGCGTCGACCAGATCTCGTCATATCAGGGCAAGTCGGGCCAGAACTGCAAGGCGTTCATCGACAATGTGCTGAACCCGAAACTGATCGGCTTCGGCACGGTCGACGACATTGATCAGGTTGCGGCCAAGCGTTCTGACGACCGTGCATCGGCTGGCCAACACGAAATCACCGGCGTGCTGATGTCGGCGTTTTCGGGCACCAACACCGTCATCCGCGGCAATTGCTCGTTTGGCATGTTCTCCAACTACCCAGAAAATGTCGACGACGCCCTGCGCCAGCGCGCCGGCGCACGGTGGCTGGTCGACGGTCCGCAGACTCGCGAAGATTACATCGACATCTTCGTGCTGCTGGCCGGCAAGAACCACAAGATTCCGCTGGGCGACCACGAGCTCTACGCCGCGCAGGAGATCAAACGCGCCATCGACACTGCCTATGAAAGCCATTCCAAGCCGCATGAAGACGGCTTGATGAAGGTCTACGACCGCTTCATGAAGCAAAATGGCGCGCCAAAGACCCTCGCAGACGTCGGCGAATACCTGCACATGATCAAGGAAGTCGAGCCGCGCTTCACCGGCCGCGCCATCAAGAACGTCACCGACGCGATCAAAATGCGCGCCATGGACATCGAACTCCCCGACGACTGGTTCGAAAAGCCCGAAACCTTCATGCACAAGTCCTACGACGAGAAGAAGGCGATGGTGGAGGAACTGCGCGGGCCGTTTGACATGTCAATGATCATGCAGGAGATCAACCGCTATGCGGACTCCGAGTTCCGCTATTCCGACAGGGCAGACGATTCAGCCGTCGAAAAGCTGCTGCGTGACGGCCGCCTGCGCGAACGCGCCGTGAGGGAAATGGAAGAGCTGAAGAAGAAGGGGCTGTGGTAACGTCGTCAATCTTAAATACAATTCGTAAAATAATATTATCTGATCGAACTATATTGATATACAAATATTCCAATATTCCATCTAAATATTGATCTCTATATCGATAAATTCCTGTGCAGTAACTCTAGATATTACATTTTTATTCTCAGAGACGAAAATATTGTACAAGTACTCTAGCTCTCGAAGCGCCGAATCCCACGTTTCCCTTTCAGCTTTGATATAGTCAAATTTATCGCTCCCGTACCTAAGTATATAAAAGTAATTTGCCGCTGCCCAACCAAAAACATTCAGCACCATCCCTTTATCTAACACGCCAGTTCGAACAAGATATCCAAGATTTTCAAAAAGAGACGCAGATCTAGAGTAATCAGAAACAACTATATGTCGCTCATCATTGATATGAAACTGTAATTTCTTTCCAAATTCTCTCCTTTTTTCACGGAAATCCGGAGATGAATACTGTTCGTATATTTCAACAACTATTTGGGAAGAAGATAATTTTATAGATAATCTAGATTGCTTATAATAAATATAAACACCAAAGAAAAACGTTAACAAAATTGACAAATTTGAAATAATTGCAAATATTTTGATAAATTCGTCCATATTGATGAACCTCCTTATTTAATATTATTATAGATACATAATATTGATTCGAAAAATATAAATCAATATGAAATTTGATGTGACGCACCTGAATAAATTTAATTCAACTAAAGCGTCGTGCCATTAATCTGACCCGTATCCGGCGGTTTTGAAGTAGTTCCAGCATTCTGAGGGATCATAGAGACTGCAGATGTCGACAATGGCTTCGAGTAGGCCATCGAAGGTTCGTGCGGCGGCTTTGCGCAGATGGGCCTTTAGTTTGGAGAAGGCCATCTCGATCGGGTTCAGGTCGGGCGAGTATTGCGGCAGGAACAGCATCCATGCGCCGCGCTGGCGTATCGCGGCTTCGGCTTTGGCGCTCTTGTGAACCGAGAGATTGTCGAGGTGAGGAGGATAGAAAATGATCCGGGGGATCATTTTCCCGACGCAAGGACATCGCCTGGCGCAAGCGTTGGGGCTAACTGCGTTTCGATGTAGATGTTGAAGGCCTCGCGGTCCATTGCGCCCGGGATCACCCAAGGGGCGGTCAGCGCATTATGGCGCAAACCCGCAATGAAGGTCTGGGTTCCCCATTTGCCAAACGGAGCGCTGGCCTTCAGGCGCTTGCCCTTTCTGGCGCGGCCCCGCTGACGGGTCATCTTGGTGTTGACCGACGTCTCATCGATGAACACCAGACGGCTTGGTTGACGCCGCATGCGTGGCTGTCTGCGATTGATCCAGATCCTGCGCCGCTCGGCTACATCAGCGCGTGCGCATTCCGACGCCATCAGCTGTTTTTTATATGTGAACCCGGCCCGGCATAGCAGCTTCGAGAGCGACGCATCGGCGGCAGCCACGCCGCGCTCGGCATGCAGCCGAACCGCCAGTTCCGGCATGGTAATGTCGGGCGACGCCTCAACCACCGCAATCAGGTAGTCAAGATGATCGGCCAACGGGCCCTTGCCCGCCGGGCGGCCTTGCTTGCGCGGTCGCGGATCACCCTCGCTGGCTGCACGTGCACTCCAACGGATCGCAGAACTGATACTCACTGCAAAGCGCTGCGCGGCGGCCCGGCGAGAACTGCCAGAAGCAACAGCATCGGTAACCCGAAGCCGCAAATCATCAGATCGACATAGGCCCATGATCCACCTCCAATTAGGTTGAATCACAATTCAGCAACGGCGGAAATCCTCCGATTCACTCAATCAGCACGACGCTCTAAGGCGGGTATTTTATATCATACAGATTACTCTCTCCCCTCACAGCGCCCATTCAATCGGCAGCAGCCCGAGCAGCGTCACCATCAGCCGCATTCCCCATGATACGCCGGGCTCATTGTCGTGCACGGTCACCGACCCGTCGGCCGCCGTCTCTATCCACCGCATCTTGCCGTCGCGCAACACCACCTGGTACGAGCCTTTGGCAATCTGGCCGCCGAACGCCGCGCGCATCTCTTTCGCCATCGCCGGGCTGTCGATCAAAAAACCCATTTCGCAGTTCAGATTGACCGAGCGCGGATCAAAATTGAACGAACCGATAAAGATGCGGTTCCCGTCAATGCTCAGTGATTTGGCGTGCAGGCTGGAGCCGGACGAACCGATCAGCGACAACTCGTCCGGGCCGGACGGCACGCCGGGTTGCGGCTTGAGTTCATAGAGCGCAATTCCCGCCTCCAGCAGTTTGCGTCTGTATTTAGTGTAGCCTGCGTGAACCAGCGCGACATCGGTCGCCAGAAGTGAATTGGTCAGGACTTCCACCTTTGCGCCGGATTTCTGTATGCCCGCAAAAAACTCGACGCCACGTTTGCCTGGAATGAAATAGGCGGAGATCAGATCGAGCGACCGCGTCACCGGCCCGAGCGCCTTGCTCATCTGGTTGATCATCAATTGGTCGCCCGACGCCTTGCCCAGCCCCTTGGACGGATCATCGCTGACCAGCTTGACATCGGTCCACTCGAGTTGAGACGAGCCATCCCTTAGAGCCGCATCAAGCCGCTTCTCGATCTCCGGCAGGCAACTCAGCCACTCCGGCGCGTCCGCCACCGGCTCGCCCGTCAACCAGTCCGGCAGGGCAGGCTCCAGGCCGCCCACGACAAGATCAACCGGATAGACGGATTCGCTGTTCCAGTACGTGTCGAAATCGGCTGCCGTCTCCGGCACGATAGCGCCTGTAGCCAGCACATCGAGATCAAGGAAATAGGTGTGGTCGCCGATGGAGAAATATTCGTCCCCAATGTTGCGGCCGCCAAGGATCGCCGCTGCGCCGTCAACGATAAACGACTTGTTGTGCATGCGGCGGTTCATGCGGAAAAGGTCGAAAGCATAGCCCAGCAGTTTCGGGTTTCTGACCCGTGACGGGTTGAAGATGCGCACCTCAAGATTGTCGGCAGCGCTGAGCGCCGAAAAGATATCGTCCATCCCCGGCACGCCATTGTCATCAACCAGCAGCCGCACGCGCACCCCGCGTTTTGCCGCGTCATGCAGCGCGCGCAGCAACAGCCTGCCCGAAACATCGTCGTGCCAGATGTAATATTGCAGGTCGATTGATCGCTCCGCCCTGCCCGCCAGCAACAGCCGCGCGGCAAGCGCCTGGTGCCCGGTGACAAGCGCCACAACGCCGGATTTTCCCGGGCGCCTCAAGGCAGCTTCTTTCAGAAACCGGCCCCACGTGGTGTCACCGCCCAGGGGGATCGCCGCACTCGGTTCAATCTTCGACCGATCAGGCAGCGGGAACACAATTCGAGCGACGACAATCAGCACTGCATACAGGCCGAAGGCAACCAGAAGCCATTTCAAAATTATCAGCAACGCCAGTCTCCACTTGCGGGCAGATTGCCATTCCCGTCAGGGAACGCAATCCTTCGGGTCCAGCCTCAATCTGTTCAAGAGCCTTTCAGGTTCAAATCGCAGTCGTGCGTCTTGAGAGCCAGTAGCTGGCAGACTAAATTCGGGTTTCGATTGCTGCGGCTGGACATTGCGCCGGTAGGAGCAGGATTGCGGCGCAACAGGGCAGTTGGATGGACCTTCTTCAGGAAAACGATCTGATCTATGGCCGGCTTCTGACGATCGACGAGCCACATCTGATCGACCGTTACAACAAGGCACTGGCGGCATTCGGTCTCAAACCTACCAAGCTGAAGAGCTTCGAGATCGATCGCACAGGTTTCTCACCGCAGATCGCCGGGGAACAGAAGGACCCGCTTTATCTCGACCCCAACGAGATCAATCGCCGCTTCATCATCCTCACTCCCGCCCAGGCCGATTTGCCGGTGGTGCACACGGCGTTTTCGAACACGCCACAGCTGATGTACCAGTTCTTCGCATCCAACCGCCGCGCCATAGATGCGCTAACGATCAAGGATGTGATCTACGGCGAAATCGAAGACTCTGTCGCCAAGGTTGACGGCATCGAGGACCTGCTGTCGATCAACCAGGTCGAGTTCCGCGTTCTGTCAGCGGAAGACACGCTCGGCAAGGCCAATGAACTCGGGACGCTTGTCGACCGCCTGAAGCTCGAACCCGACGCATGGCGCGACAACGCTATGCTTGAACGCATGGTGGAACTGGCCAGAATCACCGGCGACATCCGCGAAAACAAGCTGGTGCCCGATCAGGTCATTTTTCGCCATGATGCGTTCTGGACCAGCCATTTCGGCGGCATGTATGTCTTCATCGATCCGGATTCGACAACCGTCATCTCCGACCCTGCCGCACCCGGTTTCCGGCGTTCGCGGCCCTGGCAGGTCTCCTATCTGGGCATCCGCGACGCTGATCGGGTCTTCCGGTTCCTCGCCCAGACCGGCCGGCTCGACCTTCCGCGCGCATCTTGGCTGGAAACCTCCGATTATCTTGAGCATCGCGCGGAAATGGCCATTGCCGCGCTGATCCACAAGCAACAGCCCGACCTGAATTTCGACAAGGTCGACCGCATCTGGCTGCAGACGTGGATTCACCAGAACGCAGATCTGATCAATCGCGATGGCGTGTTCCCGTTTCTCAACGCCGCCAAACGCGAGGTCGCACAGACCGGCCGCATCAAGCTGGAAGATGTTGCGCCGGAGTTACGTTTCCAGGTCGTGCGCGCCAAACCCGATCATCCTGACGCCTGGCTGACAAATGCGTTAATCGCCGACTTCGTGCCCGACGATGTCGTTTCGCTCTATGTTTTCAACAAGGAGACGTTTTACAAACAATATGAAGACTGGCCGAAACGTTGGCGGGAGCATGTTGTCGAGACACTGAAAACCACATATCTGAAAGACAAGGCGGCATTTCGCGCACGCCTCTATGGCCTGACAGACTAAGTCGCGAGGGGAATGCAATGTTTGATCCGATCGTCAATTTCTTCACGTCCATATTCCAGTGGATCGGCAAAGGTATCGGCTTCGTGATCGGCATCCTGCTCTGGCCGTTCATGTGGTTTGGCCGCTGGTACAAGGAGAAGGGCTGGATCATAAAGCTGGTCTTCGGCGCCGGCATTGCTCTGATTGCCGGACTCTATCTGTTTTTCCTTTACACAACGCAGATCTGGACCAACTTCAACCCAAACTATGTCGACGCCTACAATCACGAGAGCCGCAACCGTTCGGCTGGCGAGGTTCAGGTTTCTGTCGCGCCAGCTCCAGCACCAGCACCAGCACCTGCAGCGCCTGCAACAGACAATGCCCAGGCCAGCGGCGCTCCGTCGTCCAGCGTCCAGGCCCCCGCGGCCCCAGAAACCCGCAGCTGCGGCACATCGCTCATTGCAACCGTCGCCGCTGACCTGACCGACTTCAACGTCAACCAGAATCGCTGGATTTCGTCGATGCTCGTCTACAAGCTCGGCTTCTTCGGTATTTCCTGGGATCGCACGCCCTGGATGGACAACAAGGCGTCATTCCAGCGCGGCATCCACGAAACCATCCGCCGCACCACCATCGAACTTGCCGACAATATGGGCCGTCTGCGCGGCACATCGCGCATCGACGCCAATCTGCAGGACGCGCGCGGTAATGCCCAGTTTGACGAATACACCTGGTATATCGGCATCAATCCGCCCGGCCCCAAGACGCCCACCCCATCGTTCTATCGGCGGATTATCACAGATCTGAGAGCCTTTAACGCCAGCCTCGAGCGTTGCGATGCCGTATTTGACGCGCGCGCCGACAATTTGATCCAGTATCTTGACCGCGTCGCCAGCGCGTTGGGCAGCACATCGGCGATCCTTCGCGAACGGGCGGAAAACTACAATTACGGCTTCTTCGACCCCCGCGCCGACGACCGTTTCTGGTTCGCCTATGGTCAGCTTTACGCCTATTACGGCCTGCTGTCTGGCGCACATGCCGACTTCGAGGACGTCATCCGCGAGCGCAATCTCGACCAGCTTTGGAAGCAGATGGAAGACAATTTTAGAACCTCCCTGCGCACACAACCGATCCTGATCGCCAACAGCGCTGAAGATGGTCTGTTTGCCACTCATCTGTCGACAATGGATTCCTACGTCCTGCGGGTGCGCACCAACATGACCGAGATCGTCAACGTATTGCAGCGGTAGTTTGAGCCTCTGCCGGTCAGCGGGCGGCGCTTTTGCCGTCTTGTCGCCGGGGCTGGGCAATCTGGCTGGATTTCCCTGGCCGATGCCCCGGACCAGCCAGACTGGCGACGCGCGTTGCAAAGCGGATCATGGAATAGCTGCAACCCTGGGTAAACCTTGTTCACCGCAAACATTGGACACAGGTTGTCGTTCCGGAGTATGATAATTGACGACAGAAGATTCAGGACAATGACAATGGCCGGCCCTGTCGCTACGCCCAAAACCAGGATCAAACCTGCGGTCAAACGGCCGAAACTCTACAAAGTGATGCTGCTGAACGATGACTTCACGCCGCGCGAATTTGTTGTGCGCGTGCTGAAGGCAGAGTTCCGGCTGTCTGAAGATCAGGCGAACCGTGTGATGATCACAGCTCATCAACGTGGCGTTTGTGTCGTTGCGGTATTCCCGAAGGACATCGCTGAAACCAAGGCGACGCGCGCGATCGATGCGGGCAAGGAAGCAGGCTTCCCGCTGATGTTTTCGACCGAGCCCGAAGAGTAGGCCGGCAAGCTTCCCACACGGCTCTTGCTCCCGGACACCTCCCGTGTTTCGATGAGAAATGGCCTTTGCCGGCTGCCTGGCCGGATCGGCCATGCGACGGCCAACGGCCGACTTGCTCGCGGCCGCCGCTCATACGGAAACGAATGAGAGGAGGAAAGCATGGGCAAGCGCGCCGGAGACAGGCGCAAGGGACCGAAATGCATCGCCATCATCGGTCCCTTCGCGAGCGGAAAGACAACGCTTTTTGAGGCCATACTCGCCCGGTCGGGCACAATTCCCAAACAAGGTTCTGTTGCTGCCAAAAACACTGTTGGCGACAATTCTCCCGAAGCCCGCGCTCACCAGATGAGTGTCGAGGCAAGCTTCGCCACCATCGATTTCATGGGCGAGACGATCTGCTTTGCCGATTGCCCCGGCTCCATCGAGTTCGGCTATGAGGCCTCGCCGATACTGGCAGCGTGCGACGCAGCCATTGTGGTGGCCGAGGCGGACGAAAAGAAGATCCCTGCCCTGCAGCTGATCATGCGTCAGCTGGACGAGACGCGTGTGCCCCGCATCCTTTTCCTCAACAAGGTCGACAAGATTGACGCTGGTGTGCGCGACACGCTGAAACTCTTGCAGCCAGCCAGCCGCACGCCACTTCTGCTGCGCCAGATCCCATTGCGCAAGGATGGTCAGACCGTCGGCGCCATCGACCTGGCGCTTGAGCGGGCCTACATCTGGCGCGAACAGGCCGAAAGCGAAGTCGCTGCAATCCCTGACGACGAACGCGCCCGTGAGATCGAGGCACGGTTCTCGATGCTCGAGCGGCTTGCCGACCACGACGACGAGTTGATGGAGCAACTGCTCGAAGACAAGCCGTCGCCGCGCGACGAGGTGTTTGACGATCTGTCCGCTGACCTGCGCGATGGTTCTGTCATCCCGGTCTTCATCGGCTCAGCCGAACACGGCAATGGCGTGCTGCGGCTTCTGAAGACGATCCGTCATGACGCGCCAGACGTTGCTGACACAAGGGCGCGTCTCGGCATCGCCGAGGGTCAGTCCGCCCTGCGCATCATGAAAACCGTGCACACGTCGCATGGTGGCAAGCTGTCAGTGGCGCGTGTCCTGTCGGGCTCGATCTCAGACGGCGCGGAGGTCATCGCCAGCGACGGCCGCACCGGCAAGGTCAGCGGTATGCACCGCCTCATTGGAAAGGATCAGGCAAAGCAAGCCAAGGCCGATGAAGGCGACGTCGTCGCGCTCGGGCGGCTGGATGACATCCGTACTGGCGACCTGATTTCAACCGGCAAATCAGCGATTGCCGTTGACGCCTTGCCTGCCGGCAACGAGCCTGTGTTCACCGTCGCTCTGCGCCCCAAGGAGCGCAAGGACGAGGTCAAGATGTCGGCGGCGCTGTCCAAGCTTGCCGACGAAGACCCATCGCTGTCTATCGCACAGAACCAGGACACCAGCGAAACCATGCTGTCGGGTCAGGGCGAAATGCACCTGCGCGTCGCCATGGAGCGTCTGGAAGGCCGCTATCAAATTCCGCTGGAATCACACCGTCCGCAGGTGCCTTATCGCGAGACGATCCGCAAATCGGTGCAACAGCGCGGCCGCCACAAGAAGCAGTCCGGCGGTCATGGCCAGTTCGGCGATGTGGTCATCGAGATCAAGCCGCTGCCGCGCGGTTCAGGTTTTGAGTTCACCGACACGATCACCGGTGGCGTCGTGCCAAAGACCTACATCCCGTCGGTCGAAACCGGCGTACGAGACTTTCTCAAATCAGGCGCGTTCGGTTTTCCGGTGGTCGACATCGCAGTCAACCTGTCCGACGGATCGTACCACAATGTCGACAGTTCCGACATGGCGTTCCAGATGGCGGCTCGCATTGCGATGAAAGAAGGGCTTGCGGCCTGCTCCCCGGTTCTGCTGGAGCCAGTGATGAAGGTCGAGATCACCACACCATCGGATGCCACCGCCCGCATCACAGCAATGATCCCGCAACGGCGCGGCCAGATCCTCGGTTACGACGCGCGCCAGGGCTGGGACGGCTGGGATGTGGTCGAGGCGATCATTCCGCAATCGGAACTCGGCGACCTGATCGTCGAGTTACGCTCGGCTTCTGCCGGCGTCGCATCCTATCGTGCGCAGTTTGACCACATGGCCGAACTCACCGGACGCATCGCAGACGAAATCTTGAGCGCACAGGGCAAGGCGGCCTGAGCGCAACAATTGCGCCAATGTTCAGGGCGGTGTGGCAATAGCCGCTCCGCCCTGCCAGTTACAATTGCGCATCAAGCTGGATCAGGATTGTTTAGGCCAAGTCTGCACCTGGCATTCACGCCAGAATTGGTCCAAGCCGCTTCATCCTGAAAAAGTACCAGATGAACGCCGCCACAAAGACGATGTCGCCCAGGATGACGGCAATGGCGAAACTTGAGGTCCACCCCTGCAGATACATGTTGAGCAAGTTGAGCGCGAACAGCGCCTTGCCCAGCCCACCCATGAGAACAATTCCGGTATGACGCTGCGGGTTGGCGGCGACGAGCAAGAAGCCAAATCCATAAAGGAATGCAGTGCCCCACGCGCCCCGATAGACAGCGAGCAGAACGGGATCGTTCAGTTCCCGGCCGAACTCCTGCAGGAACATACCTCCCGTGTCGAAAAGACCGGGGATCGCTCCGGCAAAATTCCAGAGTGCCGCAATGACGAACAGTGCCCGGTAGGCGCTCATTTCCCGTAACGCAATTGCCGCATTCTCAGCCTGAGCCATGTCATCTCCGTCTCGGTAGCGGCAAAGTCCATCATGCGCCATATTTATCGATAACGCGTATTATTTAATTCATGTCCTTGTCAAGCGAGGCTTCGGCGTCTCTTGTCAACACAGAGGTAAAAGAAACAATGCCACCAGACGCTCAACCACGCGGACGCGGACGCCCGGTCCGCTCACTGCAGCAGTTTGCGGACATGCAGGCGCGCATCGCCGGCCACGCGCTCCGGTTGTTTCAACAAGATGGATACGAGGCCGTCTCAATGCGTCGCATTGCGCAGGAAGTTGGCTGCACCGTTGCGACTGTCTACCGCTACTACGAACGCAAGATCGACATCCTGCGCGATCTCTGGAGCCAGGTGTTCACAGCGCTGTTCGACAGGCTCGACCAGATAGCCGAACAGCATTCAGATCCGGCAGACCGGCTCAACGCCGTAGCGCTGGAATATGTTCGCTTTTGGCTAGACCATCGCGATCACTATTTTTTGGTCTTCATGTCCAGCAGTGTCGACCAGTCCGACGTCAGTATCTTTGTCCAGAACGACGTCTTGCTCTCGCGCTTCCTGATCTTCCAGCGCGGCGTTGCCGATGCTCATGCTGGCGTTCTTTCTGAACCCGATCTCAAATTAAAGGTTGATCTGCTGATGTGCGCTCTCAACGGCATTTCGCACAATCTGATAACGATCAGCGCCTATCCATGGTCGAACCCTGCCGCCTTGGTCCAGGCAGCAGTTTCCGGCGTCACCGAAACGCCCTGACCAACTCGCAGCCTTTTCGCCAATAGACCCTTTCAGGTCCAAATGCCCTCCGGCAGAACGATTCCATTTGGACCTGAAAGGGTCTAGGTCGTAGTGACGATTTAACGTTTGGCTGCGCCGCTGCGAAAATCTGTCAGGTCCAGGAGCGCGGAGGAAGGACATGCTGCGCATATTCGACGACGAGCGACGCCGGAATGGCGGATTTGCGCGCGGCCCCTTCGGGGTTGGGTCAAAATTGACCTTGAATGCGTCGAAAATGCTCGACGGTGGTCAACACCGCCTTGCGCTTTTCTCCTGTTCAGGGCCAATTTTGGTCGCCAACGCGGCCAAGCGTTAAATCGTCACTACGACCTAGCGCCAAGCAGGGGCCCAAAAACGAAAAAAGGCCGGATCATTGACCCGGCCTAGTCGATTGGAAGTGCTGTTGCCAGCGAACCTCCAGAGGGGAACACTCGTGAGCGCTAATGGGAGGAGAACGCGCTCAGGAGATGGGCGTGATATGATCGTCATTTGCCTGGTTAACAAGCAGGCAAGCTGCATCTCAGCTATGCAGATTTGCATAGACTGTGCATTTGCACGGTTTTTTGGCCTGTTGGACCAATCCAGCAGCCGGGCTGTGCCTAGAGAATATGCGATTTGCATTGGACCAGGCCAGATTGGAAGCTAAGAAATTGCCGAACCCTGTCTGAGATTGCTCCACCATGCCGAACGACCTCCAACTGATCCGCAAGACGCTCCGCACCGCCAGTCAGGCCGATCTGGACGATGCCGCCGGCAAGCTTTTTGCGATGTTTATCGAGCGCGAGAAGGAGTTTGGCTTCAATCCGGCGATCACCGTCGACTATCCCGATGTCGCCGATCCGGCCACGAGCCCGTTTCTGAACGATATCACCGGATATGTAGAGCGACTGGCCAGGAGACTTGAATCCGAGGGTGCGGCTGTCAGCCAGGTCATCCTGCTCACCACCTATGGAGCGCGCCTCTCCTCACCATTGACACAGGCAGGCTTTGCCGAGGCGCCGATCGACATGCCAGCCGGCCCTGACGACACGACATGGTACAAGCGCAGCCCGGACAGCGGTTCAGGCCGCATCCTCTACATAGAAGCAGTCGATGAGGCCGATCCGAAGATCCGGCCAGGTTTTGCGCTGGAACTTCTGGACGGCGAAGGAAAGCTGCGCGGCGGAGCTTGTGGTTCCATCCACGCACGCTCCGGCCAGCGATATGCCTATCTGGCCACCATGACGCTTGATGCCGGCCTGCCGCCCGGCACCGGCCAATGGCTTGGCGAGGCGCTGATCGCCTTCATGCGCGACGAAGGTGTCAAGGCGATCCACCTCGGGACCCAGACCGCCGGCCCCTTCTATCGCGACAAGCTCGGCTTCAGCATCACACATACGGTCTTGCCCGCCTTGCGCGTCCGCCGCGACTCCAATGGCGCTGAGATTACGACCGATCTGGTGATGATGGAGCGGGTCCTTTAGCGGCTGCTCAGAGTCTGTTTTGAAACCGTCAGGCTGAGGCGAAAATGGTGTTTTTCGAACATCGGAGCGGAGCGTAGATCAACTACGTGAGTACCGAAGTGCAGAAAAGCGTCGTTTGCAGGCCAGCCCCACGAGTTTCCAAACGGGCTCTAAAACGCCCAGTTCCGTGCCTTCGAAATCAGAAAATCGCGGAACACCTGCAGCTTGACCTGATGCTTCATCGCATCGGGATAGCAGAAATAGGTGTCGAACGACGGAGCTTCTGTCTCGGTCAGGATCGGAACCAGCCCCGCATCCTTGCCAGCGACATAGTCAGGCAGCATGGCGATGCCCGCACCGCCTTCCACTGCCCGCTTGATCGCCAGAATATCGTTGATCTGCAAGACATTGGTGCGACGCGTGCCATCTGGCCTCGCAGCCGTTTCCAGCCAGTTTACGTCGCTGATATGCACCGGGATCGGGTCGCCGAACGTGACAATCCGATGGTCGTCCAGATCGGCAAGCGTTGCCGGCGTCCCGTGTTTGGCCAGGTAGGATGGCGCGGCATAGATGTGGAAATGCACAGTAAAAATGCGCCGTTGGATCAGATCCGGCTGCTGCGGCTGGCGCAGGCGAATGGCGCAGTCTGCCTGCCGCATGGTCAGGTCGAGTTCTTCATTGGCCAGCAGGAGTTGTATCTGAATATCCGGATAAAGCGCCAGAAACTCAGGCACCCGCTCGGTCAGCCAGCCCGCACCTAGCCCGACCGTGGTGGTCACCCTGAGAAGGCCAGAAGGCCTGTCCTTGGTTTCGGTCAGCCGCAATTTCACTGTTTCCAGCTTCACCAGCACGTCGTGTGCAGTGCGAAACAGCATTTCACCCTGTTCCGTCAGCACCAGGCCGCGCGCATGACGGTGAAACAGCGGCACCCCGACATCGTGTTCGAGCGCGCTCACCTGCCGCGAAATCGCCGACTGCGACAGTTTCAGTTTTTCGGCCGCGTGGGTAAACGAGCCTGCTTCGGCGGCGGCGTGAAACACGCGCAGCTTGTCCCAGTCGAGTGGCATGGTGGCCATATTCCCCTTCGCCGGACGTTGCCGGCCCTCTTTCCTTACTCAGCGGCCTCTTTGTGAGCTTCCAGTTCCGCCAGGTATTTTTCCGCTTCAAGCGCCGCCATGCAGCCCATCCCTGCTGCAGTGACTGCTTGCCGGTAGATATCGTCCGTGACGTCGCCAGCGGCGAATATGCCCGGAACATCCGTCCGGGTCGAATCCGGCGCCGTCCACAAATAGCCGTTCGGCTTCTGCTTCAGCTTGCCGGCAAAAAGCTCGACCGCCGGCGCATGGCCGATCGCTACAAACACCCCGTCGATCGGAAATTCGGTGATCGCGCCAGTTTTTGTATTCTTGACGCGAATGCCTGTGACCGATGGGGGCAATGGTTTCTTGGCTGGCTCGCCGGTGATCTCTTCCACCGCGCTGTCCCAGAGCACTTTGACATTTTCCTTGCGGAACAGCCGTTCCTGCAGGATCCGCTCCGAGCGGAACTCGTCGCGCCGATGCACCACGGTCACCGACTTTGCGAGGTTCGACAGGTACAATGCCTCTTCGACTGCCGAATTGCCGCCACCGATCACCACAACGTCCTTGCCGCGATAGAAGAAACCATCGCACGTCGCACAAGCCGAGACGCCAAACCCCATAAATGTTTCTTCGCTCGGAATGCCGAGCCATTTGGCCTGAGCGCCAGTCGCAATAATCAACGCATCACAGGTATAGGTCGCGCCACTGTCGCCCTTGAGAACGAACGGACGCCTGTTGGTATCGACCTCGACAATGATGTCATTGACCATCTCGGTACCGACATGCTCGGCCTGCTTGCGCATCTCCTCCATCAGCCACGGCCCCTGGATCGGATCGGCAAAGCCCGGATAGTTTTCGACGTCGGTCGTAATCATCAACTGGCCGCCCTGCTGAATACCTGCAATCAGCATCGGCTTGAGCATGGCGCGCGCCGCATAGATTGCCGCCGTATAGCCGGCAGGGCCTGAGCCAACGATAAGGACTGGTGCGTGGCGAACGGACATATGGGTCTTCCCGGCTGTTTGGCGGGCGCAATCGGGGCGGCATGCCGCCTGGCGCGAAAGCCAAGATTTAGGGATTGAGAGGCCTCAAGCGCAAGCCCGCAATCCGCTTCCTAACAGTCTTGTGTCCTTGCGGCCTCACACCGCTCGGGTCAAACCGCCGTCCACCTTGAGGTTCTGGCCTGTAATATAGCCCGCCCCGTCCGACGCCAGGAAAGAGATCGTCGCCGCGATCTCGTCACTTGAGCCATAACGGCCCATCGGCACGCTGTCGCGGCGCTCCTCGGTCTGCGGCAGGCTGTCGATCCAGCCCGGCAGCACATTGTTCATCCGCACATTGTCGGGCGCGTACTGGTCAGCAAAAATCTTGGTGAACGAGGCAAGTCCAGACCGGAACACCGCCGAGGTCGGGAACATTGAGCTTGGCTCAAACGCCCATGCTGTCGAAATATTGATGATGGTTCCGCCCTTTTGCGCTACCATGATCGGCGTCACGAGCCGGGCCGGGCGCACAACGTTCAGAAAATAGATATCCATGCCGGTGCGCCACTGATCGTCGGTGATCTCAAGGATCGGCGCGCGGGGGCCGTGGCCCGCGCTGTTGACCAGCACATCCACCCGCCCCCACCGCTCCATCGTCAGCTCAACCAGCCTGCTGAGATCGTCCGGAACCTGGTTGGAACCGGTCACCCCGAGACCGCCAAGTTCAGCCGCAAGCGCCTCGCCCTTGCCCGAAGATGACAGGATGGCGACGTCAAATCCGTCTGCAGCAAGCCGCCGGGCGGCCGCTGCCCCCATGCCGGACCCGCCGGCCGTTACGACCGCCACCTTCTTTTGCGCCATGATTCGCTCCTTGACCGCATACTTTGGCTTATGGTGCCGGAACCGGCGGCGAGAGAGCAAGTGACCCTTGCCCGAAAAACCCCTATGCGTAATTTCCTTTCGTCTCACGACAGATTCGCACCCGGAGTATTTCGTTTGGCACTCAAGGCCGACCTCGACGCCATCGACTGGAAGATCCTGCGCGAGCTGCAGGAGGATGGCCGCATCACCAATGTCGAGCTGTCGCGCCGGGTTGGCATTTCTGCGCCGCCCTGCCTGCGCCGGGTCAAGAAGCTCGAAGACAGTGGCGTCATCGCCGGCTACCGCGCCCTCATCAACGGCCCTGCTGTCGGCTTTGACGTCGTCGCCTTCTGCATCATCGGCCTGAAACATCATTCCGATGCAGACCTGAAGCAGTTTTCCGAGCAGGCGCGCGGCTGGCCCATCGTGCGTCAAGCCTGGATGGTGTCGGGCGAATCCGACTTCCTGCTGCACTGCGTGGCGGCAGATCTCGCCACGTTCCAGTCTTTTGTGATCGAAAACCTGACCTCGGCGCCCAATGTCGACACGGTGCGCACAGCGCTCACCATCCGTCAGGTCAAGAGCGAAGGCGCAATCGACTTCGCCCGGTAGAGGGCGATGCTCTACAGCCCCGTCCAGCTGTCGCGGTCATAGCCCAGCGCCTCAAAATCGCGGATGAACCTCCGGTACACCCGGTCGGCCCGCGCCTGGTCGAACACGGTCACTTCGTCGACGCCAGACGAGTTTCGCTTGCCGCCATCGCCGTCTGCCCAATCGGCCGGAAAGCCCAGCCTCGCGCCAATCACCGCCAGGGCTTCGTCGCGCTGGTCTTCGATGTGAAACAGCCGCGCATAGCGGAATCGGTCCATCATCAGCACGCCTGATTGCGCATCCCAATGATGGTTCATCCGGCCAAGCGGCTCGGTCAGCGCACTTTCCAGAAACGTATCAAACGGCACCAGTTCGCCGTCTTTGGCGCCTTCAAGGCCCGTCTGGCGCGCAAACCTGCGCATTTTCGCCAGCTCGCCATCCCGCATCGAGCGTGGATAGCCCTTGTGATGGCCGTTGAAGAACTTGTCCTTCCAGGCAGACTTCAACCGAGAATAGGGATTTCGCACCAGCGCATGAAATTCATAGCGGTCCGGGTGACGCAGCGCCTCCAGATAGTCGCTCGTACGCGCCATCGGAAACTTTCGCGCCATCTTCATCAGCCGGTAGCGCCCGTCTGACGGGTCTTGCCTGCCGCGATAGGTCCGAAAGCCATTGGCCAGCGCATCGCGCAGGAATGTCGATCCGACCTTTGGGTTCAGCACAACGGCCGTGCGGCTGTCGGGGTCAAGGAAAAGGCGGGACGGACTGAAATGATGCAGTCCCTTCCCGCCTGGAAGATAGCCAAAGATCTTCACGGCAAATGCGATCAGCCGAAGCGCAGTTCAACGATCTCGTAGCCGCGCGCGCCGCCGGGCGCATTGACCTCAATCGCGTCACCCACTTCCTTGCCGATCAGCGCGCGCGCGATCGGCGACGAAATCGAAATGCGGCCCGACTTCACGTCAGCTTCCTGATCGCCAACGATCTGGTAGGTCTTCTTTTCCTCAGTGTCCTCGTCGACGACAACGACAGTCGCGCCGAACTTGATCTTGTCGCCCGACAGTTTTGTCACGTCGATGACGTCGGCGCGCGCAATCAGGTCCTCCAGTTCGCCCACACGGCCTTCATTCAGACTCTGCGCTTCCTTGGCGGAATGATACTCGGCATTTTCCGACAAATCGCCATGGCCGCGCGCTTCGGCGATCGCCTCGATGATCCGCGGGCGCTCTTCCTGCTGACGCCAGCGCAGCTCTTCCTTGAGCGTCGCGAAACCATTGGTCGTCATGGGAACCTTGTTCATTTTCTTTCCCTTGTTGGTCCCGCCTGCCGGCAACACCACGCAGCGAGACAAAAATAAAACGGTCCTCCGGCCAAACCGGCGGAACCGCTACACCTTGTTCAAAGCAAATATAGCGATATGGCGGACAATTTTCACGAAAAAAATAATCAATCTTCAGTTTAGCCGGTTTCGTGCGCCAATTCCGGTTGCCTGCGGTCCTTCTCTTGGCCGGCGGGCTCCGCCTCACTGTCTTGTGATGCATTTGGACCGGAATTGACCTTCGCGGTCGAACTTTTGCCGGGCCGCCAGATCTACTACAAATCGCATACAACCAGGGATAACAGCATGACCGCCAATCGAATCGCTCCGCTGCTTACCGCAACGCTCATGCTCAGCGCAGCGGCTACGGCCTATGCGCAAGATGTCGCCCGCACCGAGGCGGCTAACCTTCGGACTGCCGTGGTCGCAGAAGGTCTGGAACACCCCTGGGGACTTGATTTTCTGCCCGGCGGCGAATTGCTGGTGACCGAACGCCCGGGCCGCCTGCGGATCATTGCAGCCGATGGTACCTTGTCCGAACCAGTTGCCGGTCTGCCCGAAATCTCTGCAAACGGTCAAGGCGGCCTGCTCGACGTAGCAGCCGCGCCGGATTTTTCCCAGTCGGGCCGTATCTATTTCACCTTCTCCGAGCCCGGTGATGGTGGCGCAGGCACCGCAATCGCCAGCGCAAAACTCGTCCGCGATGGAGCTACTGCCCGTCTCGACGACTTGAAGGTGCTGTTCTCGATGCCGAAGAAGACCGGGCGCGGCCAGCATTTCGGCTCCCGCATCGTCCAGCATCCCGACGGCACGCTGTTCTTCTCGACCGGCGACCGTGGCGAAGGCCCGCGCGCCCAGGACATGACGGACGCTGCCGGCGCCATCCTGCGCATCAACACAGATGGGTCGGTTCCGGCGAACAATCCCTATGCATCCGGCCAGAATGGCGCGCTGCCGCAAATCTGGTCCAAGGGTCACCGCAACCCGCAGGGGTTTACCGTTGATTCCACCGGCAAACTCTGGACGGTCGAGCATGGCGCGCAGGGCGGCGACGAGGTGAACACGCCAGAAGCCGGAAAGAACTACGGTTGGCCCGTAATCTCCTACGGCGTCAACTATGGCGGCGCAAAGATCGGTTCGGGCACCGAAGCGCCGGGTATGGAGCAGCCACAGTTCTACTGGGACCCGTCAATCGCCCCCTCCGGCCTCGCAGTCTACGAGGGCGAGATGTTCCCCGAATGGAAGGGCGACCTGATCGCCGGCTCTCTGAAATTTGCCCTCGTCTCCAGGCTCGACCGCGACGACAGCGGCAACATCGTCAAGGAAGAACGCTTTCTTGAAGGCGCATTCGGCCGCATTCGCGACATAAATGTCGCCCCAGATGGCTCGATCCTGCTTCTGACCGACGAAAACCCAGGCCAGATCATCCGCGTGACCCGGGCGCAATAGGCCGGAGCGAAGCGGGCGGCTCCTGCCGCCCGCAGCTTCAACTCAGTTCACAGCTGCAATCTGCTTTTCCAGCGCCGCATATTCGGCGCAGCCCTTGCCGCAGCGCTTTTCGATTTCCGACAATTGCTCGCGCGCCTTGTCCGTCTGGCCAAGCGTCAGATAGGCCTCGCCCATATATTCGCGCGCCAGCACAAAGTCCGGGTTCAGCGTCAGCGCCTCTTCGTAATAGCCCAGTCCCACCTCGATGCGCCCCGACTTGCGGTGCGAGAAGCCGAGCATGTTCAGCACGCGGGGATCGTTCTTGTTGGAAATCAGCCCCAGCGTCTCGATCGCCTCTCCATAGCGCCCGGCATAGGCCAGCGCGCGTCCGGCCTCGAACAGGTTGTCATCGTTGATCGAGCCCTGCTTGGCCGGTTCGCAGACCTTCTTTTCCTTGTTGTAGACTTCGCCTTCCTTGCAGGCCGGCGTCGAGGAATCCCCACCTGCGGCAAAGGCGGGCACGGCAAAGCTGGAAAGGGCAAGCGCCGCGGCTGCGGCGGCGATGGTCACGCGATGCGACATGTCAGAATTCCTCCCTGGGCCGGAACAACCTGTTCGCTGTCAACGATAGCGCAACACCTCATGCTGCGCCATGCAGCATCTATGCAGCCGGCGACAGGTCAGTTTCATCCGGCATCGTTCTCGCGCACGGCCTTAGCCGCCTTGCGCAACAGCGCCAGTTCCTGATGCACCTGCCCGCCATGCTCGGGCGGCAGCCCGTCAACCAGCGCCTGTTGCGCTGCCCGCCACAAGGGCTTTGCCGCATCCAGCCGCTCAAAGCCGAGCGGCGTCACGTCATAGACCAGCCGCCTGCCCTCGCCCGGCGTCGACGCCACCAGACCAAGCTTTTCCAGCCGTTCGAGATTGCGCGCCAGCGTCGAACGCTCGACCCCGACAATGTCAGCAAGTTCGGTCGCCGACCCGGCATTGCCGGTCTCGATCTTGCGCAGGATTGAATATTGCGTGACCTCAAGCCCGGACGGCGCGAGGTATGAATTGTAGACACGCGTCACCAGATTGGCGGTGCGCCTTAGCGCCGCGCCAAGGCACGGCAGGTCAGCCGCCGGTGGCGTCAAAATGTCAGGATCGCGGCGCTGCTGCTCCATGACGTGTAGTTACAACATGACCTGACCCATGTGAAGTTGCTGCCAGCCGCAGACAGGCCCGATCACCAAAATGTTTGCGCAAACCGTTCCTTTCGGGCTCAATGGCGTATGGTCGCATCTGGAGATTGCGATGAAACGCATAGCCGACAAGGAATGGGCGCTGGCCATCTCGCCCGAAACGGTCCGCGAAGTCGTGCGCCAGGCGCGCGCGGTCTCGTCTGGCGTGCGCAACGACTACGAAGACGGTGCAGAGCACGAAGTCGAACTGGATGATCGCGGTCGCGACACCCATCATCATGATGGTCTCGCTGAAGAGGAAGCGCCCGACCCCGCCACGCTGCAGCTGAAGCGCATCATCCGCGAGCTGAACGAAGATCAGGCCGCTGAGCTCGTCGCTCTGATGTGGGTTGGCCGTGGCGATTTCGAATCCTACGAATTTGATGAGGCCGTCGAGGAAGCAAAATTGCGCCGCGACATCCGCCCCGCCCGCTACCTGCTTGACCGCCCGATGCTCGGCGAATGGCTGGAAGAAGGCCTTCAAGCCATCGGTGCGTGAGGCCGTCGCAAAAGTCACAAGGCAGGACGCAACTTCCCCTCACGCCCCGCGAACCAAATCGCTAGCCTGCGTCTTGATGAAACATCTCCGCGACCATGCAGACCTATGATTTTGTGATCGTCGGCTCAGGCTCCGCCGGTTCGGTCGTCGCCGAACGCCTGTCGGCGTCTGGCCGCTTTTCGGTGCTGGTGCTGGAGGCTGGCGGCACCGACCGCCGCTTCTACGTGCAGATGCCGCTTGGCTACGGCAAAACCTTCTTCGACCCTGCCGTGAACTGGAACTACAAGGCCGAACCCGACCCCGGCCTTGCCGGCAATGCCGACCACTGGCCGCGCGGCAAATTGCTGGGCGGTTCCAGCTCCATCAACGCCATGGTGTGGATCAGGGGCGCGCGCGAGGACTATGACGAGTGGCGCGACGCCGGAAATCCCGGGTGGGGGTTCGACGATGTCCTGCCCGCTTTCAAGGCGATCGAGGACAATGAAGCCGGAGCGGATGCGTATCGTGGCGTCGGCGGCCCGGTGTATGTCACCGACACCACGCCAGCCGTCCACCCGCTGACCCATACCTACCTCAAGGCCGCCGAACAGGCTGGTCTTCCCTTCACCCACGACTTCAACGGCGCGTCGCAGGAAGGCGCCGGCATCTACCAGATTTCGACCAAAAACGGCCGCCGCATGTCGGCGGCGCGCGCGTTTCTGCGCCCGGCAATGAAACGACCCAACGTTCGCGTCGAGACACATGCATTCGCCACCCGCATCCTGTTTGAGGACAACCGCGCTGTCGGCGTCGAATACGAGAAGAACGGCCAAAAAAGCGTCGCGCGCGCCGGGCGCGAAGTGATCGTCTCGGCTGGCTCCATCAACGCGCCGCAACTGTTGCAACTCTCCGGCGTCGGTCCCGCCAACCTGCTCAGTTCGCTCGGCATTCCTGTCGTGCACGACAACGCCAATGTCGGAGCCAACCTTCAGGACCACGTTGGCATCAACTACACCTACCGGGCGAAGACGCCGACGCTCAACCAGACGCTGCGTCCCTGGTGGGGCAAGCTCATGGTGGGGATGCAATATCTGCTGCTGCGATCCGGTCCGCTGTCCTTGTCGATCAACAATGGCGGCGGATTTTTCCGCACCGATCCAGATCGTGCCCGCCCCAATATGCAGCTCTATTTCCAGGCGTTTTCGACAGTCATCCCCAAACCCGGCGAACGCCCGCTGCTGACACCTGATCCCTGGCCCGGTTTTTCAATCGGCCTGTCAAATGCGCGGCCCTCTTCGCGCGGCGAGATCATGATCCGCTCAGCCGACCCGCACGTCTATCCGAAGATCACCGCCAACGCATTTGCCACCAATGCCGATGTCGACGAGATGCTGGCGGCGGTGAAGTTCGTGCGAAAGATCGCGACCCAGCCGGCCATGGCTCAGATGATCGAGGCTGAGGTTCTGCCCGGCCCGTCCATCCAGTCCGATGCCGACCTGATTGACGATTTCCGCCGCCGTTCCGGCACCGTCTACCACCCCGTTTCGACCTGCCGCATGGGACCGGACCCCGCATCGTCGGTGGTCGACGCGCGCCTGCGCGTACACGGCATCAACGGCCTGCGTGTCATCGACGCCTCGATCTTTCCCGGCAACATCACCGGCAACACCAACGCGCCGGCCATCATGACCGGCTGGAAGGGGGCCGAAATGGTCCTGGAGGACAATCAATGAAAATCACCGACGTCAAAACCTGGGTTGTCGGCAATCCTCCGCCCGGCATTGGCGGCAAATATTTCATCTTCGTGCGCCTCACCACTGATGGCGGCGTGGTTGGCTACGGCGAGGCCTACAACGCCACCTTCTCCGCCCACATCACCGCAAAACTGATCGAGGACATGGCCGAACGCTATCTTGTCGGCAACGACCCGCATGATATCGAACTGTTCTTCCGCCGGGTCTATTCGTCAGGTTTCACCCAACGCCCGGACGTGACCTCGATGGGCTGCTTTTCAGCGCTCGAAATGGCCTGCTGGGACATCATAGGCAAGGAGGCGGGCCAGCCTGTCTACAAACTGCTCGGCGGCCAGGTACACGAGAGCTTGCGCACCTACACCTATCTCTACCCGCACACCGGCTCCGTCCATACTGAAGACGCGCCGTCCGGCCGTAATGTCTACAACGACCCTGAACTGGCTGCTGCCTGCGCAGCCGAATATGTCTCGCAAGGCTTTAACGCGGTGAAGCTCGATCCTGCCGGCCCCTACACCGCCTTTGACGGCCACCAGCCGCGCCTTGTCGACATCGACATATCCGCCCGCATGGTGAAGGCCATCCGCGAGGCGGTGGGCACACGCGCCGACATCCTGTTCGGCACCCATGGCCAGTTCACCGCGTCAGGCGCCTTGCGCCTTGCTCGCGCCATCGAGCCCTACGACCCGCTCTGGTTCGAAGAACCTGTGCCGCCCGACATGCCCGAAGTCATGGCGCAGGTTGCGCGCGCCACCTCAATTCCCGTCGCCACCGGTGAACGTCTGACCACCAAGGCCGAGTTTGCCCGTGTTATCGAAAACCGCGCTGCGACCATTCTGCAGCCCAATACCGGCCGTTCGGGCGGCATTCTTGAAACCAAGAAGATCGCTGCAATGGCCGAGGCGTTCCACATTCAGGTCGCGCCGCACTGCTATTGCGGCCCGATCGTCGGCGCAGCCAACATCCAGGTTGCAGCGACCCTCCCCAACTTCCTCATCCTGGAATCGCTGAAACAATGGGACGGTTTTCACGCTACCTTGTTGAAAAACAAGATCGAATGGCAGGACGGCCACGTCATCCCTTCAAAGGAACCAGGCCTCGGCGTCGAGCTGGACGAGGCGGTGTGCGAGGCCAATCCCTATCATGGTCCTCATCTGCACCTTCAGATGATGCAAACCCCGCTGATGCCCGATCCGGGCAGTTAAGACCTGAACAAATCTGGCGAGCGTCAAACCGTTCAAAAGTCAGACCGCTGCATTGCCGGACCAGCAAAGCCGGTGTCGGCAATCAATTCTGTTCCGGCCAAAGCTGCCGATTCCAGATAGGCATTCTGCGCTGTTGGAAAAGCGTTGCTTTTGGCCTGTTCCGCACCGTCTGTCTGGCCATTCAATGCGCCAAGATGCGCCGGCGGCATGCCGTTGCCAGCCTGCACCCATGAACTCCCCGGCAAATCTCCGTCCGGACCATTGGCAAGTCCAAGCGATTGCGCCGCATTCAATGCAGAGCCGGCATCCTCCGGTGCAATACCGGACAGACGGATCGGCCGGCCGTCCTCGGACTTCACGCTCAGCCTGCCGTCAGGCGACATGGACGATCTCAGCCCTCCGCCAATGCTGTTGAACGCACGGACGAGCGATTCCGGCCAGGTTCCTGCTGCGTTGGCGTACGAGAACATGTCAGTCCTGCCGTCCTTGGTGACGGACAGACGGCGGGAAGACTCGAACCGTATCGTGACCCAGGTGCCATCGCCGGTTCTGATCGTCAGTTCCGATCCAGCCTCCAGCCCAGCCTCCTCTGGCGTCGCAAACTGCCGGAGATCGCGCGCACCCTGGATTTGCGCCGTGCCAGCAACAACCAGATTGCTGTCGGCGCTGCGGTTGGTTCCGAGCGGTCCCGTCCTGTTTGCATGGATGCCGGTGCCCGGGTGCAGCGATCCCGGCATCTCCAACCGGACTTTTGCAACGCTCCCGTGCGAGGGTGTGGATGTGGAATAGTCAACAATACGCATCGGTCTGCCAAACGGATGAAATGGCGTTTCCTGGATGACGCAAGGATATCCCCGACAGATTGCCGGAGACCAAATTTACATCCCTCAATTCTTAGGATTTTGTTTACTTCTCACTATCCATGACGTTGCGTCAGCGCGCCAGAAACAGTGACGCGCTGCCCGCTTCTGAACTAAAAAAGCCGCGTCCCGCATCCGGCGGGATCATCTCGCGGCCTTGTCCTCGCCCTGGTCAGATCCGCCTACTTGAAAGGAGCGCCGATTTGGGTGCTGAACAGAAGAACGGAGCTGTTGTCCACCTCATATGTTTCCCTGTCACTCACAATGGCAGGTTTCTGGAGATGACAGTCCTAGCAGCGACAGATTGAGTCTGGTTGAAATTCAGGTCCCGCATTTGTCTGACCTCTTTCCGGTTTTGCTAACCAAGCAAACTAACGAATGAATGCCCTTGCAGGGTGGAATGAGGCGGCGCAAAGATTGGGGATAGTTGCACTTTACACCTCCAACAAAGCCGGACACCCCATGCACAACTACGCCTTCATCGGTCTTGGCCACCTCGGCGGAAACCTGGCGGCATGTCTGCTGCGCGCCGGGTTTTCACTTGTGATCTACGACCCCGACTCCGCCGCCACACGCCGGCTCGCCCGTCTCGGCGCGACCATCGCCAAAAACCCCGCCGACGCCGCAAGTCAGGCCGCTGACGCCATCACATGCCTGCCCTCGCCCACCGTCAGCCAAGCCGTCCTTGCCGGTCCCGACGGCCTGCTGCAATCATTGAAGCCCGGCGCCGTTTGGATCGAGATGTCGACAAATGGCCGCGACGAGATCATCCGGCTGGCCGAAATAGCCGCCCGCTCCGGCGTCCAGACGCTCGAATGCCCCGTTACCGGCGGCGTCCATCTGGCTGCAGACGGAAAGGTGACTGCACTGGTCGGCGGAGACGCTGCGGTGCTCGCAGCACACCGGCATGCCATAGAGGCAATGTGCGCCCGCGTCTTTCACATGGGGCCGCTTGGTTCGGCCGCCGTCATCAAGGTCATCACCAACATGCTGGCCTTCGTCCATCTGGTCGCCGCCGGCGAAGCGCTGATGCTGGCGAAGACCGGCGGCCTCGACCTCGCCCAGGCCTACCGGGCAATTGTTGCCTCGTCAGGCAACAGTTTTGTCCACGAGACCGAGAGCCAGTTGATCCTCAACGGCAGCTACGACATCGGCTTCACCATGGACCTTGCATTAAAGGATCTTGGCTTTGCCATGCACATGGCGGACGAAACAGGCGTGCCGCTGGCGCTGGCCGGCCTGACAAACGAGATCTTCGAAGAAGGCAAAAAACAATACGGAGGAGGCGCTTGGTCGACGATGATCGTCAAATTGCTCGAGGAGCAGACTGGCCGGGATCTGCGCGCGCCCGGTTTTCCTGCTCGCCTCGGCGGCTAGACCCTTTCAGGTCCAAATGGAATCGTTCTGCCGGAGCGGATTTGGGCCAAGGTCGAGGGCTTTGGCGAAGGACGGGCTGGTGGCCCGGCCAAGTCCGAAGCCCGAAGGATTTGACCCAAATCCACCCGGCTCACCGGTCGCCCCCGCGTCTGCGACGCGGGAAAGGCCGACCGGCAGACTATTCTGGTTGGGTTTGCCGAAGGCAACCCAACTGGGTTTCCCGCTGGCGGCCACCCGCCGCG